>Ga0164292_10002566_pt1 | contig 14846 bp, 12 predicted proteins | sample GEODES117metaG_FD_111486 | JGI IMG/M metagenome (GOLD analysis project Ga0164292, IMG submission 111486) | Eutrophic lake water microbial communities from Lake Mendota, Wisconsin, USA - GEODES117 metaG | ecosystem: Environmental > Aquatic > Freshwater > Lake | place: USA: Lake Mendota... | reverse complement strand
TTTACCTTCTCCACGATCTCAGCAGTGCCCGGCACCTCTTCAATATTGATCTCTTCAAAGGTAACCCCGAGATCAGCCAATTGAGATTTCAAGCGCTTGCAATAGCCGCACCAGGTAGTTGAATACATAACGAAGGACATGTGTTGGGGCTGCTTTCTGTTGGTTAGTTAAAAACTTAGGATCCCTTGAATCTTATTTTACGTTGAATTTTTCTTTGAGATGATCAACTGTATTTCTCCAGCGGGCAACTGTCGGCTTACATACAGAATTTTGGTTACCGAAGAATCCCAGTTCATCGTAGGCATCTGCCCTAGATAGAGTTTTTAGCCACTTAATCTTTATAAAATACTCCTGGTCCTCAGCTTTAGCCTTAGCGCCATACGTGGCTGAAGTCCCAATATCAAATATAGAAATAGGCCTGCCGTCTTGTTCAACTTCAAATTCACTAGCCGGAATTGCTTCGCTTTCAACAATTCCTACACCCACATAACCTAATTTAGGAATTCTCACCCATACGCGGTTGCCTGGCTTCAACAAGTTAAGTGTCCTGCTGTACCAAGATCCACCACCGGCAGATACAAAGCCATACTTTCTGGCGTCTTCCCAAGATCTCGTTTCATCATCACCGAACGAAACATAGAATTCACCGTTCCATGGCTCTTTGCTTTTCGATGTTGATGTCTGTGTTGATTGTATTTCTGCTGGATCTACGAACCATCGTCTAACTAAAAACTGGTCTGATCCACTTGAAAAAACTTCGAAGAAAACAGCATTTACTGCAACATCTTTTGATGAAAGATAACTAATGATTCTTTCTGTACTTGAATCTAGTTCGGCGGCTACAACAACTATCTGGTGGCTTTGATTTAGGTGTTCTTCTTGAAGCGAAACTTTAAAGCGCTCCTTAAATGCTTCTTCCAGATTGCCACCATTAGAGTATTTCTCAAAAATATTAGAAATTGCATCTGCTTCAAGCGTCTCAACCCACGATGCATAATCTATTGCCTGAGCAACAACTTCCCGTGGAGTCTTGTGTCGCTTGAGCTCAATCACAACTAAAGATCCGTCAGGTGCGATAGCTAGAAGATCTATATAGCCTCCGAATGCCGTAAGCACTTGACGCCCAATTATGAGCCACTCCTCTGCAAGTATTGATGGATCATTTTCTATCATCGTCTCAAGAATTCTTTCAGTCTCGAGGGAACTAGAAGTCAAGGCGATGGGTTTATCTCCCACTTTCCAAATTGCCTGCTTAATTGGCATTGGCTTCCCCTCTTTCGATTCTCAATTCCCAAAAAATGATCTCTGAAGGCGACTCTACGGTCTCAGTAATCTGGCGCGCAACTAAACAAGAAAAGCGTGCCTGTGCGAGCTCATTTCTTTACTAGTCTATAAATTTGCGAAGCGTTCAAAGAACGCTTTTAGCTTGTCGATCACAAAGGCCTTTTGAAGCGAATGCTCGAGCCCTGGACTAAACATGTTTACTGCAGGAAGTAGTTTTATTACTGCAGTTCCAACAGTCTTCAATTCTCCATCAGCAAAAGCCTTATTAATGAATTCCACTGTGGCTTCAGGATTGAGATTCTCATCCTTAATAATCTCCTCAAGCTCAGCCTTCTTTTGTTCAGCAATGAACTTGCGCCAGTCGCCTTCGACATCAGAATCATTATTGATCGAATCTACAAACTTCTCGATAAGGTCTTTCTTGCTCCGTAATGAATAGCTCGAAAGAACGGTCTTACTGATCTTTGCCTTGATCTCTTTATTATCACTCGCAGATGCTCCTAGAAGACCTCGGATCAATATAAGAATAAAGTCGACGTTTATTTCAACTTGCTTTACGAGTTCAATCTCAAAAACCAGATCCTCAACAATGGACTCTTTATCCGCATCTACGACTTTTTTTAGACTTTGATAAATCTCGAGATAGGTGCTTTGGTAGTCCTGAAAGGTGCGCTCTGGAAGAATCTCATTTCCCTTGAAATCATCGAACGACTTGAGGATATTCTGAAGGCGAAGAATCTTGTTATACAGATTGATGAATTCCCTCTGCTCGGTTTCAGATGCCGGCAGTTCACCGGGATTGAACTTTGCTGTGAGTTCTGAAACCAATGATGAATATTCGTCGTAGTACTCGCGAAACGGCTTGAGGATGACGATGCCACCGGCATCCTTGTTGCCAAAGAGTGAAATCGAATCATTTGTCGCTTGCTCAAGATCGCGGAAACAAACGATATTTCCGTAAGTCTTTACTGAGTTCAGGATGCGGTTTGTACGGGAGTACGCCTGTAGCAATCCATGAAGACGAAGGTTCTTATCAACCCACAAAGTATTTAGGGTTGTCGAATCAAATCCCGTAAGGAACATATTCACAACTATCACGAGGTCTATCTCTCGCTTTTTCATCTTCTCAGAAAGATCCTTGTAGTAGGCCTGGAACCCATCAGAGGAAGTATCGAAGTTCATCGAGAACAGGGCGTTGTAATCCTTGATTGCAACTTCCAAGAAATCACGTGATGAAGCATCCAGGTTGCTTGCTTCGAACTCTTCTTCTGGAAGTAGTCCGCCTTCGTCATCCTCATTAGGTGCGTAGCTGTAGATGATTCCTATCTTGAGTCGAGAATCGCTTGGCTTGTCCTTCTGTAGTTCTTTGAAAGTTGCGTAATAGCGCTTAGCTGCCTCAATTGATGCAGTCGCCATCAGTGAGTTAAAGCCTGAAACTCTTTTGTTCTTAAGGGTGTACGTGTCATTGCGACGTGTTTTCTGATCAAAGTGCTCGAGAATGTACTGGGCAATCTTGGTGATACGTTCTGGAGCAAGAAGAGCTTTTTCTGTATCAATCGCACTGACTTCACGGTCCACAAGAGATTCTGACTTCTTAACAGTATTAACATAGTCAACGCGGAACGGCAGGACATTCTTGTCTGTAATCGCATCCACAATCGTGTAAGTATGTAGTTTCACGCCGAATGCCTGCTCAGTCGTACGCAGCATCGCACTATTTCCACTTGATGAATTGGCAGCAAAGATTGGCGTACCAGTGAATCCAAAGAGGTTGTAGTTAGAGAATGCCTTCTTGATGGCTACATGCATATCACCGAATTGCGAACGATGGCACTCGTCGAATATCAAGACAACTCGCTTGTCTTGGACTGCGTGGTTTGGATTCAGGGAAACAAACTTCGATAGTTTCTGAATAGTAGTAATAATGATTTTCGCACTTGGATCTTCCAAGCGTTCTTGGAGCTGCTTCGTAGAGTTGCTGGCATTAGCAGCACCCTCTTGGAAGCGGTTGTACTCCTTCATCGTCTGGTAATCGAGATCCTTACGATCTACGACGAACAACACCTTTTCGACTGAAGGCATCTTCGAAGCTATCTGCGCGGTCTTGAAACTGGTGAGCGTCTTACCTGAACCAGTTGTGTGCCAGACATACCCACCAGCATCAATTGTTCCAAGCGTCTTCTGGTTCTGACTCATCAAAATCTTCTGAAGCACTCGTTCTGTTGCCACAATCTGATAGGGACGCAAAACAAGGAGCATCTGATCAGAAGTGAAGACGCAGTATTTCGTCAGTACGTTGAGCAAGCTGTGCTTCGCAAAGAAGGTCTTTCCAAATGACATCAAGTCATAGATAGCCTTATTATTGGCATCAGCCCACCAGCTAGTGAACTCATAACTGTTTGAAGTCTTCTTAATGCGCGTGCTTCCACTGGCTTCTTTGATGTGTTGATCGCGGACAGTGTTGCTGTAGTACTTCGTATAAGTCCCGTTACTGATGACGAAAATTTGTATGTACTGATAGAGCCCAGAGCCAGCCCAGAAGCTGTCATGCTGATACCGATTGATCTGATTGAAGGCTTCCCGGATATCAACTCCGCGACGTTTTAGTTCGATATGAACAAGTGGAAGGCCATTCACTAGTACTGTCACGTCATAACGGTTCTTACGAGTACCTTCTTCCTCATATTGGTTAAGAACCTGAACACTATTGTTATGTATATATTGCTTGTCGATGAGGTAGATATTCTTGCTCTCACCGTTATCTCGCTTCAAAACGCGAATGTGGTCCTCCTGAAATCGACGGGTCTTTTCGATAATGCCGTCTTTCTCACTTGAAATGCTTTCCACAAAGAAGCGTTCCCACTCAGTATCGCTCAATTCAACCTTGTTCAGCTTTTCTATCTGGACCTTTAGGTTTGCGATGAGAGCGCTCTCGTCTTTGATCGACAGGTACTCATATGCCTGGTCCTTCAACAAATCAACAAAGGCGGCTTCAAGCTCTGACTCACTCTCATGTGCCAGTGCCTTATTCGTCTTAGGATCAAGCTCGGCTACAACAGTGTTTTCGGAAGTGATTGCGATCGGCTCTATGTTATGAAAGCTCATGCAGTTTCCAACTTTTTGAAAGTCAGAATCTTGCTTCGGTAATACTCGTACTGCTGGCGGCGGGCATTGATTTCTGCAGGAATGCCAAAGCATTTGTCCGAGATCAACCTATCGAAGGAATCAAGAACGTCAGCAACTTCTCGCTGCCTATCCAGAGAAGGCACAGGAATGAAAACTTTTCCCAACTTTTCAGTTGAAACCGCCGAAATTTTAGAAGATGAGATGTACTTTCTTAGTTGCAATCTGAAATTGTGAGTATTGAAGAAGTGAACCATATATCTTGGGTCAACAGTTTCACTTCGAAGACCGTAACAGGCATCATGGATTACAACATCTTGCTTCCCAAGCCACGTGAATGATTTGCCGATGTCCTCGATTGTCTCTCCAGCAGAAACTAGAATTACATCGCCGGGGCTAGCGAACCGCAACTTAGCCGCGAGTGCAGGATTTAGGTAGGAATACGCCTCCGTGGCCGCCAAGCCAAACTTTGTGTATATCTCTCCGTAATGAATTGCAGGAACCCCTTCAGGCAGAATGTCATCTTTTACAAATCTACGGCCTCTCCATATGGATGCAACAGAATAAAGTGGGCTAAGGAAAGAAGAATCCTTTTCAAATAGTGATTCACGGAGGTACGCATACTGCGACTTTCTAGCATGTAGCTCTGCTTCTAGCTCTGCGTCTAGCTCTATGAACTGATCCAGAATTCGCACAATCTCTTGCTGAACCTCTATAGGTGGAAGTGGTATTCCAATTGATGAGAATTTCGAAATCCAGTATCGAGTGTGTTCGCTCGTATCGATTCGTATTGTGCTCAAGGCATACCAAAAATACCTCAATGAAACTGGCGCACCTGGTTTCACTGTCAGCATCTTCATCGCAGATGACTTCACTTTGAATTCAAAATCTACCCACTTGTACGCGGTGGTAAAGTCATCGAAAATGATCACAGGAGATAACGGGGAAGCTGGGTACTTTCCGTGCTCTTCACTTGTGTATCCAAGTAAGAATGTCTGGCCAGCAGTTAGAACAGGGGTTGCAAAACGGTCATCGTAAGTCTTCGACGCAACCAGGTATTTTGTTGGTTGTTCATAATTGATTAAGTTATCAATTCGCTCCACCGGTACTCCGTTTGGGCAGAATTGAAAAAGTAATTGCTCAATCTGGTTCATCAGTCGCCACTCTCGAGGATTGCTACAATCTTATCTATTTTGTGCCGAAGACTTGATTGTCGCTCAACAATCTCATTAATCGACGCGTTGAGTTCCTCGATATTTACATCTTCTCTCGTGTCCTCCGCAATCACATAGCTCGTCACGGAAAGCGAGTAATCATTTTTAGCTATTTCAGAATGATCCACATGTCGTGCAAAGAAATCTTCGTTCTTGCGATCGCTGTACTTAGTCAGAATCTTTTCGATATCTTCAGGGCGAAGCTTGTTTTTGTTTCCAAAGCGGACAAACTCACGCTCAGCGTTGATGAACAAGACATTATTGTCCGTCTTGGATTTCTTAAGAACCAAGATACAAGTCTGGATGCCGGTTCCAAAGAACAGGTCTGGTGGGAGCTGAATGACAGTGTCTACGTAGTTGTTGTCGACGAGGTACTTACGAATCTTCTGTTCGGCTCCACCTCGATACATCACCCCAGGGAATTCAACGATAGCTGCTGTTCCATTTGTAGATAGCCAGTTCAGGATGTGCATCGTGAAAGCAAGGTCCGCTTTGCTTTTTGGAGCCAAAACACCCGCAGGTGAGTAGCGAGGATCGTTGATCATCAACGGGTTATCGTCGCCATCCCACTTGATTGAATATGGAGGGTTAGAAACGATCGCTTCGAATGGTTGTCCATCCCAGTCAGTTGGATCTGTAAGAGTGTCGCCATGAGCAATATCGAATTTTTCATAGTTGATGTCATGCAGGAACATGTTGATTCGGCAGAGGTTGTATGTGGTGATGTTGATTTCTTGTCCGTAGAAACCGTCGGTCACATTGTCCTTGCCGAGCACTTTTGCAAACTGGAGAAGAAGTGACCCGGAACCGCAAGCTGGGTCATAGACCCTGCTTACTTTCTTCTTACCGACAACTGTGATCTTTGCAAGGAGTTCTGAAACTTCCTGAGGCGTGAAGAACTCGCCACCAGACTTGCCCGCACTAGATGCGTACATAGTCATCAGGTATTCATAAGCATCGCCGAATGCATCTATTGAGTTATCTGCGTAGTTGCCAAGCTGTAGTTCCCCGACCGACTCAAGTAGTTTTACCAAGAGTTCATTTCGCTTGGTTACTGTTCCGCCGATCTTGTTGCTGTTGACATCCATGTCATCGAAGAGACCTTTGATGTCGAGCTCACTTGGAGCCCCAACTGCAGAGCCTTCGATATTTCGGAATACCCGAGACATAGTTTCGTTGAGGTTTGGATCGTTCTTTGCATCAGCGCGCACGTTTACAAACAGTTCGCTTGGAAGAATAAAAAATCCCTTTTCAAGAACTGTTTCTTTACGGCCAAACTCTGCATCTTTATCGCTGAGCTTCGAATAGTCGAATTGCTTTAATCCAGCTTTGTGTTGGTGCTCGTTTAGGTAGTTGGTTAGGTTCTCAGAGATAAAGCGATAGAAAAGCGTGCCGAGTACGTATTGTTTGAAGTCCCAACCGTCGACGCTTCCGCGGAGGTCATTTGCAATCTTCCAGATCGTCTTGTGGAGTTCAGCTCTTTCTTCATTAGCCAAGAGTCGTCACCCATGTTTCCTTCTGAATTTCTGATCCTGGCCGATTAATGGCAATGACTTTGAGGTGCGCTTGATACAGACTCATGTTCTTACCTTACTTTCTGTAACTGACATTGTGTGTTTTGTAACTGAAATTGGAGTGCTGTTGCGGTAGATGGTGATCGTTACTGCTACCGCGATCTTGTGGAGGGTTACCCCAGAAGCGCCAAGGAGAGAGGCGCTTCTGGGGTGGGTATGGACTCCGGAAAGGGGGACAGAGTCCAAAGTTTCGATTGGGCTACTCAAATTGGTTAAGAACCTTGAGGACGTTGGTTCGGGCAGTTAAAGCTGTAGAGACAAGCCGGTCAATCGCATTTCGGGCCGCCTTGGCATCCTTATTGACAGCATCTTCAATATCCAAGTACTTGATAGCTTCTTCAATTGCCTGCGAGAGTGATCGCTCATCGAATTCCGTGGCTGAGTTCAACAACTTGGACATACAACGTGCATATACATAGGCAGCATAAAGAGCTGTCTCAGATCCTTCGTCACAAACGACCATGATCTTGTGGCCTGGAAAAATCTTTAAAGCGCGACCTTGCGTCGGTGCCTGATCCAGAGATCCGAAAACCAAAATTCCAACATCGGTTCCGCGATTAGCACAATTTTCATTGATTTCTTTTAACGCTGCTTTTTCGCTTAGTTTTGTATTTTTTGCTTCTACGGAAAAGCTGATGACATTGGTTGTTCCAAAGGTTTCACCTAAGGTGACCCTGTAGTCGCCTGACTTGCTGCGACCAGTGCTGTATGCAGAACCTGCGCCATCACCAGAAAGATCTGTCACTACGTCAGTGCCTGCAAATCTTTCGAGAACTTCACCTACGTAATCTTGGTGTGGCGCTCCCTTCTGGCTTGAAGAATCAATCGCCTTTTTAAGGAAACCAAGATTCTTTAGACCTTCATCCAGCGAAGTCTTCTGTTGTTTCATATCTTCAGAAATCTGCGCTGTTATATCTTTCTTTAGAGATTTAAGCGCATTGTCTAGCTGTGAATTTAGGCTATTAGTCTGTTGAGGATCAAGGAACTTCAATATTGATTCCACAAACTTCTGTGTTTTTTCCTCAATTACTCGTGGAAAATTTTCATTAGCTTCCTTGCCAACTAATTTCGCAAAATTCTCTGTGGCCGCTTCTAGATGATGGCGCATAGTTTCGCTTTGGACTGAGTCCAAGGCAATGGCACCAAACTCGAGAATTTTGTTAATTGTTACAAGTGGCTCTACGCCCTGCAACGTTCCTTCGATAATTCGTTGCGCCGGTTGACCGGTAATGGTCAGATCCTTTGCAACGACACAATCAGTCCTAACCTCAACTTCTGAGGCAGTAGTGGATATTTGATGCTTTTGTGACATGTATTCCTTTTTATTCTTCTAGGGGGATGATGGAGGTACCAAGTGCCTCAAGGCGGGATCGGTTCTTTTTGAGATGATGTGCGCAGAAGAAAAGATCGCCGCGCTTGAGGACAACTTGGAATTTTGATCGAGCCGTGCAACTGTCGCAGGCCATATATGTAGCTGGTACAACTGAGGTTATTGCAGATTTATTCCCGACTTCTTAGATCCTTTCTTTTGCGTAGTTGCGGTTTTAATTTAAGACCAAGGTCATGGTGGATACCATGAAGTGCAGTACGAATTAGAGATTCAACATTTTGGTGGTGGTGCGTAAAGGAATAAATCTGAGAACGACCTACTTCATCGCAGTACATAAGTTGTACATGCGCGCGAATTGATGACTCTGGAATTCTTTTCCCAGCAGGTTCTCCAGCGTGAACATGGGCCGGGGCATGCCATGAAAACCATTCGGCGTAACCATTAGCCCCTTTATCCACTGGGGAAATTTGCAGTTCATAGTTATCAACGAGTTGTATGCGGAATATTGTGCTTTTTGATTTTGTTACTTTGGTGGCCATAAGGCCGAGTTCCTGAAGCCAATCAGCAATCAGGATATCTTCTAGCGCGCGGGCTTCGGCTGGGAAGGCCATGCGAAGTTGCCATGGAGTTGGAGTTTCATCCCACAAGTTGATATCACCTCGTTTCAAATTAAGATTAGGAGTATTGGCAATGAATTTATGTGGCTGCTATTTACAGACAGCGGCAGAGTCCAAGATTTGGTCTGCAAGTATTTCAAGTTGTGTTGTTGTTAGTTGTATTGCTGCAAGATTTGCAGAGCCTGAGTGACCCATAAAATGTAAGAGCTCGACATCTGCCTGGAAGAGAATTTTGACGTTGGTGCCGTCGATTACATCGGCGGAGATACGGAAACCCGCAAGGTGATCGAAGTGGACTGTGCGAGTAAATGATGCACTCGTCTTAAAGAAGAGTGCCAGGGCTCCCATTTCGAAGCCGGACATTGGGGATAGGTTGTAAGTGACGACACCGTTTGAGCCGGTGAAAACAAACTTTGGTGCGGTGAGAGAGAAATCCTCAGAGCTGCAGTTGGAACAAAAGAAATGCTGTGCCGAATACTCAGCTACAAAGGGCACCGACTGTAGCTGCACAGCCTTTTGTGCCTTTGTTAATGTGGTTAACTGGACCATTTAGACCTTTCCGTAGATTGCTAACTGTTTAAATTCGTTTCTTATTCAAGTTGCTTTTCTGTAGTACTGCCTTCACCCGATAACTAGCTACTAAATCTCAGAGGTTCTGCGGTTTAGGCTTTAACCAGTAACTAGCTACTAAATCTCAGAGTTTCTGCGGTTTAGGCTTTAACCAGTAACTAGCTACTAAATCTCAGAGTTTCTGCGGTTTAGGCTTTAACCAGTAACTAGCTACTAAATCTCAGAGGTTCTGCGGTTTAGGCTTTAACCAGTAACTAGCTACTAAATCTCAGAGGTTCTGCGGTTTAGGCTTTAACCAGTAACTAGCTGCTAAATCAGCGCAAAACAGAGACAAATCCCAGATTCAATCAAGAGACAACTCTTAACCTATGTATTTGTTATACACGTGAGATTAAAAATTAGCTGACTGAGAACCTGAACTTACTATTTTTCCTCAGCTAGAGATATCTCCAGTAGCTCAACCATGTCATTGCTAACTTGATCAAAGAAGCCTTCTGGCCATTCTGGCATCGTCCCTGCGTCATCAGATCTGACCTCGACGTATACCGTACCTTTTTCCGGATTCTTAGATGTGAAAATGAAATTAAACTGATCGGACGTTTCTGGAAACTTCGCCGCTAATAGGCGTAGCCGTGTGATCAAGTATTCGGAGTGAGTTTCTGCAATTATTTGCTTGTCAGCACGTGACATTGCCAGAAAAAATCCAGCTAACTCTTGCTGAATTCTAGGATTTAGGTGCAACTCTGGTTCCTCCAAGAGTATGAGTCCTCCTTCAGGGGCAATAAGGCACAATCCGATTACTGGGAGCACTTGGCTTATGCCCGTTCCGAGCATTCTTAAAGATCTTCCGTCGACGGATAAGCGATAACCGAAATGTCCCTGTTGCTCTACTTCAACACCAGTTACCGCAAGTCCCATCGCCTTCAACCAAGAATTTATTGCATACTTGAATGTAGACCCGTCTGCAGTGTCCTCGCTAAACCCTTTTGGAAGAGGGTAATTTCCAATCGGATTCTCAAATATCTTGCGTGCTAGAAGCTCCCCTCTTTTTCCAATTGGAGCTTGTGGGCTAGTCATCGCGGCATCACGTTCGTAAAGGTCCCGGGGTGCTTCTCTTAACGGACCTAAATAAACAACTCGCTTTAGGAACTCGTTGAATTTCACTACGCCTTCGCTGAATACAAATGCAGTATTTTCAATTTCTGATGTGTTCCTCTCGCTCAAGCCTGCCAATTGCTCTGGTGTTGCCAAGAATGGCACCCTGGCTTCTTCGGATGCTCCAATACGTTCCCGAAGTTTTGATTCTACGTCATTCCAAAATTGAAGTGCATGAGGCATAAAATCATTGGCCAGTTCTATTGGTTTTTTCTTCGGAAATTCCTTTTCCTGTTTTATTTCGTTCAATAACACTTTATGTACTTCACCAGATTCAGTTTCGATTTCAACTTCAAATGGAATTCTCTCTAAAGGAACAAGAGGAACAAGAGTCTTATCTAGTTCTGCGTCAATTAATGAAGATGAATCGAGGCCATCACCCTTTATTATCTTGATCGCTTCTTCAACGTATGCATTAACCGCCTCATCAATGGTAAGAAAATCTTTGTTAAATTTCTTTCGAATATCTATTTGGCCTCGGATTCCTGGACTTATTGGGCGTACTTTTGCAAATTGTGTTGAAAGAATTTGTCTAATAATAAATCGAACACGTTTACCTGTGAACAATACATTGTGCCTCTTGATGAACACCTCTAAGCGAGTACTGTATTTCAAGCCGTTAATTGGGAGTCCTACTAAGTAACTAACTGCACCTAAGGTCATTGATTCTTCCACATAAATTTGTTCAATTTCTAAATACTTATCTGGGTTTCCACTTGATATTTCTGCGCTTCTTTCAAAATTATATTTAGGATATCTACTTTGAAGAAATGGCTGCTTAGAGTCTCCATAAGCTATAAATGCGCCATCAGCTTTCGTGCACTTCACTCCACTTACCTCTAGGTCGCCTTCATAAACGTGAGCTTCACTTCGTGTGCTCTCTACGATTCCCACTGCTGATTTCTCTGGATCCATTTCGAAAGTTGTTGACCATTTGAAGGTCTGCTTTAGCTCTTGATTTGATAGTCCACTCTCCATTCGAGATTCAAGTGAATCACCCTCCTGCAATGTATATATAGGAAGTCTCAAATTGCCCCCAAGCGAAATGACTTTACTTGATGCTTCTGAATAGATCGCCTCATCAAAGGTTCCTAGGCTGACAAGATTTCCGTTTAGATCAAGTTTTCCTCGATTATTCTGATACCCGTAAACAGGTGATTGGGCATTCTGCGCCATGAAAAGAATTGATTGGATCAAAGTGCTCTTTCCAGATGAGTTTTCCCCGACTAGTACGGTCAGTGGCGCTAGTGGGACATTAGCCTCGCTTACACTTTTGAAATTCCTGATTTGCCAAGACTGCAAGACATTGCCTTTGTCTCCGACGCGATCTTGATTTCTTTTCATTTAACGTCCCCTTAAAACTGCTAATTGCCGTGGATTTTTCCTGATTTGATTCAACAATTCCCTGCGCTCGTCAATATCTGGAAACTTCTGAGAGATGCTTTCAATCATATTTGAAATTGAACCTTGCTTAGAGTAGAAATATTGAAATTCCCGAGATTCTAGGAATTTATTGAAATCTTCAAATTTATTGAGTAAGGTATAAAACTGAAAATACTCCTCTTGTCTAAAGTCTGACATTCGACTTAATGGGGCAAGTGGATGAGATCCCCACTTGAAGCATCCGTGCGATGGTAACGCGACGGAAGTTTGCATATCTTGATTTTTTTTCATAACATTTATTTCCCTACTGCAAATTTCACAAATCGAGCCAATAAGTGTGGGCACTTCAACTTGATCTAAATCAACATTTCCTTGAAATTCGGCGAAAATTGTAAATGTGGCGCTCGAATCAGCAAAGGATACTTCGAAGTCTCTTGATGTGGCAAAATCTCCGAGGCCATTTACAAGCGCTACTTCACAATTTCTACCTAACTTGTTGACGCCTAAGATGAGCGCGAGTCTCGATTCCGACAGCAGGTCTTTATCTTTAATTTGCCGAATTTGTCCTGCTTTGACTTCTGATGCCTCAGCCAATCTAAGGTGTTTGTTCTTACTAAACTCTGCCTCTATTCGGCTCATTAGATCTTCATGCCACATCTGAGATAACTCCCTCTGAATTGGAATCAATACCAATTTTTTTCCAGATCAAATCTTGAAAAACTCCACGTACCTCTGGTTCGATCGGAGCGTCTTCACAAAAGCCTTGAACTTTGGATTGCATATTCAAAACAACCTCCTCAAGTTCGCCTTCTTTAATTCCGAGTGCTTCTTCTCGTTCGCTTTCAGAGAGCAGAAAAAATCCGTTCTTCCTAAGTAGGTATAGACAGCGCTCTTCTGAAGGTTCTAGGAGCTCAATTAACGCATCCGCTTTTGCTGACAAGTAATCTCGCTCCTCAATGCTCAAAGTGTCCAAAATGTCCGATTCGGAGCCCAAATCTGCTCCATCAACCTCATACCTAGCTACTAAATCCAAAAACCTCATCGTGCCTGGCTTGCCGTGCAATTTGCGCTCGAAAGCTTCCCGCAAAGTGGCTTCCGATACAACGAGCCCTAACGAAACAAATTCCGCACATATTCTTACGAGAGTTTTGGAATTGAACACTTTGGGGTTACGGACATATTTATCGCCTTTCTTCGGGTTTATTTCGGAAGTACGTTCAACCGGAACATGCGGTTCTATGCACTTGAAGAGGGAATTTACTTCATCTGTAAATTGATTCTCTGAAATCGAACGTTTCTTTTCAATGTTGATTCCGTAATTATCGATAAGAATCTTCTTAGTTCGCCGGACTAAATTGTCAGTAATCAGTGGAGTGCGCATATCCCAGAGTGCCCATTGAACAAGACGGCCAACATTTCCGTTTAACTGTGCGATAGAACTGCATTGAGCAGCCATCCAAATATGCTGGTTCTTGGGGAGAATTTTCTTGAAAATCGTAGTTTCAACTACTTCCAAAATTGCCTTATCTGGCCACTTTCCATTTTCTTTAGTCAATTCGGGAAAACCATAATATTGAAGTGGGTAAGGATTGCAAATATTTCGAGTAATCTCCTCAACTTTTAAAGTCCAGAGTGCACCAAAGCTGACCTGATTTTTTGATTCGTTGACTAAATCTTCTAACGAGATTGTGTAGGCTTTTGTCATAAGACATTCTGTGTTTCAGCGATTTGTTCGTGGCATCTCGCAAATGCCTTCAGCCAGCCTTGATCCTTCTCCACACAGGAATGCTTAAGATTCATGATGTAGCGAGAAGGCACCTTCCGAGGTCTCACCACGTTAATCACAGCATCTTTTGTCAGTGGGCACCGTGATCCTTTGTCATGAGTATGGGCTAAGTGAGGAATAAAGTTTGGGATTTCGCCAACGCCACTTGCTGACCTAATCCACAAAAAAACAAATCCAGACTTTAATTCGCCTGCGTTTCTAAGTAGGCACGGATGGGTCATAAAGTCTTGACCTTTGATGTTTGTTAAGTTATCCGAGACCATGTACCAAATGGCATTTGGCTGCGGGCCTATGTCTTCTGATTGTCCTAGCGCTAAGGCAACTAGTTTGTCGAGGAAATCATCCATCACAGTTCCCAATTTCAAAATCTACGAAAAACACTTATCACTACCAAACCCCGGGGCTGATTGGAATTTTGAGCGCTTTCTAAGCATGCATTTAGCTTAATGAGGAAATGGCGAACGTTGAAGGGCGCCGCGTGAAAAGCCTCGAGCTTTAACTCCGCAACTAGAGCTAGAGCGAATGAAAGTTCAGGGTGCGGGCACCGAATAAGCCGAATTTCACCCCCCCTAGAGCCTTTCGATTGTTCTTTTTTTCCGTTTTTACACTGTTTTTACTTTTTACCCCCAACTTCGAGAAGTTGTTTGGAAGTTAAGTACGAACAACTTCGCGATCTATGAGCGTGATTGAAATAAAAAGTCAGTGGTCGGTGGTTGTATATCTTTAAGAATCGAGGAGCCCCATGAGTAACAAGATTGATTATGACGAAGAACTGCGCCAACGTTTTGCCATGCTGCACCTGGCTTGGGA
>Ga0164292_10002563_pt1 | contig 14854 bp, 10 predicted proteins | sample GEODES117metaG_FD_111486 | JGI IMG/M metagenome (GOLD analysis project Ga0164292, IMG submission 111486) | Eutrophic lake water microbial communities from Lake Mendota, Wisconsin, USA - GEODES117 metaG | ecosystem: Environmental > Aquatic > Freshwater > Lake | place: USA: Lake Mendota... | reverse complement strand
TATCTACGATGATTCTTAAAATCTGCGCGGATATCTTTTACGCTTTCTGTGTATGCTGGAATATACAGAGTATAAATCAACATATCTTTTGTATCTACTGGAGGCGGTACTGGAACAACCGCAGATTGTCCCTTTAGTACTCCAATTTCTCTAGAAGATTTAACTACAACTTGGTCAATTCTTGGCAAGAAATAATCATAATCCATTGTGATATTTTCCAATGGCTCAGGATTCAATGCTCCGGACAACGATGTTCCACCCACAGCTTTGGATGGTCTAAAGTCAAATGCGCCTCTTAAAGAAATAAGTTTTTTATCTTCTTTATTATCAAACTTGGAAATATCCGAATAAGAAATATTTGAACCTTTTGAGTATGAATCAACATCAAATAATCCTGCAAATACGGACAAGTTTTTAAAGTATCTATATTGCACAAATACTTTTCCTACAGGCGCAGAATATCCACGTTTCAATTTAATTGTTGCATGGTCATAATGAGTTTTACGTTGGCCATTATCAAACTCATAGTATGATGTAATATCATTAGATGAACTTGTCAACATAGCAGAGGTAACATTTGATCCTGTGTTTCTAGAATCATATATGCCAATGATTTCATACACATCAGGAACTTGCAAACTAACTACTTTTCCTGGTGTTCTTAAATCTGTTAACACAGCGCCGTTATCAAAGTTGGTTGCGCCGATACTTTTGAATACCGCACCACCTGAAAAATATGTTACTTCACCGGATGTATTTGCTGAATATAGAACAGTTGTTCCTTCAGTTCCAGCAGTATTCATTTCATAAGGAATCAATGAATGTAAATCTGTTCCGCCTGTAATTGGTACTAATTGTTTACGCTTTGTGACACCAGTTGAGCCATCTTCTGCATTATTGATTTTTGTAGTTACAAGCAAATCAACTCTAATAGCATCACTTACAGTTTTCAAATCAACTTCAAATGATGATGTTGAAACTGAGGTAATTGTGAAGTTATTATTTGATAAGCTAATTGCTGTATTAGGAGCAATACCATATTGAGTATTACTCGCACTATCTGAACGAACAAAACAAATCATGTTATTCAGAATCAATGAATCCGAAATTGTTCCTGATCCAGTTGAGAATGAAAAAGTGTCTGAGCCTGAAGCGGTTACAGTAAATTTACCACCAGATGTTATCCCCGTATATTTCTTTCTTACTTGAAAATCCATATTGCTAATTGTATTAGCTTTAATCGCCTCATATGGAGTTTCAAAAACAAGACTTGTTCTCACGGGTTCACTAATAGAAACAAATCCTGTAGTTGGATCTTTTGAGTCTGTATCAACGTTGCCCGCAAATTGAATGTATGTTCCATCACTTATAGTTAATGATTCTGCATTTTTAATGTCGGATTGAATCGTAAAAGTATTTGATCCTGGAATAAAAGTTAATGATGATGCTAAATTAAGAGTTACAGTATTTGAACTTGTAATTAGAATTGGTGATAATGAAGCGCCAGAACCATTGGTAATTTGAAAATACATGTTTGCATATGCATTTAATGGCAAACCAGCATTGAATGCGGTAGGAATTGCAATTGTGGTAGCAGATGATCCAGCTGCGGCTAATGTTCCTGTAATTGGAACAGTATTAGCACCAAATGTATTTACAGTAAATGTGTGAGTATTACCAATGTCCGAATTGTATGCATCATTGTAGCGAATCATGTTTGCATAAATTGTACCAATTTTGGTAGAATTATATGTCGCAGTTGTTGATAAACTTATATCTGTAAATGGAACCGAATGGATATCCAAAGATGGGAATGAAGTAATATCAAGTGTGCCGCGAACATTCGCTAGAACCAAACTACTTTCATAATTTGTTGGTAAATCAAAACTTGAAACATTTGAAACATCTCTTGCTCTATCAACTTCAATAATTGTTGGAGCAATAGTTTCAAACTCATAACCACTCACATACGCTTTACCTGGATCCAAAACAACGTTAAATTTGCCATTAGCACTATCACCTTCTTCAAGAGAAACGACAAATGGATCCACCGTATAGTTTCCAGATTCATCATGTGTGCGGCGAGCTAAAGTTTTTTCAATTTCACTATAGATTGGATAATCAATCTCTTTTGTTTTTACACCATTAACAAGACGAACAATTTCAAAGAATGTTGAAATATCAGCAGAATCTAATGTTCTCTTTGCTAGAGAAGTTTGAATTGCATAACGTTCAGCTCCTGGTGCTTGATAGTTAAATGCGCCCTGGGCTGGATCCAATAGGGATGTATCGTCAATTTCATCAACAATGGTTTCGGTAAATTCAATACCGATTTTGTATGATGGGTTTAAATTAATTGTTGATGTGTTATATCCTACACGATAAAAAATTTCAAGAATAAGATATTGTGGAACTACTTTTACAAATTGTCCTTTAAAGTAATATATACCTTCTTGTAATTTAGCTATGTAAGAACCACCAACAGCCAATGTGGATCTTAATTGAGCATAAATTTCTTGACCGTAAACACGAATTTCGTCCGATTCGGAAAATCTTTCGCCACTTAAATATTTTAAAATAAGAATAGGATTTGCAGTTGATGTGTCAATTGCAATAACTTTTGCTCTAATTATTTTTGATGAGTTATATGAAACGACAGTCTTGTTTAGGAATTGCGTAGCATCAACGTCCAAGTTATTGTATTGAGCAGACAAGACCACATAATTTGCTTTAGTATCTAAAGAAACTTTACCACCAACAATTGGACTACCACTCTTAAAGATGTGATTACCAAATTTTTCAATTTGGTTAGCTAATATAGTTTGTAGCTGTGTTAATTCACGGGCTTGAACCGAATATCCAGGACGAAACAAAACACGCATGAAGTTTTTATCTTCATCAAAATCATCATAATATGGATCGTAGTTAAAGGTAGCAGTCATTTATTCCTCGTTTAGAAACTCAAAATGAAACGAATTCGTTCGGTTTGGGCTGGGTCTCTTGTAATTGGCAGTTTATCTGATATGTATAATATCTTTCCAGAGTACAAATCAAGAGTAGGATTTGTAACTGTGTTCACGATACGAATAGCGCCTGTTTGTAGACCTCTAATCGCTTGATTTGTTTGTAATGTTCCACGAACATTGTTTAAATACAATAAATTGGGTGTTTCACTAAACGAAATTACATCAGCGGTAAATGTTGCACTTGCGTATGTTGTTCCTTGATAAACAACTTCATCGTTGTTAAAGTCACCAACACCTGGCGAAACTTTAACAAGAGTGTATAAAGAATATTTTTGTCCGGTAGCTAATGTTGTTGTATTATATAGATATGGATTTCGTAAAATGACAACTTCACGGAAATCATTATCCACGGGTAATACTCCACCCTCATCTTGGTCAAATTCCACATTAAACATTATTGTGGAACCACCCAACTCATAAGTCGGTTCATATCCATGTCCATTATGTGGAGCAATTGAGACTTCAGCAGCCGCTAATGACCCTATGCCACCACTAACATCGGTAAAAGTTAGATTGGCATAAGTGTAATAATTTCCACGGTTTTGGATAACTATATTTTGTATTTTACCACCTGAAACGTTTGCCTTTAATACTGCGCCTGTTCCATCGCCATCAATTGTAATGATATTTTGTACAGTACCAACTGTGTAGTTATTACCAGAATTTGTTACAGTCACAATATCAATTGAGCCTGGTTCGGCTGCGGCTCTTACAAACTTGTTTACTGATACAGGCATCCAATCATCAGTTAAGAATTTTTGTTTCTGTACAGATGTTAATGTGTACATATACTTCCACTTATAAAAATCGGAAGTCTCAACATAAGGTTCTTCTAGTGAAGTTGTTGATAGCGTCAATTCTGGTGATACTGTAGAAGCTGTGCCTGGCGAAACATTTGAAAGACACTTAAAAACTTGATCCTTAGAATTTATTATATAATAATTTGTGTTGGCTTCATACGTATTATATACTGTGTTGGACGTCCAATCATTTCTAGGAATAACAAGAGATGCATTTTCCAAAGATATTTGTTTCGCAAGAACCCCACGTTTGTAGTAATCATTTATAGCCGAATCCGTTTCCGCTGGAGATCCTTCCACTTCGGTTCCTGAATTCCATGGTAAATGTCTGCCAAAAAAAGCATACATATAAGATTTTTTTTCGGCGGGCAAGTATGAATTTGCTCCCAAGTCCAACTGATTATAGACTTGCTCTGCCATTAAAATTTTGAAATTTTTAGTTAAGAGTGCTGACATGTTTCTATTTATCTAACTTTTTGAATGGTTGCGCTCAAATTGTTGCCGTTTGATGTAAATATACTACTTGCGAAAATAGTATTTGCATTTCTGGAATTAGCTCTGACAGTAGCAGTATAAACCAGATTAACAGTCGCTGAAGTTGATGTTACATTAATTGTGGTGTCTAGTATAGCAAAAGAAGAATTGGTGACTTCTTTAATTGTCACTGTATTACCGGTAGACAAATATATCGTATCGCCGTCTTGCAGGTCATTTATGAAATTGACGCTGTTAGCTGAACCAAACAAGATGTTTGAACCCGAAACAAAATTAACTGTATTTTGCAATCTTCTGTGGACATTTGACAGAAGGATTAAATCGCCCACATTAACCGTTGCTTGTAGATTTGCACTGGTATTTGTAGTAATAATTTTATTGGAACCATTGGCAATATTGTAAGTATCAGCAAGAGAGGTAATTGTTATGAATGCTGAGGTATTAACTTGCGTCAACATTTCTTCATTATCATCAATTTTTGTAATGAAAGTTTTTGTTCCAACTGGATGAACAATATCGTTTAGTGGTTTCTTAAACTTAGAATAGTCGGTTTGTGACTTAATGATGTATGAGAAGTTATGATATTTTTCGCCGTCTTGCAACCTCTTATCCGCACTAATTTGACCATCGGTATTCAAGTAAATGCCGGGGTAACGAATCAAACCATTTTCAAAGTTTGCTGTAGCTTTTGCGTTACCGTCGCCATAAAATAACGATGATGTTACATTTCCGGTAACTGTTCCATCATCCGACTTGATAGTTTTAGTTGCATCGAAAACGCCACGATAATTAAATATTCTAAGTGTTGTAGTTGCGGAAGTATAAGAATCCACTGTCGCACTAAATGAAGAATTACTGTTTGATGTGCCTTGATAAATTGCGGTATTTGGTACAAACAATTGTCCTTCAGTAACACTATTCAATACTATATCAGCATTTCTCAAAGAGACGGTTGGAGCTTCAACATAATCATAACCAAAACTTTCAATTCTTAATGATGTTATGGCGCCAATTCTTGATGTGGTCAGTCCATATTGCTCACCATCACCAGTTATCTCGGAGACAGACAGATTAGCACTTGTTCCAGATGATGATTGTATGGTAATTATTGGCAATGAATCTCTTTTATATCCCTCGCCGCCAATAACAAAAGCGTTTGATGAATGGTTATTCATTGTTACCGAAGTAATTATGCCGCCTGGTGCAACATTCACAAATGCATTTGCTCCATATCCAGAACCACCAGTAAAAATTAGAATGTCGCCATTTGCGTAATTTGTGCCACCACTGTTTATGGTTATTCTGCCAAGTGATCCGATTTTATATAAATCATTTCTTAGAACTTTATAAACAGATACACCAGATAAATCATTAGGAAATGGTTCAGCAAAATATAAATTATTTGTATCTACGGAAGAAACTTCACGAATTGCTTCAAATTTATTATTGATAAACAATCTAACATAGTCACCAGTTTCAAAAGAAACGGTTAAGTTTTGTGTAGTATCATTTATAAGGGATGTTCCTGCTACGATGTTTCTTGCAGTACATACTAAAATGTCATCATAGTCTTCATTGTAAAAACTATAAGTTTCAACGGTTGGCTTTTGGCGATAACCACCGCCAGAACCATCAACTATAACGAATGAAATTGGAAAAACTGTGAACGCATCAAATGTTGATGCATTTGCTACCGTAACATTTTCCACGTTTGCAACATTTGGATGCAAACCATGTAATGTTTGAATGGACATATTTGAGACATTTAATTTTCTTGAAACTGAAGTGTCTAAAAGGTTAATAGAGGCTTTTGCTTCTGTACCAAAAGTTGTATTGGCAAAACCACCCTTGAAGTCAATGATTGATGAATTTAAATTTATTGCAGGATCTCTAAATCCAAATCCACTTTTTTCCACAATGATATCAGTAATACCACCCTTTGTTGTTACTCCAACATAAGCAACAGCGCCAACTGGTGTATTTGCAACAGGATTTAAACCACCAACAATACTAACAGGATCTCCATCATATCCAGTTTCTGGATCATATGCGTTATAAAAAAGACCTCTATTGTTTGGATTTATTTTTATTTCTGATAGAGCGCCAATCAAACGACCGCCAACAGTAACGTTTAGACCAGTATCTTCATCAACATATGTTGCAGTTATTCTTTCTCCGGTGGTAAACAATCTATTGACATTTGAAACATAAATTTCCGTATATGTAATACCAAGTTGACGGTCAACAGATTGAATTACTTTTTCAACAAGCGCAGTAGCTTTTGATGATTGACCAGTGATTAGAGTTTTTGCAATATTGAAAATATTGTTATCATTGGTGTCAATTCTAAGGGCTAATGGCAATACCCATTTACCGTCAGATGCTTTTAGTATGTCTTCTTTTGGATAGTAGATATCAATGTTTTCATTATACAATGCTCTGAAAAGGAACTTAACAGATTCTTGTGTTCCGCTAGATTTATAAAATTGAGTTACCAACTTTAAGAAAAGTCTTTTGTCGGTTACAATCTCTTGAGGAAAATAAGGAGCTAAATCCTTTTTTAATTGTTCAATGTAATAGTCATCGGAACTATCAATGTCATTTGCATTACGTAATGCATCAATTTCAAAGGAAACGCTATTTGTAGTTTCCAGCCATTCATAGTATTTCTCTAAGAATGTGACAAATTTTGGATAGTCACTTCTTACGAAATCTGGTAACTGTGAAGATACCAGGTTTGATGTGCGAACGTTTTCCATTAAATTGTATTAGTTTTAACAACAACGCTAGTAGGATCATCTGCATCCAGAACAAGCATTTTATTTAATTTAGATTGAATGATACTAATCTTTGGCTTAATGTGAACCATGATATCACCGAAGTCATTGTTAACTGCTGTTGGATTAAAATTACTGATTGTTATTTTACCCAATGTATAATCAATAACACCAGTTACACCATTGTTTTTATTTTTGTTCAAAATAACTTTGGTACTTTGACTACTGATTTCATCCGGCTTGAAGTATGAAATTCTGATTTGTCCATAACGACCTTCAAGCACAGCCAATCCAGCACCCAAAGATCCACCACCGCCAGTGATTTGGACGGCTGCTGTGGTGTATCCGATGCCTGGATTTGTGACAGTAATTTTGTTCAATTTTCCATTCACTATTTCAGCGACTGCTATTGCACCTTCTCCGTCTCCAACAATTGTGACCTTTGGAGTTGATGTGTAGTTAAACCCCGGATTACTTACAGTCACAGATTCTAATCCAGAAAAAGATGATGGAACTTCTTCAAAAAAACATTGGCGAGAAACACCAATCTCATCGGTCATTGTGAAATCGGGTGTTGAGTAGAAGTTATCGTTTGTTGTTCCTCTAGCCAATTCAAAACCAAAATCGAGAATATATGTATCAGCATTAATTAAATCGGGTCTGAATTTTTTAGCAACAAACAAACTCACTTCATTAGAAATAATTGACCTATCAAAATTATCAATTGCGGTTTCAAGACCAGAAAATCTAAAATAGGTATTGAATTGATTCAAATTCGTAGAAGTATAATTTTTAATTAAAGTTACTATTGCGCTTTTTAATTCAGAATCGTTTAATGACAATTTTGATTTATCATAGAAAACGTTTGCTTCAACTTTTAGATAATTGTAGTCAATATCAACAATCTCTGGTGTAATTGTCAACATACTGATTGGCTTCAATATTGTATTTTTCACAAAATCTTTTTCCGTATCTGAAACCTCAAAACCCAATTTTGGTTTTGCTGAAACGAAAACTTTACCAAATACTGGTGGATCATTTTCTTCTCCACCCCATACATTGACAGCTTCAAAAGCAGGATAGTTTTGTTGAATTAACTTGATGTAATCATTCTTAGTCACAGCACGATTCTGTGATAGTAGAGCAAGAGGTGCGGCAAATTTAATTGAATCTACTGATTCTCTGGTGACACCACCAGCAGCCGCAGAAATTGAATTTACAGAAATTAAACTAAATCCACCAACTGTTGCGGAAGAAACAAAACTATTTGCTTTGTTTGATGCATCTGCACTGGTAATCAAATATTCTAGGGTGATTACACCACCATCCGGTATCTTTTTACCTAAAGTGTCATCACCAAAGTAAACTTCGTATTGTCCGTTTTTACCTTCTTGTAGGTAATAAACTTCGGATGTTGAATTTACAGTAAGTGCATTCGTAGATAAATCATAGACCACAGTTTCTGTATTTGAAGCAGACTGTTTCACCGAAACTCTCAAAGTTGTCGTATCAATGTTCGCATCTGGTATTGTAAACAGTTGTTTTGGATTAGAAAATAAACTATTGTTGTAAGAGTATGAAACTAGTTGTCCCTGATAGATTGGCACGTTTGTGAAAACAAAATTGTTTGCTGTTTTGGAAACTGTTGTAGATTCTACGGTAACAAACTTGTATGATACACCATCTAATTGTGAAGACGAAAATGCATAACCTCTAGGCAGAGTTAATGAACCTGGAGTAGAATTTGTTGTTTGAATAGTTACATTAACAATTGCTCTCGGTGCTCTAGCTGAACGTGGTGTATATCCAACTCGTTTTGCATGTGAAACAACAGAATTTCTAAGAGAAGCACTATCCAAGAATGCTTCATTGGCAATCATATTCAAGTAATATGCATTGTAGTGAGTATTGTATGCTAGAATGTCCAATAGAACACTTAAGCCAGAACCTTCAAAATCATAGTCTTGAAATTCAGTTTGTTGTCTTAGAAAATTTCTAAGATTAGTTTTGATAGAATCAAAATCTAATTCGGTTACATTTAAACGGTCCGCCATCTTATCTGTCTCGTTGTAAGAAGAAGTTTATTGTTATTGGGTCTGTTCTATTGACTATCAAAAATGTCATACCGATACTGTAAGAATTGCCTTCATAATTTGGCGAAACAGCAACGCTTTTTACGATAACTCTTGGCTCATAATTTTCTAGCGTTTGAACAATCTCACGCTTCAAGGCGGAAGATGTTATGGAATCCATGTTTTCAAATAGCAAGTTGCGTACACCGGAGCCCAACTGAGGCTGGAAAGGTCTTTCGTACCGAGAAGTGGAAATCAAATTCTTAACCGAATTGATTACCGCCATCTCGTCAACGTGCTTATTCACATCCTTCTTTATAGGATGGGCTGTGAAAGACAAGTCCAAGTCTTTGTATTTTCTGGTTGTTGCGCTTACTACTGTTGCCATGTTCTATTTATCAGCTAATTCTTGTAATAAGTTTATCTGTTCCTATATAATTTTCTATTAAAGCCGTCTGAGACTGACCCATTGAAGAAAATTGCCGAACTTTTGCAAAATCATCCATCAATGTTTTACTGTTGGTATAAAAATTTTCATCATGCAATTTTCTTGTGTCCATGAGACTTATAACATTTGCTAAATTATTATAAATTGTATTAGCTTGTGGTAATGTCAAACTGCAAGATCCTCCGCCAGAAATGCTAGTTGATAGTATTACCGTATTTGCAATGATGTTTGTGTTTGCTTGAGACAATTCTGGATCAATAAAAACGCTAGTGAAACTGCCAAAAATTGGAGCAGTATTTTGAATTCCATCGGTTTGATAAATGATATACATTAGTCCTTTTGCTACAGCCATCGCATTATCATAATACGGTTTTGCTTGAGCGGCATCTGGATTATTTGTTGCATCCGTTTGAAAACTTGTAACACCAGAAATTCTATTTGTGTGTGCCACAAAATTGGCAGAATTGGTGTATAAATTTGAAGATACATTTATTGAAACAATGTCAACTACCATGTTTAATTTATCTTGTACACCCAAATTTGTATAACTTGTAATTGTAAGTATTGTATCCCGTAATGTATTTGCAGAATTTAAAATGTTAGCTACTGAAACCGAAGTTGGATTTTTAAAGTAACCACTAACAGAACTATTCGCAATATCCTCCGATTGCCAATCAGTAATTATAGTCGGAACACTATTCAAATGTTCTTTTGCATCCACGGATAAATCTGGTATATCACCTCTAGTGTCTATGTAATTGTATCCTAATTTTTGAAATAATTTAGCCATAGTATTTTTCCTTATCAAGCACTTAAAAATTTACCTATTACGGGTCCAGCTTTTGGATGACTGTGTGTATTATAAATCAAAGAATTGATTGTGTCAAACATGAAAACTGCTGATGAAATACCAATACTTGCATATCCAATATTACCGACAAAGAAATTTCCTATTGGAGCATTTACAGACACTAATGATGTAATTGGTCCAACTGTAGTAATAGATCCTGGAGTCGCAACTGGAGTTAATGGAGTGGGCAAGCCCAATGATAACCCACCAAGAGAAGATGTGAATCCATATGGACCAGCAAAAACACCCATTTTTGCATTCACTCTTGATTCCGCAGTAAGCGTGTCGCATGTAATTGAACCATGAATGAATAAATCTGATCCTAAATTCAAACTTTGCGCTGATGACAAACTCAAAGAACCACCAAATTTTTCACTTGCACTAACGCTAACATTTTTATTACCAGAAATTGAAAGATTTCCAGCACTCAGGACATTCATTTTTCCTTTTACTGCAAGATTGTAATCTCCACCAACTTCCTGATTTAAATCACCATCCACTTGCATATTACAATCGCCTTTAACAACGATGTTACATGCACCGCTAACATAAATGTTTTTCTTTCCGATTGTAATATCAAAGCCTTCACCAAAAACTTTTATAACTTGATTTCCATCTGGATGCATTTCAATAAAGTTTCTAGATTTTCCGTGTTGTATGCGTACCCGTTCTCTTCCTGGAGTATCATCTAATTGAATTGAATGTGCTCCCTCACTATCCCACGTTTGATTGTATGGATATAATGGTGGATTGTCAACCGAGGCTGGAGATGGCGGTTCTTGAAATAAATTATTTGATGGATTGGAACTGAATGCACCAACCACCTGTTCATATGATTTAGTATAGTCGCTATTTGTTGCCATAATTTTTTAAGGAGTTTTTGATTTTTGGCTTGGTGCAGTTGGAACTTGTAATCCTGCAGGCACGGAGCCAGTGTATGAAGTGATTGTCGCATTAGCTTTGGTAACTTCATCTTGAGTGGTTGGTACAAATAAACCAACTGTTGATGAAACTGCAATTCCTACAGCTAAACCCGCAACAGTAGCAGATGCGGTTAGAGCGTCTTTAGTTGCTGTTGCAACGTCTTTTATTGCTCCTGCCAATTCTGTATAACTTTTTCCGGTATCAGATGGAGAAATATATGTATCTTCTGGCGCATCAATTGAAGATACATTTCCATTTGTATCGGTAATTAATTGGGAACCATCTTCAAATGTTTGTATAGAAGACCCATCCTCAAATTCTTGTGTTCCTACTGTCCATGTTGGACTAGTTGGTGCAGATTCAGTCCATACTTCACTAAAAATACTTCCTAAAGCCGATAACAATTTATTTAGACAGTCTCTCAACATTTCTAAATATTTTTTTGGCAAACTAAGAATCCATTGAATGAGTGCTCGGATCTTAACTAATACAGCAAGAACATATTTTTCAAATTCTATAATTGGTTGAATGTATTCTTGATTGATATAATTAATATACTCGGCTATAGACTTTAGCATATTGATAACTGATGAAAAAGAACCAGATGGATCACTAAACCCTAGCAATCTCATAATGGATCTAATTCCTTCTCTAATCCATTTTGCAATTCCTTTTAAGAATTTCTTTAGTCCAATATTTTTCTTCAAATCATTTGCAAAATCACAACTATGCACCAACTTATTATTTGTTACATCAATGCTTGTTCCTGCAATTTTTCCCATAGCCCAAATTGATGTTGTTGGTGTGCCTTCTTCCCCAAAATCTCCTGTGTTATACAGTAATGTGTAATCGGATAGCGATGCTTCTTCAACAGTGGTTGCTAAGATTGGTTTAAATGTTTGTGCGCTCATTTTTTATTCTCTTGGTGATATAGTCGCAGAATTCCATCCAACATGTCTCTGTAGCAACAATCAAGTTCCGAATGGGCATCTTCTAGTTTAATATCAGTATGACAATGACAATCTATAGACTCTATTTCTTTTAAGAATTCTTCGGTTGTAATTATTCCCGCAATATATTTCTCATGCGATATGGCTGCCTTCGCTGTCAAAATATGTAAATCAATTAAACTTTGACTCATTTTGATATCATTCCCGGCAAGAATCCAATCATCACTGGTTGTTGTGCAGTTTCACCATCTAAGAAAAATCCAACAATCCAATCATTTAATTTAGGAGAAGAAAATATTCTTGAAGTGTTAATAGCATACATTGGATGCGCCCATGGCAAGCCTTCAGTTGGAAGTTGCGCTTTATCTGTATTATGCCAACCTAATATTCTAACTTGACACCTTCCCATTGCCAATGGATCTAGTCTGTTTTCAACTATGCCGACCCACCAAATGAAACCATTTTTTCCAGAAAAATTATTATCCATAAAAATCCGCCAAATCATTTTGTTGCTGTGTACTCAAATAAACTCTATCCCGATTTGAAGAATCTGTGGCCACTTCCAGAATGGTTTCATGTTTGTCATAAGTAATCATCTGTCTTGCGGCCACAATCAAATATTTACCACTTTTTGATTTATCCATGTTATCTTGATTTTTTTCTGAAGATTGCTCACTAGTCGTTGGAACTGTTATGTTCACGTTTGTGCCAGAAATCAAATCAAAGTTTCCTGGCATAACAATTTTTAATCTTTGATTCATCAAATTACGCATAGCAGATTCTCTTTGTATCACATAGTTATATGTATCATCATCCGCATCAATAGAATTCGCATCATTTTCTTTTACATACTCATTCTTTGCTTTAAAAATTCCTGTTGGGAAAAAAACTTTCCTTGAATCAAACATCTCCGTATTTTTAACACCATCTTTATTTTTAACAACACCAATATTTGGGGTTTTGTTTGCATGTTTGCCGGTTGAATAAACGTCATCAAAGTTTACATTTCTTATTGCAACCTTTCTGGACATAATATCAAATCCAATAAAAGTTCCAGCATAAACTCCATGCTTGATATTTTTATTCAAATCAAATTGAGAAACAACTTCAAGATATCTAGCGCCCATCATTTCATTTTTTTCAGAATCCTGCAATGCTAAATTTTTTGGCTGATAATTTATATCATGTATTGCTTTTTGTCCTAACATATTTGAGATAGTTATAAAGTTATATCCTACCTTGTTTTCAAAGAATAAAAATGTTGGTGATAAATCATCGTTAACTGCTTTTTTTGAACACCAATCTAAACATTCAAAAGGAGTTTTACTGGGCAAAACAACAGTTCTTACTCCTTTTGTGGTCTCAATAAGACCAATTCCCTTAGAATTTACGGACAAATAATTTTTTAAGATATCACGAACAATATTATCATAAGTATCACGGTATGATTTTGATATTTTCTTTTGTTGAGATAAAATGAATTCGTCCGAAACAAAATGAAGAACATAAAGTTCAGTACTTATATTTACCGTTGTTCTGGAACTTTGTTTATAAACTCTAAATGATTTTTTAATTATTGCTTGATTTTCCGTTTTTCCCATCTCAATCAAAAGAATTTCTGATCCATCAAAAGATAATTTGTTTGACAGTCCTTTTGCATCTCTTATTAAAATAGATCCAGTCATGCATGGATTAAAAATACTATCAAAGATATTCAATTCTTCAAACATGCCTGTCAAATCAATAATACCAATTTTGGTTACTAATGATAGGCCATCTTTTTTAACAGTATATTGTGTTGATTGTAAAATGCTTACATCAGACATTACTAATTACCCCAACAAATTCTTGATCCACTACAGCAACATATTCACTCTTAAGAATTTTTATATCTCTTTTAGCGTCATTTTGCTCAACTTCATAATCGTAGAAAGACATTCTAGTTTTTGTGATTGATACAGTTAGAGTGTTTCCATCCGATAAAGTATAGTTTGCACTTTCTTCCACAAGATTATTGTAGTCTTCTTCTGTTATTTGTATCTTGTCTACCGTTTTTTCTCCAGTAACGGGAAATAATCTTGTCTCAATTTTATAGAAAGAATGATTGTTGAGTATGGCCCATTCTAATCCATCTCTTTCTCTGCCAGTTTCAAAAATTAATTGCTCATCATTAGTTACCGATGCGCTGACAGAAACTGTCAATCCTGTGCCTGCTCCAGTGATATTTGATGTAGCAACTGTGCCGGATGGTAGAATTAGATAAGAACCAACATTTGCTGTAGCGATACTCAATGAAATAACATTACCTGTTCCATCGGTAGTTACTGTTGCATTTGCTTTGGCACCAAATACTGTTCCGCCTTGAACTTGAATAATGTTTCCGTTAGCATATCCTGAACCATCGTTAACAACATTCAATGATGTAATCGTAGAAATTGATTCAGTAACAAAAAGATTACCTTCTTCATCCGTCATTTCAAAAGTCTCTGTTATCCAACTGTCGGCATACTTT
>Ga0164292_10002559_pt1 | contig 14861 bp, 4 predicted proteins | sample GEODES117metaG_FD_111486 | JGI IMG/M metagenome (GOLD analysis project Ga0164292, IMG submission 111486) | Eutrophic lake water microbial communities from Lake Mendota, Wisconsin, USA - GEODES117 metaG | ecosystem: Environmental > Aquatic > Freshwater > Lake | place: USA: Lake Mendota, Wisconsin... | reverse complement strand
TGAACCCCACTGTGGACTAGAATTAACCCTACTAGGAGTAGATGGACCTACCCATCCAATTCCTCCACCAATTGGCAGAATAGTTACTCCACCAGTTTGACCACCACTTACTGTTGATTTAGCTGGTAATCCAAAATATTGATCAACAGTTAAAACAATAGAACCAAAAGCAGAAAACTTATTTTTAGCAGCAATGATACCAACAAAATTAGACTTATAATCAAAACCGCTAGTATCTGCTGCTGGTAATACATCTAGAGGAAATCCGATAGGACCAGAAGCATTATATTTTGTATCTGGGCCTATTTTTGGAAAACTACTTTCTCTATTAGTCATATTGCCCCAAGCTGGACCAGTAACACCTTCTCTAAGATAAGATTTGAATGCATTTTTAAGTTCATCCCATTCTTTTGATGCTGTTGTTGGGGTATAATCATGGGTAGTAAATTCTACCTGTAATGGAGAAAATTGAATTTTTGATGGCTGGGTCGGACTCAATCCGTATACGTTACCACTATCTTGTACCTTATAAAGCCAATGATATCTTTGATTTGATAGTAAAAAATCACGACAAGCATCCATCATGTTGACAGAGCCTACATTTTTAAATGATGAAACCCACTCTATAGGAGAACTAGATAATCCACTTAAAGATCCGTTTATTCCTATCTCGGCTGGAAGCTGTAATAGATTAGCCTCGGTTTCGGCGCTATCAAACATTTTGTATCTAGATAATCCATTCTCGGCATCGTCTTTCGATAAAATTTTTGACCCATCATTTGATTTAACAAACACGCCCTCTACCGATGCTTTCATTGGCCGAACTTTTTTAAGTGCTTGAGTTTGTTGAGAACCAAATCCGTCTGGAAATAATGGTCCCCAAAAGATTGGTAAATTATCTACATAAATAAAACCATCAGAAGCATCCGGTTCACCATTGGTTTCATATGCTACATTGGTTCTACCAAGAAAATTGGTGGAACTAGTACCACCCATATGATTACCAACTTGATCAAATGCACTGCTTTGTACATATCCATCGCTAGTTTCAAAGTCATACGAAGTTTCGCTAGGTGTAGAAGCTCTTAAAGCTTCAACCTCGTCAGTTTCATCGAATGTATACTTTGGCTTATCTGGTTTTTCAGAAGGAGTATATAGATTAAGTTGTGCGATTTTACCAAGATCATTCATAGACTCTGTGGTTAAAAATGTCTTGTATGGGTCACTTAACTGTGGGACATTACCAAATGGATACATATGTCTATAGTATCTAGTTCTGCTAATAGTTTCATATTTATCTGGAGTATATAATGTTATGTATCTATTATTGTCATTGTCAAATCGTTTATCTCTGAAGAAAGAATCAGAATTAACCAAGAACTTATTAAATGACCATTTTCCAACTTTGATGGATGTGTTCAACTTAGTTTCAGCTATGTCGAAACCCTGTATAATCCATTCGCTATCAATTAGGCTACACATAACCGTGTCACCCTTTTTAAATGATCTTGGCGCTCTGTTGACAACTCTAATGCGTTCTTTCTTTTCTGTTTCTTTGATGGTATTTGGGCCAAAAGTGTGTGGATTTCCACCATGAACAGTCATTGGTAAGGCTATGCCTGTTTTAAATTGACCCATATAATTAGTAGATTCTACATTGAATATTTCATCATTAGAAATACTGTCTATTCCATCATAGTTTACAGAATTGACAAGCTTGGCAGCATCTATATCAGTTAATAGTTTAGCTAAAATTTGCTGCGATCCAGATTCCCAGCATCCTAATGCCCTATTATATGAGACTCTAAGTGGGCCTGTTATGTCATTAAGTGGATTACTATTGTCATCTTGTGCTGGCTTGGCAATAATACCTATACCAGAAGACATTACATCTTGAGTCTCTTGCCAACCGTATTTTCTACCCGTTGGAAGCCTAGGTATATCTGTAATAACAGGTGCGCCCTTGACGGTGATAACTCTTTCATTCTTGTTGTCTTCTTTATTTTTTAAAAACAGATGTACTATAGGGGTTCTTTCAGAACCAAATATGCTAACCGTTGGCCTAAAAGTAATGCATCCAGATAAACTGTTTTGCACACTTGCTACAATATCAGAAATAGTCTCATCTTCTAGTTGACCAGACTGTATCTGATCATTACCATCTATGACTTCTGTCAGAGTTTTTCCAAGCAAAAAATCATTGCTAGACAAAGAGTATGAGTTATTATTTAAATCAAATAATATGATAGATGGCTCTTCAGCAAAAGATGAGGCTCCGGTTAAAGAGTCTATTGCTTGATCTGGATTCCCAAAGTATGCTTCTAGTTCTTTTTTATTACTCTCTATATACTCTTTGAGTGAATTTTGGGTAAAATAGCTTAACCCAATATCTTCAAAAGCCTCGTCTTTCACGAAGAAAGAGTGGTAATCCGCACCAGAATGATTTAATAATCCTTTAAATGTTGCCATTTTTATCCTTCATATAGTGAGATATCTAATTGAGAAAAGTCTTCGTCATCTTGTTTTTGATAAATCTCTTGTTTAGCTTTGATAAATGCCGGATGCTTATGCGACATATTGTGATGATAATAATCTAATGATGCTGGTGTTTGATTATCTGATAGTGCGCTTCCAGCAGAATTATAATAGTTAACAGCGGCTTGCATTTTGGTAGCAAAGTTTTGAGCAGCTATGCCAAGACTTTCTTGAGACTGCATAGCCATTTCTACCCCATATTTTTTAACCTGTACTTCGGTTGAGAGTGTACTACTATACATATCCTTGTCTTGTTTTTTAACAGATGCTACAACGTATGTTGGAGTTAAAGCTCTTGATTGAAGATCATTGTATAAAGCCAAAGCGTCCTCAGATGCCTTGATGGCGTTGTTCATATCTTCTATCATTTTATGATAGTTCTCTGATCTCTGATTTTTCCCCATATTCTTACGAATAAGAGAGTTTCTCTCGTCTTTTAACTTTTGCCTTTCTCTACTCGCTTTAGAAATTTCATCAGCTTTTTGTTTCTGGAGTTTACCAAAACTAGATGTATATAATTCTAGCTGATATGTGCTTCGTATTCCATTCTCAGAAATATCTACATTAATATTTGTAATTAATGGACCATTATTTAATAATGCCTTACCTAATGAAACACCGGATGGTTCTGCTGGTACTGTAAATCCGCCCCTCTCTGCAAATAATAATAAGCTATTTGAGAAAGCGGCTTGTAAATTACCAGCCTCATTCATACCCTTGTATCCAGCATAATTCCAAGGTGCTAGATTTTCATCTTTAATAAACTCTATTCTTCCACCAATATTAGCATATGCTGTAGCTTGGACATCGCCAACTCTACTAATAGATGTATCTGGATCTTGTCGATCAATTTGCGATGAAATCCAAGGCCCATAACACCTTTCTTTTGACATTAGCGGTATGGCTACTAAGTCAGGATACACAGGAGATGGCATAGCCATATTTATTTGTTGTGGAAATGCAAATGATAGAGTATCAAGAACTTTCTGATAAGCTAAATTAGCATTGAATTTAGCGTCATCACTGACACCATTGTACTTTGCTAATAAATTGGTATACTCTGCTGGATCTGCATCATTTTTATATGGAGGTGTTGAAAATTCATTCAGCCCCTTAACAACGTCCATACTTAATAAGTGTTTCAATGCTTCTGCATTAGCATTTTGAAAAGGACCGTCTCTAAATCTGGCATCTTGTATCGGTATGACTCTTCCCGGTAAAGTGATAAGAGCATATACATGATCTGTATCAAGGTATTCCAAAGATGATTCTATGATTCCGCTAGATAATCCAAGATTAGCATCTGACCTTACACTACCATCTGTAGAGACATCAAATTTACGTTTGAAATCTAATACAGTGGCGGTAGTTGATCCAGTATCACCAGAAGCATTTGGCACCCAATGGGCTTTATAGTATGGAATAGCGTCAACCATTTGTCCGGTATTTTTGTCTAAAATTTTGTTTGGTTTGACAATTTTACCAATATCTTTGATTTCTATACCATATACTTTCATTTCTCTAGAAACGGTTTGTGGAGGCATATATAATTTTTCATCCACCTGACACTTAACAAATGCCATCGTATCTGGTTTTTTATTTTGTTCGTCTTCATCGTCTTCGCTTGGCGGCTTGGGAAAACTAGTGAACTCATTACCTGCTGCCGTTGTATTGTCTAAATTTTCTGCAATATCTGGTATTAAGAAGTTGCCGTTTATTTCTTGCTGAGTAAAGTTGTCATTATTCATAGTGTCAAAAGCTAATTTTTGACTATGATCAAACCTTACATACGCATTTACTCTTCCATTTTCATTTATAAAGTTCGTTAGATCTAGAGGAATAATTCCCTGTTTAATTCCCAGAGGAAGGTTATCAAACCCCTCCGACTGAACAGCGTTTTGCTTACTCTTTGGTAATAAATTGGATAGTAGATCAAAATTAAAAAATCCACCATAATTTACTGGCTCATAGTTAAATTCATATTGATCGGCTATAGGATTAAAGTTTACTCTAAGCGCGCCGGTAAAATCATCTAGAGTTTCGGCATGATCTTCCACCAAAAATGATCTTATTGAGTTATCTTGGATACTAGATCTTGCATCTCGTTTTTCTCTATAAAATTCTGATGAGAATTCATATCCAACGCCGGAATTTGCTGGCCTAGGTTTAAATCCAAATGGACCGAATTCATATTCTCCAGAATCCTCCGAGTCTTTGAACCCAATTTTATTTCTATGCCATAGGTTAACATGTTTTGGTATTTTGACTAAGAATTTTTTACCAAGACATTCTTCTGCTACGTTCTTTACAAAATTATAAACTCGTAACGCATTTTCTGTAGCTTTTTTGGCAGTTCTAGGTAAAGATGATAGTTGCTTAGTTATGCCCTCAAATTGCTCCTCCACAAAACCTATAACATCTGCTGTGGATATATCATTATTAGCTAATACGCCTTCAACATATTCTATGATTTGCTTCTCAATTGGCGAGTCTATATCTAATTGAGATTTAATTTGAGTCCACTGATTATTCAGTAGTATTTTTACATCTTGTTCGTTTGCAGCATTTTTTATCTTGGCTAAATTGGTAATAATTTGGGTATATTTATTAGAAACATTTGTTAAACCAGCCTCTGGAATACCTATCTTAGTAGCTCTCTTATAATAAAGAGGATATCCATACGGTGGATTGCAGGCGCTCTTTGGTAAGCCATCGTCACCATATGGTGCTTCTTGATTATCAGTTGGGAATACAGATCGCGGTACAGTTACTGCATAATGATTAGATATATCTTCTATGGGCCAATCTTCTAAACCAGCTAACGGAGTAGCGGCTAATGCTGAACCTTCTATAGCGTCATCTGTTTCGATAGATTCAAGATATGCATCATTGTATCTTACTAAAAAGTCTTTCCATCTTTCAAATGATATCAATGCGCATCTTAATTCCATTTCCGTTGCAACATAATATTGACCAACACCATTAGCATTAACATTGCTAGCATCCAATAATATCTGTTGGTACGCTCCGAAGCCTTTTGGAATAGTTACTGCGTCTTTACCAATTTTTCCATAATATGGCAATATTTGTTGTTCTAGCGAAGTTTCTAATTTCCATTGTCTTCCAAGGTCTAGATCGCTTGTTTGACCGCTTCTTTGTTTTCTGATTTCAAGACTATCTCTATCATTATTAGATGAGAAATAATACATGTCAATCTCTTGCCCACCAACAATAAATTTGTCAGTAGTAACATTGGACAATTCAAAGCCTAAGTCTCTATTCTCAACATATACGCCGCTACTTGCTAAACCTTCTACGAACGACTTTATCGCTCCATAATTTGGTTGCTTGGTTCTGTCTATTGTATCTAATCTTATGATACCGGCGACCAACTTCTCCTTATCATTATTAGCAATTTGTTCTTTATTCCAAGTGTATAAAAATTGACAAGAAGGATGATCTATGATCGGTAATAACGTCACAAATAAATCTCTACTTGTTATATCACAAATTTCTAATGCTAAATCAAGTAGTGATATTTGATCAAAATCTAGATAATAGAATTTGGGTAGTTTTGGTAAACCGCCAAGATCAACTACATAATGAAAACCACGAAAATTGATGAAGCCACCAAATCCCATTTCTTCATATTCTTCTGGTAAAATACCATCAAATTTAAATAATGATCTAAGAGCTTGATTTACTCTATAATAAGGTATGCCTTGACTGCACCTTCTAGCAAAGCCTGTGCCAGTGATTGGAAACTTTGGTGGCAATTCTGTTGCGCTTGGATCTTGTAAATTATCGTCTGAATCAGAAGATGGTGTAAAGAATTCATCATATCCAAGGTCTTCATCAACAATAGCTCCGGTGGTTGGGTTAACACCGGAAAACAATACTTGACCATTCGCTTGGACGAATCTTTGAACTATTCCACTTTCTGGATAGTGTCCAGTTAATTCATCAGTAGTAGCATCTGTGGGGTTGTACTCTAAAAAGCCATAAATATTATACATGTTGTTATTATTGTATGTGGTGCCAGCGTAATTGTTAAGCACCAAAACAACATTGGATAAAATTTCTCTTGGGTCAATTACTTGAACAGAGTACAATGGGTCGCCCGCTGGACTTCTATTTTCTACAACTGACTGAAGAATACCTCCAAATACTAAGTGATTTCTTCCCCTATCTGGACCAGTAACTACACTAGTATAGTCTTTAATTTTCTTAGAGGCTAAATCTACATATTGATTATTACCAATAGAAGTGAAATTATCTATATTGAAATCACCAGCATCAGTTGGTTGATTTGTGCCTTGATCTGTTCCTCCAGATGGTCCACCTCCACTATCGCTATCATCGGAGCCAACCAAGCTATTAACACCATATAAATCATCAAAAGTTTGTAAATAGGCTTCTTGAACCGTTGCAAAATTCTTGCCAAATTTAAAAAATACCGGCGCTCCCATGATGGGAGGAACAAATGTGTCTCTGAATCCAGCGTGATAAACATCATCACCCGTACCTTGGCCGGTTTCATCTGACTTATTGTATTCATCATTAACTAGATCAATACTTAGGGTTGAGCTTGTATCTCCAAAGCCGCCATTCATATTAAAATTACGAATAGAAGCCCCAAGAAAAGTCTGTTGTGCAAAACCTCTAGCATCTGTTGTCCATCCAGCACTAGAAAAGCTAGTTGGAATAGCACCACTGTTGGGCCAAGTTTCTCCAAAGTATCCAGATGCTGGAACTATTGAATGCTCACCAAGAACTATGGTCATGGTTGTCCTCCGGTGTCATCTTCTTCTTGAAATTGATCTCTGTATTGTTTGCTATATATGTTGAATTTATCAGCAACTTCGTTGAACTGTGTAGAAAAATCTATTTTGAATGGCATACCGCCATTATCAATATAGTGTATGTATGGGTTAAAAATATCTATCCCAATAACAGCATTGTCCCTAGATCTCTTTGCATTAGATAATTTGTCATTTTGTAAAAACTCTAAACCGCTAGGTTCAATAATAGATGTCGATGCAACGACTGATGTATTAAATGTTGGAACTTGCAAAAAATCAAAATAATTTGCTTCACCAGAAGCCACAATGCTAACTGGTCTAGTGATACTGATGTGGCTTCCACTTTCAATCGGAGTCAGTGGTCTATAAAGAGTATTATCCATATTAATGATCCAATTCGTATGTCCAACTTAAATTAATACTATATCTTCCCTCTTTTGGTGTCCAGCTTTCGCTTGGTGGATTAAGAAAATACTTTCTAACTCCCGGCTCGTATGCTGGACTCAACTGTTTGATTAAAGTATTTAGCTGTGATCTAATTGGTTCTCTTAAACTTGGCTTAGATAATAGCAATGGGTTACGACCACTAGAATATGGTACATCGGTGTAATCTAATAGAATTTCTATACCAACGTCTCGTCTATATTCTGTTCTGCCTCCGATATATTGTAAAACTGGTCCGGTTGTTCTACCAAGAACTGGTATAATAGCAAATACGTCGCCGGGATAGGTATCATTAACATTGATGCTTTCAGATAGTACCCCGCTGATGAAATTAGTTGGACGATTATCAAATTCTACATTATATGTGATTTCGCCAGTAAATTCATTCGTTGCTAAAGCTATAGACTTTGGTTGACTATTTAGAGTTGTATTTGCAGCATTACAGGCTCTTTTATAAATGTACGAGGTGATGCCATATGTTCCATTGTTACTTACTTCAAAGTATTTTGTTTTAGCGTTATCAAATGGGCTTGGTGTGCCAGTTGATGGAGTTATACCATTGTATAGACTTCCACTTGCTGGTATTACTGATAAGCCTTTGATGGTTCCATTGATACTAGCAGATATAAATGGACTGTCTATACTAGCATTAATAGATAGATTGTAATTCTCATAAGCAATTCCACTAGTAAGCAACCATGTATCTGTGATGCTAAAAGTGCCAGCGGTTTTATCAATATTTTCGGTACGTGTGTGGTTGGTTGCCGAATATACGCCAGTTAAAGATATAACATAATCGGATAAAGAAACCCCTAAAGTATGATTAGGATATTTAGCATATCCGCCATTACTATCATTTTGTATAACCGATTTTTTAAGAAAGTTTCTAGCCTCAAGCCAGCCGTATAATCTACTGGTAGCAGCATTGCCACTTGGGATAAAACCGTCTCTCCCTGTAGCTGTCAAGTTTCTAGTTAATCTATAGGTGCGTGGATTATGTGGCCCCAAATCTCCTCTAGTTTCTCCAATGCCCTCATCTACTTCCATAGACCAAGTTTCAGAAAAATCTTCCACCAATCCGCCAAATTCAGCAATTAATTCTATTTCTGTTTTGTTGCCAACATTATAGCCATCAGGCGCATATGAACTATCGATATAAACTTGATTGTTGTTTTTAAGAATAGAATCTGCTCTGAGATTAACAGTATATCTACATAGATCTACATAAACACCTTCTTCGAATGAGATACTAACTAGCTTGGGATAAAATACTATCGGTGGAGTATTGGCTGGAGCAAATTCGAATCTAGATGCTTCTAGTGCAAATAATTCTCGCAAAGCATTTTGCTTGGCAAAAATAGATCCTAATCTTGGCAGATCACCACCACCTCCGTAGCTAATAGTTTCGCCTAATGGTCTATTGTAATTATTGTGGTGCAAACCAGTAGAAAATGGTGAACCTTCATCTGCTAATATTGTTCCAGTTAATACAATATCATAAGATGAACCTAGTGTTCCGGTTTTATTTTTAATTGGTGTGCATGTTATAGACACAAGAGGTGTTGGTCGAATAACAGCCTGTAAACCATTACTTGTAGTAATTAATAGCATTATTTTCCTCTGATACTCAGATTAATGGTGTCAGTATTTAATCCTATCCCGCTGGCAGTATACAATATCAAGCCGGATTCGGAAACAATGGTTGCATCTGGCGTATGCACATAAAGCATCAAGCCGGATGGATCGTTAGAAACGATGTCCATAACACTGCCGGTGTACATTCCTAGAGTATTATACACATTTGCTACGTCATCAACATGTGTAAATAAGTTCATATTATTATCAACGTCGATCTTTCCATCTATAAATAGTGGCATAATACCGCTATTTTGCGTACCATAAACATATTGACCATTTACCGAAGAAATATAGGGTCTATGGGAAATTAGACCCTTTGACACTGGATCTTGCCCAGATGCTTCGATAAATATTTCGCCTTGATTGTTAGTGTAAACTATACCGCTGGCAAAATGCTTGAAATTAGCATTATTTTCATTACTAAATCTTAACTGTACCGTTGGTACTCCAGATTCATTTCGTTCCCCAAAAATCTTGGCATCTATGTAGGCATCTGGACTTTGAACGGCTGGAGCAACGCCACGTAACATAATATCATATGTATATGCCGCACCTGCATATTCTACATATTCATTGTCTACAGATCCACTAGCTGAGTATCCGTGATTCATGGCTCCGATGCCAATAACGTAATCAGAATCTGATCTTCTTGCTCTATCTATAGATACTGACCTTCCGAACGCATCGTTTTCACTATAAGCTTGAGCGTTTGCTTTATATCCCTGTGGTACAATTTTCTCTACCTTCGTCCATTTTTGTCTCTTAGTGGGCCAATCCACAATCTTGTTTTCAAATGTGAATGCGGCTCCGCGATTAAGTACAGCTATACCACTATTTTCCATTGATGATCTTATGCCAGAACTTCCTATCAATTACGGTTCTGGATGGAATATCAAACTCGGGATTAAAGCACTTTCTTATGAAAGACCCAGAGGCGTAGGTATTAATGGAATAGTTCTCAAAGTCATGACCGGGAGCGCCAACTAGTAAAATATCTCCATCGATACTAACGTCGTAGCCGAACTGATCGGTTACAAAGCTATTAGCAGTTAAAAATTCATCGGTATAACTATTTGTGCCTAACTTAGATTCTGCTTGAGATTCGATACCATTAGTTAAGTCTTGACCAACATTTATATCTTCTGGTCTAAGCTTCTGAGTAAATTCCCAAGGTACTGTTCTTCCAGCAATTCCACTACCCATATAAGTTTTTTCAAAGATATAAACAGATCCAGCGCCACCATTATATGATGCTCTAATTCCAGACTGTGATCCACCTTCGATAAAGTATGACCAAGGCTTGTATTCATTTAAAGAATACGCTGACAGTGGTGATCCAACTATTAGTTTATCTCCCTGTAAATCTATAGAGTATCCGAACAAGTCTCCCTTGAAGCCAGACGGAACTCTATCAAAATCCAAGTAATCGTACCCCTTATCTTTCATAAGTTGTGGCATACCACCTTCTCTACCAGCATCTTCATACATAACACCTTCTATAATTCCACTAAATCTTGGCATAGCGCCAGCTTCAGATGCTAAAGATATAAATTCTGCAATCTTTGCTCTTTTCTTTCGTTCTACGGTTTCTGGGTCATCAAATTGACTCCAAGGATTATCGGTGCGCTTAACATAAATGGGGTTGTATAGGGACTCTTTGTCAGTCAAAGATGATAAAGGAGTTTGATTTAAATTACCATTGAATAGGGTTGTTAATCCACTATTTGGAATAACACTATTGTATCTTATTGGACTTCCTCTTTCTGGAGACATTAATTTGGTTCTTTGATTGAACTGTCTTCCAGAATTTACTCCAGCAAAAAATGTTGGAGGATATAGGCTTCTTATAAATGCGACGGTATTAGCAGACATTCTTCCTTGATCGTCTACCATGCATCTACCTTGAACCAAACTTGAATCACTGATAACAGTAATTCTAGATCTTTCATATCCAGAAGTAAACGAAGATGTTATCTCTTGTTCTTGTGCTGCTACAACTGGTCCGTCTTTAATAAGTTGACCACCCATGCCATTATCTAGGCATGTTTGTTCATTATTACAATACTTGGTATTGTCATTAGCTAATTCTTGAAACTTGATATTATAGTTTACAATTTCTGGCCTAGCAGCAGATATTAAATATGGTTCCCATCTATCAATAACGTCTTTGGTGGTAAATCTCTGTACTATTGGCATAGCCACGCCAGAAATAGCATGTAGTCTAATAGAGTGTGGTCTATAATCTATATTAGTATTATCTATAGCATAGTTGTTATATAGGTAAATTGAAATACTTGTAGCACCAGCAGTTGCTTGACAATTAATTGTTTGAGTCTTTATTTTGTTGTTGGAGTCATTTCGTAGTTCGCCAACAAATCCAATGCTTGCTGTCTCAACCACAAACTTTGTTTCACTATCTGGAGGAGTATCATATATACTTGAATCTAAACCACTATTTAAATCTGGAAATGGAGACTTGGGGTTGGATCCAACATTGCTAATAGAAAAGTATAGTGGTCGATTTTCTGAAGGTAATTCAGACACTGTGTCAATGAAAATCTTATAACCAGAACCCTCTACAACCGGGAATGTAACCTTTGTTACTCCGGTTCTCATCTTCCAATATCCTAGCGTATCATACTTTGTATCATATATTGGTACATTATTAGCACAAACATTAACTGCATTTTCTCCTAAAGCCAATGGAACATAGTTAACAGTTCCATTATAAGAAAATACGTCTATGGACGAGTTGACATTAAAGCCTTGAGAAATAAATGTATTGCCATTGAACAGTAGAGATCTAGCACTAGCACTGGCATATTTATTATCGACATTGAGATACAGTGGTTTAATATTGCAGAAATTGCTAAGTAAAGATGCTATGAAATTCATCTTAATATCGATTTCATTTTCTATTAAACTATCAGTATTATATGTTATTACTAATCTCTTGTTGCCAAAATTTAACCAATTAAATAGATCTAATAGTTCTGTTTGATTTGGTAGATTAGTTGGATCGGCTATCCAGCATACATCATCTGTAGAATATAGCTTGTTAGCATATCTGACTTCATTACCAGTATTCGTGAATAGCTCTGCTAAAATAGAATCTGGATCAGCATCTGTAAAAGATGATCTTCCTGTCCAAGTGCCAGATCCTAAGAAAGCAACTAAAGATTCGCCATACCTTGTTCTTGCAACAGTATTTACATAGAAGTTAAGATTTTCGTCTCCCGTTCCAGAATATACAGCGGATTCAGATTCTGTTTTTGTTCCAGCAATGACAATGATTCTTGATGATGTGTTATTGAATTGTTGTGTAGCGCAATATACGCCATTTTCAGCAACCATCTGACGAGAAGTAATTAATCTTTCATCAGAAATGGCTTTTCCTTGTAAGACTGATTGTCTATCTGCAAATTGTTCTGGCTCAAAAAATACGCCAGCGGATTGATTATTACCGATATTGGTATTTAAAGAAATATAGTTATTACCACTGGCACTCCAATAGAACTGTGTGCCACTAGCCATATTGCCTTCGTCGAAAACATCTATGGTTCGATCAAATACTGTCTTGTAAATTGGATAATATCCAGATGAGTCTGGAGTAGCTGGTATAACAGTTTTTTCAACAATATAGTCAGCGGTCGATAGAATTGGAATTGGTTCAAATCCGGGTAGATCAAATCTATCCTCATCCTCAATTGGTTCGCAGCAAGACGGTTCGAATGTTTTGAATACATAAGGCCAGTTAACTGGATAAGTTAGCGGATATCCTCTGCAATCGGCGCAATAATCTTTCCATTCGGCTCTTAAGTCGCCATTGTGAACAAGTGGTAATTCGCATTTAGTATTTACTAATGCCCCCGGCTCACCATCATAACTAGGATATCGTCTATCGCAAGGCATGTATCGATAATAATCCGGCATATGCATACGAATATCACCAACGCCATAACCCTTAAGTGGAACACCATAAGTAAATGTTGATGTGATACGTTCCGGCTTAGTAGATGGTATAATGTGTCCTTCTACCATACAGCCAGAAACCAGAGCTTCATATTGATTTCTTGCTCCGTGAATACGCATCCTAGACTTTAATCTATCTAGAATTTTATTGATGATCTCGTTAGACTTAGCATATATGCCATCTTTTTCCCAAACAGGATCATTGCCAACTAATACTAGATTTCTATCACCAAGAGCAAGCCATTGTGCGATATTATCACCAACTTCTTCACTCAATGCATCTACTTCTGGAGTAATGATAAAGGCTAGTCCAGCATCCTGTGGAATATCTACTTCTGTAAACTCTGTCTTTCTGAAATTTTTATCAGAGAATATACCACTTAAGTAATTAAAGTGACCAGAATCAATTGGATCATTCAAGCTTTCTTGTAGATTACCAAACTTAGTATATTCTACAACTGAATTATGAGGGTAGTATTTGCGAGATTCAAATACGCGAACCGCACCGGCGTTGACATAAGACTTCCAAGTTGGATGAACATTACCAGTATTTAGATTGTAAATATTGTTTGGATCATCGTATCCATCATTCTTGTAGTATATATTGTTATCTTCCCACTCGTTTGTGCTATCAGTTGGCGCGCCGAAAGCAACAATACTGCCATCTTCATTGACGGCTGTACTATATCCAAGTCGTGATGTAGGAACAAATCTTTCGGTAATAAAGTCCCAAGTACCAATAGAAGAAATATCTCCATATCCATAAGATAAGATATTTTGATATTCTTGAATATTTAGATATTTTCTTGCTTCAAATTTTTCTGTTGATGTTAGGCTAACATATAATTCTTGTCCAGCAACTATTGCCCCACGGTTTTGAATAGTTGTATTATAGATTTCTTTTAGGTTCGTGTATCTAGAATCTAAACCGCCAGTGGCAGAGATTTTATAATCAAGCCAACTAGAAATAGTTTGATAAAGTCGCTGCTTTTCTGCGGATTTATATTCATAGACCCTACAAGAATCTGAAATATATGGCGATCCTACGGCGATAACTTCAGCATTATCACTAATAGAAACAGAGTGTCCGAATCTATCTGGAATACCATAAGCGGTGATGGGTGTAGGAATTTCTTGTGTAAGATTCCAAGAGCCACTTTCTTTTTCAAACACATATACTCTACCACCGCTATCTGGTGGGAAATTAAATTGTGTGAGATTTGGGTTAAAGTATTGTTCTCCAACCCCAGATGTTAGGAATCTAACTTGATCATTAGCAACTAATCTTCCTGTATCTAAAACATGGTCGAGAATATCTATACTCATTGACACCCAATTTTCGGCAGCGCCAAAGTTTGGAGTAAATTCTGAAAATGCTCCAGATGCTGGTGTGTTATAGAAATCTTTCAATCCACTAGCAAAGCTATATTCTTTGTAGTATTGGATGAATTGATCTATTGCTGGAGAAAG
>Ga0164292_10002558_pt1 | contig 14864 bp, 11 predicted proteins | sample GEODES117metaG_FD_111486 | JGI IMG/M metagenome (GOLD analysis project Ga0164292, IMG submission 111486) | Eutrophic lake water microbial communities from Lake Mendota, Wisconsin, USA - GEODES117 metaG | ecosystem: Environmental > Aquatic > Freshwater > Lake | place: USA: Lake Mendota... | reverse complement strand
GCCGGGCGGGCTGCAGCAGCCGGCTCGCCAATTCGCGGCAACAGAATGGCCGAGACCAGAGCGCCCAGTGCCACGATGGCCAGGGCGACGAACACCTTCGAGAAGCCGCCTTGCGCATGCAGGCTCGAGACCAGCGTGACCGCGCCGGCGCTGCCCAGAAAACTCGCCACATAGCGCAGTCCGTAGGCACGGGCACGCCAGCGATCGCTGGTATAGCGCGCCACCATCGCATCGTTGATCGGGATTTGTCCGAAGACGAAGAACATGATCGCGATGCAGGCTGCCACCAGACCCCAGCCGCTGCCCGAGATTGCTAGCAGAAACAACGGCGCTTGAAGTGCGACCACACCGAGCAAGGCGGTGCGCAGTGGCACCCGGTCTATCAGGGCACCGACCAGAAGCTGTGCCATGGCGGCGATCAGATAGACCACCGCAATGATTGCGCCGATCGCGCCCAGCCCTGCCTCACCCGAGAGCACGCCGCGCAGCCGCTCATCGAAGAGCTTGGGCATTGACACGGTGGTGGCATGAAAGAGCAGACCGTTGCAGACCACTGCCAGCAGAAACACCACGACCAGCCGCTTCATCACATCGGGCGGCACCACCACACTTGCGCTCTTCTTGGCAGCGGTGGCATTGCTTGCCCCCTGGCTGACCGCGAGATAGGCAAACCCCAGCGCCATCATGACGATGCCGGGTGCAATGAAGGCCGCACGCCATCCGAAGTGCTGCACAACCAGGCCGGTGACCAGGGCGGCCATGCCCAGACCGAGGTTGCCCCAGACGCCGTTGACACCCAGGGTCCAGCCCAGGCGCGGGCTGCCGATGGAGAGCATGGCGATGCCCACCGGGTGATAGATCGAGGCGAAAAGACCGATCAGCGCGAGCGTGGTGCCGAGCTGCCAGGCGTTTTGCGACAGGCCGGCCAACACCGATGCCGCACCAATTCCAAAGAAGAACACCGCCATCATGCCGCGACGGCTCCAGCGGTCGGCGAGCCAGCCGGCCGGCAGCGCACCCAGGCCGAAGATCGCCATCGCCGGCAGCGACAGGGGCAGCAGCTGCGAAAAGCTCAGTTGCCATTCCTGCGAGATGGCGAGCATTGCAGTCGGAAAGATCAGCAGGAAGAAATGGTCAAGCAGATGCGCGAGATTGAGCAGATGTGCATGTGCGCGGGTCGGTGCCATGGTGTCTCCGGATCGAAAGATCGCTCAGTCAGACGAACCGCTCAGCGTGGTGCAACAAGTGTGGTGCAACAAGTGTGGTGAAGCAGTGCGGTGCAGGACTGGGTCATAAACGCACCCAGTTTACGCGCCATCGTCAGTCAATCCTTGCCCAGCGGTGCGTAATCGGTATAGCCCTGCTCGCCGCCGCCATAAAACGTCGGCCGGTTGTAGGGCGTGAAGGCCGCCTGCTGCCGGATTCGCTCGGGCAGGTCGGGGTTGGAAATGAAGTAGCGCCCGAATGCAATCGCGTCGGCATCGCCCCTGGCGACCGTCTCGGCGGCGGTGTCGGCCTTGAAATTGCCTGCGGTCATGAGCACACCGTGCCAGGCCGGCCGGAACAGGGCGCAGGCCGAGGGCACGTTCTGATGATCGACTTCGCCCGAGCCGGCGCCGCTTGAGCGCGGCTCGATCAGGTGAAGATAGGCCAGTCCGAGTTTGTCGAGTGCGCTGATGATGTGCGAGTAGAGCGGCATCGGATCGTCCTCTCCACTGTCGTTGGCGACGCCATAGGGCGACAGCCGGATGCCGACACGCTCGGGCCCCCAGACTGCGGCGACCGCACGGGTGACCTCGAGCGACAGCCGCACCCGGTTTTCGATCGAACCGCCATAGGCGTCGGTGCGCTGGTTACTGCGCGATTGCATGAACTGTTCGAGCAGATAGCCGTTGGCCGAGTGAATTTCGACGCCGTCGAACCCGGCCTGCATCGCATTGCGGGCCGCCTGGGCATAGCCTTCGATGATGCCGGGGATTTCATGGGTCTCGAGTGCCCTGGGCGTCTCGAGCGGCACGCGCTCGAAGCTCGCGCTCATCGCTTTGCCGTTGGCGGCGATGGCCGAGGGTGCGATCGGCAGTGCGCCGCCCGGCTGATGCGACGAATGCGAAATCCGCCCGACGTGCCACAACTGCAGGAAGATCTTGCCGCCGCGCGAATGCACCGCGGCAGTCACGCCTTTCCAGCCCTCGACCTGCGCGGCAGTGTGGATGCCCGGGGTGGCTGGTGCGCCCTGGCCCGAGGCCAGCACCTGCGAGGCTTCGGCGATGATCAGCCCGCCCTCCGAGGCGCGCTGGCGGTAGTACTCGGCATTGAGTGCATTGGCCACATTGCCGGGCGTGGTGGCGCGCATCCGCGTGAGCGGCGCCATCACCACCCGATGGCTCAGGGTATAGGGCCCGACTTTGAGAGGGGCAAAAAGGGCTTGGGTCGTCATCGTGATCTCCTCGTCATTGTTGTTGTCGGTCCGGGGCAGGACAGGGTGGGGCGCAGGGAAATCAGCCCGGCTGTCTCACCAGCGCCAGCTGCCGGGACTGCGCGATCAGCCGCCCGTTGGCGTCCCAGAGCGTGCCGTCTTCGATCATGCGGCCGTCGGCCAGGTCGCCGGTACGGAATTGGCCGCGGATCCAGCCGTGCGCCGGGCGCCTGCGCAGGTGCACGGTCAGCTCGACCGTCGGCACCCATCCGGTGGCACCAATCCGACCGAAGACCGAGGGCGGGAACGCATCGGCAAACAGCAGTGCGGCGATTGGGTCGGGAGCGCGGGCGTCCTTGAAGCGGATCCAGCCGGTGATCTGGGCCCGTCCGCCGACTTTTGTTTGCACTTCATCGGGATGCAGACGGATATCGAGGCGATCCATGATCGGCAGCTTGATGCCCTGCTGGTCGCCCGAGCGCGGGATGCACTGCTCGGGCGGCGCAATGGCGGGGGCGGGTGGCTCGATCACCGCCGGCGCGCCGGCACCCAGATTGCCGAAGGCTGCCATCACCTCGATGCGGGCGCTGTCGTCCTGCATCAGCGTCGCCCGGCAGGTGCTCAATTGCCGGCCGCTGCGCAAGACCTGCGCATGAATTCGAAAAGGCTGGCTGCCCAGACCCGGGCGCAGGTAGTGCACGGTGATGCTCAACGGATCGGGATGCTCGGGCGTCAGCGCTGCGATGGACTTGGCGGCCAGGGCAAGCAGATAGCCGCCGTTGGGATTGCTGCCGATGCTCCAGTCGGGAGACACCTGGCCTTCGAAGGCACCGTCGCCAAGGGCGGTGAGTCGGGTTTCGTCGTCGAATTGGCTCATTGAGGTGGGTGGCTGAAGTCGGTGGCTGAATTGGGAGAACTGAGTCGGGTGGCCTGCGTCGTCGTACCGGAGTCAGTCGATCAGTGCGCCCGCGAATTCGTCGGCAGAAAAAGCCTGCAGGTCGTCGATGCCCTCGCCCACGCCGATGAAGCAGATCGGAATCGGCCGGTCGCGACGGGTATGGGCCAGCGCGACCAGTGCACCGCCGCGCGCGGTGCCGTCGAGCTTGGTGACGATCAGGCCGGTGAGCTGCACCGCGTCATCGAAGGCCTTGACCTGCGCCAGCATGTTCTGGCCGGTATTGCCGTCGAGCACCAGCAGCACCTCGTGGGGTGCGCCGTCCATGGCTTTGCCGATGACCCGTCGGATCTTTTTCAGCTCTTCCATCAGGTGGGTTTGGGTGGGCAGACGGCCGGCGGTATCGACCATCACGACGCCTGTGCCGCGAGCCCGCCCGGCTGCGACCGCATCGAAGGCGACTGCGCCCGGGTCGCCGCCTTCCTGGGCAATCACATCGACCTGATTGCGGCTGCCCCACTGGGCGAGCTGCTCGCGTGCGGCCGCCCGGAAGGTGTCGCCGGCGGCAAGCAGCACCGATTTGCCTTCGCCGTGCAGATGGCGGGCGAGTTTGCCGATCGAGGTGGTTTTGCCGGCGCCGTTGACACCGGCAATCATCATGACCAGCGGACTGGCCTGGTCGATGTCGATGGGCCGTTCGAGCGGTGCGAGCAGCCCGACCAGCAGCCCGCGCAGCGCGGCCTTGACCTGCGCGGTGTCGGTGAGCTTGTCCTTGCGGACCTTCTCACGCAGTGCGGTGAGCAGCCACTGGGTGGTCTCGACGCCGGTGTCGCCCGACAGCAGTGCGGTCTCGAGGTCTTCGTAAAGTGCCTCGTCAATCTTGACGCCGGTAAAGAGCACCGCGATGCTGCCGCGGGTGCGCGACAGACCCTGTTTGAGGCGCGCAAGCCAGGGGCGACGGTCGGATGGTGCCTGCGGGACGGCCTCGGCAGCGTCTGTGGTGGCGGGTTGCCAACCGATCGCAGCCGCTTCGCTTGCCGCGACATCGGTGTCGCCTGCAGCCGGCGCGATCAGCGCCGCCGCAGTCGACGACTCTGGCGGCGTTTCGGAGGATGGCCCCGGCGGCTGGGCCGGCGCAGGCTTGTTGCGGCGAAAGAATCCGAACATGTCGAAGGGGTGGCGATGCAAAGGCGCCAGCGGGCGGCGGGGTACACTCGAGCCCCCGATTCTACGCCGCCGCAATGACCCGATCTTTCATGCAACTTGCCGTCGCCTGGCTGCTGACGACGGCCTGCCCCCTGGTCGCTGCACAAAACGCCGCCCCGCCCCCGCAGCCGGCATCTGCTCGAGCCTCTCAGCAGGTTGTCGAGCGCAGCTTTCCCAATGGATTGAAGGTGCTGGTCAAGCCCGACCGGCGCGCGCCCACGGTCGCCCATATGGTCTGGTATCGCGCCGGATCGATGGACGAAGTCAATGGCCGCACCGGCGTCGCCCATGTCCTCGAGCACATGATGTTCAAGGGCACCGAGTCACTGGCGCCGGGTGAGTTTTCGCGGCGGGTGGCGGCCATGGGAGGGCGCGAAAATGCGTTTACCTCGCGCGACTACACCGGCTACTTTCAGCAGGTCCACAAGTCGCGCCTGGCCGACGTCATGGCGCTGGAAGCCGACCGCATGGTCAATCTCAAGCTGTCGGACGACGAGTTTGCCAAAGAGATCAAGGTGGTCATGGAGGAACGGCGGCTGCGTACCGAAGACAGTGCCAAGGCGCTGGTCTACGAGCAGCTCCTTGCCACCACCTTTACCGCCCATCCCTACCGTTATCCGGTGGTCGGCTGGATGAGCGACCTCGAATCGATGACGTCTGCCGATGCGCGCGCCTGGTATGACGCCTGGTATGCGCCCGGCAATGCCACCGTCATCGTGGCCGGCGACGTCGAGCCCGAGGCGGTTTTTGCCCTGGCCGAAAAGTACTATGGTCGCATTGCGAGCAAGGCAGTGCCTGCCCGCAAACCGCAAACCGAACCCCCGCAGCGCGGCTTGCGCCGCATCGAGGTCAAGGCGCCGGCCGAGAATCCTTATGTCGCGATGGCATTTCACGTGCCCCGGCTCGAATCGATCGAAGGCTCTCGCGATCCCTATGCGCTCGAGGTGCTCTCGACCCTGCTCGATGGCGGCGCCAGCACCCGCTATACCCGCAACATCGTGCGCGGATCGCGGGTGGCCAATCAGGCCGGTGCCGGCTACGACATGACTCAACGCGGCCCGGCGGTTTTCGTGCTCGACGGCACGCCGGCCGTCGGTCACACCACTGCCGAGGTTGAGGCTGCGCTGCGCGCCGAGATCGCCCGCATCGCCGTCGAGGGGGTGCCGCAGACAGAGCTCGACCGGGTCAAGGTGCAGTATGTCGCCGGTCAGGTCTACAAGCGCGACTCGGTCTTCGGGCAGGCCATGGAGATTGCCGGCCTCGAAATCACCGGCCTGTCCTATCGCGACGCCGACCGAATCCTCGAGAAGGTCCGCTCGGTCACGGTCGAGGAAGTCAAGGCCGTGGCAGCGCGCTATTTCGGCGACCAGGCCCTCACGATTGCAACGCTGCTGCCGCAGCCGATTGACCCCGCAAAGCCCGCCGCCGCCCCGGCCGGTCTGAGGCACTGACACCATGCGAGCCGCATTCATTCGACCCCTTTTTCTCCTGACCCTGCTGCTTTGGGCACCGTTGGCCAGCGCGGTGCTGCCGATCGAGCACTGGGTCAGTTCACGCGGTACGCGGGTCTATTTCGTGCGGGCCGATTCGATTCCGATGCTCGACATCAGCATCGATTTCGATGCCGGTGCCCGCCACGATCCGCCGGCCAAGTCGGGCCTGGCCGCGATGACCGCCGGCACGCTGGCGCGAGGCGTGGCCGGCCTTGATGAAGCCGCGCTCGCCGAACGTCTGGCCGATATCGGTGCCAGCCAGGGCGCCGGTGCCGGTGACGATCGGGCCAGCGCATCCTTGCGAACCCTGACCAGCCCGCGCGAACTCGATGCTGCAGTCGCGCTGCTCGCCAAGCTGGTCTCGCAGCCGACCTTTCCCGAGGCGCCGCTGCAGCGCGAGCGCGAGCGGGTGATCCAGGGGCTGCGCGAAGCGGCAGTCAAGCCCGATGCCATTGCCCAGCGCACCTTCAGCGAGCTGATCTACCCCAGGCATCCCTACGGGCGCGATCCGCTTCCCGAAACGATCGCGGCCATCACCCGCGATGATCTGGTCGATTTTCATCGCCGCTATTTCGGTGCCAACCGCGCGGTCGTGTCGATTGTCGGAGCCATCGATCGCGCCCGTGCCGAAGCGATTGCCGAGCAGCTCACCCGCGATCTGCCGCAGGGAGTGACACCGGCGCCAATGCCGCCGGTCGAGGCTCCCGCTGCGGTCGAGCGACGCATTCCCCATCCGGCTACCCAGAGCCATATCGTGATCGGCGCGCCCGCCATGGCGCGCTCCGACCCCGATTTCTTCCCGCTGTTTGTCGGCAACTATGTGCTGGGCGGCGGCGGTTTCGTGTCGCGGCTGACCGCCGAGGTGCGCGAAAAACGTGGGCTGTCATACAGTGTCTACTCCTACTTTTCACCGATGATGCAGCCCGGCCCGTTTGCGGTCGGCCTGCAGACCCGCAAGTCCCAGACCGATGAGGCGCTGGCGGTGGTCCGACAGACCCTCGAGCGCTTCGTACGCGAGGGCCCGACCGATGCCGAACTCGTGGCGGCCAAGCAGAATCTGGTCGGCGGCTTTGCCCTGCGCATCGATTCGAACCGCAAGATCCTCGACAACATCGCGAACATCGGCTGGTATCGGTTGCCGCTTGACTATCTCGAGCGCTGGACCGATCAGATCGAGCAGGTCAGCGCCTCGCAGGTCCGCGAGGCCTTCGGGCGCAAGGTGTTTCCCGAGCGGCTGGTCACGGTGATCGTGGGTGCCGGTGAAGCGAAACCCTGAATCCGGCGCGCCGCGCGGCAAGCCCGGCGTGCGCAGTCCGGCGCCGCGCGCGTCGCGGTCTTTGCCGATGAAGGTGCGGATCATCGGTGGCATCTGGAAACGCACCCTGCTGCCGGTGATCGATCGGCCGGGTCTGCGCCCGACGCCCGACCGGGTGCGCGAGACGCTGTTCAACTGGCTGGGTAACCGGCTCGATGGCTGGCGTTGCCTCGATCTGTATGCCGGCAGTGGCGCGCTCGGCTTCGAGGCCGCATCGCGGGGTGCGGCCAGAGTGGTGCTCATCGAGCGGGATGCCCGCATCATCGAGTCGCTGCGATCGGTCAAGGAGCGGCTGACCGCCGAGTCGGTCGAGCTTGCGCAGGCCGATGCCTTTGCCTGGGTGTCACAGACCACCGAGCGCTTCGATCTGGTGCTGCTCGATCCGCCCTTTGGCGAAGGCGCGCTCGATCGTATCGTGCCTCGGCTGGCCGGCGTGCTCGCGCCGGGTGCGGCGCTCTATGTGGAGTCGGATGCGCCGGTCGACATCGACACTGCGCCCTGGACCGGGCTGCCGGGCGTTCGGGTGCATCGCGCCGATCGCGCCGGGCTGGTCCATTATCATCTGCTGCTGATGCCTGCTGAGCCAACTGGAGCCTGACGATGGCCGTCGCCGTTTACCCCGGAACCTTCGATCCCCTGACCCGCGGCCATGAAGACGTCATGCGCCGTAGCGCCCGCATCTTCGACCGGGCAATTCTGGCGGTTGCCGACAGCCGCGGAAAAAATCCGATTTTCTCCGCGCAGGAGCGGGTCGAGATCGCCCGCGAGGCGCTTGCCGACTGCCCGAACATCGAGGTGATCGGGTTTTCAGGGCTGCTGCGCGATTTCGTCGTCAGTCAGAAGGCCAATGTCATCGTGCGTGGCCTGCGATCGGTCGCCGATTACGAATACGAGTTCCAGATGGCCGGCATGAATCGCTACCTGATGCCTGATGTCGAGACGATTTTCGTCACGCCGACCGAACAGAACCTGTTCATTTCGGGCACGCTTGTGCGTGAAATCGCGATGTTCGGCGGCGATGTCAGCCGCTTCGTGCCGCCGACGGTTGAAGTCCATCTCAAGCGCAAGCTCGCCGAGCGGGCTGCGTCATCGGGGGCCTGAGGCAGCCATGGCGCTTCACATCACCGACGAGTGCATCAACTGCGACGTCTGTGAGCCCGAGTGCCCCAATGGCGCGATCTCGATGGGCCCCGAGATCTACCAGATCGATCCCGACCGCTGCACCGAGTGCGTCGGGCATTTCGAGGTGCCGCAGTGTCAGCAGGTCTGCCCGGTCGCCTGTATTCCGGTCGACCCGACCCGCGTCGAGCCTCATGAAGTCCTGATGGCGCGATATCGGCGTCTGCAATCGGTGCTCTGAGCTGCCTGGCGTTTCTGTCACGCCTCGTTCGATAATCGCGCTAGTTTCATCTGATCTTTTTTCATCGCATCTCAGTTCAGCAGGTAGTTCAGCCCCCAGGGGCCGGCTTTGCTCCATTCGGCAGATTCGAACTGCAGCGACTGGTTGGTCAGCGGATGATCGTCGGCCCATGTCGAGTCGAGTTCGATACGCCCGCCGCCGCTCTTGACCCGCAGCTTGACCGATGGGGGCAGCTGTCCGTCGCGTCGCCGATGGAAGATCACCGCCAGTCGCAGGCACAGCACCATCACCCATTCGTTCTGCCCGAACAGACAGGACTTGAGCTTGGTCAGGCCACCGGTCTGGCCAAGCACCAGGTTGGCGATCAGGGTCTGCTCGTCTTCCGAGAAGCCCGGCATGTCGCAGTGGCTCAGGATGTAGCCGCCGTGCTTGTGATAGTCGGCATGGGCAATCGACATGCCGGTCTCGCACAGTTGCGCCGCCCAGGCCAGCATTCGCGTGCTGCGCGCGATCTCGTCATCCGACGCACGCACTGCATCGCGATAGAAGGCTGTGGCGAGCGAGGCGACCGCCTGGCCGTAGCGCTCGTCGAGGGCGTAGCGGCGGATCATCTGGGCGACCGTGACGCTGCGCGTGTCGGCACCGGTCGAGCGTCCGAGCAGATCGTAGAGAACGCCTTCGCGCAAGGCGCCGTCGCAGTAGTCCATCGATTCGATACCGAACTCTTCGAAGGCCGCGCTCATCATCGCCAGACCGCCGGCAATCACCGGGCGCCGGTCGGGCTTGAGGCCGTCAAGTCGCAGCCGATCGGCATGGCCGGCTTTCAGCAGCGTTGTTTCGATCATCGCCAGGGCATCGGCGGTCAGGCGTGAGTCACCGAAGTCGACCTGCGCGATCTGCCACAGGGTCTTGGCGGTCCCGGAAGTGCCGATCGAGGTTCGCCAGCCGAATTCACGATAGAGCTTGGACAGCGGCGACAGCGCGTCACGACAGGCCAGCCGCGCGCGCTGGTAGTTGTGGCGGTCGATGTTGCCGTCGGGAAAGTACTGATTGGCCAGGCCGACACAGCCAAGAGGCACCGACTCAAGGAGCTCGCTGCGATAGTCGGTGCCGATGATGCATTCGGTCGAGCCGCCGCCGATATCGATGATCAGCCGCCGCTGGCTGTCGGTGGGCAATGCATGGGCTGCGCCCAGGTAAATCAGCCGCGCCTCTTCGCGTCCGGCGATCACCTCGATCGGAAAACCGAGGGCCTCTTGTGAGCGCTCCAGAAAGGCCCGGGTATGGCTTGCCACCCGAAAGGTGTTGGTGGCGACCGCCCGAACCGCGTCGGGCCGAAAGGCTCGCAGCCGCTCGCCGAAGCGATGCAGTGCCGCGATCGCGCGCTCCTGGGCCGGCTCTGACAAGGTGCCGGTGCTGCTCAGCCCGGCGGCGAGCCGCACGGTTTCCTTGATCTGGTCGATCGGGCGGATCTGGTCGCCCACCAGCGTGGACTCGATCCTGCCGATGACAAGTCGAAAACTGTTCGATCCGAGATCGACGGCTGCGAGGAGACGGGAAAATGGCATTGACATCATTCTGCCGCAGAATGACGACAGTCCGGAGTCGGCAAGCTCAGACTCTGGCCACTGCCCCGCCCGACGACGATCGGGCAGGATCGAGACAGACGACATTCCGACGGGTTCACATGACAAGAGACGCCTTGCCTGATGCAGGTAACAAGCCGTCCACAAGACTGCTCAATCGCGAGATCGGCATCCTCGCCTTCAATGAACGCGTGCTGGCGCAGGCTGAAGATCTGGCGATTCCGCTGCTCGGGCGGCTGCGCTATCTCACCATCGTCAGCAACAATCTCGATGAACTCTTCGAGGTGAGGGTGGCCGAGCTCAAGGAGCTGATGCGGGCCGACCCCGAGACCCAGCTCGACAGCGGGCCGGTGGGCGATGCGCTCAGGCTGGTGTCCGAGCGTGCCGGTCGCCTGGTGGCGCGACAGTACGAACTGCTCAACAAGACGCTCATCCCCGCGCTGGCCGAGCAGGGCATCGTCATCCTGGTGAGCTCGAACTGGAACGACGCCCAGAGACAATGGGCCGAGCGGGTCTTCGTCGAGGAGATCGAGCCCCTTCTCACTCCGATTGCACTCGATCCGGCGCATCCGTTTCCGCGCATCCTCAACAAGAGCTTGAATTTCGTGATCGAACTCGAGGGCATCGATGCCTTCGGGCGTCCGGCCGACATTGCGATCCTGCAGGCGCCGCGCACACTGCCGCGGGTAATCCGGGTGCCGCGCGAGATTGCCGGCGCGCCGCACGGCGTCATGCTGCTCACCTCGATTGTTGGCGGCTTTGTCGAACGGCTCTTTCCGGGCATGGTCATCGAGTCGGTCAACCAGTTCCGCGTCACCCGCAACAGCGAGCTGTTCGTCGACGAGGAAGAGGTCACCGATCTTCGCCAGGCGCTGCATACCGAGCTGTCGCAGCGTCAGTACGGCGACGAAGTCCGCCTGGAGGTCTCGCGCGCCATCGATGATCGGATGCTCAAGCGGCTGCTGCGCGAGTTCGACCTCAGCCTCATCGATTGCTATCGCGTTGATGGGCCGGTCAATCTGGTCAGGCTGCAGCAGGTGATCGATCTGGTCGATCGCCCCGACCTGAAGTTCCCGAGCTTCGAGCCCGGTGTGCCATTGCCGCTCGTCGGTCGCAATCTTTTCGATGCGATTCGCCGCCAGGACGTGCTGCTGCATCATCCCTATGAATCCTTCATGCCGGTGATGGACTTTCTGCGCAGTGCGGCCACCGATCCGAAGGTGGTTGCGATCAAGCAGACCATCTACCGCACTGGCGCCGATTCGGTCCTGATGGAGGCGCTGGTCGCAGCCGCGCGGGCCGGCAAGGAGGTCACGGTCGTGCTCGAGCTGATGGCCCGTTTCGATGAAGAGGCGAACATCAACTGGGCGCAAAGGCTCGAGGAGGTCGGCGCGCATGTGGTTTATGGGGTGGTTGGCCACAAGACCCATGCCAAGCTCACCTTGCTGCTGCGCCGCGAAGACGGCGGTCTGCGCCGATATGCGCATCTGGGCACCGGCAATTACCATCCCCGCACCGCAAGGATCTACGAGGACTTCGGTATGTTTACCGCCGATTCCGATATCTGCGCCGATGTAAACGAAGTGTTTCGCCGGCTCACCGGTGCCGGCCATGCAGTGCCCCTGCGCCGATTGCTGCAGGCACCGTTTACGCTGGCCGAGCATGTGATGCAGGCGATCCGTGCCGAGGCCGATACCGCGCGCGCCGGGCGCAGGGCTTATATCGCCGCCAAGGTCAATGCCTTGCTCGAGCCCAAGCTGATCGAAGCGCTCTACGAAGCGAGTCAGGCCGGCGTCAAGATCGACCTGATCGTGCGTGGCGTCTGCGCCTTGCGCCCGGGGGTGCCCGGGCTGTCCGACAATATTCGCGTGAGGTCGGTGATCGGCCGCTTTCTCGAGCACAGCCGCATCTATCATTTTCATGCCGACGGCGACAATGAAGTCTGGCTGGCATCTGCCGACTGGATGGGGCGAAACTTCTTTCGTCGGGTCGAGGTGGCCTTTCCGGTGCGCGACCGGCGTCTGAAGGCGCGTGTATTGTCCGAAGGTATTGCGGTGCATCTGCGCGACAATTCATCGGCCTGGGTCATGGATGCGAGTGGCGGCTACACGCGTCGCCGGCCGCGCGGACAGCGCATCGTCGTCTCGCAAAAGGCACTGCTGACAAAGCTCGCCGCAAAATAGGCTGAGCACCAACAGCCCGATAATGATCACCCCAAAGGAGACAGAACAATGAATGGTGCTGAAAGCCTGGTGCGCACGCTGCTCGACGAGCAGGTCGAGGTCTGCTTTTCCAACCCCGGCACCTCCGAGATGCACTTCGTGGCGGCCCTCGATCGCATCGAGGGCATGCGCTGTGTGCTGGGCCTCTTCGAGGGCGTGGTCACCGGTGCGGCCGACGGCTACTGGCGGATCGCCCAGCGACCGGCCTCGACGCTGCTGCATCTCGGCCCGGGCCTGGCCAACGGACTGGCCAATCTTCACAACGCAAAAAAGGCCCATTCGGGCATCGTGAATGTGGTCGGTGAGCATGCGACCGCGCATGTCGCGCTCGATGCGCCCCTCACCTCCGACATCGAGGGGGTGGCCCGCCCGATGTCGAACTGGGTCCATACCATCGGCTCGTCGGTGGGCGTGCAGGCGGCAGCGCGTGCGGCGGTCCAGGCGGCTACGACGCCGCCCGGGCGCATTGCCACGCTGGTTCTGCCGGCCGATTGCGCCTGGAACACCGTGCCCGCCGACCAGACCTCGACCGGTCGCTCGACGCGGCTGGTTCGCAAGCCGGCCGATGCCGCCCTGATCGATGCGACCGTGGGTCTGCTGCGCTCGGGCGAGGCCACGCTGCTGCTGCTCGGTGGTGTGGCCTGTCGCGAAGCCGGCCTGGCCATGGCCGGTCGAATCGCCGAAGTCACCGGCTGCCAGGTCATGGTCGAGTTCCCGGTGGCGCTGGTCCAGCGCGGCGCGGGCAGAGTCAATGCTGCACGCATCCCCTATGTACCCGAGGCCGCCATGGCCGCGCTCAAGCCCTACAGGAACATCGTGCTGATCGGCAGCACCGATCCGGTGTCCTTTTTCGCTTACCCCGGAAAACCGGGCCGGCAGGCGCCTGCCGGCGCGCGCATCGTGCCGCTGGCCGATGTCGGCCAGGACCTGCTCGGCACGCTCGAGGCGCTGGCTGATGCGCTGGGTGCCCGCGACAAGACGCCCAAAGGTCGTACCGCGCTGTCGCGCCCGGCTTTGCCCGAGGGTCCGATGACGCTCGAGGGCCTGGGTCAGGTCGTGGCCGCACTGATCCCGGAGAACGCCATCGTGGTCGATGAGTCGGTGACCGGCGGGCGTGCGCTTGGGGCCCTCACCGCAACCGCCGCGCCGCACGATTTCCTGACCTCCACCGGCGGCGCCATCGGTTTCGGCATGCCGACCGCGATCGGTGCCGCCATCGCCGCACCCGATCGCAAGGTGCTGGTGCTCGAGGGCGACGGCAGCGCGATGTACACCGTGCAGTCGCTGTGGACGATGGCCCGCGAGGGCCTCGACGTCACCGTGCTGATCTTCGCCAATCGGGCTTACCGGATCCTGCAGGGCGAGTACGCGGGGGTCGGCGCGGGGACCCCCGGGCCGCGCGCCAACCACATGCTGATGCTGGACCGCCCGACGATCGACTGGGTGGGCATGGCGCGCTCGATGGGCGTGGAGGCGGGCCGGGCCACCGATCTCGGCGGCCTGGCGCGCGAGCTTGCGCGCGGCTTCGCGTCGAGCGGGCCCTACCTGGTCGAGGCGGTGCTCTGAGCGTGCCGGCCCGCCGGGGTCAGTCGAGCCCGAGCGCGTCGAGCGCCGGCCGGGCCCGATGCAAGCCCCGGGCCGACTCGAAGGCCTGCCCCAGCGCCAGCACCGTGCGCTCGCCGAAGGGCTTGCCGACGATCTGCAGCCCCACCGGCAGCCCGTCGGCCAGCCCGCAGGGCTGCGACAGCGCGCACAGACCGAGGTAGTTGCCGGGCCGGGTCAGCTCGCTGATGACCGGCGACGCCTCGTCCGCCTGCTCGACCGGGGCCGCCACGATGCCCACCGTCGGCAGCAGGATCGCGTCGTAGTCCTCGAACCACCGCATGAACTCGGCGCGGTGCTCCGCCATGGTCCGCAGCACCTGCGCGTACTCGCCCGGGCCGAAGTCGCGCGCGCCCTGGAGGCGCCCGCGCACGGCGTCGCCCAGCGGCGCGGCGGGGTCGTCGACGTAGTCCCGGTGCAGCGAGAACGCCTCGGACGCGATGATGCGGGTGACCGGCAGCCGTGCGTCCCAGAACCACGCCGGCAGCCGAACCGGAATCACCTGCACGCCGAGCGCCTCGAAGTCGCGGGCCGCCGACTGCCAGGCGGCGCGCACCGCGGGCTCGGTCGAGTCGGGCAGCTGCGCGGCGTCGGGCAGCGCCAGGCGCAGCCCGCGGACCGCGCGCGGCTCGGCGTCGAAGCGCTCGAGCGGCTGCGCGAGCGTCGCCGGGTCGCGGGGATCGGGCGCGGCGAGCGCGTCGAGCACGAGCGCGCAGTCGCGCACGCAGCGCGCCATCGGGCCGATCGAGTCGAGCGTCCAGCTCAGCAG
>Ga0164292_10002557_pt1 | contig 14865 bp, 14 predicted proteins | sample GEODES117metaG_FD_111486 | JGI IMG/M metagenome (GOLD analysis project Ga0164292, IMG submission 111486) | Eutrophic lake water microbial communities from Lake Mendota, Wisconsin, USA - GEODES117 metaG | ecosystem: Environmental > Aquatic > Freshwater > Lake | place: USA: Lake Mendota... | reverse complement strand
CGGCGCTGCTCCAGGCCCAACCGGTTGAGGCTGGTGTTCACGGCGATCACCCCGGCCAGACCCTCCTCGTAGGCCATGCGCGCGATCGCGTCGATGGCGTCGTCTTCGAGATCGGGGGCGATCTTCACCAGCAGCGGCGGGCAGCCCGACAGCCGCCGCAGCCGTTCCACCAGTCGTCGCAGCTGGCTCTCCTCCTGCAGGTCACGCAGGCCCGGCGTGTTGGGCGAACTCACGTTGATCACCGCATAGTCGGCGAGCGGCGCCAACAACTCCAGGGAGGAGGCGTAGTCGTCTGGCGCCAGCTCCAGGGGGGTGAGCTTCGATTTGCCCAGGTTGATGCCCAGCACTGCCGGCCGCTGGCCGGGCGGTGGCAGCTGCTGCCTCTCCAGGCCGCGCCGCACCATCTGGGCGCCGAGATTGTTGAAGCCCATGCGGTTGAGCGCCGCCCGCTCCGCCGCCAGCCGGAAGAGCCGTGGCCGCGGGTTGCCTGGCTGGCCGTGCCACGTCACCGTGCCCAGCTCGGCAAAGCCGAAGCCGAAGCAGTGCCAGATCCCGGCCGCAACACCGTTCTTGTCGAAGCCTGCCGCCAGCCCCACCGGGTTGGCGAAACGACAGCCGAACAGGGTCTGCTCCAGCCGGGGGTCGGGCCGCTGCAGCTCGCCGGCCAGCCCCGCCAGCACCCCGCTGACCCCCGGCCAGCGCCGGCGCAGCGAGGCCTGGCCCAGGGCCGCCAGGCTGAGCTGGCTGAGCTGCTCCGCATCGGCCCCCTCGTCCTGCGCGAGCAGGGGGGCCACCAGCTGCTGATACAGGCGGCCGGTGCCTGTCTGGGCTGGTGTCGTTGGCGCGGTGTGCAGCGGCGTGTTGGTGCCCATCAGCCCGACTCCTGACCTGCCGCCTTGCCTGCATCCAATCCTCCCGCGTTGCGCTGCAGGCGCCAGCGCCCATCTCCCAGCGGCTGCACCTGCCAATCGCGCCAGATCCAGGGCTCGCTGCGCCGCTCCAACTGGCGCAGGGGCTGCTCCACCAGCTGGGCCAGCTCCACCAGGCTCAGGCCATAGCCCTGGAGCGCCAGCCGGTCGGCCAGCTCCAGGCGGGAGAGCAGCTGTTGCAGCCCAGCCGGGGCCAGGTCGCCCGGCACAGGCGGCGACTGGTCTAACGCGGTTGGCACGGGTGGTACATCCGCATCCAGCCTTGCAGCCGTGAGCACCTCGCCGGCTGCCAGCTCCGGCAGCTGGCCGCGCGAAAAGGCCACGGCGATGGCATCGCAGCGGTCATTGTCGGGATCGCCGCTGTGGCCGCGCACGTGCACCAGAGACACGTCGGCAAGCCGGGCCGCATCCAGCTGCTCCCAGAGATCACGATTGAGCACGGCACCGCCTGCCGCGGTGCGCCAGCCCTTGCGCTTCCAGCCCGGCAGCCACTTGCTGAAGCCGTCAATCAGGTAGCGACTGTCGGTGCGAACCACCAGGTCGGGATGACGCGGCAGCTCGCTGATCGCCTCCAGCACCGCCAGGGCGGCGGTGAGCTCCATCCGGTTGTTGGTGGTGTTGCGCTCAGCGCCGCCCATTTCGTGAACGGCACCGTTCTCGAAGCGAATCAGAGCGCCCCAGCCGCCAGGGCCTGGGTTGCCACTGCAGGCCCCATCGCAGGCCGCAGCCACAACCCGTACCGGCTTAGAGCCCACTCGACAACTCCGGAATGTTCGCTAGAGAACGCTGTTACCACTCAAGCCAGGCTTTCCAGCCTGTCGCTCAGCATGGCCCAATTCGTGCGCCGACCATACCTGGCCGCTGCCGGCCTCAGCCTGGCGACCGGAGCCACGGCTGCGGGCCTCATCCCACTGGCCCAGGCCAGGGCTCTGTTCGAGAGCCAGCCGATCCCGGCCAACCAGGTGATCGTGCTGGCCCAGCCCCTGGCCGGCAACCGCTGGACGCTGGTGCTGCTGGAGCAGCGCCAGGCCGAGATCCCCTGTTGGCAGAGCCAGCGCGATGGCACGGTGCTGAGCATGGCCGATGGGGTGCGCAACGAGACCTACTGCGGCCGCTATTCCTCCAGCGGCGCCTACTCCCTGAGGGTGGCCGGCAACGACCTCAATCGCCCCTGGCAGCTGAAACTGGAGCGCAGCAACAACCAGCTGCAGCTCCAGGCCACCAGCCCGCAGGCCCGCAATCCGATCGTGGTGGGACAGGCACCCATTCCCACGACCATGCCTGGCCCCAACACCCTGGTGCCCCTGGCGCTGGAGGAGGGCTGGGAGCTGGAGCGCCGCAGCTACGACGGCCGCCTGCTCAGCCACCTCTACCTGAGCAATGGCACCCCCCTGCCGCTGCTGCTGGCCAGGTCCCGCTCCGGCAACCCCCTGCTGGCCACACCTCCTGCACCACTTCCGCCGCTGATGGCCTCCGGTCGATCCACCAACGCCAATGCCAACGCCACCGTTGGAAGCAGGGACAGGGGCAACAGCCCATCCCGGCGCCTGCCCCTTTCCGCCAGCTCCAGCTTGAGCAGCTCCAGCCTGAGTCAGGTGATCGCACTGCAGGTGGTGCCCTTCAGAGACTGAGGCGCCAAGCCTTGGGTGCCAGTTAGCAGAGAGGCACCGCCACCCTCGACCCCCACAATCCACCCCCTTAAGGTTCATTTGTGTGAGGAGTGAGGGACGTCACTTCCGGGGTCGAAACGAGGACAGACTCCCAGAAGCCGTTCCAAACCCTTAGCCCTGCCTTCGGCGGGGCTTTTTTATTGGCAGGCCGCCACTCGTTCAGAACGAGCCCTGCGGGAAAACATGAAAAAGCCGGCTCCAGAAGGAGCCGGCTGCAGAGCATGCGGTTGCCGACCCCGAAGGGCCAGCGGTGCGATCACTTGATCGACACCTTGCCGCCAACCTCTTCGATGGCCTTCTTGATGGCCTCGGCATCGGCCTTGGAGATGCCTTCCTTCACCGCCTTGGGAGCGGCTTCCACCAGGGCCTTGGCTTCGCCCAGGCCGAGGCCAGTGGCCTCGCGCACGGCCTTCAGCACCTTGATCTTGGCGGAATCATCGAACCCGTCAAGGATCACGTCGAATTCGGTCTTCTCCTCAACAGCCTCAGCGGCAGCGGCGGGAGCGGCGGCCATCACCACACCAGCGGATGCGGCGGCAGACACACCGAAAGCCTCTTCGATCTGCTTGACAAGCTCGGAAGCTTCAAGCAGCGAAAGGGTCTTCAGCTGTTCGAGAATTTGGTCGGTAGTAGCAGACATGGTTGGGAATCAGCAACAGATCTGTGAAAACAGTCGGATCGGAAAGCTCAGCAGAGCAGGCCTCAGGCGGCCTTGCCCTCGCCATCGGCGTGCTGCTTGAGCGCCCGGGCGAGACCGGAGGGAACTTCGTTGATGCCCACTGCCACCTTGGTGGCCACGGCATTGATCGCACCGGCGATCTGGGCCATGAGCACCTCCTTGGAGGGCAGATCCCCGATGGCCTTGATGTCGTTCTGGGAAAGGAGCTTGCCTTCGAAAAGGCCGCCCTTCACCTCAGACTTCTTCGTGTCCTTCTGGAAGGACTGAACGGCCTTGACCGCACCACCCACGTCGCCCTTGACGAGCACGAAGGCGTTGGTACCGGTGAGCAGGGAATCGAGTTCCGACCAGGCGCTGTTGCCATCAATGGCACGGCGCATCAAGGTGTTTTTGGTCACCTTGCACACACCGTTGCTGGCCTGCAGACGGGTCCGCAGATCAGACATTTCCTTGATCGACAGGCCCTTGAAATCAAGGACCAGCGCCATTTCGGCCTCGCCGAGGAGCCCCTTGAGCTCTTCGACGATCTGTTGCTTGTTCTCCAGCGTGCGGCCCATGGGAAACGGAACGGATCGGGGGAACAAGCCGGGTACGCGGCCCCTGGACGCCATCGCTCTGGGAGCGAAAGCTCGAGGCCGCGGCGTGTTCAACACCCGATGCGCATGAGCCGAACAAGTCAGCAGAAACGCAGCGGAAAACCAAACCTGTCGCGTGGACCTCGGCAGGACTTACGAATCAGCGGCCCGAGGGAACCCCGGGCAGGCGATCCACCTGCTGTCTTGGGCAGGGCGCGTGCCCTTCTGGCCTAAGCCAGCCTTAAACGATAGCCCAAAGGCTGCTTCCCCCTACGCAGGTGAGTGAGGGAGACGGGTGGGGCGTGAGCAAGAGCAGAACCAGCCATCGCTCGGGCCTCAGTACTGCTCGCGGGCAAAGCGCTCCCGCACCACACGGCGGAGTGGCTTGCCCGTGGCTCCGCGGGGCAGCTCAGCCACCACGAACAGACGGCGGGGGGCCACCATCCCCAGGTTTTGACGGCAGCTGACACTGACACGCTGCAGGGCCATGTCGATGCCGGCCCCATCCGGGCAAGCATCACGAAGCACCAGAGCCGCCACGGGGATCGAACCGTAAAGGGGATGGGGGAGACCGAAGGCGAGGCAGTCGACCACCTCCGGATAGCTGCGCAGTTCCTCTTCGATCTCCAGAGGCGACACGAGGCGCCCGGCGTACAGAAAGACATCATCAGATCGACCTGCGAAACGGAAGGCACCGCTGGGGAGTAGGGCCAATCGATCGCGGGGGTTGAAGCTGAGCTGCCAACGCCGCGGCTCGCGCTGCTGCGCCCCGGAGCCAGGCCAAACGAAATGCAATTCCCTGGTGAAGGTCCATTCCTGAAACAAGGGAGCGCCGGAGCGAACCTCGTTACCCAGACCAGGGCTGTCGTCGGCACGACAACGCACCCCTGGGAGGGGCCAACCAATGGATTCGGACTCGTGTAACAACTGTTCTGGGGGCAACCAGGTCAGGGGGCCCGTCTGGCTGGTGGCGTAACAAACCCCCAGCTGGGGGGAAGGGCGGGCCTGTATCGCGCGCCGCATCGCCATCGGCACATGGTCGGTGCCGGCGATGCAGAGGAAATCGGCAGGGAAGCAACCCAGAACGTCCTGCTGCAGCCACTGCTGCAGCAGCAGCGGCGGCACCGACATGCCGTCACAACCAGATTTGAACCAGTCGCGCGTCGGTACACCCGAACGAACGGTGATCGGGATGCCCCTGAACAGCAACTGCAGGGCAAAGAGGCGTCCACTGTGGTTCTGCAGACCAGGTCTGAGCAGGGGCCTGCGCAACAGGTGATGCGGATCCCAGTTGGCCGGGTGATGCAGGGCCAACTGGGTGAATAGGGGCGTGAGACACACCGCTGGCTGCTCGCTTGTGGTGCCCGAGCTGGTGGAGAGAAAGGCGATCGGTCCCAGCCGCGGATTCAAGCCGCTCAGCAGGGCGCCGGGGGAGGCCAATGCCCACACACCATGCCCCTCGGCGGTACTCCCCAGCTGTCGCCCATCCACGCCGGGCGGCACCTCCCCTGGCGGCGCCAGCAGATGGGTGAGCCGCAGGCGCAGCGCCAAACGCAGCAGCACTGGCTGGGGGGCGGTGCGGGGCAGCACAGCCTGGGCGCGGCCAGCCAGCATGAGGGCCAAACCACTGATCAGATTGGCCGGGGCGTCATCCAGCCAGATCCCGATGCGCTGGAGCGGTGGCTGAGGCTGGTCACCCAGGAGCCGCTCCAGGCTGTGGCATTCCTGCTGCACTCTGGCAAGCAGAGCCTCAACCCCGATCAGCGGTGCCTGGCCCCAGTCAATGGCGAAACCATCGTCAGCAGCCCAAGACGATGACGCGCGCCAGGCCGCCTGAAAACCCAACTCCAGGCTGCGGCAGATGGGATCCTGCGGCACTGACCCGCTCAGCCGCTGCCCCCCTCGGGCAAGCCGGTAACGGTGTTGGCAAAAACATCGCCGGCACTGAAGTCGATGTCAAAACGAGCCGCGAATGATCCCGACGACCCTGGACTTGCCCCCAGATTGAAGGAGATCTCACTCACCGGCTGCTCGTAATAGAGCTGCAGGCGGTATTCCGGCTCGAAACCACCGGACGACGAAGGACTGGACACCGTTTGCTGCGATTCAAACCGGGTTGAATCGCCGGGCCCAGCACTCACTCGCAGCAGGCTGGCATCTGAAAGCGAATACTGGGTAAAGCCGGTTGCATCAACAAACTGAGGAACACCACTGGACGAATCAATGCGACCATCGATATCATAAACGTTGGCATAGAAATTAGACAGCGATGTTGCCTCCTGGCCTGCCGTGCCAAAGGTGCCAGCCTTATAGAACTTAAATGTGAATGTAGCAAATCCCGAGTTGGGCTGATCCGGGTCGAGTGTGGTCGAAAACCATGGCACTTCAGTGCCGCTGGTTGGCGCATCAAACGAGTTGATACCAGCGATGGGATTCAGACCACCAGGCTGGTTATAGGCCACACTCACGAGGGCATCGACGCCGGAGAAGACATCCCGATAGAGCACCTGATCCCCAGGATTGGTGCCATCGCCAACAATCAGCACCTTGCTGCCGGGCAGGAACGAAAGCGACTGACCTGCAACGTCAACAAATGCCATGACCTATACAATCAAGACAAACAAAGCAAATGCAGTGGCCTAAAGCCACAGATTCCCAAGAGCCAGTGTAATGGCTCCATGCAACTTCACAAGGCATGCGCAAGCAGATTGTGTTGACAAAAAACGCAAATCTCCTGGGGCAGCGCCCCAGGTCATGACCCAAAGCCCCCATGCATCCACAGCCAACGCCCTGGAGCGATCTGGAGAACATCCTGCAAAGCGAAGGCCCCCAGACCTGGCTGGATCGAATGGCGCGACTCGGCACCAACGCATTCAATCAACACAAGATTGCCTTGCTGCGCTTCGCAACAGGCGATCAATTCAAACAGCTCATCGACCTCGCCGAACAATCAGGAATCGACGAGCACCATTTCATCCAGCTACGCTCCACCCTCGAACGATTCAACCCAAACACGCTTCACACACCAGGCCAATATCAACGTCTTGACTATCACAATAGTGAGCACATCCTGCACCATTACCGGTGGCTACCCAGCGCCAACGAGCCACTGCCTCCAAGCCATAGCCAATCCACCGTGATCGGCTTCACCGGCGATGCCTCGATCCTGATGGCCCCGGTGGCATGCATCCTTGCGATCCTGGGCCAGAGCAGACAAGACCTGCTACTGGTGAAGCGCCTGATTCGCAAACCCTACTGCGAGGACGACGCATCGCTTCTGAGCAGCGTGGAGCAGCAGATCTGCAGTCTGATCACACAACAAGAGCTGGCCCATGGGCAAGCAAGGCACCTGATCAGTCTTGGTACCAGCACCGGGGGCCTGGCAGCCCTCACCCTGGCGCATCGCCTGGCACTGCCCCTCGGCGTCGGCGTGGGCGCCCTGATGCCGATCCCGCTGGGACGTCACCGCGCCCAGTGGTTTGCACAATTACAGATTCAAGCTCAGCAAACGGGGCATGGCACGAATCCAGAACGCCACACCAACGTGGGCCGAGCCCATGCCAAAACCAAGCTCCGCTTGGCCGCTGGAGCGGCAAGTGCTGGAGATCGCACCCATGCGCTCCGTATCAGAGCCTTCTACACCCAACATCACCCCAACACCACCAGCATTGAAGTGAAGTTGATGCCAGGCTGCAGCAGTCATGGGCTGTTCGAAGAGCTGGCCCAGCAGGGCCGCAGCCTGGATACGGTGCTACCCGAGCTACTCAGGTTCGAGAGTGAACCGCCTGTTGACGCAACATCACAAGCAGTTGCTCGGTTGAACGCATCATCACGAGATCGGCAGGCGTGACCTGCAGGCCATGCTCTAACTCAAGATGAATGCACAATTCCATCGCCCCCAAGCTGTCCAGTCCAAGCTCGGAGATCGGCATCACAGGGCTACGCAATCGCAGTGATTCCGTGATGGCGTCGAGGTTGCCTGGTGGCACCGAAAGAGCCCTCAGAGCGTGAACCAAAGCAGAAACACTGTCCTGCACGGATCCACTCTGAGCGGTTGTCGCCTGAGGCGAGAGATCAGACTGGTTCACTGGCCGGGGGGAGCATTCAGGGTGATCAGTGCCTGATAGCGCCAATCACCCTGATCGCCTGCAGGGGGAAGCTCAGCCCTCCTGCTTGAGGTCCTGCAGCGCGGAGAAGTCGACCTGCACCGAGGGGCCCATGGTGGAGGTGACATACAGGGAGCGCCAATAGCGACCCTTGGCACCGCTGGGCTTGTTGCGGTCGATGGTTTCCTGCAGGGCCTTGAGGTTGTCGAGCAGCTTGGCCGCATCGAAGCTGGCCTTGCCGAAGCGCACATGCACGATGCCGGTGCGGTCAGCGCGGAACTCCAGCTTGCCGGCCTTGAACTCGGCGATGGCGCCGGCCAGGTCGGTGGTCACGGTGCCGGCCTTGGGGTTGGGCATCAGGCCGCGGGGGCCCAGTACCCGGCCCAGCTTGGCCACCTTTGGCATCATGTCCGGGGTGGCGATCAGCAGGTCGAAGTCCGACTGACCCTTGGCGATCTCTTCCACCAGATCGTCGTCACCGGCGATATCGGCACCGGCGGCCTTGGCAGCGGCCACGGCTTCACCCCGGGCGATCACAGCGATGCGGATCGACTGACCCGTGCCGTGGGGCAGGGCCACGGTGGTGCGCAGCTGCTGGTCGGTGTATTTGGGATCGATGCCCAGACGCACGTGGGCTTCGATCGTCTCGTCGAACTTGGCGTTGGCGTTGGCCTTCACCAGCTCAATGGCCTCGAGCGGGGCATGGGCCCGGTCGGCGACCTTGGCGGCCAGTTCGGTGTAGCGCTTGGAAACTTTTGGCATGGCAGGAATGGGGTGCGGGCGACCCGGAGGTCTCCCCCGATGAATGGGTTGGCTCAGTCCTGAACGGCGACGCCCATGTTGCGGGCGGTGCCTTCGATGATGCGCATGGCCGACTCCACGCTGGTGCAGTTGAGGTCGGGCAGCTTGGTCTTGGCGATCTCCTCGAGCTGGGCACGGGAGATAGCGCCCACCGACCCCTTGGCGGAGGTGGCGGCGCCCTTCTCGATGCCGGCGGCCTTGGAGATCAGCACCGAGGCGGGCGGGGTCTTGAGGATGAAGGTGAAGCTGCGGTCTTCGAAGACCGAGATCTCCACCGGAATCACAAAACCGGGCTTGTCCTGGGTGCGGGCGTTGTACTCCTTGCAGAACGCCATGATGTTGACCCCGTGCTGACCGAGGGCAGGGCCCACCGGCGGTGCGGGGTTGGCTTTGCCGGCATCAAGGGCCAGCTTGATAACGGCAACGACTTTCTTGGCCATCGTCTGTGCGTCGGGTGACTGCGGATCGCCTCCGTGGAAGGGGAGACGGTGCGAAAACGGCCGCCCTCCGCAGGGAGACGGCCGCTGAGCGGGGCCGAGGCCCTAGCTCTGCTTGCTGATCTGCGAAAACTCGAGTTCCACCGGGGTTTCCCGGCCGAAGATCGAGAGCAGGGCCTTGAGCTTGTTGCGCTCGCCCGACACCTCGATCACCTCGCCTTGGAAATCCTTGAAGGGGCCAGCGGTGACCAGGATCTGATCGCCCTCGGCCAGATCCACCTTGACCACGGGCTTCTTCTCTGCGGCGCGCTTGAAGATCCGATCCACCTCAGTGCGGCTCAGTGGGCGGGGCTTGATGTGGCCGCGGGCCTTGGCGGTGCCGCGCCGCTCCTCAGCCCCCACGAAATTGATCACGTTGGGAGTGCTGCGCACGGCCATCATCGTGTCTTCATCGAGCACCATCCGCACCAGCACATAGCCGGGGAACACCTTCTCCTCCGTGCTGGTGCGGCTGCCGTCCTTCTTGAGCTTCACCCCAGGGGTCTGGGGGATCTCGATCTCGAGGATGCGGTTGTCGACACCCAGGGTGACGGCACGCTGCTCGAGCGTGGCCTTCACCTTCTTTTCACAGCTGGATGCCACCTGCACCGCGTACCAGCGAGCGATCTGGGGCTTCTCTGCAGCCGACTCAGCACCGGTGGGAGCCGCGCCAGGCAGCTCCAGCACCGCCATGTCTGCAGCCTCGGTGGCCGCATCGGCAGCCAGATCGGCGGCAGCGTCGAGCGGGCTCGTAGGCAGGGAATCGGACACGGGGCTCACAGACGGGAAAGGGATCAGCGGAACACCTGGGTGGCAGCCCAGCCGTAGAAGCGGTCGATGGCGGCAATCGCCGCAGCCGAGAGGCCCACCATCAGGATCACCGCCAGCGATTCACTGAACAGCTGCTGACGGCTGGGCCACACCACCTTGCGCAGCTCGGCCACGGTGGCCGCCACGAAGCCATCGCCGGGCTCCTGGGGCGGCGGTGCCGAACCGGCCGCAGCTGGTGCTGCAGGCGATGCGTCAGCAGTGGTGGCGGGATCGGGCTCCACAGGCGCAGGTGGTGGGTGGCGCCGATTGGCGCGGAATGACAATCAACCACCCTACCCGAGGGGCACAAAGCGCAACGGCTCTCCTGGCTCCACCCTCACCCCGCGGGCACCACTGAAACGCTCGGCCAGCAGTTCGGTGGCCAGGGGGTTCTCGATCTGACGCCGCAGCACCCGCCGCAGCGGCCGGGCCCCGTATTCGGGCTCATAGCCCTGCTCGGCCAGGGCATTCACCACTGGCTCCTCCACCACCAGCTCCAGCTGCTGCTCGGCCAGCAGGGCGGAGAGCTCGGCCAGCTGCAGCCGCACGATCCGCTGGAGGTCTTCACGACCCAGGGGCCGGAAGCGAATCACCTCGTCGATGCGATTGAGGAATTCCGGCCGGAACTGGCTGGCCAGGGCCTGGTCGATCTGCCGTTCCAGCCAGGCCTGTTGGTCGCCACTGGCCTCGGCGAAGCCCTCGCCCCTGGCCGCGTCGAGGATGGCGCGGCTGGCCAGGTTGCTGGTCATGATCACCACGGTGTGGCGGAAGTCCACCGTGCGGCCCTGGGAATCGGTGAGGCGGCCGTCGTCGAGCACCTGCAGCAGCAGGTTGAACACCTCCGGGTGGGCCTTCTCCACCTCATCGAGCAGCAGCACTGCGTAGGGCCGGCGCCGCACCGCCTCAGTGAGCTGGCCGCCCTCCTCGTAGCCCACGTAGCCGGGGGGAGCCCCCACCAGCCGGGCCACGGCGTTGCGCTCCATGTACTCGCTCATGTCGAGCCGCACCAGGGCGTCGTCGTCGTCGAACAGGGCCGCCGCCAGGGCCTTGGCCAGCTCGGTCTTGCCCACACCGGTGGGGCCGAGGAATAGAAACGAACCCACCGGCCGCGTCGGCGCCTGCATGCCGGCCCGGGCGCGGCGGATCGCCGCCGCCACCGCCGCCACCGCCTCCGGCTGGCCGATCACCCGCTCGCCCAGGCGAGCTTCGAGCTCCAGCAGCTTCTGGCGCTCGCCCGCCAGCAACCGCTGCACTGGGATGCCGGTGGCGCGGGCCACCACATCGGCGATGTCGCCAGGCTCCACCTGCTCGCGCAGCATGGTGTCGCCCTGCAGGGCCGCCTCCAGATCGGCGCGGCGCTGCTGCAGGCCGTGCAGCTGGTCGTATTGCAGCCGGGCCGCTTCCTCCAGGTCGCCGTCGCGCTCGGCCTCGGCGATGGCATGGCGCAGGGCCTCGTCCTGCTCCAGCAGCTCGCGCAGCTCGGCCATCCGCTCCCGCTCCCCCTGCCAGCGCTGCAGCAGCTGCTGCAGGGCCTCGGTGGCCTGGCGGCGCTGCTGCTGCAAGGCCAGCCGCTCACCCTCGGGGGCCTCCTCAGCAGCCAGCAGGGCCAACTCCACCCGGCGCAGCTCCGCCTCGGCCTGCTCCACCACCTGGGGCTTGGAGGTCACCTCCATGCGCAGCTGGGCGGCGGCCTCATCGATCAGGTCGATGGCCGAGTCGGGCAGGCAGCGGTCGGCGATGTAGCGATCCGCCAGCCGCGCCGCCGCCACCAGGGCCCCATCGCTGATGCCCACGCCATGGTGAAGCTCGTAGCGCTCCTTGAGGCCCCGCAGGATCTCCACGCTGGTATCAAGCCCGGGCTCCTTGATCAGCACCTGCTGGAAGCGGCGCTCCAGGGCCGGATCCTTCTCGATGCTGCGGCGGTAGTCCTCGGGGGTGGTGGCACCGATGCAGCGCAGCTCGCCGCGGGCCAGGGCCGGCTTGAGGATGCTGCCGGCATCGGCGCTGGAGCGGTCGCTGCTCACCACGGTGTGCAGCTCATCGATGAACACGATCACCCCCTGCGGGGCTTCGCGCACCTCAGTCAGCACGCTGCGCAAACGCTCCTCGAACTGGCCGCGGAACTTGGCCCCGGCGATCAGGGCACCCAGATCCAGGGCAACCAGCCGCTGACCCTTGAGGGAATCGGGCACTTCGCCGGCCACGATCCGCTGGGCCAGCAGCTCGGCCACAGCCGTCTTGCCCACGCCGGGCTCACCGATCAGCACCGGATTGTTCTTGCTGCGGCGCGAGAGCACCTGGATCAGGCGGCGGATCTCGCCATCGCGACCGATCACCGGATCGAGCTCACCGGCCCGGGCCGCGGCGGTGAGGTCGCGGCCATAGCGCTCCAGGGCCGCGGGTTCGCCTGGCTCGAGGGGCGCGCCATCGGGGCCGAGCGCCTCGAGGCGCAGGTCGGTGGCCGACTGGGGCCCGGAGGCGGGCGCCCCCGGGGGTACCGGCAGCACGCGCCCCTGGCCGCGACTGTCAACCCAGTCGTCGACCACGCCGGCTGAAGCCATGACTGGAGCAATGACCGGAGCAGCGGGGGGAGGAGCGACCACGGAAGACGCAGACATGGGCGCGGCAGCGGCTCCAGCGGGCCGCAGGGCCCGCAACAGGCGCTCCTCATCCAGGCCCTCGCCGGCGAGCAGGCCAGCGCCGATGCGGGGCTCATCCAGCAGGGCCAACAGCAGATGGGGCAGATCGATCAACCGTGAGCCCCAACCGCCCCGCAGTCGATCTGCCGCCTCCAGCAGATCCTCCAGGGCATCGCCGATGAACAGGTCACTGCTGCGGGTCGTGGGCTGGTCGGCACAGAAGGCCTCAAGCCGATCCAACAGCCGGTCGCTGTCGAGCTGGAGCGGCACCAGCCGCCGTTCAAAGCGCCGATCCAGCAGCAGGGTCTGGAGCAGGTGCTCCACGTCCATCGCTTCATGGCGCCAGCGCCGGGCCGTGTCCTGGGTGGCGAGCAGCAGCTCCCAGGCGTCGTCGCTGAAGCGCTCCGGTTGGCCGGTGAGCGAGACAGACATCACTCAGGCCGCCGCCGTGCGGGAGGTGAGCTCGATCAGTTCCACCTTGTAGCCGTCGGGGTCTTCCACGAAGGCGATCACCGTGCTGCCGTGCTTCATCGGGCCGGGCTCGCGCACCACCTTGCCGCCCTTGGCGCGGATCGCCTCGCACACGCCGTGGATGTCATCCACCCCCAGGGCGATATGGCCGTAGCCACTGCCGATCTCGTAGCTGCTGGTGTCCCAGTTGTGGGTGAGTTCGAGCACGGTGTGGTCACTCTCCTCGCCATAGCCCACGAAGGCCAGGGTGAAACGGCCGGAGGGGTAGTCCTTGCGGCGCAGCAGCCGCATCCCCAGCACCTCCGTATAAAAAGCGAGTGAGCGCTCCAGGTCGCCCACGCGCAGCATGGTGTGCAGCAGTCGCATTGCCGCGATGATCCGGGTGTGAAGGTCCATTGTGGCCATCACTGCTCCAGGCGGTACCCGTTGCCACAAAAGGGGCGGAGGGGGTGACCCATAAGATCCTGCCCAGAGAGACAGCGCAGCGGGCCTCAGTGATCGATTCCCTCGACCTCGTGATTGACACCGTGGTGGCCCGGGAGGTGCTCGATTCGCGCGGCACCCCCACCGTGGAAGCCGAAGTGATGCTGGAGGGCGGGGCTGTCGGCCGCGCCATCGTGCCCAGCGGCGCCAGCACCGGGGCCCACGAGGCCCACGAGCTGCGCGATGGCGGCAGCCGCTACATGGGCAAGGGCGTGCTCCAGGCGGTGAGCAACATCGAGGAGAGAATCGCCCCCGCCCTCTGCGGCATCAGCGCCCTCGATCAGGCAGCCGTGGACACGGCCATGATCGAGCTGGATGGCTCCGACAACAAATCAGCCCTGGGCGCCAACGCCATCCTGGCGGTGAGCATGGCCACCGCCCGGGCCGCCGCCAACGGCGTGGGTCTGCCCCTCTACCGCTACCTGGGCGGCCCGATGGCCAGCCTGCTGCCGGTGCCGCTGATGAACGTGATCAACGGCGGTGCCCACGCGGCCAACAGCCTGGATTTCCAGGAGTTCATGCTTGTGCCCCACGGCGCCCCCAGCTTCAAGGAAGCTCTGCGGATGGGCACCGAAGTGTTCCACGTGCTCAAGGGCCTGCTCAAGGACAAGGGCCTGAGCACCGCCGTGGGCGATGAGGGCGGCTTCGCTCCAGACCTGGGCAACATCGAGGCCGGAGAGCTGCTGGTGCAGGCGATCGAGAAAGCCGGCTACCGCCCGGGCGATCAGATCTCCCTGGCTCTGGATGTGGCCAGCACCGAGTTCTTCAAGGACGGCCGCTATGCCTTCGATGGTGGCAGCTACACCAGCGCTGAGATGGTGGATCAGCTGGCCCAGCTGGTGAACCGCTTCCCGATTATCTCGATCGAGGACGGTGTAGCCGAGGACGACTGGGACGGCTGGGCTCTGCTCACCGAGAAGCTGGGCAAGACCGTGCAGCTGGTGGGCGACGACCTGTTCGTGACCAACACCAACCGGCTGCAGCGGGGCATTGATCTGGGCGTGGCCAACTCGATCCTGATCAAGGTGAATCAGATCGGCTCGCTCACAGAAACCCTGCAGGCCATCGACCTCGCAGGTCGGGCTGGCTACACCAGCGTGATCAGCCACCGCTCCGGCGAAACCGAAGACACCACCATCGCCGACCTCTCCGTGGCCACGCGAGCCGGCCAGATCAAGACCGGCTCACTCAGCCGCAGCGAGCGCGTGGCCAAATACAACCAGCTG
>Ga0164292_10002556_pt1 | contig 14867 bp, 11 predicted proteins | sample GEODES117metaG_FD_111486 | JGI IMG/M metagenome (GOLD analysis project Ga0164292, IMG submission 111486) | Eutrophic lake water microbial communities from Lake Mendota, Wisconsin, USA - GEODES117 metaG | ecosystem: Environmental > Aquatic > Freshwater > Lake | place: USA: Lake Mendota... | reverse complement strand
TTCTTGGAATGGAGGGGTGCCAGATAAGGCAGAGATCATGGATAAGGAAGAAAATAAATTTATCCGTTTTCATTGGCTTCACTCAGAAAAGAATGAATATTTTGAATTCAGAATAGAAAAAACGGAGATATCCAATCAAACTATTTTGGTAATTAAAGATTTTGCCGAAAAGAATGAAATCAAAGACCAGAGCCAATTATGGCAGTATCAGGTGAAAGAATTGTTTCACCGATTGGGCGCATAAAATACTTATCAATACTTAGATAGCATTGATAAGGCCCTATTAAAATGAATGATTAAAAACTGATCTATACCATCCCACTCTTGCAGTGGGATTTTTTTTGCCAACTTTAAAAAAGGCAATTTGGTTACCGTTTCTCCATTCCAACTACCAATCGGTATGTAATTGGATTTATCAAAATGATGCTGCCATGGGTCTGTTCCAACACCAATGAACCAATCTTTTGTTTCGCTGGTATTTTTTCCAAATAAATTAAAATACCGATCAATAGATGGGCCATATTTAGCCAGATAGGCTCCTTTTATAACCAAATGAATACTACAATGATTGCCCCACCAAAAAAAACTACGAATGGCAAAAATGTCTTCTTCGGTAAAGAAACGTGGAAAATCGAGCATTACATAGGGCAATTGTTGGTATTGTTCACCCCTGGATATTTTGGGGGCTATACCGAATACTGGGGTTTCGTTAAAAGATGTAAATTTTGCCGCATCTGATTGATAGACCGCAGCAACTTGCCCAAACAAGTCATACACTTTCTGAATAATAAGATTCTTTGTTAAAATCCAGTCGGCATTGATCACCAATTCATGTTCCTTTGGCGAAAGTGTTACTTTTGCTTCACTCATAACAACAATATTAAGCCAGGTTAGGTGATAAAAAAACTAGACATACTAATTATCAAATCTTTTATTGGTCCGTTTATTGCGGCATTCCTTATTTCGATCTTTGTTTTAACCATGCAGTTTTTTTGGTTGTACATTGATGATTTGGTTGGAAAGGGCCTGGGCCTATTTACTGTTTTAAAATTGGTTGGATTGGTTACATTGTTTTGGGTTCCAACAGCATTGCCACTTGCACTCCTATTTTCTTCGATTATGACATTTGGAAATTTAGGCGAAAGCTTTGAATTGGTGGCCATCAAAGCAGCAGGAATACCATTATTGCGCTTTATGCGACCACTGCTTATAATCACATTTTTTATAGGTGGTTTGGCTTTCTTATTTGCCAATAACATTATCCCAGTAACCCAATTAAAATTGTCTGCATTAAAATATGATATCATTGTTTCTAAACCGTCTATTGATATTAAAGAAGGTGTTTTTTATGATAAGATTGATGGCTATGTGATTAAATTAGGAAGAAAAGAAGAAAATGATAGCATCATACATGATGTGGTTATTTTTGAGAAGGGTTACAATTTACAAGACAACTTATTGATTGCAGAAACTGGCGTAATGCGCGTAACAAAAGACAAACAGTTTCTAGAATTTATTTTAAAAAATGGCTGTCGCTACGAAGAAAAAGGTGCTAGAAATGTAAGAAATACCCAGTTTACCAGGATGGGATTTAGTCAGTACAAAAAAGTATTCGACCTGAAAAGTTTTCAAATGAATAAAACAGGAGACAGTGCTTTTTACGACCCCAAAATGCTAAGCATTCGTCAACTCAACCATGCCATTGATTCTTTAAAGCATTTAGACAGTTTTTATGTAAAACAATCAAATAAGGAAATAACTCCTTACTTGCGTTTTGCCAGATACGTAGATACAGGATGGACTCAGTCAATCAAAAACCCACTCCCCATTGTTAAAAAAACAAAAATAATTCCTGATAGTCTACGACTTTCTATACAAGAATCTGCGAATAACCAATTAGCTACTATTAAAGGGTCGGTTGATATGATGGCAAGGGATTACAAAGAAAAATACCAATCATTGCAATTACATGAAATTGAATGGCACCGTAAATTCACCCTATCTATTGCTTGCCTGGTATTGTTTTTAATTGGTGCTCCACTCGGATCAATTATAAGAAAAGGCGGGTTAGGTGCCCCATTGGTTTTTGCCATTATTTTCTTTGTGATATTTCATTTGTTTAACACTTTTGGAGAGAAATTTGTGAAATCGGGTCAAACAAATGCGATTGTAGGCATGTGGCTTTCTACGTTCATTTTAATTCCTATCGGGGCTTTTTTAATTTTTAAAGCCATGCGCGATTCACAATTATTCAACCAAGAATCTTATTACAGAACTTTCAAAAAAGTTCGTGAATTAATTACTAATTTCAAGGAAAACAAATCCATAAAAAGACATGAAAAAAGTCAATAGCAGAAGGGCTTTTATTAAAACCACCGGTCAAGCAGGTTTAGCAGCAGGTATTGGATTGACTGTTTTACCCCAATTTGGATTTGCCCATTCTAATAATAGTTTTGCCAATTATTTTCAACAACCATTACCATATAGCTACAATGCATTAGAGCCTTTCATAGATGCAATGACGATGGAAATTCACTATACTAAACATGCAGCTACTTACACCAAAAATTTAAATGATGCTTGTGTTGCTGAAAAAGTAGATATGCATAATACTTCATTAGAAAATCTTCTTCATCAAATTTCAGCATATTCTACAAAGATGAGAAATAATGCAGGTGGTCATTATAACCATGAATTTTTCTGGCAATGTATGAAAGCCGGTAGTTCAACTAAACCAACTGGTAAATTAGCATCTATGATAGATGGATCATTTGGTTCATTGGATACATTTAAAACAGCGTTTACAGACGCGGGTAAAAATAGATTTGGAAGTGGTTGGGTATGGCTGGTTTTAACTGCTGAAAATAAATTGGCTATTGGTTCTACACCAAATCAAGACAACCCTTTGATGGACATCAGTGAATTAAAAGGTAAACCCTTATTGGGATTAGATGTATGGGAACACGCATATTATTTAAAATACCAAAACAAAAGACCTGATTATATGAATAACTGGTGGAACACTGTTAACTGGGATTTTGTTGCTACACAATTAAAATAATCAAACCATGAAAGTTACTACAACCTGGAAAGAAGCGCTGGCTTTTGATACCAATGCAGATGGTCATATCGTAAGATTAGACACAACCAAAGAAGGAGGCGGATTAGACAGTGGCATGAGCCCCAAAAAAATGTTACTGGCTTCATTGTGTGGATGCAGCGGAATGGATGTTGTAGATATATTAAATAAGATGAAAGTTCATTTTACCCAATTATCAATTACAGCAGAAGCCGAACAAACTGATGATCATCCAAAAGTTTTTAAATCAATTGATTTAGTATACCATTGCAATGTAGACCCAGCTGATGAAGATAAATTAAAGCGTGCAGTGAGCTTGTCAATGGAAAAATATTGCGGTATTTCTGCCATGCTGGCTAAGCATTGTGTAATTAATTTCAGTACCGTACTCATTCATTAGATTATCCCAATGATATTTCGAATAGGTATATAGCTAAACAATTAGTATTCCTATATTGGTTAGGCTATTTTATTGAATTAGCTTGCTTTAAATTGTTTATTTGAAAAAGAACTTGCAAAACTTTACTATTCAAAAATGGATTACTGTATTAAGTATCCTGCTCTTTTTGGTAAAAATTACCGCATACTACATCACTTCATCCGTATCAATTCTTTCAGATGCATTGGAAAGTATTGTAAATGTAATTGCAGGTTTTATAGGGCTGTATAGCTTGTATATAGCAGCAAAACCAAAAGATGAGAACCATCCATATGGGCATGGCAAAGCTGAATTTGTATCTGCTGCTGCAGAAGGCAGTTTGGTAATTGCTGCAGGAATCATCATCATTTATGAAACTGTTCAAAATATTTTACAAAACACCCAAATTAAATCGTTAGACCATGGTATTTGGCTGATTGCTAGCACGGCTGTTTTAAATTATGTAGCAGGCGCCTATTGTATTAGAATGGGTAAAAAAAATGGCTCCCTTGCTTTGGAATCTAGCGGTAAACATTTACAGATAGACACCTATTCAACAGCAGGAGTTCTACTGTCTATTGCCTTGATTTATTTTACCAAAATTTACTGGTTAGACAAGGCTATTGCAATTGTATTAAGCGTCTGGATCATGTACAATGGTTATACTATTTTAAGAAAATCATTAGCAGGTATAATGGATGAAGCAGATATGGTTTTACTTAATGAATTTATTAACGAATTGAATAAACATAAAAAAGTGAATTGGGTTGATTTACACAATTTAAGGGTAATCAAATATGGTGCGTTGTTGCATATAGACTGCCATCTTACACTTCCATGGTATATGAATATTCATGAAGCACATGTAGAAATTGATGCTTTATCAGATTTGATTAAAAATAAATTTGGCGATACAATTGAACTATTTGTGCATACAGATGGTTGCCTCGATTTTAGTTGTGCTATTTGTACTAAAACAGATTGTTCTGTTCGAAAGCATCCATTTCAGCAGCAATTGATATGGACATTGGATAATTTGGTATCGAATCAGAAACACAGCATCTAGCTTCTTGCTAAAACCATAACTTTGTACCCTATAAAAAGTATTTTATGACTAGTTGGAAAGAATATCAAAACGCCAATAAAGATCGATTTCTAAATGAATTACTCGATTTATTGAGAATACCCAGTGTTAGCGCTAGAACAGAGCACAAAACCGATATGTTGAATTGTGCTGAAGCTGTAAAAGCGCGCCTACTGGAAGCCGGAGCCGACACGGCAACTATTTATCCTACGGATGGTCATCCGATTGTGTACGGAGAAAAAATGATCGATCCAAGTAAACCAACAGTTTTAGTATACGGGCATTACGATGTACAACCAGCCGATCCCATTGAATTATGGAAAAGCGGACCATTTGATCCTGTTATCATTGACGGTAAAATTTTTGCACGAGGATCATGTGATGACAAGGGTCAATTTTACATGCATGTAAAAGCCTTAGAAACTTTTACAAAAACCAATACGCAACCAACCAATATTAAATTTTTGATTGAAGGGGAAGAAGAAATTGGTAGCCCTAATTTAGCCACATTTGTAAAGAACAATAAAGAACTATTAAAAGCTGATGTGATATTGATTAGCGATACTTCCATGTTAAGCATGGAAAATCCTTCAATTGATATTGGTGTTAGGGGATTGAGTTATATAGAAGTGGAAGTTACTGGTCCGAATAGAGATTTACACAGCGGCGTTTACGGAGGAGCGGTTGCTAATCCGATAACGATGTTGGCAAAAATGATTGCATCTTGTCATGATGAAAACAACCATATTACCATTCCAGGATTTTATGATGATATTGTAAATGCTACTGATGCAGAACGTACCAAAATGGCCCAAGCTCCATTTAACGAACAAGCATATAAAGCTGATTTAGGGGTTGACCATTTATGGGGAGAGAAAGGCTTTACAACCAATGAAAGAACTGGCATCAGACCAACATTAGAATTGAATGGAATCTGGGGTGGATATACAGGTGAGGGCGCAAAAACAGTATTGCCTTCAAAAGCATTCGCAAAAATTTCTTGCAGATTGGTTCCCAATCAATCTTCGGTAAAAATTACCGAAAAAATATTGAACTATTTTAGATCAATTGCACCAGAAGGGGTTACTGTAAAAGCTGCTGAGCACCATGGTGGAGAACCATATATGACGCCGATTGATTCAATTGCATACAGAGCAGCTTCTAAAGCAATAGAAACCACATTTGGCAAAGAACCTATTCCTGTAAGAGGTGGAGGCAGTATACCTATTTGTGCTTTATTTGAAAAAGAATTGGGATTAAAAATTGTATTCTTAGGTTTTGGTTTAGACAGCGACAATTTGCATAGCCCGAATGAAAAATACAATGTGTTTAATTTTTATAAAGGCATTGAAACCATTCCTTATTTCCATCAATATTTTGCTGAAATGAATGCATAGCAATGGCAGTTGAAAAAGATAAATTAAGGATTGATAAATATTTATGGGCCATCCGTTTGTTTAAAACGAGAAGCCAGGCTGGAGATGCATGTAGTAAGGGAAAAGTAAAATGGAAGGGCGATGCAGTGAAAGCCTCCCGTATAGTTGCTATAGGCGACGAATACCATGTAAAAACAGAAGCCAAAAAATGGGTGATTAAAGTAACAGGGTTATTGCATACAAGGGTTCAGTATTCCGAAGCAATTTTGCATTATATCGATATCACCCCTGAAGAAGAAATAGACAGAATCAAATCGGTTGCTGCAAGTTTTCAAACAGGAAAGCGTTTGAGTAAAGTAGGCAGACCAACCAAAAAAGAAAGAAGAGATTTAGGTGATTTTATGGATTAATTTTTCTACTTATGATTATTGATATTATTACTGCAGTGCCTGAATTATTAGAAAGCCCTTTTGGTCATAGTATTATGAAAAGGGCACAGGAAAAGGGTTTGCTCACTGTACGTTTACACAATTTACGCAAATGGGCCATTAATAAACAGGCTCAAATAGACGATTATCAATATGGTGGAGGAGCAGGAATGGTGATGATGTGCGAACCACTTGCTAATGCAATTGATGAATTGCAAAAAGACACACCTTATAATGCCATCATTTATATGACTCCTGATGGTAAACCATTCAATCAGCAAACAGCCAATCAACTTTCTTTAGAAGGTAATTTATTAATTATCTGTGGACACTATAAAGGCATTGATGAACGCATCAGAACCAAATATGTAACCATGGAAATATCCATTGGCGATTATGTATTAAGTGGCGGAGAATTGGCAGCTGCTGTAGTGGTAGATGCGATTGGGAGATTAATCCCAGGGGTATTGAATGATGAAACTTCTGCACTCTTTGATTCTTTTCAGGATAATTTATTAGCGCCTCCAGTTTACACACGACCGGCAGATTTCAGAGGGGACAAAGTGCCTGAAATTCTATTACAAGGAGATCCTAAAAAAGTAGAAGAATGGCGTTTTGAACAATCACTGGAAAGAACCAAAACAAGAAGGCCCGATTTACTAGGCGATCTTTGAGCTTCATTTTTACCATTCAACATTTTTCAATACTCAAATAACTATTTTTTATAGACATTCGCGTCCATTTATATTATGCTCAAATTATTTTTATTGATATTCTCTATTGGCTACTTCACTGCTCATGGTCAAGAACGGAATGGCGAGAGCTTTCAAAAAGATTATCAAATTCACATTACTAAAACAAAAGAGCCCATTAAAATTGATGGCGAATTAAATGAACCCATTTGGCAAAATGCACAAATGGTTACTTCATTCTGGCAAAAATACCCAGACGATAAAAATAAAGCCACCCAAAAAACTGAAGTACGAACAGCATACGATGATAAATTTATTTATATCTCTTATACAGCATACGATTCGGGCAAACAGTTCATTCAAAGTTTAAAGAGAGACAATGGCCATGATGGCAATGATTGCGTTGCAGTAATTCTTGACCCAATCAATACAAGAAACAATGGTTTCTTTTTTGTTGTAAATGCTTTTAACGCTCAAAGTGAAGATCAATTGGTAAGTTCTGATGAAGGATTGAGTTTTAGCTGGGACCAAACTTGGTATTCAGCCACTAAAAGATTTAAAGATAGATGGACTGCAGAAATGGCCATCCCTTTCAAATCAATTCGATATCAGGCAGATAAAAAAGTATGGGGAATTAATTTTTTAAGGGTTGATACCAAATCGAATGAATATGATGTTTGGACCAATCTACCGGTAAACTTCAATTCTTATGATTTAGGCTATACTGGTTCACTAATTTGGGACGAATCTCCTCCTAAACCAGGCACCAATGGGGTTTTGGTGCCATTTGTAACTTCGGAATTAGACCAAGACAATATTAATAAAGATCCTTTAAGGCTTAGCGCAAATGCAGGCTTTGATGCCAAATTTGGGCTTACCCCTTCTCTTAATTTAGACCTAACAGTTAATCCAGATTTTTCTCAAATTGAAGTAGACCAACAAGTAACCAATCTCTCTCGTTTTAATATTTTTTTTCCTGAAAGAAGAACTTTCTTTTTAGAAAATGCAGATCTATTTGCGGGTTATGGCATAGAGCCCATACGACCATTTTATTCTAGAAGAATTGGATTAGACCCTAATGGAAATAGGATTCCTATTTTATTTGGTGCAAGAATTACCGGAAACCTGGCAAAGAAAACGCGTATTGGTTTTATGAATATGCAAACTGGGAGAAAAGACGACTTTGCTCCAGAAAACAATACAGCTATTTCAATTGATCAGCGTATACTAAAACGCTCTGTTTTAAAAGGATACTTTTTAAACAAGCAAAGTTTTATGACCGATGCAGAAAAGAAAGCTAATCCTTTGAATGAATATGGTAGAAATGCCGGACTAGAATTTCAATATTCCGATCTTGCAGGAAAATGGAGTGGCTGGGCAACTTACCATCATGCAATAAAACCAACCATTAGCAAAGAAAACCAGTATTATAGTGGAGGTGTTGGTTATAATGGTAGAAATTTTGGTCTGATTCAAGATTTCACCCATGTTGGCACCAATTATTACGCAGATATGGGTTTTATAGAGCGTATAGAAAACTATGACGCAATTAGAGATACCATTGTTCGAGTGGGTTATAAACAATCCTATACCGAATTAAAATATAGGGTTATTCCAACTAAAGGAAAAATTATTGGCTATAATTATAATCTAGAAAATTTCATTGTATTTAATCCAGACAATAGTTTCAATGAGCGAAATACAAGCGCCTCCTTCAATATGCAATTTCGTTCAACGGAAAATCTAAATTTTGGTATCAACAATTCAGAAGTGCAATTACAGTTTCCAATTTCTTTTACTGGCGCTACTCCTTTACCAATTGGTCATTATTTATATTCGGATGCTGAAATCAGTTATCGTTCTGATTTTAGAAAAAATATTGGATTTACATTGAATGGCGGATACGGTCAATTTTACAACGGAATGAGAACGAATTTAAGAGCTGGCATTTTTATTAGAGATTTGCCGCATGTAAATCTCAATTTCAATGTGCAATACAATAAAATCAGTTTTCCTGACCCTTATGGATCTGCTGAAATTTTCTTAATAACTCAGCGAACTGAAATCAATTTTACAACCAATTTATTTTGGACCACTTTTTTTCAATACAATACCCAAAGAAATAATTTCAATATCAACAGCAGACTTCAATATCGCTTCAAGCCAATGAGCGATTTATTTGTAGTGTATACCGACAATTATTTTACAGACCCTCTTTTTAAAAGTAAGAACAGGGCCATTGTACTTAAACTCAATTATTGGCTCAATCTATAAATGAAAAAATCTGGGCCAACATGAAATGATTTCATATCAACCCAGATTTAAATTGAATGAGTAATTACTTTATCCCAATTACAGGAACCTGTTTCTCATTAATCATTTTATTGTATTGCTTCAAATCGTTGTCTAGTATCGTTTTTAGCTTAGCTAATTGAACATCAGCTTGGCCACTCAAATCGGCAAATGTTTCTCTAACTTGTTTGCTTGGTGGTGCATAACCACTAGAAGCCACATTGTACAAGCCAGCAATCTTATCATTTAAGCGAATAGGGAAATTCAATACATCTTGTCCGCTCTTAGATTTGGTTTGGTACAAAGCTTCTTCAATTTTAGTAAGTTGCTTATTGATGCTATCGCCCATTTGCTTAATGTCTTTATTGGCCTTGGCATCAATTCTACCATTCAAATCATTGATCTGTGTACGCACAGTTCTGATATTTTTAATACCAATTTGAATCTCACTAAATTTATCGCGTACCTGCAATAAAAAACCAACCTGAGCATCATAATCAGCTTCAGTCATTTTATAAACAGGATCTGCTTTTATTACAAATGGTACATCAACCGAATCATTATTGTATTTTATTCTTGCACTGTATTTTCCTGGGGCTGCTTTTGCAGATCCAATGGCACCATTCCATAAAATCATGCCATCGGCTTTTTCTGCCGGAGGATAATTCATATCCCAAGCAAACTGGTTCATGCCTTCGGTATAATCCAATTTATCTGTAAGTTCTTTGGCATTCTTACTAAATGTTTTGATTGGTTTGCCCATTTTATCCATAATAGTGATGGAATGTTTTGAACTATCCGTAGTGCCTTTCAAAAAATAATTGATCACTGTTCCAGCAGGAGGATTAGCGCCCATATTGGGTTCTGCTCCACCAGCACCCCTTCTCCTTCTGCCACCACCTTCTGTACGATATGCATCATTAATAGGAAATACATGCAAGTTTTTAGCAGTTATTGAATTGCTTTTTTGCTGAACAATGGTTAAATCATCAATCACCCAAAATGAACGACCCTGTGTAGCAATAATCAAATCATTGTCTTTAATGGTCATATCTGTGATAGGAACAATGGGTAAATTCAATTGAAAAGATTTCCAATTGGCTCCATCATCATAACTAATATACATGCCATACTCAGTGCCGGCATACAATAAACCAGCTAGTTTTCTATCTGCTCTGATTGTACGAGTAAAATGCATGTTATTGATTCCATTGGTTATTTTGGTCCATGTTTTACCATAGTCGGATGTCTTGAATAAATAAGGTGTGAAATCGTCCGACTTGTATTTTGTTCCAGCAAAATAAGCGGTGCCTTTTTTAAATGGATCTGTTTCTACACAATTCCACATCATCCATTTTCCTGCATCAGGAGGAGTAACATTCTCCCAATTCTTACCGCCATCTTTACTCACATGAATCAATCCATCATCACTTCCTGTCCATAACAAATCTTTTTCTAAAGCGGATTCAGTAGCAGCAAAAATGGTACAATAATATTCTACTGAAGTATTGTCTTGTGTAATGGGCCCACCACTAGAAGCTTGTTTTGATTTATCATTGGTAGTTAAATCGGGGCTGATTTTTTCCCAGCTAGCACCTTCGTTTTCAGTTGAAAATAAATGATTTCCGGCAGTGTATAATTTCTTCGGATTATGTGGTGAAAAGAAAATAGGAAAATTCCATTGGAATCTATATTTCTGAACGTCTACCCCTGCTCCCATAGGATTATCGGGCCAAACATCGATTGCACGATTCTCACCAGTTTTATGATCGAGCCTTGCTAAATAACCACCATAGTTTCCACCATACACAATATCTGGGTTCAATGGATCTGCAACAACATGACCGCTTTCCGATCCTGCAGTTACTTCCCAATCTCTTTCTGTAATTCCAGCTCCCGATGTTCTGCTTTTTATACGCACTGTTGAATTATCTTGTTGTGCCCCTAATATTCTATAAGGCACCGAATTATCTGTGGTAACTCTATAAAACTGGGCAGTAGGTTGATTCATCATCGTACTCCAATTATCACCTCCATCAAAACTAACTTGAGCACCACCATCATCTGCTACGATCATGCGATTGCCATTCTCTGGATCGATCCATAAATCGTGGTGATCTCCATGAGGTGTATTGATTCCTTGAAAAGTTTTGCCACCATCTTTACTGCGCATAAAATTTACATTGGGGCAGTAAACAAGGTTTTCATTTTTAGGATCAACAAATACTTTGCTATAATACCAAGCGCGTTGACGAATATTGTTATCATTGGATGTTAAACTCCATGTTTCTCCGCTGTCTTCACTTTTGTACAACCCACCATCTTTGTTTTCGATGATGGCATAAATTTTTTCTGGATTAGAAGGCGCCACTGCAACACCCACAATTCCCCAAACACCTTTAGGCAATCCTTTGTTAGCGGTTATGGGTTTCCATGTTTCTCCTCCATCAACGCTTTTATACAAACCAGATCCTTCACCGCCACTTTCCATATTATGAGGAGAACGTTTTACTCGCCACATTCCAGCATAAAAAATTTCTGGATTGCCTGGTTCCATTACTAAATCGGATGCCCCGGTTTGATCATTAACATACAAGGTTTTTTTCCATGTTTTTCCACCATCGGTTGTTTTAAAAACACCACGCTCTTCGTTGGGTCCGAAAAGATGACCCATCACTGCAACCCACAATGTATTTGGATCACGTGGATGAATCACTATTCGGATAATATGACGTCCATCTTTTAAACCCAGATTTTTCCAGGTTCTGCCAGCATCTTCGCTGCGCCAGATTCCTCCCAAACCTTCAGCTACATTACCACGCATGGAGTTTTCACCTTCCCCTACATAAATAATATTATCGTCGCTTGGAGCAACTGCAACAGAACCAATGGTGCCTCCAAAATATTTATCAGTGATATTCTTCCAATTACTTCCACCATCCGTGGTTTTCCAAACACCACCACCGGTTGCTCCAAAATAGAAAGTAGTTTTGGTTTTATAGCTACCAGTTGCAGCGGCACTTCTTCCGCCTCGGTATGGCCCGATAGAGCGATACTTAACATTGGATAATAAAGCAGCATCGGAATTATCTTCCTTTACAACAACTGGTGTGGTTTTCGCTTTTTCTTTTTTTTGCGCAAAGGCAACAAGGGTTACTGCTGTGAAAGCAAGCAACAGGGTGATTTTTCTCATGATAGCATTCAATTAGAGGAGTAATTTACTCAATCTAATGAATTCCCCAAAATAGAAATTGAAAGTGCTATTTTACTATGTACCACTTATTTTCTAACCCTTCATTTATTTTGATGGTGCTATTTTCAATTTGTGTTTCTACAGGCCCTAAGCTGATGGTATATTTAGAGGGATACTGAATACCATTAACGGTTTGGTATTCTTTATAGAAAACTTCAGCTTTGGCATTTTTTCCCATTCCATTTCCAAACATTTTCATCATTGCTCCAAAACCTGTGAGATTGGCAGCCATTTCGCCGGTAGCTTCTACTTTATTTACAAGGCCAGTATTGTTGTCGAAATAGTAGTTAAGTACCTGACCAGTTTTAAGGGTGAGTTTTACTTTTGTGCTGGGTACTTTATTGATTTTTTCTGTTCCTACAATTTCTGCTGAATGTCCTTTAGCTGCATAGTTTACCAATTCGGCAAATGCGCCTGAACAATCCAATTCGTATTGTTGGCTGCCCAATTCATTGGCGTCCATTTTAGTTACACTCGCTTGGGTACCTGGCATATCACCAAATCCACGAATAGATGGAATATAAATATATCCAGCAGTATCTGTTACCAATGTATAGGTATCTCCCATTCCCATGATGCCACCCAATTGTCTGCGAAATAATTTTCCTTGTTCTTTTACAACAGTGATCGGCAATTCAATCAATTGACCCATTACGCCCATTTTCATGGTGCCAAAAACTTCTAGCTGTTTCACTGCCATCAATTTTTCTTTTCCTCCTGCAGCTGTTTCGTATTTGGATAAAATATCTGCGGCGGTTTGGGATTTTACTTTGCTAATTCCTAGTATTAAAATAGCAACAAAAATGATACGCTTCATATAATAGATTTAACTTTATAAACTTTGAAACAAAAGTAGTGATAATGATTACTAAAAGTTTTTGAATATTACTATTATTATACATTAAGCTATGAATTCAAGTTTATTTAACATATCTATTCAATTAGTTGATATTTTCAACAAATCCATTTACCCAGCAAGTGTAACTATTGCAGATGGAAGAATTCAATCTATACAACCCATCGAAGAAAGGGAAATAACTACCAAAGGATATTTGATGCCAGGCTTTATAGATAGCCATGTTCATATAGAAAGTAGTATGCTTATTCCTAGCGAGTTTGCTCGCTTGGCGGTGGTACATGGCACTGTTGGTACGGTAAGTGATCCGCATGAAATAGCCAATGTATGTGGAATGGAAGGAGTGGAATTTATGATTGCCAATGGAAAGCAAGTGCCTTTCAAATTTAATTTCGGCGCACCCAGTTGTGTACCTGCAACCATTTTTGAAACAGCAGGAGCAGCACTTGATAGTAAAGATGTAACTGCCTTATTGCAAAAACCCGAAGTGAAATACCTCAGTGAAATGATGAATTTTCCTGGTGTGTTACACAAAGACCCGGAAGTGATGAAAAAAATAGCTGCAGCTCATGCAGCAGGAAAACCAGTGGATGGACATGCTCCTGGGTTAATGGGTGATGCAGCAAAACAATATATTGAAGCAGGAATTTCTACCGATCATGAATGTTTTACCATCGAAGAGGCATTGGATAAATTAGAGCATGGCATGAAAATTATTATTCGAGAAGGAAGTGCTGCTAAAAACTTTGAAGCACTTGCCGATTTGATCGATGATCATCCAAATAGCGTGTTATTTTGCAGTGATGATAAACATCCCGATAGTTTAGTGGATGGTCATATCAATCAACTATGTGCTAGATCAATTGCAAAAGGAATGGATGTATTTAATGTGTTGAAAGTAGCATGCGTAAATCCAGTATTGCACTATAAACTCGATATTGGTTTATTACGTGAAGGTGATAATGCTGATTTTATAATTGTAGAAGATCTTTCTGCATTCAACGTTATTCAAACCTATATCGATGGGGTGCCTTTATTAGCTAATGGGAAATCTATTATCGAATCTGTACAAACAGATCCAATCAATCAATTTGATTGTGAAGTAATTTCAGCAGCTCAATTAGCAATACCTGAAAATGAATATCCTTCAACCAATGGATCGATTCCAGTAATTGAAGCCTTGGATGGTCAATTAATTACCAATCGATTGAGTTTACCAGGAAAATTATTAAACAATCATTGGGTTGCTGATACAGAGAATGATGTATTGAAAATGGTGGTAGTTAACAGATACCACAAAGCACCTATTGCCAAATGTTTTATCAAAAATTTTGGATTTAAAAAAGGTGCTATTGCTTCTACTGTAGCACATGATAGTCATAATATTGT
>Ga0164292_10002555_pt1 | contig 14868 bp, 8 predicted proteins | sample GEODES117metaG_FD_111486 | JGI IMG/M metagenome (GOLD analysis project Ga0164292, IMG submission 111486) | Eutrophic lake water microbial communities from Lake Mendota, Wisconsin, USA - GEODES117 metaG | ecosystem: Environmental > Aquatic > Freshwater > Lake | place: USA: Lake Mendota, Wisconsin... | reverse complement strand
GCGACATTCCGCCCCAAAGGCCTCAACGGCCGCCTCTACTGGTACGCCGTCTCCCCCCTGCATCACTTCATCTTTGAGGGGATGCTCCGGCGTATCGCAGGGAACGTGTAAGGCCGGGTTGGGATGGCGAAAGAGGGGTTGGGATGGCGGCAATTCACTTCAAGGGACGTTCCTGTTGTTCGAAGGAACCCTGACCCCCACCCTGATCTTGGTCGCCTTTGGGTTGGTTTCGTGCTAAAAGTAGGTGCCGGAACAAGCGGCCAAAAGGGACATGTCGTTTTATCCCCTTTGGCACGGAAGATCTTTGACCGAAAACAAACCAAAATCCAGGAATAGAGTTCGGCCCATCACCAACGCACGGTAGCCGAAACTGCCTATCCTTTTACGCTGGATTGGAACGATTGGACCAACAACCTGGTCGGGCTCTCCTATCAAGAGCTAACCATAAACCACCGCCTCCTTTTGGGAAAATCAAGCTTTGTTTGACTTTGACAACAGGGCCGTACCCGCTCTCACGGAATTAGGACTTGACTAAACCAAAAAGGCGCCGATTCATCTGGAATCAAATTTTTCGTCTAAAACCCTAGCTGCTTGTTGGGATCCCCTAAAATTGACCCTATATGTCAAAAAATCAGTAAATCTCTTTTTCATATAAAAACCAAGAAAAATATCATAATTTCGGGAAGCTCATAATTCGTTTAATTCACTAAGACCCAAAAACCATGGAAAACAAGCATTTAACCATAGAAAATAGAGGCTATGCAACTGAACAAAGCCAGCGGTTTTGAGAAGTATAGGAGATAAGGAATAGCGACTATAAGTAAGTTAGCAGCAAGTTTGAGATATCGAATAAAATTAAATAGTGGAGTCAGAGACCAAATAAATAAACGAAATATATAAAACAAAAATAATATGCGAAATTTAACACCATCGGAATTGTTTTCAAAAGGTTACGATTCCATGAATAACAAGGATTTTTCAATGGCAGAAAAGTATTTTTTAGCTTCACTATTCGAAATATCGAAAAAGCAAGAAGATTATACGATTCTATTGGGTAGTTTAGATAAATTATCATTATACCTGTATCCTCAAGGTAATTTTGAAAATAAAGACAGAGTATTAGAGTTTTATGAATTGTTCAGTCGTGTTGACGTAAACGTATCACAAGGATTCGCTTTGGCTTTAATTAATGGGGTTTTAGGTGATCCTGATTACACTAAAGCTATAAAACAAATATCAAAAGCACGATATAATGAAAAATTATTTATCATTGCATATCTTCTTAATGAAGGAAAAGGGCTTGAAAAAGATAGTGCTAAAGCTGCAATTATTTTAAAATCCAAAACATTTGAACATTCAGATAGAGCAAAACAAGCTAATGAGTTATATGATTCGATTGGTATTGAAATTGAATTAAATGAGGATCAAGTAGAAAAAGAAATTGATGAAATTTTGAGCGGTACTTTTAAAAATTTAACATTACAGTTGGATAACTATCCAGGTGACATAGAATCTATGTTAATTAAATTTTTTGAAAACATAAAAAACATTCCAGAAATAGACATTAAAACCCTTGAGGAATTAAAATCTGAGAATAATGAAAGTGACTTTAAATATCAAGTAAGAAATATTGAAAACGTATTTGATACGGGTCGTATGTCACCTTCTTTTAGGATTAACTCAAAATATTGTATTGGTAAATTTAAAAATATGTTTCCTTACATTTCATACAACGATTTACTAAATCATAATTATATAATAAGAGCAAGGCCCCTTGGTGAATATAATTCATTCGATTCTGAAGATAGAGAGATAATAGTAAAATATGATAGTATTGATCAACTTGTTCAAGACGGATGGAGATTGGCATAAACCAGCTGCTAACAGCACATTTGCAATAGGCGGGGTTTCGTGCTCCGCAGACAGTTTAGCGGTAGCCGAATGTTTTGTTCTCCGCATAAACTTTTGTGGTAAAAATCCCGCCCATCGCAAATCTGCAAAACGTTACCACCAATGCTAAAAAGACAGACGACACAGCAAGACAATGACTAAAAATGGACTCGACATACAGACCATATCAATCAAGTGGACAGACTTTCAAACTGACCGTGTTATGCATTTGGGACAGTTGACAGAAAAGGAAGAAAAAGCCCACCCTTCGCATTTTTTTAAAATTTCTTATAGCCAGCCGAACAAATGGCACATTTGGTTTTGCCCGACCCACAAGCTGACCCTTCGCAAAACCAAAAGAGCCATTTTTTGCCAAAGCACCAATGAAAATAAAAACGTAAATGAAAAAACTTAGAGTTATAGATTTCTTTTGTGGTGCTGGAGGATTTTCCGAAGGTTTCAGACAGATGGGTTATGAAATCATTTATGGTTTCGACCATTGGAAACCTGCTGTAGAAACTTTTAACCATAATTTCAATCTGAATTGTGAAGTTAAAAACATTTTAGACTTTAAAAGCTCAATCGCTGAAATTGAAAGTTTGCCTAATACTGAAATTATAATAGGAAGCCCTCCTTGTGTTAGTTTTTCTAGTTCCAATAAATCAGGCAATGCAGATAAATCTTTGGGTGTTGAATTAACAGAGACTTTTTTAAGAATTGTTGCTGTAAAAAAAAACCAACCCAATTCGATACTCAAAGCTTGGTTTATGGAAAATGTCGTTAACTCGAAAAGATATCTACAAACAGCTTATACTTTCAAGGATTTAGGGTTAACTGAATGGGCAAACAAAAACAGAATTAGTCCTTTAAAAATTGCAATTGACCTATATGAAAACTCGGCTATAATTAATTCTGCTGACTATGGCGCTTTTCAAGCCAGAAAAAGAGTTATTTCAGGTGAAATAATAAAAAAGGGTAAACTTGTATTACCTAAATCATCGCATTCAGAAGATGGACTTGATGGCAAAAAGAAGTATATGACAATCGGAAAGATGAAGCAAAATTTCCCTCATCCCTTTACGAAACTTTCAGATAAGATTATTAATGACCCACACTATCAAATTAAGATTTCACAAAGTCAATTGACTGATCATTTTTACGATACGGGAATTTATAAAGTTGAATGGAAATTTTCAAAATATTGGAAAATAAACCATCCATTTATGGGGAAAATGTCATTCCCTGAAAACGAAAACAAACCTAGTCGCACAATTACAGCGACAAAAATTGCAAATTCTAGAGAGTCTATAATTTATAAAACTGAAATTAACAGATTGGGTGATGGCGAATACCGACTGCCAACAGTAAGAGAAGCAGCAATAATAATGGGGTTTCCTATTACCTATCAATTTATAGGTGCAGAAAATAATAAATGGCGTTTAGTAGGTAATGCCGTATGTTGTTCAGTAAGTAGAGCATTTGCTAAAGTTGTACTTGATGAACATCGATTCTCAATACCAAGCTCACTTGTATTAAAAAACAAACCCAAAATTGATGGCATAGTAAACCTTAATACTTACAAGATAAAATCACTTAACAAGCCTCCAATAAAAAATCAAGGTTCAAGATTTAGAAGACACGCTATCAAAGATGGTAACTTAACAGTTACTTTATCTAACTACGATATTGAGAATAACCCCAAATCAGCCGAAGGTAAATGGTTTACCTCAGTTCAATATGGAACAGGCATAGGGTTTCCGATTCAAAAAATTAATGATAAGTATTACAAAAACCTTGAAGGAATAATAAATGAATACAAAGGCGGCAAGGATTTTTTGAAATATATTAATAATGGATTTTCGAAAAAAATTGGGAATGCGAATGAACTTCAAAAACTTTACGAACACCAAAAGTCAAATACTAAATATACAGAACCAACTGAATTAGTTGATTTAGTTCAAGAAATAATTGATGAACTAAAAATTGAAAATGTGGAAATTGAACAAAAGAAATTGATAGTTTTCAAACACAAGGAAAAAGTTCCATTGAAGCAATTCTTCGCATTATATGCAATAAATAAAATATCAACAATTGCAAACGGGAATTGATTATGCCAGTAAAATTTTTCCCAAATAATCCTATTGAAGCATTAGAAAAAATAATTCTTCATGAAAATGGCAAGCCATTAGAAGGTGAAATAAATGTTTACAGAAAGCTTTTTAATGAGTTAAAAGATAGCTCAGAAGAATATTTCATTTGGCATGATTTAAAGTTTGCAACTCATTCAGAGACTCGGAATCCATATAAAAAAAGTGAATCACAGATGGATTTCTTACTAGTTTGTGCAAAGGGAATATGTATTATAGAGGTAAAAGGTGGCTATGTTGAATTTCATAATGGTGAATTTAGTCATCGCCATGCAGGAAAGCTAGAGTTAATGAAACAAAACCCCTTAAAACAGGTTGAGGGTTACAAATTTACCTTAAAGGAAAAGGTGCTTCAGAAATATTCAAAAAAATTATTTATTGACATTTGTGTTTTCCCATTTACAAATATTGATTTTTCCCGGCAATCTAACTTATTTGGAGAGATTATTTATTCTAATATACAATGTGATAGTGGAACTTCTTTAACTCAATTTATTACAAATAGATTTATTGATACAAAACATAAGCTTGAGAATAAACATGGATTTAAATTTTCAAATTTAACTGAAAAGGAATTATTAGATATTCGGAATATATTATCACCACGAATGGAGGATTTAAATCCTTACATTAACAATAAAGACACATATCAATGGCTAGGACTTAAGAATTTTGAAGTTTTTAGTGGTTTAAATAAAAATCAACGAGTTTTAATAGAAGGAATTCCAGGCTGTGGGAAAACTACTTTTGCACTTGCTTATGCAGATCAAAGAAGGCATTTAAAAGGTCTCTATTTATGTTGGAATAGATTACTTAAAATTCAAATTGAATCAAGAATAAAAGAAAGAGGGTTAACTAATTTAGAAGTAGATACATATTTTACATTTTTAAAAGAATTAGGTTTAGATAGTCTTTCATTTGATAATACTCTCAATGATTTCAGGAATAAGGTTTTGACTTTTTTCTCTGTTAATATAGAGAAGCAGTACGATTATATAATAATAGATGAAGGACAAGATATAATAAACAGAGGTGTAGAAAGCTTATTGGATAAATTAACAGGTCATGGTAATGGATTAGAAAGTGGTAATTTACTTTTCTTATGCGACAATGAACAAGCTTATTCAACATCTGATGAAAATATTAGCGATGATATTGATTTGCTTAGTATGTACTTTACGCATTATCAAATGAATCATGCACACCGATCGGTTAATAATCCGAATATAAGGGATTTAGCCTCTAGAATCACTGTAGATGTTTATCAACTTGATACTAAGGTTACAATGGATTTATATCCAAATATGGTTATGCAAATTTCATCATTCAAAGAGGCGAAATCCCAAATGATAAAAGATTTTTTAAAACCAATTAGAGACACAAATAATAGTTTGAGAGGAAAGGATTGTATTTTGCTTATAGAATCGACACTTCTTAAAGGTGACAATCTTGAAGAGTTATTTATGAATGATTGTGAAGCTCTTACAGAAAGTAATGTTACTGATACATCTAATGTTCTAAGATATACTTCGCCATTGAAATTTAAAGGACTAGAAAAAGAGAATGTAGCTTTAATTGTGAGACAACCTACCGCCATAAACCAAAATGAAATATATGTTGGCATAACGAGAGCTAAAAGTAATCTTAAAATTTATGTGATATATGAGTAGGATAATCAAGGATAACTATTTTGACAAATTAAATGCTCATATTGAAGAGTTTGAGCAATCAACTAACTTATCTTCTTTAGTGAATTTTTTTATAGAGGAGGTTCAAAAAGATCAAAACAGGAAAGGTAGCAGAAATCAAAAAGTTTTCTCAGCGAATAACCTTGTAAAGCTAAATGAAATAAAAGGATCCGAAGAATTAAGAAGAATTTTTGCTTATACAAATATAATTTTCAAGTCCTTTACAGGTCAATATTTACACATTCATATAAATGCAGATTTATCTGAGAACTTAGTTGATAATCTAATTACTTTATTTGCATGGGAAGGAATTGTTGGCAGCTCTTACTGTAAAGATTTATTATTAAATGAAACAAATTACTTAAACAAAAAAATTGACCCTAATTTAATATTGCCTAGTAATAACAACCAGCATATAATCAATCAAATTTACAGAGAAAGATTTGGACTAAAACACAGACTAAAATTTATTGCGCAAATTAATAGTTTATCTGAGAATACTGTAAACAATGGTTTGCTTCTAAACCTTAATACTAGTGCTGGTAACAGTGTCCATTTATCAGAATTTTCTGAATTTCCAGAATCGTTAAATAGTTATGTGAATTTTGGAGATACTCTTAGAAACACTTTTAAAAAATTGGGAGAAAATAAAGTTTTAAGACTATCAACGATTGTAAATTTATTTCCTTCAATCACAGGACAAAATATTTGGTACAAAGATTTTATTCGTGATGAAATTAGTAGATATAATAATTTTAAAAAAGTGATTACCATAACTTCAGGAGAAAAAAAACCTGAAGCACTTTTAGAAATGCAAAAACAAAATAAATTTCAGGCAGAAGAGATTTACACCATATTTTCATTCGAATTATAAATCAGGTATATGAACATTAATTTTTATAATTTAGAAGAACCGCAATTACTTTCATACCATTATTATGTTGCTCAAGTTAGCAATAATGATTTATTAGAATTAAACGGCTATAAAATTCGAAATATATTATCAATTGTATTTGATAAAAAAATGCGCGATTTAGTTATAGAGGATTTATTCAATGAGAATGGTACTTTTTTATCGAGTGAAACGAAAGATAATCTATTCAGATATCTTTCATCAGATGAAAGAAATGATTTGAAAAATTATCTATCTACCTATTTAGATTATCAAATTGAATCGGAGTGGTATCAAACTATAACTCAGGTTTTAAATTCAGAATGTATAAATGCAATTCTTATCCCAACGTCTATATTGAACCATCGTTTAATTTTAACACATTTAAAAACAAAATTTTCTAAAAAGAAGTTTGTTGATTGGCAGAGCTTTGATGAAACAACAACAGCACTTATTCTAGATTACAATCATGTATGGAAAAAGAGAAATATTTTCACTCTTCAAGATTCTAACTCTAATGCTTACTTTTTAAAACATTTTTTTGAAAGTACGTATCAATGGAGAACTTATGCTGAAGATAAAAACATATACGTTACAATTAATACTCCTCTAAGAATCTCACTTTTTAGTTCAGAAATTCTAAGTGAAATAGAATCAAATCTAGATGAGTTGAAACCTAAAAATGAGCAAAATATTTGGACGGCTATACTTGACGATGATCACAATAGCACGTATAACTATATTGGCAGAGAAGAAATCAAAATACATTTTGATAAAACTAAGGCCAACAACTATTCGATAATTAATTCATTTATTTTAAATAAAGAAAATAAGTTCATAATAAAAAATGCAACAGAATTAATTGATAATGCATTAAAATATGAAGGCGAATATAAAATATCCAATCTTGAAAACATTATATTAAATTTTGAAGTTAGCAAAATAAAAGAAGCGATTCAAAAGGATGAAAGTATATTAAAAATAGTACAGCCCCTGTGGCAGAAATTTAATTTAAGCGAAAATGATGGTAGGTTATGGAAACAGTTACTTAAAAATAAGGCCAAAGAACATGGGATAGTGAATGTTTTCGCAGAAATTGAGCGATTATCAGGTGTCAAACATTTTATTAGCTTACATACTTTTGAAATAACCTATTGTAATCCAGGAAGCATTACAATAATTCCAAGAGCGAAAAAGGTTTTTAAAGCTATTTGTCAATATTTAGAACTACCTCTTGAATACAGAGCTGCTATTCATAGAGAACGTAATTTAATTGGAGGGCATTCCCAAGAATTGCATAGTAAGTTGAAGACACTTATTATTGCAATGGTAGATTATGAAATCTTTGATCAACAGAGAAATGATGAATCGCTCTTAGAAATTTTAAATATTACTATTGAGAAAATTGAAAAAAGGGTAGATATTGATTTTTTCGGGTCCACTAGAGACGCATTGATTTATGCATGTATAGCAGTCTATTATGAAATTATAGACAAAATAAAACTAAAACCTATTCTTAAAATTGAACACATTACACCTAATTAAAAATATTGCTTATGTCTGATATTAAAACAAAAAGAGCTTCTCTGGAAGCATATTTAAGAGAGCAAGTAATTGGTCCTGGTGCCGGAAGAAATCGTGTTGTTAGAACTAATATAGACACAGATTTCTCCTTTCTGAATCAAAACTATTCTGGCAACAATGAAGAAGCGCTAACAGTTGTACCAGGTGTTTATTACAGTTCGGGTATTTTGTTTCCAAACAAAGGAAAAAGAAAAAAGGAGGATAGAAATACCGATGAAATCATTAAAGAAACTGATATTAATACTGATGATGAAACTGATGTTAATGCTGATGAAGAAATTGATGAGAATAATAATCTTGAAGAAAGGAAATTATCAGAAGATGATAATGGAATACAAATGGATCAAAGGTTTCCTAAGACAATGGGGCTAACGTTTTGCATGAAAGCTGATAACTTGAAGAAAGAAGGTTTCGAAATTGTGCTTTCTGGACGTCATTATAAAAGAGTACCTGATGATGATGTGAAAAATTTTGGAGTTCGAATAGAATTGCCTAATGAAGATTTTATAGAAGTATTAACTACCATTGTAGGTGATTTCGGTAATTTAGGCACTTATTTTAAGATTGAGGAAAAAGGAAACTTTTCTTTTGTAAAACAACATACAAACTATCCAGTAATTAATTTAGTCGATAGTAGTAACAACCCAATATTAAATTCACAAGGAAAACAAAAGCAAAGAGTCGAAAATATTTTAAACCTTGCATCTAGTAAACTTGGGAATCAATTTTATCAAAATCATTTAAATTTATTTCCACCAGATTTCGGTCAAAAAGGTGTGGTTACTGTAGATAGTCTATTAAAGCATATAAAAAATCAGTTACTAAAGTTTTGTGTTGATTCTAACGAAAGGGTCATTTTATACGCAGCCAGTCAACAATTAGAAAAATATCAAAATATTTTAAGCCATTTAAGTGATGCTCATAAAATTGTCACTGGGCGGTATGGCGTGTGGGAAGCAAAAACGATAACGAAAAAGATAAAGGTTAGAAGTCTAGAATTAGGTAATTCAATAAAGAAGGTATTTATTAGTGATAAATTGTATGAAGCTAATTTTTTTGATGAGGGAAATAATGTCATTTCTACTTTATTAGATTTAATTAAAGTTGATTTAAATGATGGGGAAAAAGCTGCGTTAAGTATTAACCTGCAATTGAGTAAAGATACACGAGTAAACAATGATTTAGTATATTGTAAAATTCAGGTATTAAATTCAAGTAGTGATTTTATTGAAACCGATCAGAGATATTTCTCTATGGCAACCGAGGGAGTGAATGAACGCAGTTTTTTTGGTCTTGAGTGTAAAGTGCATTCTAATGTGTTAGAAGCTTACAATGAGCGAAGTTTGGATACAGCTGTTGATGATAGTGAAGGAGCTGCAATTCGCTTTTTATATAGAGAAATGAAGGATTATGGAATCGGCCATGGTTGTAGTGTTTCTTGGGGAGATGGTTTTGTAAAAACTGAATATATGCCATTTTGCGATACGCCTGATGTAGACCCTACACCACGTGATACATCGCAAAAGCAAGTTGACGGCAACGCTCCCGAGTTTTTAAATAATGCCAAAGTTCAACAAATTAAGTATCTGTCAACACTTTCTGATGCAAGTGACCAAGTGATTATTGATGGTCTTAAAGAATTTGTAGAAGCCTACAACAAATGGATATCCATAAAGCAAACATATGTTAATGAATTAATTAAAACGAGTGAAAAGGAGATAGCTAATACTGAGTTGGCTAAATGTAGACATGATTATGAAAGGCTAAAAAATAATGTTGATACGTATCTAATTGAAGGGTCTGATAACCTGAAGAAGTTTCGCTTAATGAATACTTCTATGTTTATTCAGATGTGGCATGGAAAATACGCAGGTAAAGAAGACATTAAAGTAAAAATGGAAAAGGATTCGTTTTGCGGCTTTGATGCTGATTTCTATAAAACATGTAATGATGATATTTTTCAAAAAAATATTCCATCTGGTTGGAGAGCTTTTCAATTAGCCTTTATTCTTCTTAATCTTGATGGAATTTTTGATGATAATTCAAAAAATGAAAAAAGAAATGAATTGGTTGACTTGGTTTGGTTTCCAACAGGTGGTGGTAAAACAGAAGCATATCTTGGACTAATCTCTTTAACAATTCTACACCGAAGAATGAATTACGCTGAAAAAGGGGGAGGAACTGCTGCTATCATGCGTTATACACTTAGATTATTAACATTACAGCAATTTCAGCGTGCAAGTAAATTGATTATAGCATTAGAATTGATGCGCAGAGGGCATAGAAGCTTTGGTCAAGAATTAGGAGATGAACCAATACGAATTGGCTTATATGTTGGAGATAATCAGTTACCAAATAAAACTGCTAATCTAATTGACGAGTTTAAAAAACTAAATGAGAAAAAATCATCAAAAGTACCATTCGATAAATGTGTTTGTTGTGGTGAACCTATTATAGGTTTAGATACCACATTGGCAGAACGAAATAACAATTTCAACCACGATATTGGACGATTGGAATGCAGTAATAGTAAATGTGCCATGAAAATTCCAACTGTTTTTCAAGAGGTTAGTAGGCCAGATATGGGTTTTTTTCCATTTCTATTATCAGATGAAGCTATTTATCATCATCCACCAGCTTTATTGTTTGGTACCGTTGACAAATTTGCTCAATTAGCACATAAAATTGATAGTACAGACGAAGGAAGAAAAAAAGATTCAAGACGTTTATTCGGAAGAGGAAATTGGGAAAATTACAAACCAAATCAAGGATATTTACCACCTGATTTAATTATTCAAGATGAATTACATTTGTTGTTAGGTCCTTTGGGCACTGGTGTAGCATTATTCGAAAGTGCTTTTGAGCAACTCTGCACTAGAACAGACGGTACAAAACCAAAAGTAATAAGTCAACTGCTACAACCCGTAATACTAGGTTACAAATAGAAGCATTATTCAATAAAAACGTAAGTATTTTCCCTAAACCAGGTATAGATTGTGACGATAGTTTCTTTGGAATGTATGAAAGGGAATATAAAGCAGAATTTAAGAAAGGCTATAAATACACTTCTAAAAGGAGATATATTGGTATCCTTCCTACAGGCAGAACTCAGGTTTGGATGCAAATGAGAATAGATGCACTCTGTTTAGCTCATAGGGCTTTATTTGAGTTAGAACATCATAAAAGCGATACTATAACACCAAATTATACAAATGAATTAGCAAGAGCACAAAATTATTACCATACTGTAGTTTCGTATTTTAATAGTGTAAAAGAAGTTGGTAGAACGCAAGCACAAGTTCAAACATATATTCTTAAAGAAACACGAAAGGTGCTCAACCGAAGTATGCGAAGTCAAAAACTGCTTAAGTCTATTTATGCATTTAAGGAAGAATTGGTAGAGGCAGAATTGACAGGTAGGCTTACTGGAGAAGAAGTAAAAGAATCACTTTCAAGAGTTGAAAGTAACTGGAGTACTAATCGTTTTCCAATTTACAAAGTTGATGAAAATGGGAATTTTATTTTGAAAGATAATGGTGATAAAATAATTGAAAGAAGATATAACATTGTTCCTGAGTTTGTAGTAGCTACAAATATGATTTCTGTTGGATTGGATGTAGGCAGGTTTAATACAATTGTAATGAACTCAATGCCAAGAAATACGGCTGAGTATATTCAGGCTAGCTCAAGGGTAGCTAGAAATGATTTAGGAATAGTATTAACAATACATCATCCATTTAGAGCAAGAGACCTTTCTCATTATGAAAAGTTTATAGAGTTTCATGAAAAAATGTATAGCTATGTAGAGCCAATTTCCATAACGCCATTTACTAAAAAAGCAGTTGATAAATTTATGCCTTTGTATGTTGCTACAATTGTAAGGCATTTTTGTGAAGGTTTTGCAAATAGAAATACAGCAAATGATATTACCCAAAATGATGTTGTTAATATCATAAATCGCTGCATCTCATATTTTATATCGCGACAAATTAGGTTAGCTAATCATCCTGATAAAGCAATTCGAGAATTGTTATCAGGAAGTGATCTAAATTATATCAGAAGATGGATAGAATCTTCTATTAATGACTGGTTATTGGGTAAAAATAAAGCTAGTACTGATGACCTAGAATTGGTATTTAAAAATGCCAATTTGGGTAGAGCAGATGGAGAAGCTGATTTATACAGCCCGTTAAATAACTTAAACATTAAAGAGTATCAACAAAAATGGCAAGTTGCAATGAGTTTAAGGAACATAGAACCAACTGCAGTAATTCATATAAACCAATTTTAAAATGAGCATATTAACACGAAATCAGTACAATTTAGGGATGGATAAGTATAAATTGCTTTCATCCACATCAGGTGTAGGTTCAGTTGTGGCATCTAAAACAGGTAATTATATTTTAATCTCTTCCATAAATAAATGGCCTTTTATTCAATTTGCTGTTGATATTATTCAAAATGAAAGAGAAACCAATATGGCTGAATTGCTGGAGAATTCAGCAAAAAGAATAAAAAATGAGTTGGGCTTGAGCATAGTTAATGATGATAGGTTTGTTGGATTTTTAAGAATTTCTGAGAACTTATCTAATTTGCTTCTCCTTCTTCCAGTGCCCGAAATTGAGTTAAACGATTTATTTAACACACCTGTTTGGGAAAATAGAAAAAATCCAGAATATAGTCATCCAATAAAAAAGACTGTCATTAATGCAATTGCAAATAACTACATGATTCAAGCCACACATTTCCCAAAGTGGTTTGTGGGTAGGAATGAAAAACTTCAAACTCTAGATAAATGGAGGGATGATTGGGCTAAATTGAGTAATAAAAATGAACATGTTAAAACATACCATTTTGCCCCACCAAGGGATCCTCAGTCAGCAAAATATAAAAATTTGGTTTGGAAAAAAACTGATTCAGAAAACTCTGAACAGATGCTAATTCACAATGAATTAGCCCAGACCAATTTGGCTTTAATTTGTGATCATGGGCATTTAATGGATATTCCTTGGAGTAAATATATTAATATCAACAACTCTGGAAATGAACCTGTAAATCTTGATGAAATTGGATATTGTTGTGGAAATCCATCTCTAAAATGGACAGAAAATACAAACAAATCAGAAGGGTTTGAAAATGTTTTTGTAGAATGTAGTTGTGGTAAGAAAAAAAATCTTGGTGGTATAAACAGTTTTAAATGTTTATGCAATGGGCATAAACCATGGGAAATGAAAGTAACTGGAGGATTTACAGAGAGTAGCATTATCCCTTATGAAAACTGTTCATTTAATGGTAACCGAAGTGAAATGCATGTTTCATTAGTTACTGCTAATAGAATGTATTACGCTACAGGTAAAAACAGTTTATATATTCCACTTCAACTAAAACCTGAAGGTTTTGAAAATCAAGATTTGGTCAAGGCTTTGCGTTTTTGTGAAGTTAAGTTTGAAAAGAGAGTAGATAAAAGTCAAGAAAAAGAAGCATATTTTGATAAAAAAGTCGATAATGAATATTTAATTAATGATGCGGGAATTGATGAAATAATAGTGAATCAGGATTTCATAAATCAATTAAGAAGTATTTTTTTAAATGTTGAAAATAATACTCAGGGTGATTTAAATGATTATGATGATGAAAATTATCGTCTATATGAATACAAATGTTATACTGATAATTTAGATGTTAATGAAAGTGGCTTAAGATTCAATAATGTTTACCTTTCTGATAATCTAACGCCATATTTTACATCTGTAAAACAAGTTTCGGAATTAAAACTTACGCAAGTTCAATTATCGTTTAATCGAAATAAACCTAGAATAGGATTTCAAGACCAAAATGGTAATATTGGGTATTCTTCAAACGCTAAAAGGATATTTGAAGGCGATGATGATAAACAATTTGTGTTACCTGCAGTACAGAATTATGGCGAAGGAATATTTTTCCAGTTTAATGAAGAAAGCTTGAATCAGCTTGCTAATGACCCAAGGGTTCAAAACATTTTGGATAGAAACCTTGACAAACAAGACCAAGGCTATGGAACATGGGAAATGCTAAATAGATGTGGGCATAAATATTTTATTGTTCATAGTTTTTCCCATTTAATTATGAGGGAATTAGAATTTGCTTGTGGTTATCCAACTGCTAGTTTAAAGGAACGCCTGTACATTTCTTCTGAAGGCAAAGAATATATGGCTGGAATTCTAATTTATACGACAGATGGTTCTGAAGGAAGCATGGGAGGGCTTGTATCGCAGGCTTCTGAACACAACATTGAAAGGTTAATTAAAAATGCCTTGTTAAGAGGGGTTGATTGTAGTTCTGATCCTCTATGCTGGGAATCTGAAGGGCAAGGATTGTTTGGTTTTAATCTTTCCTCATGCTTTTCTTGTTCCTTAGTTGCTGAAACAGCATGTGAAGCAATGAATTTAGGCTTAGACCGGAGAGTTTTAGTTGATCAAGTATTTGGCTACTTTAAAATGTAACCCTCCCTTAAATCGGACCGAGTATAAAGTTACTATTTTTTTGAATATTATGGAACTGTTGGTATGTTGGAAACCATCTATCGGTTTTCAACATACCAATGGCCTTTAGGTGGATTGGTATTTTAGGGGAGGGAGGTTGTTGAGTGATTCATGGGGTCGATGGTGATTGTAATCTTCCAGCCATT
>Ga0164292_10002554_pt1 | contig 14873 bp, 14 predicted proteins | sample GEODES117metaG_FD_111486 | JGI IMG/M metagenome (GOLD analysis project Ga0164292, IMG submission 111486) | Eutrophic lake water microbial communities from Lake Mendota, Wisconsin, USA - GEODES117 metaG | ecosystem: Environmental > Aquatic > Freshwater > Lake | place: USA: Lake Mendota... | reverse complement strand
TCCTGCTACAAACTCTGTTTCGCAGATAATGGAAGAAAAAATTACAGGTTATGATACAGGTACAAGGTCGTTTGATGATACCCTCAATGTCGGCGTCTTTAAATTAAGACAATCTGTATTTGCTAACGATGCAACAACGCTCAGTTACTTACTCGAAGAAGGTTATAACGGATCGATTGGCTATCATAGACAGATTAATAGTGAGAATGGCGGACAGCCAGTTAACTTTTTCCTCGAAAATCTTGAGAATTCATCGAGAAATATTGAGACTCTTGTTAACCCATACGTGTCTGATTACTTCAGTGGTATTAAGTTAAATACAGATGGCACACCTGCTAAAAAGGTAAGAATTGTTTCACAACAACTTATCAATGCATTAGGCTCACCAACACTAAGTGCTACAGTAAACGCTGGATGTACACTCACTCAGTTATCGGCTGCTTCAACATCCATTGGCTTCGGTGATGCTCTATTCCCTCTCGGTGCATATGGCGAAGTAAAAATTAATTCAAAGGAGGTTGGCAATATACCTGGAAAAGTTAGTCGTGCTCTTGAAAGAATCAGAAACGATGAAGTCTTTGATATTGATATTATCGCAGAAGGTGGTTTAGGTACAATATGGACAACAGTCTGTGCTACAGGTTTAACCTACTTCGACGATACAAAGACTGCTGCCAGTATTGAAGCACTAAGAACATCTAATGACTTAGTAGATACAAGCGCTAGAGATTACTACAATACTATTTTTAGCCAATTTAATGTATTCTGCGGACCTATTAAAGATGGAGGACGTGGAGATGTATTCTTTATCGCTGACCCTATTAGACAAATTCTTGTAACTGGTAAAGATAACAAAGTTATTAATATACCTGGTAAGAATTTCTCTACTGATATTTATTGGGCTATGAGACATCAATTTGAACTGACCAATACATCATATTCTTCGGTGTTTGCAAACTATATGAAGGTATATGATACATACAGTGGTTTATATGTATATGTACCTTCCTCCGGATTTGCTGCGGCTAGAATGGCATCAACTGATGCTGATCAAGGTCCATGGGCAGCGCCTGCAGGTTATTCACGAGGTATTATCAATGATGCTCTCGACGTAGCGTTTTCACCAAACCAAAGACAGCGTGATGAATTGTATAAGTTTAACTTGAATCCTATTACACGCATTCCTGATCAAGGTATTGTTGTTTACGGTCAAAAGACACTTCTTAAGAAGCCAAGTGCTTTTGATAGAATTAACGTACGTAGAAGCTTCTTATATCTAGAGAAAGCTACTAAGTCTGTAATGAAGTTTTTCTTATTCGAAAATAACACATTATTTACAAGAACAAGAGTCGTTAACACACTTGTACCGTTCTTCGAAAGAGTTAAGCAATCTGATGGTCTATATGATTATCTGATTGTCTGCGATCAACGTAACAATACTACAGAGGTTATTGATAACAATGAGCTAGTTGTTGACATTTACTTAAAACCTGTCAAGTCTGCAGAGTTTATCTTAGTAAATTTCTATGCAACTCGCACCGATACTAACTTCCAAGAATTAATTGGTGGTTAATAAAGTATTCTAACTATACTTAAGCCGGCTGTTTCCAGCCGGCTTTTTTTTGTCTTTCAATGGAAACATGACAGGGAGACATAAATATATTCATGGCCGTAAGACAGAATCAAATATATACACCGTATTGCTACTTAATAGGTTGGACTAATCAGAACAAATACTACTATGGTACAAGGTATGCGGAAGATTCTAAATGTTTATATGAATCAGGCTGCCATCCTGATGATCTATGGGTAACATACTATACATCATCAGAATATGTAACGGAAATGAGGAAAAAGTATGGTGAGCCTAATGTTATTAAAATACGTAAAACGTTTACTAATAAGAAAAGTGCACTTGCTTGGGAAAATAAAGTTATTATACGTATAGGAGCAGTAGAGAGTACAAAGTGGTTAAATAAACGAAGTAGTAGAGCAATACTAATGGATGATATAGTTAAAGATAAGATAAGAAGAGGTAATATAGGTAAGATTCAAACAAAAGAAACAAGAATAAAAATTAGTAAGACACGTTTAGAAAGAAAAATTAAGCATACGGTAGAAACGAAAGAAAAACTAAGTAAGCTACGTGGTAATAAAATCGTATGGTCGAAACCCTTTATTTTTAAACATAATAATAAAATATACGAATTTTTAAGTATGGGGCAATTTCTTGATGAATTTGGTAGATCTGCGGTATGCATTTATAGAATAGTTTGGCAGCATCAAGGAAAACAATATACACTAACGCGAAGAAGTAAGACATCAACGCATCCTTTCTTCCCCGGTGATGTACTATACTTTCAATGGAAACATGCCCGTGAGACATAAATATATTCATGGCAGGCGTAAACCAAAACATACAAAACTTTTACAGAACAGCAGCTGATAGAGACTTCTCACGAGACTTCCTCTTTAGAGTAACTGAATTAAACATAGCTGGTGTACCTGCTATGCAAGAGAATCAATTAATTTACGCTAAAACAGCAAATCTCCCTGGAAGAAATATAGGTAACGTAGCTGTACCGTATATGGGATTGAATCTCAATGTTCCAGGTAGTGTTACATATCCAGGCTCTGAAGGTTATTCAATTACCTTTTACCTAGATGCTAATAGTGATTTAAGAACATATTTTGAAGCTGCTTCAAGAGCTTTATTTGATGATCAGACTTCTACAGGCGGTTACGGTACTCCTGATGAAACACATTATATCTCTCTAGCTCAGCTTGATAAAGAGCTTAACCCTATTAGTAACTATAAACTTATAGGTGCTTCCTTACGAAATATTAATGATATTAGTTATAGTATTGCAGCTGGTACAGGTCAAACTGTAGAAGTTACAGCTACTATTGCATATCATTACTATACAAATCCGTTATTAGCGCAATAATAAAATATCGTGATAGGCCCGGTTCCATTACGCATTAAGCTACAGAATCAGTGGGCTAATGATATCCCACTTAAATTTCTCTGGACTATTTCCTTTTTTGCGCGTGGTCCTGCCGCTGCTAGTGAAGGTAATGCAAATAGTATGGCGGATATAGCTTTAAATGTATCAGATATAATTAGAAGATACGAAGGTAATAATAAATGGCCTGTTATACCTAGCCTATACCAATATCAGTCAGATAACTCTGAGAATTATGGTTACATGTTTGCGCAATCTGTGGCGTTTCCTAATGATGCGTTTAATGTTGTTAATTCCTCTTTAGAAGGTGCTGGTGGTTTCTTACCTTCATATATAGGTGGTGATAGAAGCGGTTACGGTGGTAATAACGGACTAAATGTTACATTTCTTGAGACAAATGTTGATATTATTGATAACTTTATACGTCCTTGGATTATAGCTGCTTCTTATAAAGGTCTTATAGAAGATGGAAAAGAAGATATTAAGTGCAATATAATGGTTAACTACTATACACGTGATAGATATCAATCTAATCAACGTATTATGGAACCTGGTACAGAGCTTAATTTTGAACGTAGAAAGAGTTTTATTTTTGAGAATGCTGTACCTTATCAGGTGAGTGGTGATGAAGTAAATTATAGTGAACTTAACGTGGGTGGAGTTACAAAGACAGTAGGATTTGCATTTAGCAATTACTACACTATACCTGTTCTATGAGTTATAGTTTTAAGGTTAAGGTGCAGTTACCTAGTGGTAAGCATATTCGCGTAGAAGAATTAAAAAATAAAGACTACTTGACAATCCTTAAGTATTGTGAAAATACAGATACCGAGGGGTTGAATGATTTGTTTAATGATTTAATATTTAAAGGAGATCTCAAATCTTTAGATATTATCGATAAGTTCTATGTACTTCTTATTGTTAGAATGATTTTTATAGATCCTGATCTTATATTTGCAGATGTGAATAACAATAATATTAAGTTCAGCATTTCAAATATACTAGAAAAAATTGATCACTTTCAGAACGATTATAATAAAACTATTAATGTACAAGATTTTACTATAGAATTAGGTTTGCCAAATTTAATATACTTTAATGATGTTAATGATATATATATAAGCACTATTAAAAGCATTAGACTTAAAGACAAATTAATAAATTTTGCAGAGCTAGATAACACTGAAAAGGAACTTATTCTATCTTACCTACCAAATACATTGTTTACACATATAAACAACTATATTACGCAAGTTTCAAAGCAATTGCAAGATTTCGTTATCGTAGAACAGAACCAACAGTTTAATATAGCAGAAATTAACACAAATATTATTTCAAACGGCTTTATGAGCTTTATATTAAATATATTCTCTACAGGTTTAAAGAGTTTCTTAGAGATGTTATATATATTCGCAAATAAGATTAATATAGAGGGTGTAACATATTACGAGCTTTCACCGCTTGATTCGAAAGTACTTATAAATATTTATAATAAAGATATTAGTGATCAGAACAAGGCGTTGCAAAATAAAGAACGCGAGTAAATACAGTTATGAGTGATATAAAATCTTTTCTTGATGATTTAAAGCTACTTAACGAAAAGGACTGCTTTGATGTATATGTTCCATCTATTGAAAAGAAGATATCCTTTAAGGCTTTATCAGTTAAACAGCATAAAGATGTAGTTAAAACGGTAATGAACGGAGTAGAAGGTTCTATTCTTGTTACAAAAATCTTTAATGATATTGTTAAAGAGAATTCTTTACAATTTATTGATTTCAAGTTATACGATCGTAATAAGATATTAGTTGACATGCGACGTCAGAGTGTTGGTTCAAATGTAACAATTAACGATACCGTATATACATTAGACGATTTACCTGAATATAAGTTCACCTTTAATGACAGTAAGGAGTTTACCTATAAAGGTATTAAAATACAAGCGCAAATTCCTAACCTTGAATTAGATTCAAAGATTACAGAAAAAAGTGTAGTAGAGATTACACGTTTAACGAACGATGATAAAAAGGTAGGTAGTTCGATTAATATACTTCTAATTTACGAACTAATGAAATTTATTCAGACAGTTCAAATAGAAGATAATATTATAAATTTTAACGAGTTAGGTACCTACGATAAAAAAAATATTATTGAAAATCTACCACTTAAGCTTAATAACGATATATTAGAGTATATTACAGCCTATAAAGAATACGAACAAGAGTTATTTACATATAGTGATGGTGCTAAACTGAATATTGATGTTAGCTTCCTTGCTAGTGAATAAATAACTATGTGGCTGATGATAGTAAGAGTAGTGTCGGTAGTTTAGTAAGTATTTTTTCATCCCTAAAAAGGATGAAAGATGAACCTACAGGTGTCTCTGGCTCCATCATTAAAGATAGTACACGTGATGATAAGGTTGATCCGAGTTTAGACTCTAATGAGATTTCTAGATTTACAAAGATAGCTAATATATATGCTAAAGCATTGCAAGATGCTGCACCTAAACCTACTGCAGAAAGATTAAAGGATCTTACACCGGAAAAGCAGAAAAGTTTAGGTATGGGTGCTATTAGTGATAAGACAAAGAGTATAGTACAACCTATAACAGATAAAAAAGATCTTATTGGTGATATATTTAAGTTTCTCACTAACGCTGCTATAGCAGGACTTGCTTGGATGATGTTACCTAAAGAAGCAAAGGATAAAATAAAAGAAATAGCAGGTAACCTCATTTCAGGTTTAATGGATGGTTTAAAGGTTGCCTTTAAAGAGTACTTACCTGCTTTTATTAAAAGTATGAAGGAATTGCTTTTTGGTACATCACCTACCATGGGTAAAGGTGGTGTAGAATCGCCTGGCACAACTGGCATTCTTTCAACTTTATGGAATAATAGCGGTGTAGCTGGTAACACAAGAGCTGCTCAAGCTCTAACTAAACCAATATTTAAAGGTATAGAATTAGGTAAGAAAGGTATATCTTACGGAAAATCTTTATTTACAGGTTCTAATGCTGTTGGTGCTGTTGTTAAAGACGGGGTTAAGATGGTTGGACCAGGTACCAAGATCGTAGCTGAAGAATCGGGTGTAATGGCTAAAGCTTTTTCAAAAGCTTTAAAATACTTAAAGGTTACCGGTAAAGGTGTATATAGTACATCTAAATGGTTATCTGGTCTTAAGTTTTTAGCACCTCTTTTAGAGGTTGGTTCCGGAGTTGTATATAAACGTGAGCAGGATGAATTACTTGCCAAAAACAGTCGAGGTGAGCCAGGTGGTATAAATTTAGATGAATATCAGCGCCGTATGGGTAAGAAGGTTATTGATAGTATAGGAGGATTAAGTGGTTCTTTATTAGGGCCTGCTATAATTCAAGGTGTTCTAACTGGTGTATCAGGAGGACTATTAACACCATTGCAAGTAGCTTTAAGTCCGCTTATAACTTTTGGTGGAGCTTTAGCTGGTGATTGGGCTGGTCGTAAGCTCGCAGGCTTTCTCACTGATTATGTTTTAACAGATAAATATACACGTTATATAGGTGCCTCCTTTACTGGTACAACACCAACCGGTGAATTACAAGATTATATTATGCAAAACGGTGTTATTACATCTTTTAGCAATAAAGATCAAGTTTTAGGTATGAAAACAGGTGGTGCTATTGATAATCTCTTACAAGATAGTGGATCAAGCTCACATATTAAAAAACTCGTAGTTAATACAACAGAACATAATAAATTTACTAAATCCGCCATTATAGAGCAAATTAAACGTCAGGATACGATGATTGATTTACTTATACAACTCGTCAAAAAGCCAACCGGTGGCACCACAATGAATACAAATACCCCTTCTAACGTTCAACCTAGTAACTTTAGACAGGATTATAATTTACAAACATTAATAGCTTAATTATACGTTATGCCTGAACCTATTTACGCAACAACAAGCAACATACCAACTACTACTCTCTTTAGTGATAGTATACTGAGCAACTCTGTATCTGGTGCTAATAGCAATATAGAGTCAAGCAACACTAACGGTAATGTCGTTTTAGTACCTAAAGGTAGCGGTGTAATCGATGTTCGTAGTGATTTTGTTTGGTCTATTACACCAAAAAAGAATGTTCTACAAAGCATACCTTCTGTTTATCTTGTAGAACGATCACAAGAAACAAACTCTCTTGTTTCCTCCGCTTTATATTATATTACTACCTTTTTAAATACTCCGAATACAACATTAACGAGTGGTAATAATAATAACATAATAACATATATTATTAAACTTCTCCAATCTAGTTTAGGAGGAGCAGCAAATACAACATTTAATGACACTATTAAACAGCTTAAAACTAAACTTGATAAGCTTATAGGTAATACACAGGATAAGGCATTATTAAGTACTGACACACTTAAATCATATATTGGTATATACTTAACAAAAAAGACAGGATTTAAGTACGTCTTACCATACTTCGGTAACGCAGGGTTTTCATTAACCAACTCATGGGCATCAGAATCTCAAACATCTCCACTTATTGCTAAACAGCTTGTATCACAAGTAATGGAAGCGGTTGATAAAGGTGCCGCGACACTGAATATACTACAACCTGGAACGTTTATTGAAAAACCAAAATACTTTCAATACCCTTCAGAAGGTGAATCTATAACCGTTACTTTTCCTCTTCTCAATACTCAGAACCCTTATAGTAATGCACTACCATATCAGCAAAACTACGAGCTTTTATGGATATTAGCTTATCAGAATAAGCCCTATAGAACTTCTTTCTCGAGAATTCTACCACCTAAGATATATACACTAACTATACCGGGTGCAAAGTATATGCCATACTGTTATATTAGTAATATGTCTGTCGATTTTCAAGGTACACGTCGCAACCTTGAAGTTACACTACCGACAGGTAGAAGTATTATAGCACCTATACCGGAAGCATACACGGTATCTATTACATTTACAGGTTTATTAGCGGATTTAGCTAATATGATGGCGTCGGATGACTTTGGATTTAAAATTAACACTAGCTTTAGATAATGGACGGAACTTTACAAAACGATATACCTATTTTACCTAATCTAGATAATAATAGATATGAAAATATCTTTAAGCTATATATTGCCGATAAGGGAGCTAATAGTACATATTATTATTACAATATAACGAATAAGGTTAGTATACCGCAGGATATTGACCCAGATTTAATTTCAAATATCACTTTAAACCGTAAATTACCATGGACTACATTCTCCTTTAAGCTTTATGGTACTACGCATCTATGGTGGTTATTGTTTCTTTTAAATACACCAAAAAATATTTTTTACGCAGATGCCGGTATAACATATAAGTATTTTTTACCGTCATATATCGATGATGTTCTAAATAATATTATATCACAAGTTAATGCATGAGTGAGAAGAGTAATATTAATAACAGTGTATACGAGTTTGAATTAGCATTAGTTAATACCAAGAGCGGCGATAAAATATATTTACCTATCAATAAAGGAGCAATAGACTATCTTGAAATAGAGGATAGTTTAGCTTTCTTTGGTTATAATGGTGTAGTTAGGATACATAACTTTTTCGGCATTCTTCAACAGTTAAATGTTTTAGATACAGATAGTATAAATTGTATGTATATAGGCATTAATAATGCTGATCTTAATAATATTAAGAAAGAACAAGAACCAGATTCATGTATGGCGTTCTTAGCGCTATTCGATCGAGGTGGTGAATCATCTGTTAATAATATCGAAAAAACACTTAACTTTAGATTTGAGGAATACTTTGTTGCACGTTTAAAGCATGAATCTATATATCAGCTAGGCGATAAAAGAAATTTAACAGATACACCAGGAAAGCTTATACATGAGCTATTAACTGCATCAAATAAGGAGTCCGTAAATGAAGTAATTAATAATACTAGCGATGCTAATTCTCTCTTTAATCTTATCGATGAAGTACCCTCTACTTTAAGCTTATCTAATTTTTATAAGCCAGGTACTACCTCACTATACAATATAATCGTTGAATTGTATAGATATGTGTCGTATACCGGCTCAAAAAAGGGACCCGGTATATTAGCTGCATCAAATACATTTAAAGATAATGTAATTCAGCGTAAGTTTACATTGAAGTCATTGGCTGATTATATTCTAGGATTTTACTTAAAATATAAACAAGGTACTGTTGAGGATCTATCAGAATATGTTACTGAGGAATTTACAGTCGGCTCCTCTGCTAGTAATACATCACTTATTACTAATTTCCTCGATACATATGACTTTATAAATGTTGATCAAGATGATGTGTTATCTAATAAATGGGTTGACTATATTATTGCAGAAGCAGGTATAGATCTTGCTAATATAAGTACACCATCTGTCTTATACGATAAGGTACGTCACGATTTTGCTATAGATATGTTAGCTGGACTAGCTCCAAATTTACCTGATGCACCCACAACCGATACTTTGAATAGAAAGATAGTTCTAAAAAGTGTAAATGAAAACAGCAACTTAACACAGACTTCTATAGAAAACGCTCTCAAGAAAAGTTTTATATTTGATAATAAAGCTTTAAACTTTACTGTACCAGGCAATATATACAGAAAGGCGGGTAAGTTTATTAAAGTAAATGATATGGGTGAGAGTGGCACGCTTAAGAGTGAGAAGAGACGTAATATCGATGGCTACTGGTTTATCACATCTGTTAAACATATTTTTAAAGGTGATTATTATACAAACGAATACACCTGTGTAAAGCTACACAAAGGTGATAACAAGCTGCTAGAACCTCAACGAGCTTCTACCGCTAATAATAACCCTCCAACTTCATTATTACAAAATACTCCTCAAGGGTTATTCCGTAATAATCCAGCAGGAACATCAACAACTGCTGTACCAGATAATAACGGTATTATTAACCCTCCTCTTGAAAGTCAAGCACCACCCATACTTAATGTTATACCTATCCCCTCTACTCCAAGAAAGACTACATCCGAAGTATTTGATACAACAGTACCTTTACAACCCGGGATCCAAATCAATGGTATACCGGTTAGCTCAACAGCTCCCCGTTTACCACCACCTGCTGGATTTTCACGATAAATACATAATATATGGTAATATACACACATAATTTACACGAAAAACTCTTCGGATATGCTATATCTCGTGAATTTATTAAATACCAAACGCCGTTTTGCGATCTTCTTGATGATCCAACACTTATCTTAGATTTCGAACTTGCTATTGGATTTAATCAAGCAATAAACGGCAATCTTAACGCGCGTGAAAATTTTACTAATACGTTAATTTTATGTAGTACAGATATAGATATGTCTACATTAGAGTTTTATAAGCATAAAATGGAGACATATCCAATATTTGCAACTGAAATAAGTAGAATTAACTACACATTTGGCAATATAAACAGACTACCAAGTGATAATGGGGGATTTATTGATAAACTTAAGAACGCTCTTAAGGATTGTTTAAATTCACCATGTAATCTCTTTACACCTACATCTAACTCAGTGGGTAAGTTAGCTCAAGGAACACTTTTTGCTAACGATACATCCGTACTTGCGGCTGGTTCATTAAAAGATGCAGTAGCTACCTTTACGGGTGGTATAGATGCATGTTTATTTAATAAGATACCGGCAGCGTTTCAAAATGGTATAGCTAATTTAAAATTAATTGGTAAAAACGCTTGGTCCGAATCGCAAACTATGCTTACAAAAGATAGTTTACCTGAGCTTATAGAAAAAGCGCAGAACGGTGAATCGTTAAGAACAAATACATCTGGATATAGATATACACCTGATATAAAATCCTATTTTGATTTAAATGGTATTGCATCAGCGATTTTGGGCGGAGTAGCTTCAGATATGGGGGATTGTTTTAGAAGATATCAGCAATCTGTAAGATATAACCCTTATGATCCTAATCAAAATCAATCGTTTGTTTCGAGATCACCCATAGTGGATCAGGCTAATGGTACAACATACTACCGGACCAGTATAGGTCTACCGATAAACATTAATACAGGTGGTGAGCTACAACCTAATTTAAGTGTAAATAGTACAGGTAATAAACGTGTAGAAGTTACTGCGGAAACAGTTATAACACCTTATTATAACTTTAATCCTCCTGGTCAGGGTGGTACAGGCGAGCTAACAGCGTATACATCAATACTAGAAGGTAGTAGGTTTCTTGCTGATGGTACGACGGATCCCGACACACAGGAAGGTAGAAGCGCATTTCCTAAAAATGTACCATTATTACCTCCTAATAGCTATACAACATATAAAAGACTGTATAATCAGGGAAAGACCAACAATACCGATTTATCTAAACTAGATAAAAACAAATTTAACAATGGATTCGCTATGAATATAGATTTCCTCTGTAAGTTAATTGGTAATAATTACACTAGGGCAGATATTTATAAGATAATGAACGGTAACCAGTCAGATAAATGGATTTACGCTGAGATCACACCGTCTGGAGGAACAAAACAATACGTTCAACTAATAGATACCAATACCGCTAAAGGCTCTGCTACTGCTCTTGATCTAACCGCGTTTGCGTGGAATACATTGTTCCCTCAGCAAAGTCTTTGGAATACTACGAAAAATAAAGTTGACTTACAGGAAGTTGATGGTTCAGGAATAGAGCAATATACATATTCTAGCGCATCACCCGTATCTGCTAAAGTTAGAATTATAGTTGGTAAATTAGGCGATACAAATGAACTAAAATTAGTGACTGTAAGATCAAGATCCGGTGTTACAGCGCAAGTAAGTAGTCAGTATCAGAGTAATTTTCAAGGGCTTATTAACGATTTAGAAGCAACAGGCTATGTAATTAAAGATATGGGTGGGTATAATGTAAGAAATATTGCTGGTACAGATAAACAAAGCTTCCACTCGTATGGTGCTGCAATTGATATTAATGCTAATCAAAATCCGCTAGGACCAACACTAATTACAGATATGCCTAGTAATATCTCTGACTTAGCCAAGAAAAATTGTCTAGGTTGGGGTGGTAACTGGACTAGTAGAAAAGATGCTATGCATTTCTCTGCATCAAAGACAGAAGGAGGCTGCTTCGATGTACCAAGAGGTAATGTAATAACTAATCGCGTTTAAATATCAATCGGTGTCTCAGCTTTATCAACTTTACCCATCAACTCCTTCATTATCTCTTTTCGAGATAATAAGTGGGTAATATTATCTTGTGTGTTCAGTTGCTCTCTAGATACAATATCCATTTGCTTAATATCTCTTGTAGTCTTATTTTTCTCAAGAGAAATATAGATCTTATTAAGTGATTCCATACTAGCTGATGATGCTTTTAGTAACTCAGCAAAAGCAGCTACATCTTTAGCATCTGGAGCTGATGATATATATGCTTGAACATCATCAATAATATCAAGCGACTTCATTATAAGCTTACCAGAGTTTTTAATAATAAATTCTTCTAACCTTTCCTTAGTAAGCTCATCTTCTGGTTCCTTTTTTGTTAGCGCTGTAGTACCTTTTAATTGGGTAATTATATCACCTACAATAAAATCTAGATCTTCTTCCATTATTACGTATTTAATCTTGATTTCAAGTTATCAAGTCATATAATAAGAATATGACCGTTAGTATGAATTACGAAATTATTGATGCGAGACTTAAGTTTAAGCGTGTTCACCCGGATGCCAAGCTACCTACTAAGAATAATGCTTCCGACACGGGATACGATGTCTCAGCAGTGGAAGACAAGGTAATTCCAGCGCGTGGTAGTGCTGTTGTTGATGTTGGATTAATTCTAGCTTATATTACCCCTGGTTACTGGTTTCAGATTTGCAGCCGTTCAGGATTAGGCTTTATGAAAGGTATCACAGCGTTTCCAGGCGTTGTAGATGAGACTTATAGAGGCTCTTGCGGTGTTAAACTTATTAACGGTACAGATTCAGACTATATAGTTACTGCGGGAGATAGAATAGCGCAGTTTGTAGTCTATAAAAATTACAATACTGTGATTGAAGAAGGTGAAATTGAGGATACTATTAGAGGAGATAAGGGATTTGGCTCTTCTGGTAACTAATATATTATGAGTACAACTTTAAATCTAAACGCATTATGGTGCGAGAAATATAGACCTATTAAGCTTGATGATCTTATTCTATCTGATAGAAATAGAGAGATTATAGGTAGTTTTAAAAATGAGATACCTAATTTACTATTTGTGGGTACTCCCGGTACAGGAAAAACTACAGCAGCTCGCATTATTGTAAATGAAATTCTCGGTTGTAACTTTTTATATATTAATGCTTCTGATGAAACTGGTATTGATACTATTCGTCATAAAGTAACTAATTTCTCACAAACTAAATCGTTTGATGGTAAGGTTAAGGTTGTTGTCTTAGATGAGTCAGACTTCCTAACAGCGAACGCTCAAGCAGCGCTTCGTAATACAATGGAATCTTTTGCTAAGTATACACGATTTATACTTACAGCTAATCATAAGCATAAGATCATTCCAGCTCTTCAGTCTAGGTGTCAGTCTCTTGATATTAAACCTACTATCGAAGATGCAGTTAAGAGATGTTATAATATTCTTAAGTCAGAAGGCATTGAAGTTGATGATCTACAGAAGAAAAAGTTTGTAGAGCTAGTTAGAGCTAACTTCCCCGATCTTCGCAAGACTATCAACGAGATTCAGAAGAACTGTATCAACAATGTGTTATGCATTACTAATATCAGTGTTGATACAGAACTTCTCGATAATATCTTTAGTGGTATTAAGAGTAAAGATACTATCTCATTGAGAAAATACCTTATTGAGAATGAAGATAGATTCTATAACGATTACGACAGCTTACTTCGTAGTTTTCTTAATTATATCTATACTGCCAATGTAGTAGATAGTAAAAAGAAAGAGATGATCGCGGTTATCGCAGATCACTTGTGGAAAGCTGCATTTATTTTAGATCACGAAATAAACTTCTTCGCTTGCACAATACAACTCGAACGTATTTATTAAGCTTTTACCAGATCACCTAGGTATTGGTGGGTGTATGACGCAACTGCTGGTGAAGGTGTTGTAGACTTAACAGGTAAGGTAGTATTGGTAGTTGGTAGAGAAAGATTAGTATCTGACAATTTACCATCACCCTTATCTGTTTTGTTAGCAATATTATCACTTTTACCAAGTTCTTTTGGCTTAATATTAACAGTATTTTTACGCCTCATTGCGTCAGGAATAGGCAGAAGATTAGGGTAGTGTGATTCTGGTTGGCCTAAACTAGGCGAAACTGTTACATAATGTGAATATCTACCACCTCCATTATCAAGAGCTAGTGATAATTGAACACTACTTGCATCAGATGTTTGAGGGTTACCGGGATATCTTTGACCATTAGTATCATTAATACCAACAACACGGACGTGTAGACCTGTTGCAAGCATATCGTCAATTAAATCTTTTGTATTCTGACCTAAAGATTTATAAGCGTCAGAGGATTTAAACTTACCATCAAACTTAAAAACGTCACCAACGAGGAATCCTCCCCTTTCAAATCGCTTCATATAGTTTTCAACAAGCGTTAGATACTTTTTTACCATACATTTATTTATGTCTTTATTAAATATTTACATGGAATTTGATGTATTAGTTGAACAAATACTTGAAGAGGCAGGAGGTCGGTGCACAAAAACTACAGGGCAACAATCTTCTACACGTAAAGATAAAAAGTATATGCGCTGCACTAAGACAAAAACCGGTTATAAACGCGTTCATTACGGTGATCCAAACCTTCGCATCAAAAAGTCAAATCCGAAACGACGTAAGTCTTTTAGAGCTAGGCATAAGTGCGCTACCGCTAAACCTGGAACTCC
>Ga0164292_10002553_pt1 | contig 14875 bp, 9 predicted proteins | sample GEODES117metaG_FD_111486 | JGI IMG/M metagenome (GOLD analysis project Ga0164292, IMG submission 111486) | Eutrophic lake water microbial communities from Lake Mendota, Wisconsin, USA - GEODES117 metaG | ecosystem: Environmental > Aquatic > Freshwater > Lake | place: USA: Lake Mendota, Wisconsin... | reverse complement strand
GTAGTGTGGAGGGGCTCAACAACAAGGCGAAGCTGGCATTGAAAAAGGGCTACGGTTTCAAGTCATATGAAGCGGTTGAAATCGCCCTATATCACCAGCTCGGAAAGCTTCCTGAGCCAAATCAAGCCCACAGATTCAGCTGACGAGGCAGAAAAAGGAACGTGAGCACACACAGTTCTATTGCAAAAGCAACCGAGCGGCAATCATTGCTAATAGTCCAACCACGATTGAGGTCCTAGAACTATACGTTGATTGGTTGCTAATTGCACCATTTTATCCCGGTGAGATGCTAGTCATGGGCAATCTGTCAATCAATAAAGAGAGTCCGCGAGCATTTGAGAAAATGCTGCTGTCAGGTTTAAAAAGTGCTGTTTTAACCGCTAGTCTCGCCGGACATAGATCCTTTGGCGAAGATCGCCCTACCGACTGAAATAAGAAAATTCGTGTCGTTTTGAAGCAAGGACTGAGTGTCAACTCTAGACCGCAATATCCAAAGCGGTCATTAGCATCACTGCTAACGGTTGCCTAAACTGCTTTCCAAATTACGGACATGTCGAACCAAAAAAATCAAAATATTGTAAAATATTATCAAGTAAGTGCACTCAATCTACGAGTCCTTCATGGTTGCTGCATTGTCAGCACTTGCGAGCAGTCGATGCTTTCTGGCTAACGGAATATACCTCGGATCGCGTGAAATTTGGCTTTCATAATAGCGTGCCAAACTATCATGGGCATGGCTTAAATCGGGAGATATTTCCAGTGCTGAATGTATCCAAATCAACCCATCCTCAATATTTCCGTAGCGAAGGTGAATATTCCCAATTTCAAATCGCAATCGAGCGTCATTCGGACGACTGGCAACATCAGCGGCGCGTCGATTTGCTTCGGCAGTTTGCGTGGCCGCCTCAGCCGAGTAATCAAAGTGCACTCGCGCTTCGTCAACCCTTCCCAGTCCTCTCAGAGCAACCGCATAAGCATACCGAACTTCCCGCCGATTACTACCTAATGCGATTTCTTTCTCGAGTAAACTCTCTGCTTTTGAGTATTCTCCCTGCTCGTTTGACAAATTTGCCGCCTCAACAAGCACTCGATAGTCATCCGGAAATCTTGCCAACGCATCACGGAGAACTTCTTCCGCCTGACCAACGCGACTGTTAGCTTGCAAGCAACTTGCCAATCCAACGGAGCCAGCCGCACCAAACCTTTCAGTGTTAGCAGCCACTTCGAATAAGGGCATAGCAGCGAACGGATTCTTCTGTCCCATGAGCAACTCCGCAAGACCGAGAGAGGCTTGACCGTTTAAGGGATCTAATTCCAAAGCCCGCCGAAACGCCCCTTCAGCTTCATCGACTAAATCCAATTCCGAATACACTTGACCAGTCCACGCATGCGCCCGAGCATCTTTCGGAAAATCCCTTGCCCACGCCTCAAGCAAACCAAATGCGGCATTGTAATCTCGTTGTCGCAAATATCCCTTAGCATAAGACTCACAAATTTCTGATTCATTGCCTCCTGCGGTTTCCAATAGCTCAAACAATAGCTGCCTAGCAGTCCCCATCTGCCCCGATTCGGCGATTGCTAACGCCCTTTCCAACTGGATGTCTTTAGGCAGGGCTCCCAAAGACTCAGCGCGTCTCAAATCTCGGCCAAAGCCCACTAAATCGCCTTTGCGACGTTGAATACGAGCAGACGCCACCATCGCAGAGGGAGACTCGCGATCTAAAACATGTGCAAGTTGAATCAACGTCTCAGAGGCTGATACGCGATCCATGCTGGCAAACCGGACGGCATATTGGCCGAGCCAATCCGCTATTAACTTGCGCTGCCAAACTGCAAAGGTTAGGAATACGAGTAAAACTACGACTAGCCACCAAATCCACTTTTGTTTATAGACATAGGTCGAATCGTACACGAGCCCAAACCCCTAAGCTTTAGCTGCCTATATTGCGAAGAAGTACTTCACAAAATAATTTCTTATGTAAAGAGGATTACTTGAACATCGAGAGTTAAACCAAAACTTTTGTCGCCAGAGACAAACTTTTACTACACCAAACTGCCAAAAGCCAATACAGAATTAGGGGTCATGAACTGCGCGTTCTCGCAAAACGACTGCGTAAACAACAAACTAGGCAACGCTTGACCTGAATATAACTTCGTCATAGATGACGCCCTACACACCAACTTAAGCTACGCGGGAAAAGCAGCAAAATCATAATACTTTAATCGATCGGAAGACGGGCCCAGCTTTTCCTGAGCGATGCTAGAAACTACTCGCACGGTCAGCAATATGAACGAAACCCATTTCATCTTCAAATGCGGTATCTCCCGTCACAAACCATTCACCCAGAGTCTCGTCGCTCATCAATTCTTTTTCGCCCAAATGTCCAACCGTCACATTCGGACCGCTGATCAAAAGTATACCATTTTCGCCGGCCGGCAATTGTGTATTGAGATCACCTGGGGCAACAATCCTGACAGCAACGCCTGGAGCGGAACGTCCGACCGACCCTTCAAGGCGGTCAGATTGATATCTAGCAACAGAGCGGGAAGGCGGGCAGTTCAGAATAGCGAGCGGGCCAATTTCGGTAGATCCGTATCCCTCGACTGGACGAACGCCATACCTGCGTTCAAAAATGTCAAAAAGACCTGCAGGCATCTTCTCGGATTTGACGACCACCACATTAAGGGTTGAAAACTGTTTCGGATGAATCTCGTTTATGCAATCAAATAAAAAAGCTGAATCACTGAAAAGAATGGTCACGCCGTACTTCATCGACAATTCTCCGATATGTCTAACGGCATGTGGATAACAACAGTAGACTCCTAACAGGCCTAGCGCCATTGTTGCCCAAACATTGATCGCATATCCGCGAATGTCGAAAACGGGGTCATCACAAATCACGACGTCTTTCTGATTTGCCCGTATGACTTGCCTAATGGTCTCGACAGCGTGACTGATATTCGCTTGGGTCAGCAACACTTTTTTGGAATTGTTGGTGACACCAGTTGTAGCCATTATAGTGAGTATATCGTCAGGCTTGAGTTCATCAAGACGCAGGATGCGCTCGAGAATGACACTAGGGAGCAATGTGGCTTGGCAACTAGCGAGCAACCTCTCCTTTAATGGAATCTTACCTTTAAGGTCTTCCAAAAGGATTACTTCTGCCCCCAAATTCAAATCGATTTTTCGATAAAAACCGGCAGTCGATAAAACCGTTTTAATTCCGACTTGATCGATGCTCTGATTCAACACCTGCGAGGGTAGTGAATAATCAAGATTGACTGCAACACGCCTGTCGATCGCTAACGAGACGTTTGCTAGAACAGAACCTGAACACGGTGGCATGAGGATACCAACCGTAGTGTTATTTCGACCAAATGTCCTACGGATGATCCGTTGCAAAGCCAAGCAATCCGAAAGCAATTGTCGGCCACTTAGGACCGCACCTTCAGGATCAACAATCCTGATACGATTGGAGTCTTTCTTCCATTTGCGAATAACCTCGCGTGGCAAATTAGGGTACATCCCTCTGCCATCCTTAGTTGCTATAGCACTCATCGCCAAAATTTTGCTTCGCAAGGAACTAACAGTAACATCCGTCGGAAGGGCAGGGTCAATGTAAAGCGTAATCTTCCGCCTAAACGCTGTAGGCACTTTAAAGAAAAATTTACCATCAGAAAAACTAAAAATGCTTCCCCACATACCGTGAAGATAAATAGGCACAACAACAGCGTCCGTACCCTTCACCATCTTGCAGATACCTGGCTTGAATCCCTGGAGTTGTCCAGTGCGGCTTATGGTTCCCTCTGGAAAGATTCCGACTACTTCATTTTCAACTAACGCCTTACGCGCCGCAATCAAAGCCCTGGCTATCGACTTAGGACTTGAACCCATCAAAATTGAATCGAAAGAATTGGCTAGCCAACGCCTCAGTGCACTTGAGAAATTACCTTCGTCAACGACAAACCGAACATTCCTGGGCAGTAACCATAAAATCAAAATTCCGTCAATCCAAGATTGATGATTACAAGCTATAACAACGCCGCCCGACTTTGGTAAATTCGCTAGGCCAACTATCTCTTTTCTATAGATCAGCGTCAAAATCGGCTTAACTAACGTCCTTACCAATCGACGTCGGCAAAATATTGCCATGTAGCCAAGCAATGTCACTAAGCAGCAGATAATAAAGGCTAATGTCAGAACATAGTACATAAAAGTCGATCTGAAAATCATTTGCGGTTTAAAAATTAATTTAGCCATCAACCATCCTGGTGGCTATTAGATTACTTGGCTCCGCTTTTTTCCGCCCTTATCTTGTTGACAAGGCCATCAAGCTCTACCCGTAGCCGGGGCAATATTTCCTCATACGAAAAAGCACCGATTAACTCGACACCTCGCTTGAAATTTACTCGCGTTGGCCCGCACCACAAACCAAGATCGGCATCGTCTGTCTCACCTGGGCCATTTACCCGACACCCCATTACAGCAATCGTTATATTGTAATCTTTTGCATACTCGGTCAGTGCCTTTACATTTTCCGCCAACTCCACAAATGCCTCGTTTTCAACCCTTGAACAACTCGGGCAACTGATAATGTTAAGCCCCTCCTGCTGAGGTCGAATCACAGAGCGAACGCGGCCAGCGTAAATATCTGAAAGTATCTGCAAGCCCGCTTGAATTTCCTCCGACTTTCGATGGTTTGGTACAGTTAGCGAAACGCGCAAAGTATCTCCAATGCCAGCTCCGATTAATTGCTCGAAGGCAATTCGTGTTTTAACAATCCCATCTGGTGGCAAACCAGCTTCTGTAACCCCCAAGTGCAATGGGATATCGGGCCGCAACTCTGAAAAGCGACGATTGGCTTTAATTACCTTATAAGGATCACTGTCCTTGAGGGATACGCAAAAACGATAAAATCCAAGTGACTCTACAAATTCGGAGTGCTCTAATGCGCTCTCAATCATTGGAGTCTCTGTATCAGCATGGCTATATTTCTGTAGCTTCTCCGGGTCGACGCTTCCACAATTCACGCCAATCCTTAACGCGCAATCATGCTTTGATGCCTGCTCCACGATAAAGCTAACCTTGTCCTTCCAGGACCGGTCCTTTTGATGATGATACAAATGACCCGGATTATAACGAATTTTGTCAACGAATGGTGCTACCAATGCTGCAAGGCGAAAATTCTCCTGTAGGTCCACCGCTATGTTGGCGGAGGTTTTGTAGCGAATCTTTTCAAGTGCATGAGCATCACGTTCGCTATCAACAGCGACCCTTACCACGCCTGCTCCGGCCACCCTGAGCGTTTCGACTTGCGATACAGTGGCTTCAATATCCTGGGTCTTAGTGGCAGTCATGCTCTGTACGGCAATCTGATGCCCCCCTCCGATCGCTATGCTTCCTATTGACACTGCACGCGTCGGCTTTCGTTCGATTTTCATTACTTACCCGCGTTTCGGCTTGATATTTACAAATGGAGTAGGATAAACATTTTCATATATATTGCCGGAGACTGATAGTATTCCGGCGTAACAAAAACTCACCAAAGCTATCCTTCAGTCACCGAGCTTTAGACTTAGGCGATTTGTAGACAGCTAAAGTATTAGCCTAAAGCGGTAGGCAACGAAATCATCTGCCGACCACTACGAATACCTCATACTGGCTATACAAGATTTGACTACTTAATTGGTCCCGATGGTACTCATTCGATACAAGGCTTTAGATAAGTCGGCGTCTTCTGCAGCAATTCATTACCAAAGCCTGTTGCATTAAGGAACTTATGCAACGTTGTCGCAGAAAACCCAACCGGTATGTTCATTAGATCAGCTTCAATATGATAACATCTTGAATATCCGGGAAGTATATATGCTCCGCTAATTAAAAAATTCACAATTGCGGCAAGATTCGGTTCGTAACAGTCCCCTGAAAATTGAAAACAGGCAGATCCTACTGCCGGATACCGTCGACACAACAACCTGCTATGGTAACCTGCCCGCCTGATCGCGTTAAAAATACGCATCTTGGCGAAGGTTTTTAGGTGTATCCGTTGTAGCATTTATTCTAGAAAATTCACGTAGGCGATGGCCAGCAATGCCACTTCGGTACAAAACGCTCCGTAAACATAAAGGTGTAAACATGCTTGCGTTCGACAAAGGCATTCGGACTACGAGCACTGCTAATGCACTATCTTCTATGAAATCTTGATTCTTCTTCATGCCAATATGAGGCTCGAATTTTTTTAAGATCTCAATGTTGGCACTGATGCCTCAGCGGCGCAGTTTCACATCGAATGCTGAGGAAAAAGACTTTGTAACTGCTGGTCCCCGCCCATCGCCGGAAACTGTGCCGCATCGAAAAATAAATGTCTAGATACTTTTAGTACGCTGATCGTATTTTATAAAGGTCCGCTGCGTTTACGAGTCACATTTTTCGAGATTCAGCTCTCTATCTCTACTATGCCCTCAAGCAATTCTAGCCAAACAGTCAAAAAGTTGATTCTAAAAAAAGTCAGCCTGTTTTTACTAAAAAAAGTTTGTAGAATCTGATTTTGCAAACCCCATTTAAAAGTTTTTTACCATCAAACGCACGCCACTCGATCTGGGAGTTTGATTTTGATCACAGTCGCCGAACTAAAATCGTTGAGCAAAGATCACCTTTTAGAACTCGCAAAAAAATTTGCAATTGAGGGAAGGGCGTCGATGAAGAAAAACGACTTGATTTTAGCGATTACTCGCGTTGCCCGCAGAAGCGTTTCCAAAAAAACCACAATTCCAAAATTACAAAAAAGCAAGAAAACAGAACAGGGAGAGTATAACGACAGGAATGATTCGGCCGCTGTTTCCCTGTCTTCGAAGAACGGTTTAGCTGATCGAGAGGACACCAAATTTACTGCACCCCTAAATGCACCTGCCATTGGCACGAAGAGCAAGCCACCTAAAGCAAGAAGAAAAAGTGCCGAATCGATTACGACAGAGCAAAACCTTTCGAACACAGTTATTTCCGGGCGTAAAAATGCCGTAATTAAATCATCGAGCACGACACCTACGAAACCCACCGCCCAAACGCTAAGTACGCCGAAAGACAAAGCCGAGCAGCTGGTCAAGGGTAGACACCGAAAGCTATTGAGTATAGACGAAAGTGATTCTGGAATAAGGCCCAAAATGTCAGGAATCGGGAAGGCGACTCTAGGCTCTGCCCTGTCTATGAAATCTCAGACTGTGCGGGAAGAAATGAGGAGGCGGAGCATGCAGTTGACACAAAATCGCGACTTGTCAACAGGCATATTAATTGCCGGTTCCGCGTTGCGCCTTGGCGGGCGCCAAGGTGCACCATTGCCCCACAAAGACCGAATCAGTTTGATCGTACGCGATTCATATTGGCTTCAGGCAGATTGGGAAATCACCCGTGCCTCTGTCGAGCGAATTCGAGTAGGCATGAGCGAAAAATGGCACAAAGCCCGTCCAGTGCTCCGATTAGTGGCCGTTGGGGATGCAAGCTCCAGTACGGCAGAGCAATTGATTCGCGACATTTTCATACATGGCGGAGTTAGCAATTGGTATATAGATGTCGATCAGCCGCCCTCAAGATTTAGGGTTGTTATAGGCTATCTTGCCGAAAATGAAAAGTTTTACGCGATTTGCAGGAGCAATGTAGTTACCACACCAAAGCCGGATGCCGCAAATCGCCTCGATCTACATTGGCGAGATATAGCCGAAGATTATGAACGCATATATTCTCTTAGCGGTGGACATGATCCGGCAGGAGGCGACGAATTGAAGGAACTTTTTGAGGAAAGGCTACAGCGCCAAATGCCGATACGCGCTGTCGAGAACTCCACCAGTGATACTGAATCTGTTTTAGATCGGCATCGAACCTTGCCTTTTGAGGTGGATGCGGAGCTAATTTTATTCGGCAGCACAACCCCAGGTGCTACCGTTTTGCTTTCTGGTGAACCGGTAAAACTTCGAGCAGACGGTACGTTTACCGTGCGTGTGGCACTACCAGACAAGCGGCAAGTTTTACCTGTAGTTGCTCAAAGTAAGGACTCTATGAAGCAAAGAACGACGGTTATCGCAGTAGAGCGAAACACTAAAGTCATGGAAGCGGTAGATAGAGATCAAGCATTTTGAGTTCGGAAAACTGTTAGTCAAAAATTAAGCCAGCCTTTGTGAGGCGGGCTAATGTGGCATCCATCAATTGATCTTCCGCAAACTCATCTATTGCCTGATAGGTTACACTAAATCTGAGGTGTGGACCAGCATCGTCCCAAGGTACAGTGACAATGCCGCAATTTTCAATGAGGAATTGGGTTGCGTCTTCGGCTTTAGCGAAGACATCACCGCCTTTTGTTCCTGTTGGCGACTTGGCGTATAAAAAATAGGTCCCTTCAGGCATGGAGCACTGAAACCCACACTTCCTTAAAATACCGACAAGCTTCATTAGTCGTCTTTTGTACTTCTGGTTAATTGCAAGTGGAATTGATTCGTCATCAAGTGCTACAGTAGCAGCTTTTTGTATTGCCATAAATTGACCACTGTCGCTATTGTCTTTCACGTCGGCGAAGGCTGAAACGATCCGAGAATTGCCGCAGACCCAACCAATTCGCCAACCAATCATATCGAAACCTTTGCTCATCGAATGGACCTCAACTCCAACGTCGATCGCCCCGGGAGTCTGGAGAAAACTTCGAGGAGCCCCGTGGAAACTCAGCAAAGCGTGTGCGGCATCTTGGATAACAACAAAATTCTTCTGTTTCGCCAGAGCTACAACCTTAGAGTAAAATTCCGCTGTGGCAGTTTTACCTGTTGGTGAGTTCGGGTAATTTAGCACAAGCAATTTTGTCTTTTCAAAGACACTGTCGGATATTGAATCGAGGTCTGGAAAAAAACTGTTCTCTTTTAAGAGCGGCAGACGAATTACTTCCCCTCCGTAATAACGCGTATGAGTTCCAGCGACAGGATATCCCGGCACTGTCATAAGCGTGATGTCGCCTGGATTAATAAAGCATGCTGGTAGCATTGCGAAGGCTGGTTTGCTACCGATACAATGATTGATCTGCGTAGCTGGGTTTAGCTGCACACTAAACTTTCGTTGCATGAAACGTGCCACAGTTTCCTTAAACTCGCCAATGCCGTTGTCTGCGTAACCTCTATTTTCTAACTTGTTGATTTCTACTTCCATGGCCCTCCGTACTTTTTCGGAAGCCATGGAATCATTCTCGCCGATGCCAAAATCAATTAGCAATCGTTCCGGATGATGAGCCAAGGCTTTTCGTTTGGCCCTTTTTATCTTCTCAAACTTATAAATCTCAGTTCCTTTGCCGTAGTTCACGCCCCCGATTCGTTCCGCAAACAAGCTTTGGAAATACGGATCACTTGTATCTTGAAAATTAAACATAGATTGTCCTTCCAGGAATCCTAGCGAAGGAAGCTCGCAAACATGAAATAAACAAAACTCGCCAACAATCGTTACTCGCTAGTTTAGCGGCATTAAAAAATCCCGAAAGTCACTATCCAAGAATGCATGCGGTTGGCGAACGTAAAGATTGCGTCGCTAAACGCTGTTCAAATCTCATCCTCGCTTGTTGTAAACGGTCAACTTAAAGGAGCCAACGCGCATGGCAGCGGCAGAAAAATCCGACCTAGAGACCTCGGTAATCCGAGCGAGATATGAAGAACTCGCTCAACTCGCTGGGTCTCTGGCGCACGAAATCAAGAATCCGCTGTCAGTGATCCACATGAACATCGAGTTGCTTAGCGAAGAGCTAACCGACATCCGATCCCCTGTTCGTCGGCGTGTCTTTGATAAAGTCGAGATCATAAGGCAGCAATGTGAACGAATGGAGTCGCTATTGCGAGACTTCTTGCGATATGCCCGCTTGGCCCAGATCGACCTAGTGCCGGGAAATCTCAATGAACAGATTGACAGGGTGCTTCGTGCCTATAAGGCGCAAGCCGATTCAGCGGGAATAGAAATCCGAAAATACCTTGACCCCGACCTTCCAGCGATAATGCTTCACAGCGACTCTATTCAAGCAGCGCTGATGAACTTAGTTAAAAATGCCATAGAGGCCATGGATGCAGGAGGACAGCTATGGGTAAGAACGACAATTACCAGAGATGGAGTAGCGCTCGAACTTATCGACACTGGATGTGGCGTTGATGACACAACCCTAATGCACATGTTCGAGCCTTTCTACAGCACAAAAGAGGGTGGTTCGGGCCTAGGGCTCCCAACATCGCGTAAAATAATTGAAGCACACGGGGGAAGGATAAGTGTTCAAAGCGAAGTAGGGCGTGGTACTAAATTCGTGATAGAATTCCCATCCCCAAAACGAATAACTAAGAATAGGAGCCAGGATCCGATGTCTCCTGTCAATTTTTGATCATTTTCAGTAAACTGGTCAAACAGAGCAAGATAACGCTTGATCTTCGAGTAATTTGCGTTGCATGCGTGTACTTAGCCTAATCGCAGCCCACCCGGGCTGACAATCAAAGTGCGATTACGCGACAGTAATTTTATTTTGAATGCGGCATCTCAGCGATCGTGGTTCGTTTTACTTCTTAAGCATAAGAAATCAGTTGGTTTAATGGAATTAAAAATCAAGCAAAGGCTGTGAACACAAAACCAGAAATCAAATTTTGCATCGACACTTATCGTACCAGGAACCTTTTCCGAACCACATTATGGTACGGTCCAGTGTATCATTTGGTTCAAGAGGCTAGGGGCAATACAATTGCAGTGAAATTGCTAAATTGTGCGGATAACTAATGGATATAAATTACAGTTAAAAAACCGGAAACCTTGCAGTGTTCTACCGCTTAGATCTTAAAATGAAAAACTTCTCTACCAATGCTGTCACCTTGATACCGAAGTTGACTGGAATAGTGCTTTCGCTTTTGCTAGTCGCGCATTGGCTGGTTTTTCAATCGCATGTAGCCTTGGCGCAGAGGGAGCTTATAGAAATCCCCCAAGCCAACCCCGATGCAGAAGTCGCCGCAATGGCTATGTTTGAAGGAGCAGCAGCAAATCTGTTCGCATCGGATCCAAAAATATGCAAGCCGATACAAATTAACTTTGATTCGAAAGGACAGCTCTGGGTGGCAAGTAGTGAAGTCTACCCACAAATTAAACCAAGCGATACCGCAAATGACAAGATTATAGTGCTCCGAGATCAGGATGGCGACGGGACATGCGATTCGAGCACGGTATTTGCCGACGGGCTCTTAATCCCAACAGGTGTCGCCCCAGACGAAAATGGTGGTGCTTACGTTGCTGCCAGCACAGAGCTTTTGCACTTTACGGATACAAACGGTGACGGGAAGTCAGACTCGAAGAGGGTAGTACTTAGTGGTTTCGGGACCGAAGATACGCATCATCTAATCCATACACTGAGGTGGGGGCCAGATGGATGCCTCTACTTTAATCAGTCAATTTATATCCATAGTCACATCGAGACCGCTTTTGGAACAAAGCATTTAGATGGCGGAGGCATTTGGCGATACAACCCGGAAACAGGTGATCTGTCAGTCTTTGCAAAAGGTTTAGTAAATCCCTGGGGACATGCGTTCGACGCATATGGCGAGTCATTTGCAACCGATGGCGCAGGCTCTGAGGGGATTAATTATATATTCCCTAACGCGGTCTATGCAGCTTCTCCCGGAGAGGTCCGGTGGTTGCCTGGCTTAAACCCTGGAAGCCCAAAACACTGCGGTTTAGAAGTTATTTCAGGCAGCCACTTCCCCGCTTCTTGGTGGGGGAGTTTAGTCACAAATGATTTCCGAGGGCATCGCGTTTGTCGATTCACAATTCAACCATCTGGAAGTAGTTATATAAGTCGGCAGCAACCAGAGATTGTAAAAAGTTCCCACATCGCTTTTCGCCCCGTGGATGTAAGGATTGGTCCCGACGGAGCGCTTTACATCGCTGACTGGTACAACCCCATCATCCAGCATGGTGAGGTCGACTTTCGTGACAGGCGTCGCGACCGTGAGCATGGCAGAATCTGGCGCATCTATATGAAAGGCAGGCAACTAGACAGCCTCCCTGATTTTTCTAATGCAACCGTAAGCGATCTTCTTGGTTTATTGGAAAGTCCGTCTTTGCCGGTGCGTCAGTTTTCCAGGCAACATCTTTGGAAGCGGCTAAGCGGCGACAAGGCTGAAGTAATGAATGCAGCGTCAGAATGGAGATTAAAAGCCACTACCGCTGACTCTCTAAGTAAACGAGCGCTTGAAGTCCAATGGCTTGGGGAGGTCGGCGGGCTGTTTGTCACCGAAGTAGTAGAGCACATAAGAATGAGCGTGCCGAGTGCCTCCAGTCGTCCTTCTTTGCGTAGCGCGATTCGTACAGGAGGTATTAAGCAACCTGTCGTAGATGCGTGGATTAAAGATGTATTACAAGGGAAACACAATCCAACAATCCTTGAAAGTATTGTTGGATTGGGGAAGGAAGTTGAAGGCGATGCTGCATTGGAGTCTGCCGAGATGTTGATTAAACATGCTCAAAATCAGTCGACTGAACCTATTGATCCATCAATCGACTTTGCCCTTTGGCAGTCGCTACGTAAAACAAGCCACTCGTGGGTCAAGGCACTTGGGTTAGGGGAACTCAAGTGGAAGCCAAACGATTCAGGACTCGCGTACGCTATTACTGCGGCGTCTAGCGAGTCGGCGGCCAATGCAGTTTTTCCACTTCTAAGTGACGCTCAAATAGGTGCCTCTCTTAGGCAATCGCTTGTCGCAGCAATCTCAGTGTCAGGAGACCCCAATACATTGGGAAGGCTGCTTGAATTGGGATTCAGAAATCCGAAACTGGGCCAGCATATCAAAGATGCTTACTGGCTTGATGAGATGATCCTTGAGCATCTTGTCGAGAGATATTTCAAAGACAGAACTGTACCGAGTAATGGCGGCAAACTGCTGGCAGAAAAATTCCCAGATTTGGAATTGCTGCCTGAAGGTCCAAGGCTAAGAAATCTATTACTTAAGGCTTTTGGGGTTTGGCAACATCCGGTATTGGCTAGACATCTGATTGATCTGTCGAACTCGATTAACACTTCGGAAGAGTCACTATCCGGAATAGTAGATTCATTAGGCTTTTATGAATCACAAGACGCAAAAAAAGAACTGCTTAGATGGTGCGAAAATGGCGTCCGTGTCAAAAAGCCGATAATTGCTGTAAAGGCAGCTACAGCGCTGGCAATTAATAACCCTAAAGATTCAGCGCAAGAAGCTGCCAACTTATTGAATAGCCTGGAAAGTGATTCACTGGCTACTCAATTAATTTATTCTCTACAGTCTAACCAAAAAGTTGTGGACAGTCTAATAAATATTCTACCTTCTAATTCTCTTGGACGTGAACGTGCTCGTGCCCTTATTTCGGCACTAAGGAATAGCGGTGGCAATGAAAGGCTTGAAAGTGCAATCTTTTCTTCAGGCAGATTAGACAAGACAGGTTGGGAGCCCTCTCCAAACCTTAACGAGGAAATCCTTAAGAGAGCTAAAAGTACAGGTGATCCCGTCAAGGGAGAAAAAATATATCGCCGACAATCGCTACAGTGTATCAGCTGCCACGCAATCGGAACGGGCGGAGGAGTAGTAGGACCAAATCTTATCTCACTAGGGAGCAGTTCTCAACCAGACTATATTTTAGAATCCCTGTGGTTGCCTAATCACCGCGTCAAGGAGGGTTACAATAGCGTAAGCATTTTGACCAATGACGGAAAGCTTCTGTCTGGTATACCTATTGGTCGAGACGACGAAAACTTACGAGTAAGGCTCGCCAATGGCAACGAACTAGCAATCCCAATCGAAACTATCGACGATGAACAGCCTGGACAATCATTAATGCCTAGAGGTCTTGTCGATTCCTTGACCAAGGAAGAGTTGATTGATCTAGTTGCTTTCCTGTCTGCACTTGGCCGTATATCCGGCTTCACTGTATCAACCGATCCGGTTGTGAGAAGCTTTGAAACTTTGGCTGTTACACAAGACGCTATTAGGCGACTGAACAGGACAAGCATCGATTCCGTTGCGTCAGAACATGACAATCCGACTTTCAAATGGCGCCTAATAACCACAAAAGTAGACGGAACCTTACCTCTAGAAGAACTTGAGGTTTTCAAGCAAAATGCCGCATCGCCAACACTCAGCTTCATTAGGTTTAACTTTGACATACCGCTAGCAGTTCAAACAACAAAGATAGGCATGAACCCTGAAATCGCTTATTTATGGATAGATGGAAAGCCGATCCCTCCCGAGAACTTGTATGCAATCGAGTTTAGTAGCGGCCTACACCAAATTGTAATCGGTGTTAATCCGCTTAACTTCAAGTCGAACTTTAGTGTCTCAGTACAGACGCAATAGTGCGTATCGTTTTTCGATACCGCTGCTTTTGCATCAACTGTCAATTGTCGCCTCAAACAGGATCTTCCGCACTTTTATGAAGTGCCGCTAGAATTTGGTGTGGTCGCATGTTGAGACGTCCGCACACAACAAGGATGGCACATTGATAGCAAAGCTTCTTTTCGGGCATGAATTAGCAGTTGAAATTGTTTCCTTAACATCAGCCGATGCACGCCTTGAAGTAAAAGCTAGGACAATTACCGCTGAGGCAAGATGTACGGAGTGCGATACGCTGAGCAAGACTGTCCACAGTTGCTACTATCGGGTGCTTCGTGACGCACCTTTGGCATCAAAGCCGGTTGTCTTGCGACTTCAGGTACGTCGCTTCAAATGCAGGGCTCTTTGACGGAATCTGTGGGTGAAATTGTAGGAGATTTGGGTGTGGGGGCCGCTCGTTCGGGCCACACCAACAAAGGCAGTCGCTGCTCTTCATCTGCGCTCGGTCCCTCGGTCGCCATTCGCTCCGCTC
>Ga0164292_10002551_pt1 | contig 14881 bp, 15 predicted proteins | sample GEODES117metaG_FD_111486 | JGI IMG/M metagenome (GOLD analysis project Ga0164292, IMG submission 111486) | Eutrophic lake water microbial communities from Lake Mendota, Wisconsin, USA - GEODES117 metaG | ecosystem: Environmental > Aquatic > Freshwater > Lake | place: USA: Lake Mendota... | reverse complement strand
GTTAAAGCACCCAACCGAGGCATTGCGGAAAAAGAGAAAACGAGCATCCGGAAACGAATCAAGGAACTCGAAGCAAAGATTGAGACCATGCCGAATTGGTCGTCGCTGGTTGAAAAGCCGATTGTTGATACACAACGCGGTGATCTTGGGTACTTTCATCTACGGCAAGGTGATGTTGGCAGTTTAGGATCAAACATTCCTACCGGTGCCGTTGCTGGTTCTAGGGCGGCTTACCAACTGATGCTGGACATTGAACGGCAGAACATGCGAGTTGCCTTTCGACCAGTTATCAACGATTGGGTTTTGCACATCGATGGCAACGGCCAAGATATGGCTAGCGACAAGCTCGCTATAATCACAGGCAAAGCCCAAGGGCATATCAACATTCGAATCCTTCCAGAAGAGGAAGCAGCGAAGATTCTAAAGCAATGCGAAGAGAAAGCGGCAAAGCTCAACGCATCCAAGAAACAATAGAAACAACACGTTGAGCCCGAGTGAAACCGCCGTAATCTTCCAAAAGTGTTCGTGGTTCATCCTAGCCTTTTTGCTGTGTTGATCGCCAATTCTCGGCTTGCTTCGGCGTAGATCTGCGTCGTGGTTATCTGCGAGTGGCCAAGGATCGCACTTGCTGCCTCCAATCCGATGACTCGCCGCACGTTCGTGGCTGCTGCGTGTCGTAGTTGGTTGGGTGACCAGCGGGGGATGTTGTTCTCCTCGCAGACGCGAGCGATAGCACGTCCATAGCTGTGGGTGTTGTAGTGGTCGCTGATTTGTCTCGAGGTCTTGGGTGTGTGATTGCTTTTTCCGATTCCATTCCCGCAACTCTTAGGAACGATTCGCGGTCGCCTTTGGTGGAAAGCCTCGATAGGCGAAAAGCAATAGGCGCACGGGTCGCGATCCAAATAGGGCGTCAGGATCGCTTGGGCTTTCGGCCCGATGTAGAGAATGCGTTCGGTGCCTCGCCATGCGGTTTTGTGTGCATCGAGCTTGATCTCCCAAACGTCTCCGACCGATCGATCGACCATGCAAGGCTGAATGTCACACACTTCACCAGGGCGACATCCGACGAGCGATTGGAAGCGGATCATATCGGCTAGCACTGGTGGAAGTCGTTCGATTGTCTGTTGGACGGTGGCTGGGTCGACTGGCTTGATCTTCTCAGGCTCGCGAGCTGTGGTTCGTCCGCGTTTGAGTGGTGCGAGATCGGCTAAGGCTTGGTGAATCGATGGGGGCAACATGCCTTCGCCAGACGCCCATCTGAACATGCGGCGTATACACTTCACGATGGTGTTGACATAGGTCCGCGTCGGAATGTTTTCGCGTTTGCGTTCGTCGAAGTATTTGCCATCGACTATGGATTGACGAACGGCCTTTAGATGATGCGGCGCGAAGTCTTTGGCTAGTGTGTCTCCGTACAGCTCGACGAGTGGGCGTATGGCTACCTTGATGCGGTTCGATTCTTTGTCTTGGTAGTAGCCAAGGCAGTGCTCGAAGTAGGTTGTACACAAAGCGGCAACGGTGATGCTATCGACTGGCAACCGAAACACGTCTTTGTGTCCGCATGCAAGATACTCACCAACGAGGCGTCGGTATTCGGCTTCAGATTCATCGCTTCCCCATTTTCCTAGGTAGTGATGTTTGCGATTGATGACTACGAACGCTTGGCCGGTTTTGTGTCGTCTGAGAGAAGGGGTTCGCATGGGTCGAGACCTCGAAAAAGGGTAAACTACCTATTTTCCAAAATCTCGGGGCTAACCCGGTATCGTGACTTTATCAACGATTTTATTGGTATTTAACAGTAGCGATGATTGGACTCGAACCAACGACCCACGGCTTATGAAACAAGCCACGGTGCATTGTCGATTGTGTTTCGCCCTGTAAATTCGTTGGTGAAGTCACGTTTTTGGTCAAAGGTTTGTAAGTTGCACAGTATTGCAAATCCCTGGGAAATCGCAACCTAGTCAAGACGAAAAAGGTCAATTACCCTCCAGGTAATCAAACATGGAGGTGTTATGGCTAATGCTCTTTTGCTATTGGTCTTGGTTGGGATCGGATCGCCCTTCTCGCAGCCTGTTTGCGAGTCTGTGGATCTCATCGAACTAAACCACAAATACGATCCCAAAGGACAGCATACGTTCTCACAGGTGATCTTCTACGAGCGATTGCCTCACAATGGACTGTACCGCGTGCGTGATTGGGTGTTGGTCGACGATCGCGAATCTATTTGTGCGATTCCAGTAAATCGAAACGGCCTATACCACTCTTCCTTCATTAAGGAAGGCGTCTTCTACCGGATACGCTCGCCGTTATTCCGAGAGTCTTGGACACACTACGACCCAGAGATCGAGGACGGTCGTATCTATCCAAAGCACACTAGGCGACTACTACGGAGGCGTGAGCATGTACCGACGAGCGAAGGCAAAGAGTAGCTATCGACGCAAGCCAGGCGAGATGAACAAGACAGAGCTGGCATACTCCGAACACCTTGACGACTTAGTGGCACGCGGTGAGATCCTCGGTTATCTGTTCGAACCGATCAAGCTAAGGCTAGCACCACTAACCTATCTGACTCCTGACTTCCTAGTCGTATCGCTCGACGGAACGCTCGATTTTCACGAGGTCAAAGCGTGCATGTCTGATGGTCGTTTTCTTTGCGAGGATGATGCGAAGGTAAAGATCAAAGTCGCTGCGGAAATGTACCCCATGTTCGGCTTTGTGTTGTGCGGCAAGCTGTCGAAGAAGACTGGCGGAGGGTGGAGGTTCGAGCAGGTCGGCACGACCCCAAGCCTACCACCCCACGACCGGGGGGCGTCGGATTCTGCCATAGTGGCAGGTGCGTAGACCGCTTGCAGCACGTGCGCATTTTTGGCGCTGTTTTCGACCCCACGTCCTTCGGGCTGGGAAAGTTTTACACTCGCAACACGGGTGATAGGATTCGTCATGGTCGAGCGAAAAGCTAAGAAACGAGGCTCAAAGCCTGGTCAAAAGCAACTAACTTGCGCTCAGCGAGTCCAGATCATTATCGAAAGAGCGAACGGCCAAAGCTGTATCAACCTCGGGAAGAAGTACCAAGTGACACGCCAACAAATTTGGAACATCTGCAAGGCTGCTGCAAGTTTGTGTCTATTGCTGTTCGTCGCTGGATGCGAGGAGCAACAATATCGACTACTCCAAAAGCCGAAGCCAGAATCGCCACCGATCAACCCACCGTTACAGGTTCGTCAAACCAATTGGTTAGGCGGTCCCGCAGGTCGCGAGGGTTCATGCGCTCACGCGTCTCTCGTTTCGATGCTTCATTGGCAAAATCAGTTCAAACTAGCCTCCATATGGAAGCAAAAGTATGGTGGCGGCGAGTACGCTTCGCGCATTCGACAGCGACTTGATAGCGAAAACGTGCCCTACGCGTTCACTGAAAACGCCAATCTAGCCCTACTCGACTACGCTCACAGCACAAGACGCGGTGCCATCTTGTGGTGGAAGCCCTCGCATTGCTGCACTTTCCTTGGTTGGGTGCAAGGTTCGGACGGAAAAACATACGCAGCGATCCTCGACAATAACAGCGTTTCCAAGTTCGAGTACACAGAGAAGTCCCAGTTCCATCGATTGTGGGCGTCTTACGGTGGTTTCGCGCTGACTGTGTTGGGTGATCCACCTTCACCACCGATCTATCAAGCCTACGAATCAATAACCCTTCCGAGTCTCTAACCATGTCGACCCAAACCACAAAAGTAACGCTTGCCCTTGCGAGTATCGTTGCACTTTGTTTCTTTCACGCGCTAAGCGTAGCGACCGTGAACCGCGTTATTGTTCCGTCAATCGAAGAAGCCTTCGGAATCGAGCCCGAGCGACAACCGCAGGCAGGCGGCCTCAACTTCGACAACGCACGGAACGCGATAGGGGTCACCAACACACTACCCGTCAACTCCTCCGCACTCAACGAGCCCAAGCGACAAACCGGACCGGTGCCATACTGCCCGCCATGTGACGCAAACCCGCCGACACAACAACCCCGCGCACCGATCCCACCTCCTGCCGCAGCACCCACCAGCGGCAAGTACAACGTAAGTGTTTTCGTTCTCCATAACGACCCAGCATCGAAGACCGTCCTAAGTTGGTTCGACGATCCATCGCTGACCAAGTTCAAAACCTCCACGAATTACCACGTTTACACCCGCGACAACCCGCTTTACCTGGGAAGATTCGCTTCAACCGTACCCGTCTCCAGCTTTCCCGCAGTGCTATACACCGACCCAAGCGGCGGCTACATCTACAGCTTCGACAAATCGAGCGTCCCAAGCAGCCTCGCTTCGATGAAAACCGACATACAATCAGCCTACAACACCCATAAACAAGTCGCTGCACAGGTGCAAAACACCGTCGAAAGTGCCACAAACGCCGATTGTCCAGACGGTTTTTGCCCACCACAGAGCACTCCCGGTGGGTTTTTAGATCGCTTTCGACCTAAACCAGACACGAATCCCATCGAAGGGATACTCCGAACCATCACACGACCAGGCGAGACGCTTCTCCAATACGCGTTTATCGGACTTCTCGTGTTCGTAATCGTCCTATTGTTGAAACGCAGAGGTGCCTAAGTGCTCACGACCGTAATCATTGCCGCAATCATCGGCCTAGTTGCTTTCATGTTGATCCCGTCCAAGAAATCGAACGGAGTATCGCAATCGTCGCCGATCGAATCGCAGGTCGCCGCGATGTTCTCCTCGCCGTCGAGTAACACAGTCGACCTCAACGAAAAACTGTCGATGGTCGATTCGCTAGTCCGCGAAAAGCACCTAGCAAAACGCAAACGCGAAGCCCTAGAAGAATTCAAATCACTCCTCGAAGATGATTAAGCGAGCGAAACGACTCGGCAGCACGGCACCGCAGCGAGGCAACTCCACACAGCGAGGCTATGACCGCCGATGGAGGAACGCACGCCGCGATTTTCTCCGAGCTCATCCGCAATGTGCGGAGTGCATCAAGGAAGAACGATACATCGCCGCGACGGTAGTCGACCACATCACACCGCACCGGGGCAATCAGTTGTTATTCTGGGACGTTAGCAACTGGCAACCACTTTGCAAACCATGCCACGACCTAAAGACACTCAGCGGCAGATAAAGACCTCGAAGAAGTCCGTACCCATCAGCGAAGTTCCCTCGCCAGACGACTACGGACTCTGCGAACACGGAAAAAAATACTGGGAAACCCACGCACCGCAGCTTGTCGAAGCGAACATCCTCACACCATTACACGTCGAAACATTCGCAGACCTTTGCCGATGCTACGGCGAGTACCGCAGACTTAGCGATTGGATCGCAGAAGACCCCAATCGAGCTATGTTCATCACCGATAAAGGCTACGCGATGGAGTCACCACAGCTCCGCATGAGAGACCGAGCGTTCGCAAACGTTCAAAAGCTCTGGCCCAAGTTCGGATTACACCCATTGTCACTAGCTCAAATGCGAAAACATGGCGGCATCTCCACGAGAAAAGCGTCGACGATCGCCGATTTCGCGCGGGGGAAATACCAATCGAGCACCGATAACGGTCACGATTCGGAATAAACGATACAGAATAGAGTTCGCCCAACTCGAGGATTGTCGCGGTTCCTGCGATCCACTCACCCAAACAGCCAAAACGATCTGGATAGATTCGCGGCTAACAGGTGAGGAACTCGTAGAGGTCGCAATTCACGAAGCGATACACGCGGCATGCTGGGATCTCGACGAGACCGCAGTCATGGAATCGGCCCGCGACATCGCACGAATGTTGACACGGTTGGGACTACTCAAAAATGAAGATTGAACACCTCGGGACGAATAGCTCCGTTATTCGATTCCCAGACGTTCGTAGCAAGTGGCAACAGTGGGTACTACTCCGCAGCGACGTACACCACGACAACCCACATTGCAATTGGAAACTCGAGAAGAAACACCTCGACCAAGCGAAAGAACGCGACGCGGTAATCATCGACAACGGCGATCTATTCTGCGCGATGCAGGGCAAGTGGGACAAACGATCCTCAAAGGATTCGATACGACCTGAACACCAAAGCGGCAACTACCTCGATCGATTAGTCGAGACGGCAGCCGAGTTCTACAGACCCTACGCGAAACAATTCGTGATCCTAGGACGAGGCAACCACGAAACAGCCATCCGAGGGCGACACGAAACAGACCTAACCGATAGGCTTGCCATCGAACTACGTCGCAGTGGTTCAGAATGCCTCGCCGGTGGCTATGGTGGATTCGTCCGGTTCATGTTCACCATCAACAAAACGAAACGCACGAGCCGAGTCCTATACCACTATCACGGTTCAGGTGGTGGTGGACCCGTCACACGCGGCACCATCCAGACCAATCGGATAGCGGTCTACACACCCGACGCCGATATTGTCCTCACAGGTCACACCCACGACTCGTGGATGCTGCCAATCCGCCGCCAACGCATCAACGACGCAGGCAACATCTACCACGACGAACAGTACCACGTCAGATGCGCAGGCTACAAAGACGCATGGGGCGACGGTTCGAGCGGTTGGGAAGTAGAGCGAATGCTCGGCCCAAAACCACAAGACGCGGCATGGATTCGCTTCTACTTTGAGAGCGACGCCATACACACAGAGATACTGCGAGCCACTTAAATGGCCAAGCCCAACAGCACGAGACTAATCGAGCTGCGAGCAAAAGCCAGACGCGAGGGATGGGAACGATACATTCGCCAGGGATCAGGCGAGGAAGCAGACGAGCGAGCAATGCTCAACGGCTGTTGGTTCGAACCTCACCGCGCGGACCACTGGCTAGAATTCGCTGACCGATTCGGAACACTCACCGAAGGACCGTGGGCAGGCAAGCCATTTCGGTTACTCCCTTGGCAAGTGGCCGACACTTCGAGGCTATTTGGTTGGGTGCGACACTCGAAAGAGTGGGGCTATCCTGTTCGACGGTTCCGAATGTGGTACGAGGAAGTACCCAAAAAGAACGGCAAGACGCCGCTTCTTTCGCTCCTGGGCAACTACTTGTTATTCGGTGACTCGGTTGGGCCGGACGGAAAGCCGCGACAGATCAACCTATACCTCGCCGCAACGACCCGCAAGCAAGCGGAACGGTGCCTAACGCACGCAATCCGACAGATCAGAAACAATGAAGAACTAGACAAACTAGCCAAGATTCGAAAACTCGAGGGGTTTCATCAGGTCCAATACCTCGACAACGAATGGCACGTAGTCGCAGCCGATCCCGAATCCGCCGATGGTGTGAATGGTCATTGCCTCGCTGACGAGTTCCATCGCTGGAAAGGCTTCGAGTTCTACAACGCACTCAAATGGATGTTGGCCTCGCAACCCGAGGGAGTCTTCGCAGCGATCACCACCGCAGGCGAAGAAGGCGAGAACGTTTGCAAGTACACACACGACCACGCGCTCGCAGTCAATGCCGGCAGAACGATCGACGAAACATTCGTAGGCACCATCTACGGACCAGACCGAGACGACGACCCGCACGACGATGCGACCTGGCACAAATGCAACCCATCACTCGGTAGCGATCCATCAAGCCCGATTAAACTATCCACGTTCCGACAAGACTACGAAGCAGCCAAAGCAGACCCGACACAATGGCCGAGCTTCATGCGACTTCGGCTAGGTTACTGGATAGCCTCGACCAACAGTTGGATTGATACGGCCGCACCGCACGGGATCAGCGATTGGGACGCAGGGCCGACCGAACGAGCCAATGCAAAAGAACGAATCGATTGCTACGAGAACTTCGACGAAGAACAACTCGCGAACATCGCAACGAACGCCAAAAACATTACCCTCGCATTTGACCTTGCTTCGGTGCGCGATACCGTCGCAGCATCGTTGACGATCGAAGACGAACAATCGATCTGTTGGAATAGGACTTGGTTTTGGTTACCAGAGGCCGAAGCGATCCGACAGCAAAAACGGATCAGCTATCGACGATGGGCCGAGGATGGATGGATCACACTCCAACCCGGCGATGTGATCGACTATCGAAAACTGCTAAACGATCTAGTGATGATCTGCACACGGTTCAACGTGCCGCGGTTCTACTACGATCCGCAGTTCCAGGCCGAATGGCTAACGCAGGAACTAGAGCTCGCAACCGGAGCCGAGCGCGTTCAGTTCCCGCAAACGATTATGCACTATGGCCCAGTCGTCAAAGACTGCGAGAGACGGATCATATCGCACACGATACGGCACAACGGAAACCCTGTCCTAACCTGGCAGATGATAAACGCAGTCGCTCGCACCAACGCGAACGGCGACAAGCGTTTGGTTAAACAAAACAAAGGCGAATTCAAGAAAGTCGACGGCGCACAAGCACTCGTGATGAGTCTCCACGATTCGCTAGCAGCACAGAACGACGATTCAAGCTACTACGACAACAACGATTTCGAAGTGATCTAAACATGCTTCCATCCTGGTTAGCCACCCTACTTTCAATATTCACTTCCTCCGCGCTCAAAGTCATGTTCGACATCATCACCACTCGCAAGGCTGCACTACTGTTTGGGGTCGCTTGCCTCGTCGTCGGTGCATTGGGTGGATGGGAAACGCTCATTCTAATCGGAGCGGGGGCAATTGTTTGGGTGACTTACGCAGAATCCCGAGACGATAAACAGGGCAAATAGTGGCGAAGAAATTTTCAAATCTCTGGGGATTGATCGCGAATAGATCGATCAACGATCCCACAAAACCTCTGACCGTCGCGGATGTCCTTGACTACGTAGGGGATAGCTTCTCCACCGACACAGGCCAAACGGTCAACGCTGGGAAGGTGATCGGCTACGCGCCACTTTTCCAAGCGGTCTCGATGATCTCGGGCGATTGTGCCAAGCTACCTCTGAACGTCTACCGAAAGACCGACCGAGGACGCAGCGTCGAGACATCGCACCCAGTCCAACGCGTCATCCACCGTAGTGCGATGACGAATATCGAAATCAACGGGTACAAATTTTGGCGTCGATACTTTACCAGCGCCCTACTTTGGGGAAATGCTTGGGCATACATCGACCGTAACAACCGAGGGGAGGTGATCGGACTCTACCAACTATTACCAGACCGAACATGGATGAAGCGCGTGAACGGGAAGTTGGTTTGCGAGACAGAAACCACGGCGGGAGTGTTCACGATGAACGCTTCCGAGGTGTTGCATATCGAAGGGCTCTCTATCGATAACCTCGAGGGAGCCAACATGATTCAGGCATTTCGCAACGACTTTGCAACCGCGCTCGCGGCAAAACAATTCCAAGCGAAATTCTTTCAATCAAACATGAGCGCGGGTGGTATTCTTCAAGCTCCACCCGAGCTCGCCAAGAACCGGCCTGAAGTTTTACGCAAAGCCGAAGAGGCTATAAATACGAAGTTCTCAGGTTCCGCCAACGCATTCAAAACGATCGTGCTCCGCGACGGGTTCAAATGGATCGCAACCCAGATCGATCCGCAGAAAGCCCAATTCACCGAGACAGTCGAAGAGGCCGCGCGGAACGTTGCACGAATGTACAACCTCAGCCCATCACGCCTGGGGCTCAAGGATTCGCAATCGTACAACTCCGAAGAGATGGCGCGCCGCGACTACTACGACGGAGCCCTCTCGCACTGGTTGATAGCCAATCAATGCGAATGCACAACAAAACTCCTAAGCCCAGCCGAACGCGACGCCGGGCTCTATATCGAAAACAATATCAACGCACTCCTATGGGCCGACGCGAAAACCCGATCTGACATCGCCATAGCAGGCATCAACGCAGGCCGTTTTAGTCCGAACGAAACCCGAGGTTGGGAGAACCTAGACGCCTACGAAGGCGGCGACGAATTCTACACCCCGCTCAACATGCAAACCGTAAGTGGGATAGGCTTCCAGCCTGTCGAAGAGGATGAGTCTGAAGCATCAGAACAAGAAGACCCAGCCGACGAAGAACCACAACGAAGCACCAATCACCAATCACCAACCACCAAACAAGCATACCGCACACTCCTAACCGAAGCATTCGAGCGAGCCATGAACCGCGCTTGCATAAAAGCCGACCGCAACAAACCGATCGCAGACGACCGCGACGGCATCATTGCCATCGTCGACGGCACATTGAATAGCGTCGGGATTCTCCTCGGAAAAGACACCACCAGCACCGCGTCCAGTTGGTTTGACTCGCTCATCGGCATTGACGCATCAAGCCTCCGCGCCACTGCCGAAGCGAGCAGCCAACAGATAATCGATACACTTCTATCGGATACCGAGTAGTCATGACACGCCCAATCCATCGCCGCTTCGCCACGCTCCACGCATCGAACGCCACAAGCCGATTAATAGTACAGCAACGCAACGCCACCAACACCAGCCGCGTCATCCGTGGCTATGGTGCTGTGTACTACGACCAACGCGAAAAGGGTTCCGAGTATTGGCTCTGGGACGATATCGTCGAACGCATCAAACCCGGTGCATTCGATCGAATCCTCGCCGAGAATCAAGACGTCCGAGCCCTCTTTAACCACGACCCAAACCAAGTGCTAGGGCGAACCGTCTCAGGTACGCTTCGACTCTCCTCGGATGCGGTCGGGCTTTACTACGAGGCCGACGAATCCCCGAACGATCCGACATGGTTAAGCGTCGCAGAAAAGATCAATCGAGGCGATGTCTCAGGCAGTTCGTTCGGATTCATTCCGTCCATCACGCAATGGGAATCTGTCAAGGAAGAGAACCGATCCTACGAAGTTCGATGGATAGTCGAGATGAGTATGGTTTTCGACGTTGGCCCGGTCACCTACCCAGCCTACGAGAGTGCCTCCTCATCCCGATCCATCAGCCCCGACGAACGCACGCAGCTCCTAACAGAACGCAACGCATTCTATCGCAACCGCGATTCCTCTTCCGTCGAGGTGCGATTGAAAACACTGAAAACTAACGGGGTGCATGTTGCGTAGTATCTTCGTTTCTGACACGGATGGCTTATTGTCTTTCGCGCGTAATCAAACTCTGACCGCACCGCAGAAGACGCAAGCAAAACACAATATAGGCATACCGGAAACTTCCTTATCGGGCTTCACTTGGATTGTCGGCCCATCGTCCGGTCTGGTTATGCAAGTGACCGGAAATCGAAACATTATTCTGCACGGAGGAGAAGGCCAAGTATCTATCAGGGGTGGGGCGGGAGGGTGGATTACTGGACTTCAGTTTCGAGGGAATAACGAAACAGTTCTAGGTTGGTTTGGAGCTACTGGGAATGCTTCTGACCTAAACAGCTTGTTTGTCGGAAAATCTTGGGACGATTCAATAGTCGATTACTATATCACCCATGCGACTCTGCCCGGCAACTCTACCGTTCACAATGGGCCAGTTTATTTCGACGATGACAAATCGGCGTCTTCTGGGATTCCGATAACGCTAAAAGCGTTTGGGGCAGTCGGTGACGGGACTACGGATGACACAGCAGCGGTGGTGGCATTCTTTGCCGAGGCAGCTTCTACAGGTCGGTCTTGGTATGTAAACCCAGGAACTTACCTAGTAAACCATAACGCTGCGATTACTATCAAGACAAGTGGCTCATGCGACGGACTGTTTAAGATACCAAAAGCAAACACTACTTGCTGGTTCGAAGTAGCACGGGACGCAGCAGGATCGACACTATCGACATCTGGCTGGGGAGCTTTGACTAGAGGCAATACGACTGTCGGAGCCACAAACGCGGCAGGGAAATACCTTTTTGTTATTTCAACAGAAATCGTATCCAACCGCAATGGATATGTAACACCTTACTATAAGCAAGAATTTATTCGGTGCGACCAAAGCGGAAACATGACTTCAGCTCCGGTCAACACCTACGTTAGCTACGGAACTGTAACCGTAACGGCCCATACTCCTTCAGTACCGATTCAGATTGACCGTTTTAGAGTTTTGCGATCAGGAGCGGGTCCTGTAGGTGCAAGAGGAAGTATTGTTGTCTTTCGTGACAACGTAACGATGAATCAAGCGGAAGTTCGAAACGAAACGCCATCGACTCCGTTAGACTTTGCAATTGAAGTCGGTTATTGTGCGGACGTGACGTTTAATCGTCCTGTTGTGTATGGATGCCAAAGTGCCGGTCTAGGTTACGGAATTATAGCTACGGCAACAATAGGGTTGACGATCAACGATGCCACGATGGTATCTTGCCGAAGAGGGATGTCGGGTGCTTATAATGTTGACTTAACTATACACAGTGGAAACTGGCAAGATGGCATAGACGATCACTGGGGCAACCGAATGACTATCAATGATGCAAATATCTATTGCATCTCAAATGGTAGTGCTGTTTCGTATGCTGGATACGATATTTCCATTAACAACGTCGCCACGTTCGGAGGCAGAAACTTACTAGGAATCCGTATTGATACTCCGTCTCTAGGTGGAGTCGTGTCGATAAAAAATTCCAAGGTGCAATCAGCAGATGCCAGCACAAGCTACTATCTGTTTGGATTCACTTCGGACAATGGAACAGGAGCAATTTCGCCAGCCTTCACCGTCAAGCCTTTCTTGCCGGATGTGGTGGTCATCGAAGACGCTCAACTCAACGTTGCTGTGGCATACGCAACGATAGCTAGACTAGGCACGTTGGCAGCGCCGCATACAAACTGGGGATCGGTTGTGGTGCGAGGGAATATCATCTCTAACGTGATGGTGTTTGGCATCTTGGCGGACAAGAACTCGACCTACCAAGAAGATAGAACAGCTACATTGCAAGTAGACGAGTTAGATTGCTTAGCGGGTTCTGCGATCTACGTGAATGCCGCCGATGCTACAGCGACGCGAGGGTATAAATGCCGAGTGAATAGAATCACGGGTGATGTGCGGTACTGCGGATTCGGAGTAAGTCAGATGGAAATCGCCAATAGCCGAATTGCAAACATGACTCAAGATGCTGCGAACGCTTGGGGAAACACACTAACAACCGTGAGCGATTCAATCTTCACAGGCGGAGCAATTGGAGCTAACTTCCGTAACCTGGCGTTTTTCAATTGCACTTTCAATGGCACTATAACGCAGTTTCCTTACGATGGCGTCACGAACTATGCAACGCTAATCGGCAACACTAGAACCGTAGCACAGGCCAACATGCCAACGGACATTCGGACCAACATTGTTTCACCATATTTGTAACCGATGCCAACAGTAACCTATACAAACAGCATACCCGGAACGATCATCGATTGTTTCCCGCTATCCGCTGCGCTCGTCGACTGGGCGACGCTCAAGGTCCGTCTAACCGAAGGGACCGGCGCGAACGTTGGTAGGTGGACCGGCAATCTAGGATACGGTAACTGGGCAGTGTTCGAGGGCGGATCGACTCCAGCGAACTTTGCCGCAAGTGTTGGGACGTTCTACGTCGAAAACCCTGGCGTGAGTCTCGCATCTTCCGACGACTCCGACGCAGACGAACTAGTCGCGGCGATCGATAACGATTTTGAGTTTTCGCGAACCATTCTAAACTTGAACGGCGATCCGATCGCACTTCCTGCGTGCTACTTCGTTCTATGCGATGAAAACCAAAAGCTGATCCAAACACTCTCCCCAACCATCTCGGGCGGCAATTTCTCCGTGACGGTCCCTCGAGTCTACACACTTCGAGAACGTACCGTCTATTGGTCTCTACGCGCTACGTCTGATGCGAATACGCGATACGACAGCGGCCGGATCCGTTTCGATTACGCCGCATCCGAAACCGCCCCCCAAGGCCCAGTGAGCTCGACCTACGTACCACGCTGGGGAGTCCCTTTAGGTGGATCTGCAAACCAAATCTTGACAAAAGTCGATAGCGTAGATTTTAACACGCGATGGGGCGCACGAATCACATCCGGCACGGCTCCACCATCAGGCGGCGACGACGGCGACATCTATTTACAACACTCCCCCTAAAGGAAAAAAGAATGGCGATTCAATTTAATGTTGCGACACGCAACGCAAGGCTTGACACAATCGAATCGACGAACGGTACGTCCTGTTCGCTGGAAATTCGAAGTGGAACGAAACCTGGTACTTGTGCTACTGCGACTTCAGGTGGTGCGGTACTTGCAACGATCGATCTTCCATCAAACTGGATGGACCCCGCCAATGCCGGTGCGAAAGCTATTGCAGGCACTTGGCAAGATTTGTCGGCAGATTCTACTGGAACAGCATCGTTCTTTCGTGTTTACAACTCGCAGTCAACCAAGAACGAAACGACTTGCTTCCTCCAAGGTGACGTAGCAGTGTCGGGAAGTGATATGAACGTTTCTTCTGTATCTTTCACGACAGGTCAATCGTTCACGGTCAATACGTTTACCCTGACAGACGGCAACGCTTAAACATGCTGCTGACATCCACTAGCGATAAAATCCGATTAGTCACTTCCGTAGCTGGTGATGTTCGCGTGCAAGCTAGCTACGTGGACCTCTCTGGTAGTACGGTTACACCTGGACGGCTTAACAGTTCTATCAGCACAGCTACGACGACTGATATAGTCGCAAGCCCTGCGAGTAGCACGCAACGAAAAATAAAGTACGTCTCCATTTGGAACGACTCTAGCAGTTCAGCCAATTCGGTTACAGTGCAACACACCGACGGGACGACAGTCGTTGATATTTATGTCGTCAGTCTGCCAAGCCAATCGGGTTTGACCTACGTCGATGGGCAAGGCTGGACTGTAATCGGCAACTCGCGGCCTACGAACATTCAAACCTTTTCCGCAAGTGGCACATGGAACAAGCCGACCAGCTTTAACCCGTCTGTGGTTATGGTTCGCGTCTGGGGTGCAGGTGGCGGCGGCGGCGGAGGTTCTTCGCTGGCAACTGCGACCGTTACCAAGGGCGGCGGGGGAGGCGGCGGTGGTTGCTTTGTCGAGC
>Ga0164292_10002546_pt1 | contig 14893 bp, 15 predicted proteins | sample GEODES117metaG_FD_111486 | JGI IMG/M metagenome (GOLD analysis project Ga0164292, IMG submission 111486) | Eutrophic lake water microbial communities from Lake Mendota, Wisconsin, USA - GEODES117 metaG | ecosystem: Environmental > Aquatic > Freshwater > Lake | place: USA: Lake Mendota... | reverse complement strand
TGCCTTCACTGCCGACAGTCGCGACGGCGTCTTTGCCAGCCCAAGGCCCGAGGGTGGTCGCGTGAAGCTCAATAAATTCGGCAACGTAAAGGTCGAAGGCGTGCCGTTCTTCATCCAGGATCCAGCGAAAAGCTCCACTGGGGGCAATTTGATCGTGCTCAAAGGTGGTCCTGGAAAAGACAATCACTCGCAGACCTTCCCCGCGAAGGCTGAGGTGGCTATCAATGTCGCTGCGAAGCGTTTGCAGATTCTCAGTGGCGTTTCTGGCTGGGGCTGGCCCGCGGTTCAGGATGAGGCGCCTGCACTCAAGGCGACGGTGGTTTATGAAGGTGGCGAGAAGGAGGAGTTTACCTTTTTTAACGGCATCCATTTTAGCGATTACATTCGCCCCGTGGAGGTGCCAGGGTCCAAAGGTATCGAGGGTCTTGCTGACGGTCAAGAGCCGCGCTTGCTCACGCTTGAACTGACGAAGAAGGGGATCGCCAAGACATTGATTTTGGAGAGTCCGGCTGAGAACAAAACGCCGCCGGTGATCGTGGCGGTGACGGCGGACATTGAGGGTAGGGGACCGGCACCGCTTGATGCGGATGTATCCAAACGGCCGCCGCCTGCGAAGGGCAAAGGAAAGGGCAAAGCCAAAAGCGAAGCCGTCAGCACTCCTGAAACCGGCCCTAAAGAAGGTGGCAAAGGCGATGGGCCGCTTGTTCCTGCGGCTCCGGTGCAGTGGGAGGCTGGCAAAACGCGTGTGCTCGTCATTGGCGGGGGATCCTCACACAACTTCAAAGACTTCTTTGGCACCACCGATGTGGCCACGCTGAAGGCGGGCGGGTTCAGTGTGCATTACACGGAGGATCGGGATCAGGCGGCGGCGGAACTGGCGAATGCGGATGTGGCTGTGATCAGTGTGAACCGGAAGTTTTTTGATACGACGGTGTATCGCAAGGCGATGTTTGATTTTGCGGCTGCCGGGAAGGGCATTGTGATGCTGCATCCGGGGACTTGGTATGGTTTTGCCGGGTGGCCGGAGTTGAATGCGCAGATCGTGGGTGGTGGGGCGCGGGGGCATGACAAGATTCATCCGTTTGAGGTGAAGACGGTGAAGGCTCATCCGGTGATGGAGGGGGTTCCGGCGAGTTTTACGATTGAGGATGAGTTGTATTATGTGAATGCGGAGGCGGATAAGATTCCGGCTGGGACGGCGAAGATCGAAGTGCTGGCGGAAACGAGTCCGAGTGACAAGTATCAGAAGTCGCATCCGAGTGTTTGGATCACGGAGCATCCGAAGGCGAGGATTGTGGGGATGGCGCCGGGGCATGATGCGCGGACGCATGACCATCCGGGGTATCGGCAATTGCTGATCAATGCGGCCAAGTGGGTGAGCGGGAAATAGACTCATTCTCGAAATGCTGGTCACTCGAGCCTGCGGCGGAGCAAAAGGACCCTCCTTTTGAGAACCGGTCGAAGGGGGGCGATATGATGCTAAAAAAGTCAGGCAAGAGAGTTGCATCTGGGGAAAAGTTCTCTATTTTCTCCTCCCGTGCTTGGCACGGTGTGATCTTACTCCGTGGTGTAATGGTAACACAGCTGATTTTGGTTCAGCTATTCTAGGTTCGAGTCCTAGCGGGGTAGCCACTCTCACCAATTAGAGAGTGATTCGGGTGGAAGTGGTGAAAAATTCAGTTTGAACCCGAACTGGCACGATTGTGGGCTGGCCTTCGTCCGCCGCGGGAACGCGGGATTTCTTTGCGCTCAATCGCCCAGATACGCTGCTCGCACCTGGGGATTCTTGAGCAGGGCGTCGGCGGTGTCTTCGAGAATGACGCGGCCGGATTCGAGGACGTAGCCGTGGTGGGAGATGCCCAAGGCGAGGTTGGCGTTTTGTTCGACAAGCAGAATGGTCAGGCCGCGCTCCTTATTGATGGCGACAATCTGATCGAAGATGGAGCGGACCAGAATTGGTGCGATGCCGAGCGAGGGCTCATCGAGCATGAGGCATTGGGGCTGGCTCATGAGGGCGCGGGCGATGGCGAGCATTTGTTGCTCCCCGCCGGACATGGTGCCGGCGGCTTGATTGATGCGTTCTTTCAATCGGGGGAAGATGGTGAAGGCATAGTCCATGTCGGCGGCGATGCCGGCCTTGTCATTGCGGAGATAAGCGCCCATGCGGAGGTTTTCGGCGACCGTCAGGTTAGCGAAGACCATGCGGCCTTCGGGCACATGGCAGAGGTGCCGGGCGACAATTTTGTGAGCGGGTTGGTTGGTGATGTCTTCGCCCTTGTAGGTCACGGTGCCTGATTGCGCTTTGATGAGGCCGCTGATGGCTCGCAACGTGGTGGATTTGCCGGCGCCATTGGCTCCGATGAGCGTGACGATGCTTTTTTCGGGGACGTTGAGTGAGACGCCGTGGAGGGCTTTGATCGAGCCGTAGCTGACTTCGAGATTTTGAATTTCAAGCATCGACCGGCTCCTCCTTGTCTGTTTCGGTGCCAAGATAAGCCGCGATGACTTTGGGGTCACGTTGGATTTGCTGCGGTGCGCCTTCGGCGATTTTGATGCCGTATTCGAGCACGGCGATGCGCTCGCAGATGCCCATGACGACGGTCATGTCATGTTCGACGAGCATGACGGCGATTTGGAACTTGTCCTTGATGAACCGGATGAGGTGCATGAGTTCCTCCTTTTCCGTGGGATTCATGCCGGCGGCGGGTTCGTCGAGAAGGAGCAACTTCGGGCGGGTGGCGAGGGCACGAACGATTTCGAGGCGCCGTTGATCACCATAGGGAAGGCTTTTGGCTTCTTCATCGCGCAAGGAACCGAGTTTGAAGATGTCGAGCAATTCCAGGGCGCGGGTCTCGACCTCTTTTTCGAGGGATTTGAAACGCGAGCCACGCCAGAGGGAGGCGCGGACGCCGTGTTTGCAATGCAGTTGCATGGCGGCCCGGACGTTGTCGATGACGCTGAGGGAGCCGAAGAGGCGGATGTTTTGGAAAGTGCGAGCGATGCCCTGGCGTGTGAGGTCATGCGGTTTGACGCCGGCGATGCTGCGACCGTTGAGGTGGATGTGACCTTCGGTGGGCTGATAGACACCGGTGATCATGTTGAAGGCGGTGGTTTTGCCGGCGCCATTGGGGCCGATGAGGCCGATCAACTCGGAAGGATTCACCTCGAGGCTGAAATTGGACACGGCGGTGAGGCCGCCGAAACGGATGGTGGCGCTTTCGAGTTTGAGCAGGGGCTGGCTCATGCGGGTGCCCCTCCCTTTTTGCGAGTCCAGGTGAAGAGGCCCTGGGGGCGAGCCATCATCAGGACGATGATGAGGAGGGAGTAGATGATCATGCGATACTCGCTGAATTGGCGCAGCACCTCGGGGAGGAGCGTGAGGATGATGGCGGCGACGACGACGCCAGCGGTGCGTCCCATGCCACCCAGGATGACCATGACGACGATGTCGATGGATTTGAGGAAATCGAAACCGGTGGGCGAGAGGAACTGCTTGTGATGGGCGTAGAGACCGCCGGCGATGCCAGCGAAGAACGCGCCTGTGACGAAAGCGGTGACTTTGTAGCGCACGGGATTGATGCCCATGGAACTGGCGGCGACTTCGTCATCACTCACAGCGATGAAGCCGCGGCCGTAGGTGGAGTTCACGAGGGCAGAGACGAAGTAGATGGTGAGAGCAGCGAGGCCGAAGGTCCAGCCGAGGGTGGTGTATTTGGGGATGCCCTTGAGGCCGCTGGCGGCGCCAACGGATTCCATGTTTTGAACCACGACGCGGATGATCTCGCCAAAGCCGAGTGTGACAATCGCGAGGTAATCGCCGCGCAGGCGCAAGGATGGCACGCCAACGCCCAGTCCGGCGAGGGCGGCCAGAGCACCGCCCGCGACGAGGGCGAAAAGGAAGATGACGGGCTGCAGCGCGGGTGGCAGCATGGGGGAGATGACAAGGGAGATTTTGGCAGCGGTATAGCCGCCAACGGCCATGAAGCCGGCGTGGCCGAGGCTGAATTGACCGGTGTGGCCGTTGATGAGATTCAGGCTGACGGCGAGGATGATGTTGATGCCGATATCGACGAGGATACCGAGATAGTAGCGATTGAATTGGGCGCTGAACATCGACACCACGACGGCGAGCAAGACGCCCGCGATCAGCCAGCGTTTGGCGCCTGTGATGGAGGATGGGTTGAGGCTGGAAGACATGATCAGACTTTCTCAACGGTGGCTTTACCGAGCAGGCCGGCTGGTTTGAACAACAGGATGAGGATGAGGATGGCGAAGGCGATGCCATCCCGGTAATTGGAGAGGCCGGAAATGCCGCCGGCGAAGGTTTCGAGCAAGCCGAGCAACAGGCCGCCGAGGGCGGCACCCGGAAGGTTGCCGATGCCGCCGAGGACAGCGGCGATGAAGGCCCGAAGGCCTGGTTGAACGCCCATAAGCGGGTCGATGCCGGGGGCTTTCAGGGCGTAGAGGATGCCAGCGATGGCGGCGAGTGCGGAGCCGAGACCGAAGGTGAAGGAGATGATGCGGTTGATGTTGATGCCCATCAGTGCGGCGGCTTGCTGATTGAAGGAGACGGCACGCATGGCGGTGCCCATTTTGGTTCGTTGCACGATGAACCAGAGCGCTGCGAGCATGACGAGGGTGGTGACGACTACGACGAGGTCATTGCTGCCGATGACGAGACCGCCGAGGTTGAAATCATGGACGGGCAGGAGCTGAGGGAAGGGTTTGGTGTCGGCTCCGAAGACGGCCTCGTGCTGGCAGGTGAACTCGATGAAAAGGGAGACACCGATGGCGGTGATCAACACGGTGAGGCGGGGCCGCTGGCGGAGGGGGCGATAAGCGAGGAACTCGATCAGAATGCCAATGCCAGTGCAGATCATGACGGAAAGCAGCGTGACGATCAGGGCACCTGTCAGGGAAGGTAACGGAAAGACGGTACCGACGGCGGGGGCTAAAAAATACGCGGCATAGGCGCCGAGCATGAGGACATCGGCATGGGCGAAGTTGATGAAGCGAAGAACGCCATAGACCATCGTGTAACCGAGGGCAATCAGCGCGTAAATGGAACCGAGCGCGAGGCCGTTGATGAGTTGTTGCAGCAGCCAATCCATGCGGGAGACGGTCCTAGTTTTGCTTCAATGCCTTTTGCTCGGAGGGACTCAGGGGGCGACAGTCTCCAAATACTTGAATTTGCCGTCCTTGACTTGAAGGATGACAGCGGACTTCACGGCGTCGCGCTGAGCATTGATGGCGATTTTGCCGGTTACGGCTTCGAAGTCTTTGGTGGCAGCGAGGGCATCGCGGATGGCCTTGCTGTCGGTGCTGCCGGCACGCCTGATGGCATCAGCGAGGAACATGGCGGAGTCATAGCCGAGGGCGGCCATGGCGTCCGGCACTTTGCCGTTGAAGCGTTTTTTGTAATCGGCCACAAAGGCGACGACGCCGGGTGAGGCAGCATCGGAGGCGTAGTGCGTGGAGAAGTAGTGGCCTTCAACGGCGTCTTTGCCGATATCCAGCAGGGTTTGGCTTTCCCAGCCGTCGCCGCCGCAGAGAGGAATGGTCAGGCCGAGCTGCTTGGCCTGGATGGCGATCAAGGCAACGTCGGTGTAGTAGCCGGGGACGAAGACGGCGTCGGGGGCTGCGCTTTTGATGGCGGTGAGCTGGGCTTTGAAGTCTTTGTCGCCACCGTTGAAGTCCAGTTCCGCAACGATTTGGCCGCCATTTTTGATGAAGCCCTCCTTGAAGAATTTGGCCAGTCCTTTGCTGTAGTCACTCTTCACATCGGTGAAGACGGCCACCTTAGTTGCTTTGAGGGACTTGGTGACGAAATTGGCCATGACGGTGCCCTGGAAGGGGTCGATGAAACAGACACGGAAGATGCAGTCGCCGGTTTCGGTGACCTTGGGGTTGGTTGAGGCCGGGGAGACCATGGGGATGCCGTTTTGCTGGCAGATGGGAGCGGCTTCGAGGGAGCGGCTGGAGGCGACCTCGCCGAGGACTGCGACGGCGCCGTCTTTGGAGATCAGTTTGTTGACGACGTTGGAGGTTTCACCGGCTTTGGATTGATTGTCTTCGGTGAGCAATTCGACTTTCTTGCCGAGGACTCCGCCAGCCGCGTTGAGCGTCTCGATGGCTAGCAGGGTGCCTTCGTGGGAGGAGATGCCGAAAGTGGCCTCTTTTCCGGTGAGGGAAGCGAATTCACCGATGACGATGCCGCCGTCGCCATTCTTGCCGCAGCCGGTGAGGGAGATCAGGAGGGCGAAGGCAGAGGCGCAGGGAAGAAGGAGGCGTCGGTTCATGGGCGCAGGTTAGACAGCAAGCTCCATGCCGACAAGGGCGAAATACGCCAAACTAGGGGGAGTGTTCAGAGGGATGGGTGGACATCGCAGGGCGGGGAAATGATTTGGGTGCCTTAAAGCGTTGTCTGAGGGGGGGCAGATTGGCCACCGAATCGCGAATCATTCAACTCTGACTTCGGTGTTTCTATACTAGGATTTGCGGCCGAAGAAGCGGCTGAGGATTCCGTTCTTTGGGGGCGGTGGAGTGGCTGAGGTTGTGGAATGTGCGATGGGTTTGAGTGCGGCGCGCGGGGATGAGGGAGTGGCTTCGGGAAGAGCTGGAGGGGTGTGAAATTGAGAGGTGTTTTGGGAGGGCAGCGGGATGCGGAGGGGGCCAGGGCGGAGGATGGTTCCGGAGTTCGGCTGGGTCCATGATGGGTGGCAGTCGATCAGGGGTTGCCAATGGGTTTGATCGGGGTGCCAGAGGAGGGTGTAAGGAGCGAACGTGCCTTTTTCAAACTCGGACTCCATGAATTCGGAGGAGAAGGGGCCGAGGGCGACGCCGTCTTGGTTGTAGAACCAGTTTTCGGAGTGGCTGAGGGGAGGGGCGGTAGGGGGAGCTTCCATTGGATGGTCGCTGGGGTTGAGGCGTGAACCGCTGGTGCCGATGGCCGGACTCGAACCGGCAAGGAGATTGCTCTCCGGCAGATTTTAAGTGGGACCCTTCAGCTTCCAGTCGTTGCTTATTTCTACTGTTCTCGGGGGCTGTATGCAAGTCCTTGCTGGTTACGGGAATTGTGTTTTGGCAATCATCGGCAGGTAGATGTTCTTGTGGGGTCATATTGCGTCATGCCACCCCTTTTGAGGTGAATCAAATGGGTTCGAAGGTGCCTGGAGGTGCAGTCAGGTGGAAAATCAAAGGGTGCAAATGAACGATGTTTCGGCAGACACGAAATCTGCTGTGGCGCGGGGTGCGGCGGTGCGAGATTTGAGGGGTGCGTTCCAAGGTGCAAGCGCTGGAGGTGCGGCAAAGGTGCAGCAGTTGGGTCATGCGTTGTCATGGCGGTCCATCGTTGCGCAACAACTTGCACCCAATGGAAGGTGCAGGACATGGAAGGCAGTGCGCGGATTTGACACACCTGCCTTGGTATGGAAGATCAAAAATCTGCTGTCCAATACTCGGAATCCGTTGAGACCAAAACACTCTGGACCATCGAGGATGTCGCCCGCTACGCCCGGTGCAGTATTCGCCATGTGACGACCCTCCGCGAGCAAGGGCTGCCCTTTCGCAAGCTGGGCCACCTGGTTCGATTCAGCCCTGAGGCTGTCAAACGGTGGTTCGAGGATTGATTTGGCCATCTCACGCCAGACGCCTTCGTGATCGCAGATTCGATTTTTGATCTCGTGGTAGGCGGCAATGTTGTGAAGGATGCTGCATTTTGCCCGCACGGGCCAGGTGCTAGGCCGCTGGTGCTCAAGAAGCAATTGAAGGCTGATTGCGAACGATGAGCGAAGGCTTCACAATAAGGCACCGTCACCTGAGGGTGATGAATGGCGGAGATTGGCAACGCGTAAAAACGGGCTTGGCATCTGAGCGAATGGTGGAAATATGTTCTTATGAACAATTCAATAGCCATTTCGCTTCCCTCCAGCCCCAAGGTGGAAATCAGCCGTCTCGGTTTGGAAATGACCCAGCCTCTCACCTTTGAGGAGTGGCGTGACATGGCGCCTACTCTTGGGCAGCTGGTCACGGGAGTGGGGTTTGTGATTGGGGACTGGCTGGTTTACGGCGAGACTCATTTCTCTGAGAAAGGCCCGATATCACGGCGGGTTTCGACACCCATTTACGACGAAGCGGTTAATGTCACTGGTCTGGACCGCCGCACGCTGCATAACTACGCCTATGTAGCGCGACGGGTGCCGGCGGCACGGCGCAGTTTGCGGCTGTCGTGGGAGCATCACCGGATTGTGGCCAAATTGCCCGCTCTTGAGCAAGAGCACTGGCTAAACTTGGCGGAAAAGGCTGGCAAAGAGCGGGTAATCAGCACCATGAGGCTGCGCAAGAGTATCCATGCCGGGCGATTGCTGACTCCAAAAGAAATGACTCCGGATCCGGCTGACCGGGGGCAACCCAACCACATCCCCCACCTCAACCGACTGTGGGTGTGGTGGCTAGACTTGCGCGAGAGTGGCTGGCGCAAGGAAGCGACCCGCGAACAGAAGGACGCTCTCAAACGCGACCTGGGCATCGTGCTGCAAATCATACAAGAAATTGGCTGACGGGCATGGGCTTTGGGTTTGAATAGGGGCTGTCCTTCGTGACGGTCTCATGCCTTCCCATTCCGACCTTTTGTTTTGCTACTGCCTCCAAGTTGGTGGACGGGAATTCGCGATCCGGGTGGATCATGGCGGTAACATGACTTGGGACGATTACCCGTCCCGGCGCGCGGCGCAGGCGGTTGATGGCGACGGATTGGCTGCACCTCTGTTTGCTGCTGAACCAGACGCTTTCACGGTCAAGGTCCAGGCGCGGGGAGATCTTCTGGGCCAAATCCGAGTGGCGGCTGACCAGGTTGCCACCGATGAATGGGCAGCAGAGGATGAGGCGCGACTTGACGACATCCTCCTGCCGCTGTTCTGGACCCAAGTGAACCCGCGCCTCCGGCATCCGGTTGATCCCGGCAACACGAATGATTAAAGCTGCTCATAAATCTGCATCAGCGGCAGCAGATCCCGTTTGATTGCAGCGCGCTGTGCGGGTGTAGCGCGGGTCAGCCAGCGGTCCTGCTGCAGGGTCTCCCACCAGGCGCACAAGCGATTGACGAAGGGGATGTGATTGGGTCGTCCACGCTCGCCGGGTGCGATCCGCATGTCGGCCAGACTCAGCAGGCGGCCGGCGGTGATGCTTTTACGCAGGCGGCGCGTCGACACAACACCCGATTTATCGCCGTTCAGAGCGGTTTTCAGCCATCGGGTTTGATCCCTGGCTTCCAGTTTGGCCACGGCCTTGTGATGCTCCCAGGATAGATCTTCGTTGCGCAACGAAGCTGGGACCCGGCGCGCCACATAGGCGTAGGTGATGAGCGTGGAGCGGTCCAGACCAGTGGCGGCCATCGCCCGCTCATAGGCGGCGGAGTCCACCCGGCGCGCAGGTTGTTTCCCCGGTTTGGCAAAGTGCGCCTCGCCGTAAATGAGCCAGTCGCCGATGAGGAAAGCGACGCAGCGGGAGGCCTCATTCAATCGGGGGGCCAGAGCGGCCCATTCCTCGAACGAAAGCTGGGTGTGGACGGCAAGGCCGGTGCGGGATACGGTGAACTTGTGGCAGTCAGGCAAGGTGAGGCTCATGGGCGGGGCAGGGGTTGGTCAAGGTGGTTGAGTTGGTGATGACGGCGTTGGCGGTAACTATCGCGGGCAGGGAGCGAGCGCATGGCCCGGGAAGGGGGCAGGTTGAGGGCGCTGCTGAGACTGACGCAGCGTTTGCTGACCGCGGCCCGAGTGACGCCGTGGCGGTGGGCGATGGTGGTCATCGAGTCACCGGTGTAACAAAGGCCGGTGACTAGAGCTAGGCACTCGATGCTCAGTCCCGGGCGGTCCTGAGAAAGTAGTTCGCCGATCAGACGGCGCAGCAGATGCAGGGTGTCCTCGTCGGATCCTACATGCATTTCCGGCTGAGCGAATCTCTCGGGCGGGCTTTCTTCAGGCTCGACGGCGGATATCGAGCAAAGTGGGGTGTCGGCGACATCCCGGTGACGGCTGCCGACGGTGTCCGGCATGTCAGGGGAGTCGAGGCCCAAGTCCGCAAGCTGGCTGCGCTGATCGGGAGGAAGAGACTCCACCCAGGCGTTGTATTGACGGGCATACTCAGCATCCGAATCGCGCTGGCGGCGGATGTAGCTGTCCGGAGCGTCACGTTCCATGGTGGCAGTCATGGGCGGACCTCCTTTCCCTGTGCCTCGGGGCGGTGGCTGAGCAGCCAGCCGATCACGAGGTGGGGCTGGAAGCGGACTAGTTGGCCGATCTTGATGAAAGGCAGGCCGTCTTGCCGGAAGTAGCCGACTTGGCGCAGGCTGCAACGGGCGAAACGGGCGACGTCACGGGCCGTCCACAAAGGCGGGACGGGAAGGGGATCTGAGGCTGAAATCAGCGTGTTTGCGGAGGATTGCGTGGGTGTGCTCACCCCCGGGGTGCTGTGTCAACTGACCCACTCATCTTCGTTGCAAAACGAAGATCGGCGAGGGATCAAAATGGAGCCGCTGCGGCATCGTGAATCGGACCCATTTCCCAGCCTCAACGGGCGCTGAATGCCGATGTGTGCGGATACCTGCCGATAGCGTGGAGGAGGCGAAAAACGGCCCGCAGAAAGCTCCCCCAGGAGCCCTCCAATCCCGCTTGCGCTGCCCTTACCTTCAGGAGTATTTGCGACGTGCCAGAGAGGCGTTTACGCGCTTTATGAGGGCCTACCCTCGGCTCGACCCATCTCTCGAGTTGGGCGCATGGATGAGCTCGTTCCCCTTCCATTCGTTGCACCGAACTCGTATCAGATCGCACATCGGTTGTTTTTGATTTTTTCCCCTGGTGCGAACTCGTATCGCATCTCGTCCCCCCCTAAAGGGGGGAGGACGACATGATACGAGTTCGCACAGGCACCGCGCTTTCTCGTAACGTTACGAGTTGATACGAGAAATACGAGTTCGCAATCAGCGGCGTTTTTTGGCGTTTTTGGCGGCAGTGTTTTTGGGGCGTTTGGCCTTCACTCGGAGCGGCACCTCCTCCATCAGAGAGCCGCGCTCGGCAAGCCGGGTCTGGTAGGCCGCCACCATCTCGGGCAAGCCACGCAGCTTCTGGCCTCCACGACCCTCCCCGATGATCATTTGGATCAAACCTTTCGACTCCGCCTCATCGGCCAAGCCAGCATAGAAGTTGCGGTGCCAGCCGTGGTCGTGGAACAGGTTCTTGAGTTGGTCAGCGGACAGCAGGGCCTCGCGCGGCCTGTATTTGAAGGTGGTGGGGAACAGCCCGAGGAACTCCTCCATGCTGGGCTTCCTGCGGTCAATGCGTGTCTCCTCGCCGCCGCCCTGCTCTTGCTCCAGTTCTTCCTCGGGGACCTCCCGCCAATGCATGCCGCCGCCGAGGGCGTGGCCGATCAGCCGCCCATAGGAACGGTTGCCGTCATCGTCCTCCCAGCGCAGTCTTGCTCCGCGCTTGCCCGCCTTGAGCTCGAAGATCGTGTGGCTGCCCACCGAGCGCAGCGCAAGCACAGCCCGTGGCCAGTTGGCCCATTCAGCGCTGCCGCTGCCCAGGTAGGCGAAGTCGGTGCCATTCCACTTGGGTTTTTCGGAGCCGCTGGGGGGCTTGTTGCAATGGTGAAGCACGACAATGCCGCAACGATGCTGGTGAGCCAGTGGATTGAGGCCGTTGCGCAGGAACGCGCCCACATCCTTCTGCGAATTGGCCTCCCCGCCCAGATAGGCCAGAGCCGGGTCGATCCACAGCAAATCAGGCTGGTGCTGCGAGAGCATCGGCGCGAGCACCTGATCGCAAAAGTCCTGGCCGACGCGCACATCCTCGGTCGCCACCAGGATGTCGCGCAGCACCACGTTCTTTTCCTCCTCGGTAAACCCCAGCCCGTGCAGCACTCCGTCGCGCATTTCCGCGAGGTCGCCGTTGTCGTTCTCGCTCTGGATGATGAGCGAGCGCAAGGGGCGCGCGGGGGTAATGCGAAAGAAATCCCGGCCCACCGCCCAGCACATGGTCGCCTGCATGGCCAGGGTGGATTTGCCCACGCCACTCTGGCCCACGAAGAGCAGAGCGCCACCGCGGCACAGGTAGCGGAACTTGAGCAGTTCATCAGGATCATTCTCCGGCGGAGTCAGCAGGGAGCCCAAGGCGAAGGCCTGCGGTGGAGGCAGCTTGGGTTTTTCCTCGCCCGCACCCGCGTCAGTCGCTGTTCGAGGTGCCACAGGGGATGCAACCTCTGGAATCTTGGCCATGTCGGCCCATTGGTCCCGGTTCATGGCAGGTTGTGGGGGTTATAGTGGTAAACAGGCTGGCGAACCGATGGGGCGCCATTACGGCGTCTGAGTCCGTCGGGCATCCGCACAAATTGGCAGCGCGTCCAGGTGGCAGGGTCCGCGCCGAGCGAAACAGCATACCGCATGAAGCGCAGTTGTTTGGCTTCGTCGGCCGCTGCGCAATTGAACCAGCCGTGCAGGGACTTGTTGCCACTGTGAACCGCCATGACCAAAGGGGCCAAGCGCCCCAGGTGCCAAAGCACCGCTGCATGCGCATCGGCGGGTCCCTGGTCGAATTCGATGACCAGATAGCGCCGCGGACCCGTGTTATCCAGGGTCCGCAGGGACTTTCGGCCATCCCCCTTCCGCAAGCCCCAATGGGCTTTCATGGGCGATGGCACAATCAACTGCTGGTCGGCCAGTTCGCCTCGCCAGTCTTCTCGGTTGCCCACTCCGAAGTCTTTTCTCACATCGAGCGCAACGCACAGCAGCGGGTTGTCGGGAAACAGTTCGTCGATCAACCACTCGGTCATGGGTGCTTCCCAATCGATGCGAACCGGTGACGCTTCCCACAGGTCAGCCAAGCCGGTCACTCCGCTCGCAGCTACGACAGCCTCGATCTGCTCCTCATTGCGCTCCGGCCAGCTGTGACGGCTTGGCTGCGCAATCGGCTCTCGATTGCCCTGAGGCTGTTGCGGGTGCCGATGACTTTCGTTGCGCTCGCGCGGTTGCCAGGCGCAGGCCTCTGAATTGGCGATGGCGGACGCGATCTCTACTGCCGGGACATCCCGGCCGCAGCCAGCACAAGCGGCTTCGATGAGCGCGGCCATTTCGGCCTGGTTCGGAAAAAAGGGATGCAGCACCCGGGCGATGCGGAACAGCCAGTTGTGGACACCAGCGCCTGCGGTCGGACAAGTAGCCAGCATCTCCGCAACAAACCTCGGGAGTCGGCGGTTGGTGGTGAGGGGACGGCTCATGGCTGGCTGCCTCCTTTCTCGCTAAGGTCCCGACCGCGGGAGGCAAGCCGCCGCTGATCGCGCAGATACGCCATGACCTCAGCTCCGTCGTAGCGAACCACGGTGCCGAGGCGCAAATGCGGAAGGCCAGCTTTGCGCAGGTTGATCAGGTGTCGTTGGCTGACCTTGAGCAGGTCAGCCAGTTCTTTTTCAGTCAGCCATTGAGGGGTGGATTCCATTGGGTTCATGCCCTTGCCCTGGTGTCAACTCGACCCGGCGACGCTTGAGATTGACAGCATCGCAAGAGCATAAGCATCATGCACACGCCTGCCCATCAACCCTGCTACCTCTCGCTAAACCGTCTTGCCCAGATCACCGGCAAAAGCCGAATCACGCTCCTGCTACGGGTCAAGGACGGCAAACTCATTCCGGACGCGGCCCTCGACATCGGGGGCGGTCGCTCCCTGCCACTTTTCTTGCCAGAGCAGGCCGGACCATTGAGCCAACCAAAGCCACGCTCCACCGCGCATCCGCTTCTTTGAGCCCTCTCACCCCAAACTCTCCCATCATGTCAGTCACCCCCACCCCTCCGAGCATGAACCAATCCGTATCCTTGCCCATTCTCCCCAAATCCGAGGCTGCTGCCCTTAAAGCGATCCAACAGGCTTGGCAATGGCACTCGGAGCGTTTGATGGTACTGCAACCCGAATGCGTCCAGGCCGACCGCAGGGCAGCCTATGGAGCGTTCCTGGCCGAACCGAGCCCAGAAAACGAGCAACGACTCGCCGTGCTGGCCGATGATCACCTGACGGGTAAGCGCTACGCTGTGCTGCGAGAGGCCCATGCGGAGATACTCTTTCGGCTGCGGACTCAGGCCATCGACAGGGTGACGCCCTTGCTGGAGCAGCACCGGCAGGATTTGACGGCTGAAGTGGTGGCCCACAAAGCACCAGATACAGACCAAGGCTCAGACTCGCGTATCGACGCCCAGGATATCAAAAACAGGCGTGCCCTGGAAGCGGTCACGCTGGTGCTCCAGAACTTGGAACAGATGGTGCATACGCCACCGATGGACCATGACTGGTCACCCGGTGTGTTTGCGGGCCTCTTCCAATCCGCAGCCGAAACCCCTGCAATCACACCGCAAACCCGCCCTGCCAAGCCTGTTGCGCAACGATGATACGCATTCGTTTGGGTGCCAAGGCACGAGAGGGAGAATACACACCCTCTCTACCAGTCGCCGGGAATGGCCTGCAAGGATGTGCAGCAGGTTTGAGTATCAGCGATGAAGGTCGTTTGCGCATCAATAACTGGGCTCGTCTGGAGGCACATACATGACGGTTTTGGAGTCACAATCTCGGACGAGGTTCCAGACACCACTTTTGTAAATGCCTTCATATGCGCCGAATTCTACCGCCCCGTTAACCGGCTTCACCGTTTCGTTCTGGGAGGTTCAAGCTCAGCCGCCTGAGTGTAGCACATTCAGCACTTCATCAATCGCCCTGCGGCTCTCCTCCTGGATGGCCGTGGCATCCAGACCGGACAGGATGGGCGGCAGTTCGTTCTCGAACTTGTTGCGGAGCAGTTCCTTCGCCCGACCGACCAGACGGGTCCAGGTCTGGCGCACCTCCTCGATGCTCACATACTC
>Ga0164292_10002545_pt1 | contig 14894 bp, 13 predicted proteins | sample GEODES117metaG_FD_111486 | JGI IMG/M metagenome (GOLD analysis project Ga0164292, IMG submission 111486) | Eutrophic lake water microbial communities from Lake Mendota, Wisconsin, USA - GEODES117 metaG | ecosystem: Environmental > Aquatic > Freshwater > Lake | place: USA: Lake Mendota... | reverse complement strand
CGAAAGACCCAAAAGAGTAAACGTATTTAGCGTAAAATTCATGTACTTTAAAATAATAAAAGCACCAAGAATTGAAGTTGGAATGGCCAAAATCACGTTGATCGTTGCGGCAAATGAACCAAGAAAAAGCCAACAAACAAAAGCCGTCAGAACAGCAGAAAGGATCATGGTAAAACTTAGTTCATGAATAGAGTCTTCAATGAACTTTGTTGTATCAAAATTTAATCCAATTTTTAAACCAGGAGGAAGATTCTTAGAAAGATCCTCCATCTTTTTTCTAACACCTTTTGCAACATCTACTGCGTTTGAACCTCTTTGCTTTCGAATACCGAGTCCAATGGCAGCAAGGCCTTGCACTCTGGATAAACGTCTAACATCTGCAAGCCCTTCTTCAACATCAACAACATCCCTCATAAAAATCGGGACATAATTGGGAGCTCCGCCACGCCGGATAATAGGTAATTTTTGAAACTCATCGACCGATGTTGCTTCCCCTAGTGTCCTCACATTCATTTCTGTCTGTGGATTTTCAATAAAACCGGAGGGAGATTCTTTATGCTCAGATTGAATCGCGGCAATAATATCTGTAACAGTTAATTGATACTGATTCAGTTTTTCATTTTTTGCCCATACCCTTAGATTCGGCTCTACATAACCACCAAGAAAAACATCTGCCACACCAGAGACAGTCTGGAACTGATCCTTCAGTTGATCACGCACATAGGCCATCATCTCTTTCCGGTCCATCGTTTCTGAGGAAACTGCTAACCATAAGATAGGCCGATCATCAGGATTTACTTTGCTAATAATAGGCGGATCAATATTTTCAGGAAGAAATCGATTGGCCTGATTGATCCTTGCTTGAATTTCCGAAACTGCAACATCAATATTTTTATCCAGATTAAATTCAACAGAGATATTGGCAGACCCTAATTTAGCGGAGGAAGTAAGAGTTTTAACTCCTTCAACTGAAAGTACGGCCGATTCAATAGGATCAATGACATCGAGCTCCATCACCTCAGGGGCAGCTCCTTCGTAAGAAACTGAGATATTCACCATTGGAAAATCAACGTCCGGTAGCTGTGAAACTCCCATCCTTCGCATTTGAAGAAATCCAAAGATAATCAACGCCCCCATGAGCATCCAAGCAAAAACAGGCTTTTTAATTGAAACGTCTGATAAACTCATGGAAGAACTCCTGTCAAGGCCTCAAGATTTTTTTGATTAATGTGACCGAGGGCCGTGAGCATATCCACCGAACGCTTTGTTTGGATATACATGTTCATAGACTGAAGAACATCAAGATTGGTTACGAGACCAAACTGATAATCTTTCTTATTTAACTTGTAGGCCTCTTCAGACTTACTCAACGCCTCTTTTAGAGATTTTAATTGTTCTTCAATTTGGATGAGATTCTGGTAACTCACAGTCACCTCTCTCTCGGCAGTTCTAAGGGTTTCATCTTTTCTCAGTTCAGAAATTCTCTTCTCTTGAGTCGCCTGCCTAACAGCAGCCTGAACTCCTCCGCCTTGATAAAGGGGAATAATGACTGCAACTCCAACATCCCATTCAGAGGTGGCAAGAATACCAGTCCGTTCAATATAATAATTCGTTGTGAGATCGACCTGCGGATAATGGGATCCCTTGGCTATTTCAATTTGCTTCATCGCCACTTTTGTTTGCTGTCCAGAGGCTAAAATATCAGGACGAGAGGCCAATTTCTGAAGGTAATAATCTAAACCTAAATTAGCCTTAGGAGGTAAAATGTCTAAATTGACTTCATTTGGATTTAGTCCCGTATAGAACTCAAAAACTTTTTCTGCCTCATGTAGTTTAGACTTCGCCTCAAAAAGCTGGGATTCTGCAATATGGAGCTGTGCTTGTGCCTCTACCAACTCTCCTCTTCTGGATCGCCCGATGGATGAGCGCTCACTAATAACCTTAAGTCTTTCTTGACTGAAATTTTTAAGCTCCTCGACGTTTTTTAAATCACTTTTAGCAAGGCCGAGATTGTAATAGGAGTTAATCACTAACTGATACAGACTAATTTCAGTTGCACCTTTCAAATAGCGAGAAAGAGTGATGTTTTCTTTTGCTAACTGAAGAGCAGCAAGAGAGCCTCCTCTCAGGATGGGTTGAGTGAGCCTGAACCCGTATGTGTATTGGCGTGTTAATAAAAAGGGACTTCTTCCAGCGGCATTTGGGGGATCAATTTTTGTATAGGATCCAACTCCCGAAATCGTGGGTCGTATGGCGGCCTCTGCTCTGGATTTCAATTCCATGTTTTGTTCCACAAATGTATCTGCTCTTTTGATGGACTCCATATTCACTCGAGCTGCTTCAAAAGCTTCTTTAAGATTCACTGCCCCAAAAGAGTGATGAATGGAAAAACAAAAAATGGTTATTAAAAGACTCCACTGACTCATAAAAATTTTCCCGGAAACATAGAATTTAACCGACTAAAACGATTCGGCCAATTTTAAGTTGAGTTTACAGGGTTGTCCATCAACTTGAACGAGATTTATCTCCGACATAAAAAGTTTTGTCAGCTTCATAAGTTCTTATAATGAGAGTAAATGTAAGATGGAATAAAAGCATTTAGGGCCTAAGCTTAATCCATATACCATCTCTCAAGGAGGAGACATGAGACTATTAGCCGTTATGGCCGTATTGGGCCTTTCCTTTGAAGCTTTTTCTGCAATCAACACTTCTTACTTTCAACCGCTTGATGTGAATGCTCTTCATGATCAAGAAGTTGCAAACGAAAAAAAGGGAGAAGCTCCTCGCTTTGCGGTTCCTCACAAGGTTTCTATTAAGCCTTCATGGGAAAAATCTGGAACAGATTATGTTTGGACTCATCAAGTAACTGCTCCGAATGCAGTTTCATTAAATTTTGGTTTTACTCGTTTTAATCTTCCTCAAGGTGCAGAACTTAATATTTACTCTGCTGACAGAACTCAATTTATTCGTTCTTTCACTTCAGAGGATAATAACGTTAATAACCAACTTTGGACTCCAGTCATCATGTCTGATGATGTGATCATTGAAGTTGTAGCTCCTGCAACTGTTGCATCAAAAGTTGACATTGAGCTTGGACAAATTGGTCAAGGTTTCAGAACTTTCGGTCAATCAACTTTAAAAGCTGGAAGCTGTAACATTGATGTTGCTTGTTCAGAGTCTCAAGGTTGGGAAAAAGAAGTGAATTCTGTGGCAGTGATCTCAACTGGTGGATCGGCTTTTTGTACAGGTTTCATGGTAAACAATACATCTGGTGATAAAACTCCTTATTTCATGACTGCAGCACATTGCAGAATCACAGCTTCAACAGCTCCATCTCTTGTGACTTATTGGAATTACCAAACATCTAAGTGTGGTGGCTCTCGTGATGGTAAGATGACTGATTTCCAAACTGGATCAGTTCACCTAGCTTCAGGTTCAAAATCAGACTTTACTCTCGTAAAATTAAACTCACAGCCTAAAGCTGAATGGGGTGTTCACTATGCAGGTTGGGATGCAACAACGACTGGACATGACTCTCCAGCGGTTGCTATTCACCACCCAAATGTTGATGAAAAATCAATTTCATTCGAAAATCAGAACGCAGTTATCTCTTCATATGGTGGTCAAAGTTCACCTGGAGATAACACTCACGTAAGAGTTATTGACTGGGATAAGGGAACAACTGAACCGGGTTCATCTGGATCTCCTCTATTCAATAAAGATCACCGAGTTGTTGGTCAATTACACGGCGGTGGAGCTGCTTGTGGAAACGATCTTTCTGATTACTACGGCCGCCTTAATACATCATGGAAAGGTGATGGAACGAAAGGTGGAAGTTTAAAAGAGCACTTGGATGCTGCTAATACTGGAATCATGATTACTGATACGATCTAAAAATGAAGGCCCCGAAAGGGGCCTTTTTTTTTGACTTCAAATTAAGATTTTGAACCAACCGTTTTTTGAATCATTTCTACAATTTCATATTGAATTTCTTTATCATCATCTATGTCCGTATGATCCAACGGGGAGAGAATATTTCTTACGTTCGTTTTCTCATCTCTTCTAGCGACATGGGGACCATCATTTAAAACAAAACTATTTTCACCAAAAACGTTTAGGTGCTGTTTTACGTTTTGAGGAATAATACTGTGTGAAAATCCAATAGCATCGATCGTTACGAGTAGATCGACTTTTCTAAAATTCTCTTTTAAAGAATCGAGCTCATCAGCAATTTCAATCGCTGTATCTCCGCCTAGACTATGGCCAACAAGGACAACAGGAAAGTCCTTATGAACTTTTTTAATTTCCTCGATGATCTCATCTTTTTGATCCCAACCGTAAATTCTCGATCCCTCAATCGCCTCGGCTATACGACCAACTCCAGCATAACCTCCCTCACTTTTGGAAGGTGAACTAAAGACATCAAGACCCTTTATAAAAATAATCGCAGGCCTTTTTATTGTGCCGGCCTTTACTTCCTTATCATTTATCTTCTCTAATTTTTTCACTGATTCATCTTTCGCTATATCCTTAGCAAAATCTTTTGAAAAGTCAGTTTTCGGAAGATCAGGGAGGGATGGAGAAGGAGGTGTCGGAAGATCTGGTAAAGGCAAAGAACTAGCCGCTGATGGAGATGGAGGTACCTTGGCATTACTCGAAAGATCAACTTTATAATCTGGATTTGTTGCTGGAACTTTTCCAGGCATCACTTTGGGATACAGGTTTTTACCTCCTCGGGGATCGGCCCGAAGGGATTTAGACTGCTGTAAAGATCCTGGTGTGGTTAAATCTGCTTTCACAAACAAATTGTATCATTACGCAAAATAAAAGCGTATGAGGCAAATTTTAATACCGACAAGACCTGTCGGGATACATAAATGATTTTCAGTTCCTGATTTATTTAAGATACTTTTATCTATGAAATTTGAAATTGGAGTCGCTAAAAGGGACATCACGTGCTTTGTGCCTGGTATTGGCATGATGGGCTACGGTCAACACCATAACATTGTTAAAGAAATAGCAACCCCCCTTTGGGCGAGAGTCCTCTTTTTGAGATCTCCTTCGTCTCCATTTATCATTGTTCATCTTGAGCAGGCCTTCGTCACTTTGGCGATTAAGGAAGAAGTTTTAAACAGAATCAACTCTCTTTTTCCTGAGTGGGGCATTGGTTTAAATAATCTCGTTATTTCTGCCCAGCATACCCATTCCGCACCTGGTGGATATAGTCACTATCCTTTTTATAATTTCACAATACCTGGTTTCCAAAAAAATATTTTTGAAAAGATTGTGAGCTCCATTTTAGAGGCGATTGAAGAAGCTTCCAAAAAACTTCAGTTAACAACTCTTCACTTCGGTAGAATTGAAATAGGACAAGATAAAGAAGTGGCATTTAATCGATCTATCTCCGCCCATGCCCTTAATCCTGAGGCAAAATACACCTCCATAGAAGAAAAACATCTGGCCATTGATAGAACCATGGAAGGCATGTCTTTCATTAATCAAGAGGGAAAATGTATTGCATTTCTTAATTGGTTTGGAGTTCACTGCACGAGTATTTCTAGTTTTAATACCAGAATTCATCACGATAACAAGGGCGTAGCTGCAGAACTTTTTGAAAATAATCACCCTGGGGTGATGGCGTTCTTCTTCCAATCTTCTGCGGGAGATGTTTCTCCAAATTTTATTTGGGATAGAGAAACAAAGCTCATGCGTGGAAAATTTAAGGATCAGTATGAAAACGCTTCATTCAACGGAGAAATTCAATTTCGAGAAGCAGAACAAATTCAATTCTTAAAACAGATAGAAGGTGACATAAAGTTTGTTCATACGTTTTTTGATATGTCTTTAGAAGTTTGTCCACCGGCACATGGAGTTGCCTTCTTTCGAGGGACAGACGAAGGTCCTGGAGTACCTAAGGCCATCGGGGATGCCGTAAGCATTATTTCGAAATTAGTCAAAAAGTATCACCTTCTAAAAGAACCAGAACATTACAAAGATTTTTATGAGGCACAAGGTAGAAAAGATATTCTTCTTGATCATCGAAATGGTTCCTTTCTTGGGATTCCCTTAAAATTTTGGAAAAGGCTTCCGCCTTTGCCTGAGCCATCTATCGAGGCCTTTAGAAAAACAGCAGCGTCCAATGCGCTTGAAACTCTTCCTTGGGTTCCACCGATTCTTCCTTTTCAGATGCTCTTGTTGGGTGACATCGCGATTGCTTTTGTTCCAGGGGAAATCACTGTTATGTCAGGAAGAAGATTAAAACAGCAACTTCTAGAAGATCTTGGTCCTAATGGTATCTCAGAAGTGATTATTTCAAGTTACTCCAATGCCTTCATGGGTTATATCGTGACTCCAGAAGAATACGATAAGCAGTGCTATGAGGGAGGTCATACCATTTATGGAAGAAACACCCTCACTGGTGTGCTCAGGGCCTTCACCCTTCTTACTGATAAAATTTTAAATAAAGAGAATAACTATCGGACCCCGGAAAACTGGTTTCATTTTCCTCCCGAAGAACTCGAAAAGAGAAGTCTATGAAATTCATTTTGATCATGATTTGTTTCATTTCATTTAGTGCAATGAGTGAAGAAATAAAGGTATTAACTTGGAATGTATTTATGCTTCCAAAACCGATTAATTTTTCCAAGCAGCGAGCTAGAACTCCCCTCATTATAGAAAAATTACAAAAAAGTCATTACGATGTTATTTTCCTTCAAGAGGCCTTTAGGTCAAAGTTTCAAAAAGAACTTAAAGAAAATCTTTCTGAAACTTATCCATATCAAGGAAATCTTAAGAAGGGTAAAAACATATTACATGTTTTGAATTCCGGGCTCTATATTGCGAGTAAATATCCATTTACGGTCATAGGTAAAAAATATTTTGATTCTTGCATTCACTCCGATTGTTTTGCCTCAAAAGGTGTACTGCTCGTTGAGATAACTCTACCCACTGGTAAAAAAGTTCAAATCGCCAACACTCACATGCAAGCATGGGAGGATGAGGAAGCGAGAAGAGTTCGTACTGATCAATTGTTTGTCATAAAAAACTTATTTACATCAAATCAAAAAGATCACACCCCTCAAATTCTCATCGGTGATCTTAATATTGATGGACTTTTGCAGGACGAATATGAAAAGGCACTAGATCTCATGGAAATGACCTCAACTCCCCTCTCCGGTGAGCTAAGGGCTTCAAATGGCTTTAAAATAGATTGTTATAAAACGCCTGGAGATGATAAAAAAGAGCAGTGGCTTGATCATCTGTGGCTTAAAGCGAATAAATCAAGTGCCAAGATTCTTGATAAGCATGTTATCCCTATGATGGGAGCGTTAAACAACAAAAGTGATTGCCCGCTTTCTGATCATCATGCAGTCGAAGCTACACTCAGTTTATGAAAAGTTACCAAGAATATAAAAATATAACCGAAGGAATATCCACTCCTTCACTTTTTCTTGATCTTGATGCATTTAAAAACAATATTGCATGGATAAATAAACATTCTTCTCAAAAAAAAATAAGAATCGCCACGAAGTCAATTCGATCCAAAGAGATTCTCCGACGTATACTAAGCACCAATGACCATTTCGAAGGTCTTATGACCTTCGATCTCAGAGAGGCCTTATGGCTTAGAGAAGAGGGATTTAAAAATATCTTAATGGGGTACCCTACCCACGATATTGAAACCCTTAATGAATATGCCAAAAAGCCGGATGAGATAACCCTTATGGTGGATCTTGTCGAACACTTAGTTCTTCTTCAAGAGCTTGCTCATAAACATCAATCGGTCATGAACATCTGTATTGATATTGATTTATCTTTAGAACTACCGACACTTCGTTTTGGCGTCTATCGATCAAGTCTTAATTCAATAAAAAAGTTGAAAGCTTTTTTAAATGAGCTTAAAAAATGTCCTCGCTTGAATCTCGTGGGTCTTATGGGATACGAAGCTCAAATTGCGGGAGTCATGGACAAAAATTCATTAGGTATAAAAATTTTAAAAAAGATATCCCACAGAAAATTAGCTTCCTTTAGAAAGGAGTGCGTAGAGCTCATTAAGAATGAGGGATATCGTCTTCAATTTATCAATGGCGGAGGGACTGGGAGTCTCTTTGAAACAGGAAAAGAAAACTGTGTGACTGAAATGACTGTAGGATCTGGGCTCTATGCACCAGTTCTTTTTGATTATTATCAAAAACTTAAATTAAGTCCTGCTCTTTTTTTCAGTCTACCAATTGTAAGAAAACCTTTGACGAATATCTATACGTGTTTTGGTGGAGGCTATATCGCATCGGGTGCCATTGAAAAAATCAAAGGTCCTACTCCTTATCTTCCACTTGGAATGAAGCTTTTACCTTTTGAAGGAGGAGGAGAAGTCCAAACTCCTATTCAGTACAATGGCAATGAAACCTTAAATGTAGGCGACTCTGTCTTTTTTAGACATGCTAAAGCTGGCGAAATTTGTGAGCGATTTGATAAAATTATTCTTATTGAAAATGGAATCATCTCTGGAGAGGTCAAAACCTACAGGGGCGAAGGAAAAACATTTGTATGAAAAACTGGGCCGGAAATTTAATTTTCTCTCCTTCAAAAACGCATAGTCCAAAAAATACAGATGAGATAAAAAAGATCATAAAGGAAGCGATTGAAGGTCAGAATGTTATCCGCACTCGAGGAACAGCCCATTCTTGGACTGGTCTCTTTGAAACAAATCAAATTTTTATTGATTTAGATCATATGCAAGGCCTAATTGATGTTAATCAAAGTGAGAAATCCATAAAGGCTTTCGCAGGAACGAAACTTTCACTTTTTGGGGAAGAGGGATTTAAACATGAACTTGCAATGGCGAATCAAGGAGATATCAATAAACAATCTCTTGCTGGTGCTACAAGTACAGGGACTCATGGGACTGGAATTAATCTCCAATCTGTTGCCAACCAAATAATTGCCCTGACCCTTATTGATGGGCATGGTAATGAGATAGAGATTAATGAAAACTCTCCTTTCTTTAATGCTGCCCGCTTAAGCCTAGGCTCTCTGGGAATCATTTCAGACATTACGATGAAACTAGTTCCATCATACAAATTAAAAGTCAGAACATTTCATGAACCGATTGATGAGGCCATCAAGTTTTGTGAAGATCGCCTGTATAAAAACAGACATCTAGAAATGTTTTATTTTCCAGTTGGTGACTGGTCTCTCACGAAAATCATGAATGAAACAAATGAAGATGTAACACCGAAAACCATGTTCCATACAATTAATGAAAAAATAATTGAAAACTGGCTTTATATTCAGCTTAATAAGATTGCAAGCTCCACAGGGAGATACAAACTTATTGATAAAGTGATGCAAACCTTCGTCTCATCAGAAGAGAAAGTTGATTGGTCTCACCGCGCCTTTCCTACTGAGAGAGACGTTAAGTTTATGGAGATGGAGTATAATCTTCCTATCGAAAAATTCCATTCTGTTTTTAGTGAAATAAGACAAGCTATTAAAAATAATAATTTTCAAACACTATTACCGATCGAAATTAGGTTTGTTAAAAAAGATTCCATCTGGCTATCGCCTGCATTTGAACGAGACAGTGTTTACTTTGCGATTCATACCTACATCACAGAAGAATATCGCCCTTATTTTGATTGTATCGAAGCTATATTTAAAAAACATCACGGAAGACCACATTGGGGTAAATGGCATACTTTAAAGAAAGATGACTTCCTGAAAGTTTATCCAAAGTTTGAAGATTTTATGAAAGTCAGAAATGAATTTGATCCTCATGGCATTTTCCTCAATAATCACTTAAAAGAAATATTCGGAGTTTAAATGGGCTTACCACTCATCGCCACATTGTTTTTAATTTTTTTAACCATAGGCTATTTTAAATATGGATCTTGGGTTGCTTCTAACTTTAATTTAAATAAGGACACTGTTACACCCGCCCATACATATAAAGATGGTAATGATTATATTCCAACAAATCCTTTCTACCTTTTTGCCCAGCACTTTTCGGCGATTGCTGCAGCTGGCCCCATCGCTGGCCCCATTGTTGCCTGCCAACAGTTTGGTTGGCTTCCTTCACTCCTTTGGATTTCAATTGGTGTTGTTTTCATTGGTGCGGTCCATGACTTTAGTTCGCTTACTTGCTCCGTCAAGCATCATGCACACTCGATTGCGGATATCACAAGAGAACAATTAGGGACTAAGGCGGGAAAGGCCATGATGGTTTTTATTTGGATTGCTCTCGTGTACATTATCGTTGCCTTTGCTGACATTACTGCGTCTAGTTTTGTCTCTACTCCTGATGAGCTCTCGGGCCTCGGATTAAATTTTCATCCTGGTGGTGCGGTCGCATGGGCTGCGATCTCTTATCTTCTCCTTTCTATTCTTTTAGGACTCGTTGAACGGTATCTTAAAACTCCCCTTTGGCTCAATACACTTATTTTTGTGCCCGCGACTTTTGCGGTTTGCTGGGGAGGAACTTATTTTTCTCACTGGTTTCAAATGTCCCAAACAAGTTGGGCCCTTCTCATTTGCCTTTACTGTGCTCTTGCTTCTATGGTTCCGGTTTGGTTACTTCTCCAACCTCGTGGATACTTGGGTGGTTATGTTCTCTATTCAGTTCTTATTTTAGGCATTATTGGTCTATTTTTTAGCGGTAAACCCATTCAACAACCTATGTTCACTGGGTTTCACTTTGATAAGATGACGGGGTCTATTTTTCCGTTTTTATTTGTAACGATAGCTTGTGGTGCCTGCTCTGGTTTTCATGGTCTGGTATGTTCAGGCACAACTTCAAAGCAAATCGATAAAGAAACACATCTTCATCCGGTTGGTTATGGAGCTATGCTTGCTGAAGGATTTGTAGCACTCATTTCTTTAGCGATTATCATGATGATGGCACCTGGGGATGTGGTTGGATTAAAACCAGGAAGCATTTATGGAAGAGGAATAGGTGAATTTCTTACCTTAATTATTGGTAAAGAACATTTACCATTCGCCATTACTTTTGGAGCGATGGCGTTTTCTACTTTTGTTTTTGATACATTAGATGTTTCAACGAGACTAGGCCGATACCTCATTGAGGAACTCACTGGACTAAAAGGGAAAGTTGGAGCGATTTTAGGGACATTACTAACGATTCTTCCATCGGCCCTCATTCTTGCAAATACGGACTCTGGGATGTGGACTCAATTCTGGACACTCTTTGGCGCCGCGAACCAGCTTCTTGCGGCCCTGACACTTCTCGTGATTTCTGCTTGGCTACACCAAAATGGAAAACGCCTTGCCTTCACCTTTATACCGATGCTTTTTGTTCTTCTGACAACTCTCGTGGCATTAATTCAGATCACAAGAAGTAATCTTCAAAAAACAAATGGAATTGACTTTTCTCTTATGAATTCAATTATGTCGTTATTCTTGATTGTGTTAGCACTTTATCTCGTCGCAACCGCAATAAAGAAAATGCTAAAAACAGAGGCAAGAGTTACTCTAGGAAGTTAATTTGATCTTTTTCAAGAATCGCCGAAAGATTTAACTTCGTTATTTCTCCAGCGTAATCGTAATTTAAAGTATCAGGTTTATCGCACTCTTGGTGATAGCAAGGTGTTTTAGTGTCCCAGTTTTCTATCGTTAAGATGGTTGGAACTCCACGTTTTAAAAATGGGACATGATCACTTCCCCAGGCACCTATCGTAATTTTTGATTTCAATTTAGTGTATCTTTCAGTAAGAACTGCAAACCATTTCGCGAGTGACTCATAGGAGGAATCTGTTTCAAGTTCTACGACTCCATTCGAATTATAGCCAACCATATCCATGTTAATCACAAGTGAGAATGATTTTAGGGCATTTTCCTTTTCAAGCATGCGAGCATAATAAGTGGCACCCAAAAGCCCTTGCTCTTCTCCGTTTGTGATAAAAAAACGAATGGTCTTCCTGTTTTTATACGAAGCGAGTAATCTCGCCATCTCAAGCATCACGGCAGCACCTGAGGCATTATCATCCGCCCCAGCGAAATCTTCCCCCACGGAATCAACATGACCCATAACCATGAGTATCTTTTGAGCCTCTTCAACGCCTCTTTTGTCGGCAATAAATCCACAAGCATCAGTTCTGTGGCAAATAGGCTTAGTGTCAAAACCCATTTCTTTAAATCTCGTTTGTAAGGTTTGTACCGCATCTCGGTTTTCTTGAGTTCCAGTGGCCCTCGTTCTAAAAGATGAAAGCTTCTCCACATCTTTTTTTATGGAAGTCTTATCAACGTTCTTAATAAATTCCTGGATGTCATTATTTTCAGTGACTAAAAGCGCTTTGCGCTCAAATTTAGGAAAATAGCTTTTTTCCCCACCTTGAAGGGGTCTGAGGTACTTTAACAGGTCTTTTGGCGCAGACTTCTTAAGTTTAACCACCCAAAGGCGGCCATTTTTATACGTCGTCTCTATAAAGGGAGAAAGAGACTCAATATCATGGGGATGAGATGTAATGACTTGAAAAATCTCCTGGCGAGAGCTTGATCCAAGGAAGAAAAAACAAAAGAAGAGACTCAGGAAGATGGTTTTCATGAAAAAAGAATACCTATTAAAAGTTAATCAGTGTTTGGAATCTGGGTAAGTCTGAAAATTATAGGTAACTGTTTAAAAATAGTACAGAGGTTAAATTGGTGTGTAGGAATTACAAGATTAAATTTACATTCTCTCTAGCATCAAAAATAAAAGGAAATTATAGTCCCGCATCACCTAAAAGGGGGATCAAATGAAAAAAACTGCACTGGTTCTTATTTTTTCTCTTACAACTCTTTTTGCAAACGCTGCGATTAAAGAAGGCTCTGGCAGAGCAGGCTGTAAGGGAGTTTACCAAGGGAAAGCAGTCTCTTTTTCTGGAGTTGGCAAAAGCATCACAGATATTAAAAATGGACATGGTTCAATCTCCGTTGATGGACGAATTGTCGCTGATTTTGAGGGCGAAGACATGAAGATCAATTACTTCACGCAATCATTTAAGGTGACAAATAACCGTGGTGCCCTATTGGAAGCAAAAGTCACAAATATCGGTAGAGGTACTGGCGTCATCAAGAGGCTATCAATACCTGAATTTGGAATTGAATACAGAAATATCCCCATGTCATGCTGGGCAACTAAATAGTTAAATCATAGGAGATTCATTGTGCGTATTTTCCTTTTTATCACATTGTTCATGTCCCTCTCTGCCGGAGCTCAAGAATTGGATGCCACCAAGGCACTCCTAACCATCTTGCCAGCAGGTGATTACAGTGGCGTTACTAATGATGGGGCCGATTGCAATATATCAATTCTTCCACTCTCTAATAGAATTGCAGTGATAGGCACCTCTAGGGACATGATAAAAAGAAGTGAAATTGAAGTTGGTTCTAGATACCGATGGAATCCTGGGACGAGATCATTTCTTCACACGACTCTCACAACGACTCTAAGTGATGCGAAAGAAAATGTTTTCAGAACTCTCGCAGTTGATAAAAATAAACAATATGTTGTTCTAGCTGATGTTGTCACCAAGGATCGTCAAACTTTAGAGACTGCAATTGAGTGTATTGTAGATTTAAAATAAATTCTTTTTGGAGGTCAGTTCAACTGACCTCCAAGGCTTTTAAGCAACTTTTTTAGCGGGATTATAAACGACGATTATTTCATCTGAAAAAAATCGCTTCCGACATTCAGATTCATCTTTCATGACAATATGTTTTTTAAAAGCGAGGTCAATCTTTAGCCATTTTGATCTTAGATCGGCCGGGGCACCCACCTTGGTCATAGCATCATTTAAGAGACTCTCTCTTCTATTCCACATTTCCTCAGTTACAAAAATATGTGGGTGAGCATCGGCGGGACTTTTTCCGCCATATCTTCTCTCCCCTCCAAGAGCATCAACCATAAAATCAATCTGCTGAGAGGTTATTATTTTTTGGTCAATCGTAAAGACATGCTTCAGCCATTCATCGGCATAGACAATTTCGTAAAACTCTTCAGTCACTTTTTTAACCCAATATTCCAAGTTTTCCATGAACTAAATATCGGCTTTTATTTGATTTAAGTGAGTTTTGAAAACATGATATTTATCAGGTTTATTAAATTTTACGATAGGAATTGCCGTAAGAACTTAGTGCATGAAGCAAACCCTTAATTATGGAAGAATTACTTGGGGATATGATGACTTTGAACCAAGTCTCCCCTGCATTCCTACACCTTTAGTCAGTTTCTCGCCAATTAGATTCAATGGAAAAGTAAAATATTTTAACTTCACTGATCGGCAGTCCCTTGAGCTCCTAAAATATAAAACAGACCATAGAATGACATTAAGAGAAGCCTATGGCCGCTGGCCGAATAAAAGCTATCAGCATGAACTTGATTTAGGTGAAAGTAGAGCTTTTATAAAATGGCTTAAAGATCATAAAGTCTCAATTAAGTGGTCACCTCAAGATTACTCACTACACCAATACTTTAATCAAAAAAATTCACCCACCCATTTGAAAGATGATGAATTCTCTTTAGGTCAGTCCTTCTCTATTTCACCTTTAGTGGTCAATAAACGAGTCATTAAATTATATCTAGAGGATGAAAGTATTTTAAATCTTCTCTCGCTTACTTTTGGAGAAGAGGAGAATTTTTTTAAACTTATTGAGAGTTATATTCTCTTAAGATTTCAGCTCGTGAAATGGAACGCACCAGCTCCCCTATTTATCGATTGGCTACGTGCCAGCGGAAAAAGGCCCATCTTCCATTCTGGCCAAATGGGCTTTTGCCTTAAACCTTAATAGTCATTTCTATAGCGAATGATTCTCTTTGCTGGATCTGGGTGCAAGTATATTTCAGTTGAGCGAAGAGGATCTATTTTACTTCGATCCAATTCCATCACCTGACAACTTGG
>Ga0164292_10002544_pt1 | contig 14894 bp, 14 predicted proteins | sample GEODES117metaG_FD_111486 | JGI IMG/M metagenome (GOLD analysis project Ga0164292, IMG submission 111486) | Eutrophic lake water microbial communities from Lake Mendota, Wisconsin, USA - GEODES117 metaG | ecosystem: Environmental > Aquatic > Freshwater > Lake | place: USA: Lake Mendota... | reverse complement strand
TTAAAAAAAAAACATTTATATCAACTATCGATTTAAAATTTTTTGATTCTAAAAAAAAAGATTCTAATAATGGAATATATTTGATATAATTTTTTGTTTTTGAATATGCAGCTTTTATTTTTCTCAAATGATCATTTCTCCAATCTGTAATATCATTAGCATAAATATCTTTTATTAAAGAATAGTCGGAATGTTTTTTGGTTGGTATTGTGAGGTAAGTTTGGCTATTAGTAATATCTTTTTTTATTAATGTTCTTTTTACAAATGACTTTTTTGTTTGCTGCACATCATCAAGAATAACAAACTTATTTGAAGAATATATCTTATGAAAATAGGGTAATGATGGAATATATTGAGGCTGATGTATTGCTATAATATTTTTATGACTAAACATAAATTTTTTTATTAAAACCTTTTAAAATTATTTAGAAATTAATAGTTCTTGTTCAAAATATAAATTAATTTTTTGGAAATAAAATCAATATCCTGTAGTGATAAATTATTGTGCATCGGTAAGCAGATAAATTTGGAAGCATAAAGTTCTGAAGTATTTAAGTAATTTTTTTTGTAAAATTTTTTTAATATAGGCTGTTTATGTAATAAAGGAAAATATGGCCAATCAATATCTATTCCATAAATTTTAAGACTTTTTTTTAAAAAATTTCTGTTAATTTTTTTTTTAAATCTAAGTATATATCTCCAATATGAGTTAATATTATTATACTTAATATTTGAATCTAGTAATTCTAATATTTTTATTTTTCTAAAATTAAAATCATACCTTTTTGCTAAAATATTTCTTTTTTTTATTATAGATTGAACGCGCTTTAGTTGATACAAACCTAAAATAGCCTGAAACTCTGTCAGTCTTTGATTTGTACCAATATTAACAAAAATTTCTTTACTTGAGTTAATTTTAATTCCTCTTAACTTTAAAGATCTTACGAAATTACTAAATCTATGACTATTAGACGTAATCATCCCCCCCTCACCAGTAGTTAAATTTTTTGTTGAATAAAATGAAAAGCAACCAGCATCACCTATATTTCCGGCTTTAATATTGTTAATTGACGATCCTAAAGCATGAGCGCAATCTTCAATTAAAAATAAATTATTTCTTACACAAAATTCTTTAATCTCAAAAATATTCTCTTGAATTAATCCGGCAAAATGAACAACAATTATAGCTTTAGTTTTTCTAGTTACTAAGCTTTTAAGATTTTGGAAATCTATCGAAAAATTTTTATCTACATTACAAAATACCGGAATTGCATTATTGCGAATAACTGCTGAAGCTGTTGCAAAAAATGTTTGGCATGGGACAATAACTTCATCATTATAGGATATATTGAGTGCTTTTAATGTTAATTCCAAAGCACCAGTACAACTGGCTGTAACATTAGAAAATTTACAACCAATATATTTAGTAAATTCTTTTTCAAAATTAATTACATTCTTTCCCATTGATAAAAGTCCATTACCTTCTAAAATATTTTTATAATCGCGTAAAATATTTCTAATTTCTTTTTTAGGAAAATATGGATCTGCCATTCTATATTTTTTTAAAAGTAACATATTTATATATTATTTATATTTTTAGGTATAAAATTTAATTTTTTCTTAATCAAATTAATATTATAAGAAAAATTACCTCTTACTTCTTTGGCTTTTGATAACTTAATATTACTTTTAGAAATCAATTTTTTTTTTATTACATTAGCTATATTGTATAAATCATAATTTTGTATTGAAGATAAATTAAAAATACAATTTTTTTCTTTCAAAGACAATTTTTCAGAAATAATTTTTTTTATCACAATGTATAAATCGTCTAAAAATAAATAATCCCTGTAAGTCTTTCCTTTGTTATACAGGGTAACATTCTTGTTGATCTTCATGTTTGTTTTAATTTTAAAAATTAAGCTATTATTACTGTCAATAAATCCTGTAATTCTTAAAATAATTAAATTTCTTTTAAAAATTTTTTTTTTAAATAGAAGGTACTGTTCGCAAAGATATTTGCTTAATGAATAATTACTAAAAAAAGGGGATATTTTATGATTTTCATCAATATTAATCTCATTAGGATTTCCATAAATCATTTGCGACGATATAAAAATAAATTTATCAACCGAACTAGGCATATTAACCAAAAGGTTTTTTAACATCTTTAAGTTTTTAATTGGATCGGTTTCTTTATTGTTATCTATATTCGCTAAATGCACTACACATTTAATGCCTGACCAATATTTTCTTTCTAGTACTTTTTTTGATAAATTGTGTTTTTTAATTATTAAATTATTAGATATTTCTTTTTTTTTTCTACTTATTCCAAAAACTTTATATTTATCTTCTAATAATTTTTTTATTAAAAACTGAGTAACAAAACTACTTGCTCCTGTTAATAAAATCTTCATTTTAAATTAATAAAATCGTCTTTTGCAAAATAAGAATTAGACTTTTTTCCTATTATTTTGTCCCAATAAATAGGAGAAATCCCTCCTTCTGGTCTTTTGCATGTAATATTATTTATTGTAAAAATCTCACCTTTGCTAATTGTATTTTTGGCTACAATTGATTTCCGCGCAATTTTTTTTATTTTTCTTTCTGTTAAAGTTAAAAATTTTTTTTCTTTTCCTAAAATTTTTTCTAACTTTCTTATTGAAAGAATAAATTTAAAAAATTCTTTTGGGTCTAGACTGGCTTTATGGTCTGGTCCAACTAAATTTTTATTTAATGTAATGTGTTTTTCTATAACTTTTGCTCCTAAAGTAACTGCAGCTAATGCAGCCTCATTACCTAAAGTATGATCAGAATATCCAATATGATTTTTGAATTTTTTTTTTAGAAAATTAATTGCCAAAATATTTGCATCATTAGGATAAACCGGATAACTCGTAGTACAGTGTAGCACTATAATATCTTTATCTTTTAAATTATTTTTTTTTAAAATTTTAATTGCATTTTTTATTTCTAAAATATTACTCATACCAGTGGAGAGAATAACTTTTTTTGCAAATTTAGAAATATTTTCAAGTAATGGGTAATTATTAATATCACCGGAGGAGATTTTTATAATTTTCAATTTCAATCTTCTTAATAAATCTAAACTTTCAAGATCAAAAGGTGTGGACAAAAATTTTACTTTATTTTTTTTACAAAAATTTATAATAATTTTATGTTGTATTTCTGAAAATTCAAGTTTTTTTAATAATTGATATTGAGATTTTAAATTAGTATTCTTTTTTTGATAAGTTGCTAATTTTGTTTTTTTTTGAACAAGATTATCTGCTTTAAAAGTTTGAAATTTTACGTAATCCGCTCCAGCTTTTTTTGCTACCAGGATCAGTTTTTTGGCGTAATTAATGTTTCCATTATGATTAACGCCTACTTCTGCAATCACTGAAACTTTATTTAGATTCATTTAACAATCTCATTGTCTGCTACATTCCTTTTAACAATTTTTTTCATTCCGATAATACAATTGTTACCTATCGATATATTATTTTTAATCACTACTCCGCTTCCTATAAATGTATTGTTGCCTATTTTGGTACCTCCATTAATTATAACCCCAGTGGAGATATGACAATTACTACCAATGAAAACATCATGTTCAATTATTGATCTGGTATTAATAATGCAATTTGTTCCAATTACAGATCCAGCATTAATGACACATCCATGCATTATGATAGTACCCTCTTCTACATTAGAATGTTTTGAAACATAAGAAATTGGTGAAATAATACAAGGTATTTTAAAATTTAAGCTTATTAATTTATTAAATAATTTTGCTCGAGCAGAGTAATTCTTAATTTGACCGATGGTAACTAATGCATATTTTGCGGTATTACGAAATTTTTGTAAATTACTATCTTTGCCTAAAATTCTATATTTTAGAAACTTACCTTTTTTTTTATTATCAACTAATCCTAAAATTTTATATTTTTTCTCTTTTTCGATAACATCAATACATGATTTACAATGCCCACCAGCACCAACTAAAATAATATTTCTCATTTTTTAAGCAATATTGACTGTCCGCTTGGTAGGTTAATAATTTTATTATAAATTTCCATAGACCCTTTTAAATCCATTCTAGGATTAGTTTTGTATGGCTTTAAATTAGAAATTAATTTCCATGCAGGCCTTAAATAAAGACCTGATTTAAAACCTTCATTTAATAATTTTTTTTTAAGAATTAAAAAATTCTTTTTTATAATTAAAGTCTGTAACCAATAATTACTTTTTGATGCATTTAATTCTTTAAATAGATAAATATTCTTAATATTTTTAAAAACCTTAAAGTACCTTTCATATAAAATTCTTTTTTTTTTGATAAATAAATTTAAATTTTCAAGTTGTGCCAATCCTAAAGCTGCATTTAAATTTGGCATTCTATAATTATATCCAACTTCATTATGAATATACTCCCATTTATGAGGTAATTTTGCTGTAGTCGATAAATGTCTAATTTTTTTAGCAAATTTTTTATTATTAGTGATAACTGCTCCTCCACCACCTGTTGTTATAATTTTATTTCCATTAAAACTTAAACATCCTGCAAGTCCAAAAGTTCCAAGATGTTTTTTATTGTAATAACTTCCTAATGCTTCTGCAGCATCTTCTAATACAATTAAATTAAATTTTTTTGCTAATTTTATAATTTTATCAATTTGGCAGGCGTGTCCAAAAACATGCACAGGAACTATTGCTCTAATAATTCTTTTTGTAAATTTATTTATAGCCATGCCTTTTTTAAAAATTATAATTTTGTTTAAATATCGATGCATTTTTTCAACATCAATACCCATTGTTTTAATTTCACTATCTACAAAATGAGGAATAGCTCCACAATAAGTGATCGCATTAGCTGTTCCAATAAATGTTAATGCAGGCACTAAAACCTCATCATTATTTTTAACTCCAGAAACTTTTAAAGAAATATGCAGAGCTGTTGTTCCGTTAACAACAGCGATAGCAAATTTAGATTTTGTAATATTTTTTATTTTTTCCTCAAATTTTCTTACATAATCGCCGATTGAAGATACTGAATTTGTTGAAATTGTTCTTTTTAAATACTTTATTTCATTTCCACAAAAAAGTGGCTCATGAAGTTGTTGTTTTCCTTTACCGGTCACTTTTCTAATAGATTTAATGATAGTTTTGGATAAAGACATATTCATTAATAAATTTTATATTATTAATTCAAATTTTTAAATATTGAATTAAATATTATAAATATTTGAATTATATAATCGAAGATTCTCTGGATTACTGAACCAGTCGATAGTTTTTTCTAAACCTTTTTTAAAACCAATAATGCCTTTATATTGTGGTTGCCAATTAAGTAACTTTCTTGCTTTACTATCTGAAGCTAGCAACCTAAAAACTTCACTTTTTTTTGGTCGTATACGCTTTTTATCAATAACAACTTTAAAATCATAATTAAAATCTTTTTTAAAAATATCTATAATACCCTGAATAGAAATCTCAAATCGATTACCCACATTGATGACTTCTCCTGAAATATTTTTTTTTAGTGCCAGTATAAAAGCCTCAACAGTATCGTCAATAAAAGTAAAATCTCTTTTTGGAATTAAATTACCAATTCTTACAAATTTATTTTTATTTATTAGTTGTGAAATTATAGCTGGAATAACTGCTCTTGCTGATTGTCTTGGTCCAAAAGTATTAAATGGCCTTAAAATTCCAACAGGTAAATTAAAAGATTTATAAAAAGATAGCGCTAATTGATCAGCTCCAATTTTTGTAGCAGCATATGGTGACTGCGCATTTAAAGAATGGTGTTCATTGATCGGTACTGATTGCGCTGTTCCATAAACTTCACTTGTAGATGTAATTATAGTCTTTGAAATATTATTTTTTTGAGAGGATTGCAAAACATTATAAGTGCCAATAATATTTGTATCAATATAACTTTTAGGAGAATAATATGAATAAGGAATGCTTATTAAAGCAGCAAGATGATAAACTACATCAAAACCCTTTGTTTGTTTTTCTAAAAAATTATAATCTCTAATGTCTCCTGAAACTAAATCTAGATTTTTTAATAATTTAATATCTAAAGTATCTAACCAACCTTTTGATCCTCTAAAATTATAAAACGTAAAAGCTTTTACTTTGTGACCCAACTTAATAAGTCTCTCAACCAAATGTGATCCTATAAACCCGTCCGCTCCTGTTACAAGGATTTTCATAATTTGATAGCTATAATAAAATTAATTTATATTAACAAAAAAAACATTTAAGATAATATTATTATACTCTAAGACTTATAAAACATCTGCAGCTTTATTATTGACGATTTATGATTTAATCAATTATTATTTAATTAAAATCTATTCAAAGCCTTTTTTTCATTGAAATACTTATTCAAAAAGAATTGGAAAGATGAGCCTTTAATAGATTTTAACAATTTTAATAGTCTAATTTTCTTTTCATACTTAACGAGACTTTCATCATTTCGGTGTAACATCTCAGAGAATCGATTTAAAAGATAACCATTAAATAATTGCTGTGTTTGATTTAAATTGATTTTACTGTCGTCTTTTACATTAAATAAAGCCAAGTACTCTTTTATCGCTTCATATAAATCTTCACTTGAATTCTCAATATAATCGAGATCGTTGTCCAAAAAATTTGGATGATGGTAAAAAAAAGATAAATCTAAATACTCATTTAGATTTAGGACTTTATTATTTTTTTTAAAGTAAGGGATTTTAAACAAAGATCTACTTCTTAAAGTATTAGGTTGACCGTTAAAAATTTTAACTATGTTAGTGATAAGACAATCTTTTCTAAATAAAAAAGCTGTATCCAATATACCTGATTGAGTGCCTATAAAAAAATTACATTCTTTAATCAAATGTAAATTAAAAAAATCATTATTAATTTCTAAAAAAGGAAGATCAATAATATTTTTATTTTTTATATCGATTCTTTTTTCAGCTACTAGACCCATACGAAAAACTAACAAATCATTTTTTGTTAAAAAATTAATCAGTTCATAATAATTTTCTAAAGTTGAATTTCTAAAATTTCTTTTACCAAAGTCATTTCTATAAAAATGATCTCTAATATGCAAACATACAAATTTCTGGTTTTTATCTAGACCTAATTTTTGGAATATTTTTTCCGATAAAATTTTTTCTTTTTTTTGTAGTTGAATAGTATTATTTTTTATAAAAGAAAAATTATATGAAGAAATTTCCAAATTTATATTATTTTTTTTATATAAAGAATCATCATCATTAAGACCTATATCTAAAAAAAAATAGTTTCCTGGTAATTTTATTTTGAGAAGTTTTTTAAGTGACAGTGCCAGTATTCTTTTAATAATAAAAATAATATTTAAGATAAAGCTAATAAAATATTTTATAAAATTAATTCTATTTTGCGGATATTCATTTATAATTAAATAATCAAAAAGATATTTATTACAAATATCAAATTTTAATATTTTACAAAATATTTTTGGAACAATAATTAATAAAATTTTATTTCTTTCATTTGCTTTTAATATTCCAATAGAAATATCCTGACATGCGGTGCCGATTGCATAGGGGAGTGGAGTTATTATGTAATAAGGGAACCATTTGCTGTTATTTAAATAAGAAAAAATATTCATAAATTTAATTTATAATTTTAAAGTAAAAAAAAATATTTTTAATTATTTAATTTTATACTGAACGTTTTTTTCAATAAGATTAAGTTTTTTAATAATTATATCTAGAGTTATAGGAACATTACCGTCTATTTCGCATTCACATGCTGCTGCAATGGCACCAATAATAGAAGACTCAACTAAAGAACCTGATGATAAAAAACTAAGTGTTGAATAAGCTAACAATGCATCACCAGCTCCGACTGGATCAACAACATTATCTGCAAAAGAAGATATAGAAAATGATTTGTTTATCTTTTCTTTTTTACTAACTGCAAAAATACCTTTTTGACCTAATTTTAAGATTAAATTTTTACAATTTGTTTTTTTTAACAATTTTCGTGACAAATGACTTATGCTTGAGATTTGATCTGCCAAAGAAAATCGAGCCTCTCTTTCATTTGGTGCAATTAAATCAAATTTTTCAAACTCTGTAATATTACCCCAACGAGAAGCTACTTGACTATCTGCTACTTTAAAAATTTTTTTTGAAATTGATTTTTCAAAAAATTTTATATTAGTCTTATTAAAAATTCCGTGTCTAAAATCACTGAATATAATAGCATTACTTTCTTTATTATTTAAAATAAAAGTTTTTATCTTTTTTTTAATATTTTCAGAAATTGGTTGATTGTCTAAAGTATCAATCTTTAATAATCTATAATCATTATTAATTATACTATTCTTACATGTTGTAGGTCTTGTATTGTCAATAATTGCGTTGATCTTTATTTTAGCCATTCTAAATTGATCCAATACAAAATCTTTTAGAGCATCGTTACCAACAACTGTTGTAAAAACTACATTTGCCCCTGCTGCTTTAAGATGTTTGGCCACAATACCGGCTCCTCCTATAAATCTATTTTCACTTTCAAACAAAACGCTAATGGTTGGAGTTTTTGTTTGCCCTCCTATTAAAGCTGTTTTTGTATGAATATCTATTATTAAATCACCTACAACATGTATGGAGTAATTTTTAAATTTATTTAAACTTTTTCTTAACGAATCAAAACTTATTTTGTTTTTATTCATTAATAGAAGCATCTTTTCAGATTCTAATTTCGGAAAAGAGTTTTCTATAAACTTTGAAGAAGAATATACAATATCTCCTGGTGTAAAAATCATTTTGCCACCATAACTCTCAATTATTTTTAACTCCTCTTCTGTAGCATACGGCAAACCTTTAGAAGTATATTCAAATCCTTTAGCAAAAAAATCTGGTTTGATATTTTTAATAATTTTTAATGGTTTTAAATTATTGTCAATATAAACATAATCTACCATTTCAAAGGCTGCTATATTTAATGCACGCAAATGCTCTGGGACATGAGGCCTATATATCCCTTTGGAGACATACTTATCTGCAGTCAAACTGACTATTAATATATCTGCTTTGGATTTCGCATAAGATAAATGACGAATATGCCCAGGATGAACAACATCAAAATGGCCATGACATAATATTATTTTTTTATTTTTTTTTTGGTTTTTTATTATCTTCTTTAAATCTTTTAAATTTTTGATTTTATATTCATATTTCAAAAAATAATCTTCGATCATAAATGATTAATTAATAAAGTGTTTTTAATTTTTGAACATTATAATATTGAACATTTTCTAAAGAATTTAAGAATTTTTTCTTTTTAAAAGCATTACAAATCTCAATAACAGCATGTTTTATATTATATTTAGGTTTAAATCCAAGAAATTTAAATATTTTATATGAATTAATATGATAAGATCTTTTATCATTTGATTTTTCAAAAATAATCCTAATTTTTTTTTTAAGTTTAAATTCTTTTTCCACAATACTTTTAACAATTCTAGCAAGTTGAGATATAGTCCTATTTTCATTTCCTACATTAAACACTTGGTTTGAAATTTTTTCGCTTGGAGCTTTTATTAACAACCTAACAACACGACAATAATCTTTTATATGTAAATTTGGTCTTAATTGATTGCCCCCAAAAACTTTTATAACTTGATTGTTAATGGCATGATTGGTTAAAATATTAACTGAAAGATCAAATCTTTGTCTTGGTGAATAGCCGCAAACAGTTGCGGGTCTAAAAACAACTGTTTCAAAATTTTTTGATGCGTATTTAAATAAAATAGGCTCACATAAGCCTTTATATTTATTGTATAAAGTTAATGGAACTAATGGGTGTTTTTCTGTAACATTTTTCTTTTTTGAAACACCATAAACAGAACTTGACGAAGCATAAATAAATCTTTTTATACCAGCTTTTTTTGCAGCTAATACCATGGGTTCAAAAGCTTTCAGATTAATGCTTTCCGACAATTTTTTATCTAACTCAAAACTGGCATCATTAGAAATGCAAGCTAAATTTATAAAAATTTCACAATTTTTTGCATATTTGTAAATTTTTTTTTCATCTCTAATGTCTCCTTTTACAATTTTAAGGTCTCTATTATTCTTTGGTAAGAAATTTCCAAAATAAAACGTATCATAAACAACTAATTTAAATTTTTCTTTTAAAAGTTCTGGTATTAATCTGCTACCACAATATCCAGCACCTCCTGCTATAAAAATTTTTTTATATTTTTTATTTTTCATAAAATTTTAATCTATAAAATTAAATAACATATAAATCTCTTTAGCTAAGAGATAATTAAATTTTTTTCTACGTTAATAAATAATATTTTTTAGATTTTAAATTTAGATTTTATTGCATCTTCTCTAAACATTTTAACTGTTTCTACCGTTAATTTATTAAGATTATTATTTATCATTGAGATTTTATCTAATATATTATTCGGGATAGTTATTATTGAGCATCCAGCTTTTGTAGCTTGAAATATATTATATAGCTCTCTCGTGCTTGCCCATAAAATAGAAATTTTGTGACTTCTTTTATAATTTAAATAATTAATTATTTTTCTAATTACAATAGTCGGATCTCTACCTGTGTCGGCTATTCTTCCAGCAAAGATAGAAATTATGGATGGTACTTTGCGATCTAGGTTTTTGATAACTGTTATTGCCTGCTGATAAGTAAGTACGGCTGTAACATTAAGTTTAATACCACTATAACTAAGGGATCTAATAACTTCTGTTGAAGGAACCCCCTTAGTATTACAAATTGGAATTTTAACATAAACATTACTTCCCCAGGAATTAATTATTCTTGCTTGTTTTTTCATCTCCTGAAAATCATCTGAAAAAACTTCAAAAGAAATAGGTTTATTTTTTACTTGCTTGAGTACTTTCTTTGCAAAAAATGAGTAATCTTTTATTCCTGACTTTCTCATTAAAGTTGGATTCGTAGTAAAACCAGAGATATTAACAGATTTGTTTAAACGAATAATACTTTTATAATCTGCACCATCTGCATATATTTTAATTTTCATTCTAAAATTTATTTATATAAATACTAGCTTGATAAAGATTATTAAATTTAAAGTGGTAATTTTCTGGTTTTTTTTCTCTATAATTTCTATCAATAAAAATTGTCTTTAAACCAGCTTTCAAACCACAGTCAATATCTTTTTTTCTATCACCGATCATAAAACTATCATTAATAATAATATTATTATTTTTAAAAATTTTTTTTATCAACCCTATTTTGGGCTTTCTACATTTGCAATTTTGAGACTCAGTATGTGGACAGGTATAAATTTCACTAATTTTTAAAATATTTTTTATTTTGTCATTCATCTGCTTTAGTGATTCTTTAGATAATAATTTATTATTTATATCTGGCTGATTAGTAACAATAAATATCTTGTACTTTTTTTTTAAGATATTAATAGATTTTTTTACTTTAGGTAAAAAAATAAATTTTTTTAACTCTCTGGGAGCAAAGGGCTTTCCTTTTTTAACGATACTTCTGTTAATAACTCCATCTCTATCTAAAATTACAGCCTTACATTTTCTATTAACTACCATTTTGTTTTATTTTCCGCTAATCTTGGATCAGAGACAATGCAATGCCAGACAATGCCTTGAAAAGATTCTACAATAGGAGTTAATAAATTGGAATCTTTGACTGAAATCAGTAAAGAGCAATTACTGTTTTTAAAGGCATAACCATCTTTTCTGCCGACTATTGAAATTCTCATAGCTTTCTTTAAAATAGCATATTGTAGTGCTTTAATTATATTGATGCTAACTTTAGCTTTTAAATTTCCTCCTCCAACAGAAAAAATAAAAACACAGTCTTTTTTTTTTAATTTTGAAATTTTTAACCATTCAACAAAGGAAGTTTCCCATCCTTCGTCATTTGTGCGGGCAGTTAGCTCTGATACATTGTCTGTAGGACAATAAGACTCAATATTGCAAATTTTTCTAAAATCGTTAACTGCATGAGAACTATTGGCGGCACTTCCTCCTACCCCTAAAAAAAAAATTCTTCCTCCTCTTTTTTTAAGAGTTACTAATAAGCGAATAATATTTTCAATTTTTGTTAAATCAATTTTATCAATTGAATAATTTATATTACTAATAAAATTATTAATATTTTTTAAATATGTCATATAATAGCTTAATATAACGAAAAAAAAAAACTTTAAATACTATAATAATGTCAATTATAAAAAAAAAAGACTGCTTAATAGTATTTGGCGCGTCTTCGGGGATAGGAAATTATTTATATAAAAGATTCTCAAAAAAAATTAAAGTATTTGGAGCCACATCTTCTAATATTAAAAAAAATTATTTTAAATATAAAAGTGAAAAAAGCATTATAAAAATCTTTTCTGATATTAAAAAAAATTATAATTGTAGAATGATTATAGTATGCAATGGTTCAAGTGGAAAAGTAGGAAGAATAGATAAAGTTTCAATGAAAAATTTTATTAATAATTTTGATACTAATTTTTTTTCAGTAGTAAAAATTATTAAAAACTATATTAGATTTTTTGATAAAAAAAAAATTATTGTTTTTTCTGGCGGAGGAGCTTTTAACGCATTTCCGAGATTCGATAGCTACGCATGTTCAAAAGCCGCACTTGTTAGATTTGTTGAAAATATCGCAAGCGAGTACAAAAATGAAGTGCAAATTAATGCAATTGCGCCAGGATTTTTGTTTACAAAAATTCAGAAGGAATTAATCAAAAATAACGAAAAAAAAGATATAGGTGAAAAATATTTTAAATTTTTAATAAAAAATAAAAATAAAAATAATAAATTTATAAAAATATTTAGACTAGTAAACTTAATACTAAATAATAATAATTTTAAAATTAATGGAAAAACAATAAGTGTTAATTTTGATCCTTGGAATAGTAAAAAATTTTTAAAAAAAGTAAGCGCAATTAACAAAAGTGATTACATGCTTTTAAGAAGAGTTAATAATTTTAAATTTTAAATTTATTATATTTGCCGCAATCTTCTATTGTGGCCATAGTATCTAAGCCTTCTTTATTAAAAAAATAATTCTTTTTACTGATAAGCTCGAAAAAATTTTTGCACTCCTTTTTCCAACTCGAATCTCGCCTGCTTCTAAAAATAATAGATTTTAAAACAGGTTTGCCTGAAGGGTATTTTCTTTTGCCGATAGTTATTTTTTGATAACCCCATTTTGGTAAAGATTCTAAAATTAAATAACCTTTTTTTCCAAAAATCTGAACAGAGAAATTATTCTTCCATCTAACAAAACTATGATGGGCTAAACAACTAATTTTATTAATATTTAATGAAATATAACCATTGTCAATTTTTGAAAATTCATAGGAATTGCCCTCTGAGTAATTCAGTTTTAAGCTTCCATGAAAAAAAAAATTAAAAAGATTTATTATATGACTTCCTAAATCTAATAATGAGCCTATTGCATTTGTATTTGTTTTTGCAGTACCATTTACGTACTCAATCTTACAAAAATATGGCTTTCCTATCATTTTTTTTTTTAAAATATTTTTTACTTCTTCAACACCATTATCAAATCTCAAATTATAACCAGTTTTAAGTACTACTTTGTGCTTAATAGAAAGATCATAAAGTTTCTTTGCCTCTTTAAAATTCTGACCCAGTGGCTTTTCTATCAATAGATGTATTCCTCTTTTCATTACTTCAGATCCTATCTCATAAAATAAATGAGGGGGGGTGGACAAAATAACTGCCTGTATATTTTTTTTTTTAAGAATATCTCTCCAATTTGTAAAAAAAACACATTTATATTTTTTAGATAACTTTTCAGCATGACAATTTTTATCAGATATTGGGTTTCCTACTAAAGCGCTAATTTTAAAAAAATCAGATAACGAAACTAAAGCTTCAATTCTCTTTGTCCCAATATTGCCACACCCGATTATCGCTGTATTTAATTTCATTAAAATAGATTTTCTACGTTGCTTGATTTGATAAAGTTATTATCTTTATTTAAATTAAGAATATAATTTTTCTCACTTTTCAATATTCTCTCCAAGGATTTGTAATCTTTTTTACTCAAATAATTAAAGATATATAGATTGTTACTATTATTTTTTTTTATATATTTTAAATTTTTTAAAAATTTATTAATATTAGATTTTTTTAAAGTAAAATAGGAATCATACCAATAAAAGTTAATTTTTTTTTTTACAGAATGATTCACGCAATTTAAGAATGGGGAATTGTAAAGAGATAATGAATTTTGTTTATAAGAAATTCCTAGCCAAACAATCCTTTTAACTTTTTTTATTTTAAATAAATTTTCTACATATTCAGGGAGTAATTTCTTTCTTATTTTTTGATAAAAAAAAATTTTTTTAAAAAATGATAAAGTATTTTTACTTTTTGAATTTGAAATAATGGTCTTTAAGTCTCTTTCTAAATGCCCCCCTGATAACCCAAGCGAAGGATTTAAGTAGGATTTTAGTCCTATCCTATTGTCGTATTTAAGAGCTAAATTTATTGAACTAAATTTAAACCCATACTGCCTGCAGTACTCGTCAATAGTATTTGCGAAAGTAACATTTGTTGCTAAATACAAATTGACTGCCATCTTTACCATTTCTGCTTGTTTATAATTATACACTAATACTGGACATTTAAATTTATTGAAAATATTAATAAAATCTGATTCTTTATCTACTCCAAGAATAATTCTTTCAGGATACAAAAATCTTTTTATCGCTTCTCCCATAATGAGAGTTTCTGCAAAATAAATAATATTTATGTCTTGACGATCAAAAAAAATCTCTTTTTTAATATCATCGCAAAAACCAACATGAACCTGACTGCATATTATTAAATTTGCGTTTC
>Ga0164292_10002543_pt1 | contig 14894 bp, 9 predicted proteins | sample GEODES117metaG_FD_111486 | JGI IMG/M metagenome (GOLD analysis project Ga0164292, IMG submission 111486) | Eutrophic lake water microbial communities from Lake Mendota, Wisconsin, USA - GEODES117 metaG | ecosystem: Environmental > Aquatic > Freshwater > Lake | place: USA: Lake Mendota, Wisconsin... | reverse complement strand
GAGACCGCCGGAGTGGTCATTATGTTTCTTCCCACTTCTGGCTTGCCTAAGTAACCTCTATTTAGATGACGTGAGGTGTGTCGGCGAATTTCGCACCACATTTCGCACCATCCCCGCTCCCGTGAGGCTGGTGCGAAATTCCAAACCCCAATATTGATGGGGTAGTGGTTGGGGTTTCAGTAAATGTTTGGAACGCGAAACGCCATTTTTTGGAACGCTGTTAAGCCCGCCAAGCCATTGTCACGGTCCATGAGAGATATTTGTATTCGATTGACCATTCTGGAAGTGGTGGTTCTGAACTCCATATGTAATCAATCAAAAGCTCAATGATTTCTTGGCTCCAAGGATGGTTGTGAAGGGTTGTGACTGTTCTCAGTTTTTGATCCACGCCGGATACATCGCTCAAACCTATTGAAGCAACGGTTGTGTCTGGGTCAGCTGAGTCAACCAACTCATTAAAGGAATCAAGGAAAAAGTCTGCTTCCCAGATTCGTTTAGCTGCCGCTTTTGCATTTTTGCACTTGTATGTTCTCTCGTCCACTTCGCAACTCTATTGCAAGGGTGCCATCTCCCTAATAGGGAGGCGGTTACTTGAAAGCCAGGCCTCTAATAGGGAGGCGGTCACAGATAAGGCAGGCCTGTGCCTGATGCAATTCAGAAATCCAAAACAACTTGATTGACGCGAATGAGGGCAAGCTCGCCCTTGGTGTCAATCTCAACTTGAATTGTGTCGCCAGCATCGATCCTCATTGCATTAAAGAATGGGGTAAATCCATATAGAAAGTTGCCGGAGACACTGAGGCTCCCATGTTCGTTCATCTCTTCGCTAAACACTCGAAGCCGACGTCCTTCTAGCCAGCGCGCTTTTTGGCTGGACAGATTGATAACTCCACTGTCTCGAAATACGGTACCTACCAAGATTTCAACAGTTTGGTTTGTTGGTGTGGAAGTCCAAGACACATTCGAATCAATCGTCAGATGACTTGAGAGTTCTCTTGCTGCTTCGATTTGGTTACTAGATGGCTTTCGCCCCACGATGGTGATGCATCCCTTTCCAGCCGGTCGAAGAAGCGGGCTGTATGTGATGTACATAGAGGCCGATGATGTGTAATGGCCAAGCTGTCGAAAGTGATCTTGAATCAGAGTTTTCGAAATTACTGCGCCATCTTGTTGTTCACATAGCAAGGCAATCTTTCCCTCGACTGTATCTTCGCCTCGATTCGTAGGGATTGAGGCGCGAACTAGATCTCCAGTCACTTCAAACTCGGGGCGTAACTCATAGAAAGCTTTGAGAACTTCATTTGGTGGGGGGGGAGGCATCTTCCTAAAACGTCCATAGCGGTCTAGCCCAATTCGAATTTCATCGATTGACAACTCGCCGGCCCATGCGAGCATTAAAAGAGCCCGAGAAACCGGGCTTATATTGTCTCGATGTCCAGATGCGAATACATAATTTAGGGGCAAGTTGCCATAGATCGCGTTATCCCGAATTGTTGCCTGTAAGTCCTCTTCAGGAATATCTGGGAAGCTGGATGCAAGATCATCAACAACGTCGTCGATTAATGAAAAACAACTCATAGCACCTGTATGAAGAATAGATCGTCGTATTTCAATTTTTGTAGGAAATACAAATTTCACTCGGGCATCATCTATGGACACGACTTCATTTTCATTAAGCAGAGCGAGAGATGGCTCGACTTCAAGTTTGGAAAGAATTTTTGTCATCGTCTGACAAGGACTTTTCCAGTGTGTGTGAAATTCTGTGTCAAGCAAAGCGTCTAATTGCTCATCGTCCCAAGACTTACGCGATGTGATTTGTAGAAGAACGGAATGAACAATAGGAGCTGGAGGCCAAACTCTGTCTAATTGAACATTTACGGGCGTGGCTTGCTGCACTATTTGTCTTATGCGCTCTCTTGTAACCCCGGCAGAGTCGCTTATTGCTTGCAACGTATGCACACCGTCCTTATGGAATCCCAATCGTGAGGCAGCGATTGTTAAAAGACTCTCCAATTTCTTTGATTCTCGTTCTAGACCATGCTCAAGGAGAATGCAATAAGTCAATTGGGAGAGCACTTCATCCAGGGTTTCTGGTCGTTCGTAATTGATCGATGATTCGAGAAAATTCCTAGCCGTGATAACCAGATCTAGGGTGGCAACAAAATTATCAGTCAGATTTAAAATAGTTAAAAATGATCCGAACTGAATATGTTCATTTAGATTCTTTAAATCGACGTTTCGTTCTTTCAAGATGAGATGAGTATGCCTGAGTAATGCGAGGTCTGTGACATCGAAATTATACCCCATTTGAAATTTCGGCAGTGCTGGAAAATCCAACCATCTTTCATAGTTTTCGCCTCGTAAATGGGGAGCGAGGTTCTCCAGTGTCTGCAATAGTTCTTCTGAATTTAGAAGTGATCTCCACTTGAAATTGCTCGCGAGAGTTGCATAACTATTATGGACTTTCTTAGTTCTTCCTTTTGTCTTGCGTTCAATAGTAAAGATCAGATTTAGTCTTTCGAGCGGCCTCTGAAGTTCTTTAGGCAACAGCGGTGAATCTGATTCGCCCCAAGTTCTTGGGACTTCATAACTCATTGCTCTACGGGATTTTCCCCGGTTGCCAATGCTGCGATGGCAACCGGCAGATACCGGAAGACAAGTTTGTTGCGATCAGACAGCACACCTACTGCATCAGTAAAGGATTCTGGATTTCTCACCGCATCTTCTTTTAGAAGCCAATCAACCAAGACGCTCGTCACCGCTTCGGCTAGACCAGTTCGACTTGCCGGCATATGCTCGTGTTCCCATCGCCCGCTTTCCAGCTTTTGTCCGAGAAGTCGTGCTAGAGATGGATGCTTTGCGAAAATAGTAATTCGAAAACCATCTTCTGATTGTTTTAGTTCCCCTCGGTATGTGTTGCCAGACGAGTCGTGCAGGTCGATGTGAAGATTCCAATCACCACCACTAGAAGGAAGTGTAATTTTGATTGTTGTGGTTGTGTTTTGACCGCCGGCAGATGCCGTGATTTTTACCTTTGAGTCAAGTTTGCGCCCGACTATTCCTATTCTCGCCTCTAGCCAACCATGTTCATTAACTTCTAGATCTACTAGAGAATCAATCAATTCCACATCTAGGCTTTCTGAGACAATATTTGCAGTCAACGCGGAGTTGGACGCCATCTCAAGAGGGGCACGCAACAGTATTGTCCTTGGCTTATTGAGCGTGGCTGAGATGCTCTTTGAATTCCACGTGAGTTCGGTCGGGGGATCATCTTCTATTTGTGGTTGATCAACAACGAAGATCTCAGAACTCGCAGAAGTATCTCCTGCTATAACTGTCAGAGTTGCTTCTCCAAGGGCTAAGCCTTCAAGCTGTATGGTCCCCACACTCACTGATTCAAAGCGTGAGTGTGGTCGGAAGATTGTCGGCTGTGAAACTATTGAAATAACCGATTCATTAGAAGTCACAGCTGCAACAATGGCGCCGTTCTCGAGAAGATCGGAGCGAATAAGGCAACTGATGGATCGTTTCTTGGTGTGAGGGATTCTCAAGATCGGTGGTATCAAAAGAATCGGATGTGCAATCGTTGGCTGTGATCCTCCTCGCGGTTCTTCCTCGTCAAGCCGTGCCAAGTCGGATTTAAGTAGAGAAGCGAGCTGCTTCGCCGCTTTATTGAGATCGTTTTTTAGTTCTTCGCTTCCTGAGACTTTGTCTCTTTTTGGTTGCAATTCCGCCAAGATCGGTTGAATTACATCAAGAACACTCGACCTCAGAGCCTTGTAAAAAGGATGATTCTTCTCTAGCCCATCGCGGTCTCTGCGTAAAAGACGATCTGGGTTGTCTTCGGAATGGACTTTCTCCTCATCAAACGCGCGAATTAGACGATCAATGTATGTACATGTCAGACGGCCATGAAGCCATCCGAATTCAATTGAAGTCTCTCCGAAGTTTTCATTTGCAAAGACTGCCTTTGAACCTGCAACTTCAATTCCGTGTCGAGATTCTTGAGTTACGGAACCGCTCTCTAGTTGATCAAGTTTGTGTAGCTGTAGGGTCGCAGTCGCATCTGGATAACCGGGAATTTGTAGCGTCGACGTAACAATCTGTTGGCCCGGAGGAGTCGACCATCGAATTGCTGATGATGGCTGGGGCTTTTCGTTCTGGACATATTTAAGAAGTATTCGTCGGGCAGCGGATATATCTCGAAGTTGACAATTGTTAACGAGACGGTCAAATAGAACCCGTTGTGATGGAATTTTACTTGCGATTTCAACATGGATTGTCGCCCGCAGTCCGTTGGTCCCAACCGGTATCGCAAGAGATCTATATTCCGAAGCTAATACCTGACGATCTCCAGTTGCAGTCCAATCTCCCTGGCGTGTCAGCGTGAATGCTGCAAAAGAATCGTTCTTGATGGATTCAAATGTTGTCCTTCCGAATACCGCTGTATCTTTTGCTCCGCGACCAAGAAGCCCACGTACATTTTTCCCCTCTGCAAATCCACTTACTTTTCCTCCTAACACTGAAAAGCTTCGCTCAAGACCGTCTGCATCGAGACCAATGGCATTATCGCTCACAGAAACAAAATTCTCTCCGGATTTAGACGAATTCACATTTATTACGATGTCGCCATCAAGTTCTCCATATGCATCGTCTGCATTTGTGATCAATTCAACTAATGCCCTCATGATGTCACCGCCCATAGCAAGGCCAGCATCCTGTTCAAAGGCTCGTTCCTCGTACTTAATACGACCGCTTCGCTGTGTCATTGTTCATCCCCCTTTTCCCAAACTACGGAAGCACATTTATCTACAAAAGAAATCACCCGAGTATGGCCATTTCGAATTGCTGCATTTCGAACACGATCAAGCCGCTGTTTCCATATCGCAGTATCAGCATCTGGTAAACAGCGAAATAGGTCAGAAATCTCATAAATGTTCAATTCAGCTTTTTCATCATTGAGAAATGTCCCAAAAGTTAGACTCTCCGTGATTGTTCGTAAAACCTTGGAGTCCTCTTGCACTGCCGCGCTTGGAACAATGCCGTCAGAGTAGATACTCGCGAGAACCGTTGCGTACTTTGTTACCCATGTGACTCCGTCGCCTGACAGCTTTCGTTTATATGAACCTTGCTTCTCAAACAAGTGCGAAAGTTGCGATCTCTTTTTATCCTCGACTTCTTGCAATGCTTTAGAGCATTTCTTGTAATCGGGAATATCTTGCCGAGTGCGCCATGAGAGCCGAGCTGGCGCAAGTTCGAATGATTTAATGAAGAGCTCTTCGACATCGATAAAGTTGTCGCTCCCACCCAATAAAAAGAGCGCCCAAATAAGAAGCTCAGGATTATTCGGTGTTGATGACGGTGGAGGTGCTAGCGACATTAAGGACAATGGTACTTCTTGGGTGTGGTGCGAATGACAGCTGACTTTTTGTGTTTATTACTGCCTTAAGACAGGTTTCATAGAGAATTTTGTTTACTGAAAGTTGTCTCCCAAATAGGAGGCGGTCATGGATTAATCTTCGAGACAGACCATTGAGCAATCGCTAAATGGGACAAATGAAATCCCGTTATCAGCGCTAAACGCCAGGTTGGCCCTGACGTCTGGCACCACCCATCAACTACAATTAGAAAGAGTAATCAGAGGGGGTGACGTGAGTAAGAAATCGCTGAGTGAATCAGACATTTGTGACCGTTTCATTACGCCTTCGCTCCTCAAGGCGGGGTGGGACCAGAGCCGGTGGCGCAGGGAATATGCCTTTACCGATGGTCGCATCATCGTTCGCGGAAAATTGGTGGCCCGCGGCAAGCAGAAACGTGCTGATTACCTCCTCTTTTATAAGTCCAATCTTCCTATTGCTGTAATTGAGGCCAAAGACAACAACCATTCTTTGGGTGCCGGCATGCAGCAAGGTCTTGGATATTCCGTAGCGCTCGATGTTCCATTTGTTTTTTCGTCAAATGGCGATGGCTTTCTTTTCCACGATAAAACTGGAGACGCCGAAAAGGTTGAGACAATTCTTTCGTTGGAAGAGTTCCCGACACCTGACGAACTCTGGCATCGCTACATGAAGTGGAAAGGTCTCAACGCAACCAATGAAATTCTTGTAACTAGTCCGAACCATCAAGACGTTGGCGACAAAGCAGCTCGTTACTACCAACAGTTAGCAATCAACAGAACAATTGAAGCTGTTGCTCGTGGACAAAAACGAGTACTCCTTGCAATGGCAACAGGCACCGGCAAGACCTTCACCGCATTCAACATCATCTGGCGACTTTGGAAAACCGGCACAGCTAAGCGCATCCTCTTTCTTGCTGACAGGAACATCCTTGTTGACCAAACAATGGTGAACGACTTCAAACCATTCGGCAATGTGATGACGAAGTTGAATCGTGCCCTTGTTGATAAGGACAACGGCAAAGTCGATACTTCATACGAGATCTATCTTGCGTTGTATCAGGCCATCATGGGTGGCGAAGATCAAGAAGCAATTTACGACAAATTCCCTCGCGACTTCTTTGACTTGATCGTCATAGACGAGTGCCATCGTGGCAGCGCCGCAGATGACGCGAGTTGGCGCGCTGTGCTCGACTATTTCGACTCGGCAATTCAAGTCGGAATGACAGCCACACCGAAAGAAACGAAGTACGTATCCAACATCACGTACTTCGGTGAGCCTGTCTATACATACTCGCTGAAGCAGGGGATTGACGACGGCTTCCTTGCACCATTCAAAGTTGTGCGCGTCGATCTAGATCACGACCTTCAGGGATGGCGCCCAGAAGCGGGAATGGTTGATGATGAAGGAAATGTCATTGACGATCGCATCTACAACCAAAAGGACTTTGACCGAGCAATCGTCTTTCCTGAACGAACTAAAGCAGTTGCACACCGAATAAGTCAGTTTTTACATGACAGCAACCCCATGGATAAAACCATTGTGTTCTGCAGCAACATCGACCATGCAGAGCGAATGCGTCAAGCAATTGTCAATGACCCACTGAATGCTGAATTGGTTCAAGCAGACACCCGCTATGTCATGCGTATCACCGGCGACAACAATGAAGGTAAAGCCGAACTAGACAATTTTATTGATCCCAAACGGCCCTATCCGGTTATTGCCACAACGTCAAAATTGATGTCAACTGGTGTCGACGCGCAAACATGTCATGTAATTGTTCTTGATCAACGCATTCAGTCGATGACCGAATTCAAACAGATTATTGGCCGTGGTACTCGACTACGCCCGGACTATGGTAAATACTTCTTCACTATTATTGACTTCCGCAAAGCAACTGAACTCTTTGCTGACCCCGATTGGGACGGCCCGCCGCTAGTCATAAAGGAAATAGATAACTCAGGCGATGAAATCGTTATTGACGGTGAAGACTGGATCAATGAAGATGACGAGGAGATTGGTGAAATTCTCGAAGGTGGAGACGACTACATCCCCGACGATGAGGACGATGAATTATCAATCAAATTTATAGTTAGTGGAGTCAAGTTCAAAGTCATTGCAGAACGAGTTCAGTACTACGACAAAGATGGCAAACTCATCACCGAATCTCTCAAAGATTTCACCCGCAAAGCAGTCGGCCTAGAATTCACATCACTTGAACAATTTCGTAAGCGCTGGCGTGAAGCCGAACGCAAACAGGTAATTCTCGATGAGTTACTTGAGCGGGGTGTAGTGCTCGAAGCGCTCGAGGAAGCTGTGGGACGAGACATCGATCCGTTTGATCTCATCTGCCATATCGCTTTTGATCAGCAACCACTTACTCGCAAAGAGCGCGCAGATGGTGTGAAGAAGCGTGACGTCTTCACCAAATATGGCGACAAAGCTCGACAAGTCCTCGGAATTCTTCTTGACAAATACGCAGACCAGGGTTTCGACTCGATCGCAACTATTGAAGTTCTCAAACTTGACCCATTCACAGAAATCGGCACACCGATAGAACTCGTCAAGAGTTTCGGCGGGCGCGATGAATATCTCAATGCCATCCACACCCTCGAAGATGCGCTCTATGCGACATCTGCCTAATTAACGGAGACCCATGTCCCTTTCGAACACAATTAAATCCATTCAAGACATCATGCGCCAGGATGCCGGCGTCGATGGAGATGCTCAGCGCCTCGGTCAATTGGCATGGATGTTGTTTCTCAAGATCTATAGCGATCTAGAACTTGAGACGGAACTTTCAGACGCTAAATACACATCACCCACTCCCAAACACTTGCGGTGGGAAGCCTGGGCTGATGCTGATGCGCTTGGAAAGGATGCGCTCACTGGGGAAAAACTCATTGATTTCATCAACAACAAGTTATTTCCTCAATTGAAAGAGCTTGACCTCTCACCATTTACTGGGCAAGCACGCGAGAGAGGCGCACTTCTCATCAGTGTCTTTGATGATGCATATAACTATATGAAAACCGGAACTTTGCTTCGCCAAGTCATCAACAAAATCAACCAAGATATCGATTACAACTCCGTTGAAACACGGCACCTCTTTGGTGATATTTATGAACAAATTCTTCGCGATCTGCAAGCTGCAGGTAACTCAGGCGAGTACTACACCCCACGAGCCGTTACACAGTTCGCGGTCGACATGGTTAACCCGCAGTTGGGAGAAATAATTCTTGACCCAGCATGTGGAACGGGCGGATTCCTCACCTGTGCATTTGAGCACATGAAGCAGCAAGTAAAAACACCGGCGCAACTAAAGGCGTTGAAGAACAGCATCAAAGGTGTCGAGAAGAAACCGTTGCCGCATGTTTTGTGTGCTACCAACATGATGGTTCACGGCATTGAAGTACCATCAAACATCATCAATGACAACACTCTTGCACGGCCATTAAAGGACTATGGCAAGAAAGATCAAGTCGACATCATAATTACAAACCCACCATTCGGTGGTACCGAAGAGAATGGCATTGAGAATAACTTTCCAGCGGAGTTCCGCACACGCGAAACTGCTGATCTATTTCTTGTTCTTGTTATGGAACTTCTCAAAGATGGCGGACGTGCGGCCATAGTTCTTCCGGATGGAACACTTTTTGGCGAAGGCATCAAGACTCGGATCAAAAAGGCACTACTCGAGAACTGCAACCTGCACACGATTGTTCGCCTCCCTAAGAGCGTCTTTGCGCCATACACGTCCATCTCTACAAATGTGCTGTTCCTCACTAAAGGTGAACCCACGAAACATATTTGGTACTACGAACACCCATTGCCTGCCAATTACAAGGCGTATAACAAGGGCAAACCTATGCGGATCGCTGAATTCGATGTTGAAAAAGCGTGGTGGGAAAAACGCAAAGAAACAGATCAAGCGTGGAAGGTCTCTGTCAAAGACATTATTGAACGCAACTACAACCTGGATATCAAAAATCCCAACGCACCTACAGAATCACATGACGATCCTGATGAGCTACTCGCAGCCTATGCAGTGGCTGTGCAGAACGCCGCTGAAATTCAGAATCATTTGAAGACCAGCTTCGAGCAATCGTTGGGCAATTGATATGAACTCAAAGATATTCTTTGACAACTTTGCAACTATTTCGAACGCACCTGGTGGGATATCACTGTTGCGTGAACTAGTTCTTGACCTTGCGGTTCGTGGCAAACTCGTTCCACAAGTTGTCACGGATGAAATTAGCGATACTGAAATCTGCCACGGTCCGTTCGAATTGCCCACCACTTGGAAGTGGAGTCCCCTATATGCGGTCGCAAGAGATCTGGGGCAAGAAGTTCCAAAATCAAACTTTCACTATATTGATGTTGGTTCTATTGATAGTTCAACGGGGCGAATCTCAACCGAAGCAGCAATATTAAGTCCTGCGAATGCACCCTCGCGCGCAAGAAAAAAAGTTGCCTTTGGAACCGTCATATATTCGACGATCCGACCCTACTTAAGAAATATCGCTATCGTTGATAGAGAATTTGAGCCTAAAGCAATTGCGAGTACCGCATTTGCAGTACTCCACCCCGGAGGGCTTATAGATTCCAAGTTCCTCTTTGCCTGCGTCCGAAGCCCTTATTTCACAAGATTTGTTGAGTCAAAGCAGAAAGGGGTTGCTTATCCTGCGATTAATGCATCGGATCTCAGGGAAGCTCGTGTGCCGGTTCCGCCGATTCAAGAGCAGAATCGTATTGTGGCCAAGATCGACGAACTCATGGCATTGTGCGATGAACTTGAATCCGCACAAAATCAGCGCGATTCAATTCGAGCGTCTGCGCGTAAGTCGTCAATTGATTCATTCTCAATCGCGATGACGCCGGAAGACTCAAATGTGGCATGGAACAGAATCAGGAACAACTGGACCACTATCGCTGATACTTCCGAAAGCATTGCTTCAATACGTTCATTTGTTCTCGATCTCGCCGTTCGGGGCAAGTTAAGTGAACGGCACGCAAGTGATAGAGCAATCTCAACTCTAGTTTCTGATTTAGAAAGCGAGTTAGTGCCCTACGGCGAAATGTCAGAAGTTAGATTTGATATCCCAAGTCATTGGACATGGACTCCGTTAGCGTCTGTAGTTGAACATCAACTTGGGAAGATGCTGCATACATCAAAAATGCGGGGGACCAAAATAAAATATCTACGATCAGTGAATGTTCGCAAGGATGGAAACATTGACCTTACTGATGTAAAAGAGATGTTAATTCCCGAGTCTGAATTGGAAAAATACAGCGTCCGTGTGGGTGATGTTTTTGTCAATGAAGGGGGTGACGTGGGTAGAAATGCAATATGGCTTAATGATGAGGATGAAGAATTCGCTTTTCAAAATCAGTTACATCGGCTCCGTCCTGTCTGCGGTGTTGAAAGCAGGTATGTTCAATTTGTTTTACGTCATGCAAAAAGTTCAGGGGTCATTGCGGAAATGTCCTCTGGCGTAACGATTCAACATTTTTCTGCGACTGCGATTCGAAAACTTGCATTTCCGCTTCCACCTGTTGAAGAACAGAGAAGAATTGTGGTCAAGGTAAATGAACTTATGACGATGTGTGATGGATTAGAGAATTCACTACTCAATAGAAATGAATTAGCGAAGAAGATTTCCGACGCGTTAGTTAGCAATATCTTTTAGCATCGGCCCGAGCCCAGGGCCCAGCGTTCAACTTCCTTCCAGTCCCAAATGAGGGCTGTCTTCAATGTGGCGATTGGTTCGGGGAAGTCGGTGTGACGTCGGCGCCATTCGTGAACGACTTGAGGTCTTGCAACACCTAGGCGCTGCGCTATTTCGTGGGCACCTACTAGGTCATCGATATCAATTTTTCTCCCCACGGGGTCATTCTAGGAAATACCTGTCACAAGGTTGTGGATGTTCGTACTCACCCCTATCTTGTGAGTACGAACATACTCACGTAGGAGATGAAAATGACAGAAAAATTGGCAGGACTAGTGATTCCAGTATTGGAACCATTGGGTTATCAGCAGGGGTGGGGTATGGCCACCGTTGCTCGTATCCGGCAGGAAATCCCTGATGACGTGGGGCGATTGACCTTGCGCCAGGTGAACATTGACGAAGTAATGACCTGTGGTGGGTTATGGCAAGGGCGAGAAGTCGCTACTGAGATTCCTGCTCATGTTTTCTTACTGCGTCGTGACTTGATTGTGCGAGTGGCTCGGGAATACCTCGAAGCAGCAGTGATTGGTGAGGCTTCCAAGCCCATCGAATTCGTACGCGGGTTTTTGGGCACCGAAGCGAACTTTGACCCACTGACAGCAACATGGCTGTTCTTGCAGAGTGAGTTCGAACGGGTGGAACTAGAAAATGAACTAGCGATGGCGGTCGCCCATTTGGTTGAGGCATGGCCACAGATAGTGGATGGCACCCAAGTGACAATCGGGCCCGTGTTGGAAGACATCGCAATAGGCGACGTTGTGCTCTCAGTGGACACGATTGACGTGACTTTTGGTGATCACCGCATGGGTGTTGAAGTGAACTGGCCAGGCACTGTTCTGGTGCGTTTGGTACCCCAGTGGCCGTCACCCAAAGAACTAGAAGAAATGGCATTAGGAGCTCTCGTGCATGGCATTGCAACAGGGTGCCCGCCACAGCGACTTGTGGTGTGGGGTTTGCAGTCAGGCAAAGGCATCGCAATGGACGTTGAACGCGAATGGCTTGAGATGGCAATTGCAGGAACTCAGTTAGCAACACAAGCGATTGCCGATATGCGTAATGACCGTGGGGTAGTGGTGCAAGGTGGCGAACATTGCACGATGTGCCCATTTAGTGATTCATGTGATGCGAGCGAGGCCGATGAGTATCCGTTCTGATGTCATGGTGTTAACAGTGTTCGAATTATTCAAAGTGTTAATACAAAAATTGATAATAAAAAAGCGCTTATCTATTGACATATTGCGTATAAAGAAATCTTTAGGAGTTGCGCCTGGCGACACAATCAGGTGTCATAATTGTGTTCAACATAATGTTTCATCGTCAACGCAACCCGTTGCCGGAACATCCCCCCACGCAATTAGAACTGTTCAACAGCGATTGCACAAACAGGGGCAATGGATCCGGGCTAAACGAGCGGAACAGAACGAGAAAGAATTTCTGGATAGATTTATCCAAATTCCAGAACAGAAGTGTCGCCCTTTCCGTAGGAGCGAAGATGAGGCGCGCTAAGCGTATTCATTTGCATGATGCGTTCGTTTTGGTGCATTCACTCATTGAGTCGTCGTATCCGGCACCAACAGGAACTGCACGAAAACTGCATGGGCTGCTGATTCATTTCGAAAAAGACTTGCAAGCCCATGGTCTTGAATTCTTGGATGAGATCACTGCAGATCATGTTCTGCAACACATGTGGTCGGCACGAAAAACGAAACATGGCTACGTCCAGGTATCACCACGGACTGCAGGCAATCGCCAGTGGGCGTATCGCTTCTTTCAGGTTGCAATGGGGACTGAGGGTTTCAATGATGGCTTTGACCTCAGCGGTGAGACGGTGTTGCGTGGTGAACCAGAATCACCACGGCCGTTGAACCTTTTGGAACTTGATTCAGTCATCGGGATGGTGGATAGCACGCTGATCAGTACAGGTGAAGATGTATTGGTTGCTTTGAGCATGGCGGGCGCAACCGCCAATGAAGCCGGACTGATGCGCGTATGTGATGTTGACCTCGAAAGCAGGGTTGTGCACTTTGAGGGGGAGAACCCACGAACTGCGGTGCTCACGGAATGGGCGTGCAATCGCATTGCTCTCTTTCTTAGTGAGAACCATCGCGATAGTGAACAGCGATTGGCAGTTGCAGATTTTGTGACGTCGGAGAACGTTGCACGCACAGTAAATACACGCCTGATGAATGTGATGCGTATGACTGGGTTCCGTTCGGGTTCAGGTGTGACAGCAAAGTCAATTCGTCTCGGTGCAGCAATGGTGGTGCTGGAAACCCAAGGGTTAGAAGCTGCTGCATTGTTCTTAGGGAACAACTCTCTTGATGCCACGGCTCGGATGTTGCGCTACGAGTGGTGGGTGACTAAATAGTGGCAAAGAAGCGGCGACCGCAGCGGGCACAGAACTATGGGCTCGACCCTATAGCTGTGTCCGAAATGGGTGCTGCCGTTGACTATTCCATGGCCGAGCGTATTGATGGCCATAAAGGAACAGTAGCGAGTGACGCTGGACGTAAACGCCGCTCGTACACAACACCACTGCATCTCAGCGACATTGACTATTTCATTGCGTACGCAACATATGCACCCATGTGGGAGTTCGCTGAAGAGATAGCAGACGAGTTAGAGATACGCATTGGGGCAGGACGCCCACGCGAATATGAAATCCATTCGGTGATTATGAGCGATGTGATGCTGTATGAAAAGTCTTCTGTTCGTCGCATGTTTCGATCTCTTGATAACAACAGAATGTGGGGGATTCTCAAAACAGAAATTGAGAAAGCATGGCCTCATCACTCCACACGACGCTTGGAGGAAACACCGCTGAGTCGTGACCAGTACAACCGTGGGCGACGAATACTGATTAGCAACGTGTTCTGTTACATCGACCGTTTGCGAGAACACTGCCAAGAGACACAACTAGAGATTGCGCGGCTCATTGGTTGCTTCGTAGATGATGACTCGCTTACGCATCCTTCGAATCACAACATGATCTATGGCGATGCCACATGGCTCGAATCGTTGTATCACTCGAACGTTGCTGGTGTGCGAGTCGACCCCGAAACAGGTGAGATCATTCATCGGCGCTATGACCCTGACGCTATTCACTACCAAGATGACACACAGTTCCCTGGCAACTATTGGGTGAGCGCACTGGTGCGTACAGAACACGCCCATGAACGCGTGATTCTGGACGCACAATTCAAACCTGACGGCATTGGTGATGGTGGTGTGTTCACTAACATGGTGTTACCCGTCATCGGATCAGTGTCTGAAGTGAGGGGAGTGGGCTACGACATGGCTTTGCATCCACCCGACCAAGACCGCATTCTTGATACTGGCCGCCATGTGTTGACGAAAACTTCGTTGACGAACAAAGGCAAACGCGCACAAGTTCCATTGGGTACGTACGAGTTCAAAGACGGTGGGCGAAAATTGGACTTGCCGGTGACGGCTTTTGACGGAACTCCTGGCATCCAGATGGTGATTGATGGCCAGCGCATGTGGCAGCCATTAGAGCGTGTGCAGACAAAACGACGTGGCACCACTTTGTATGGGAATTGGCGTATTCCTGAACTGGAAGCCGTCAGTCCACACCTGCACGGAATGACAGCATGGATTCGCCAATCGAGTACCGATGACGAACGCGCAACGGGTAAGCGACGTACCCGAGCGCTACGAACTATTCCACCGACGGATACGGATTGGCGCCGTTTGTTTGGTGGCCGTGAAGACACCGAGTCGATGCACAATCACATGAAAGAAAAGTGGT
>Ga0164292_10002542_pt1 | contig 14901 bp, 15 predicted proteins | sample GEODES117metaG_FD_111486 | JGI IMG/M metagenome (GOLD analysis project Ga0164292, IMG submission 111486) | Eutrophic lake water microbial communities from Lake Mendota, Wisconsin, USA - GEODES117 metaG | ecosystem: Environmental > Aquatic > Freshwater > Lake | place: USA: Lake Mendota... | reverse complement strand
TCGTAAGTAACACCAGTGGTACCGGTGGCCGGAAAATCAGCTGCAATTCCCAAACCTAAATCCCGATCGAAATAAATTTTTCCGTCCCCTGGATAAGCTCTGAAAAAACAAGCTCCGCCCGTTGTAACACAAGCCCCAGGGCTAGGCTCTGGGGAAGCAGGCGGCGAGGGTGTGTAGGTATTCTGAGCTGCATTTAAAACACCTGGGGTAATATCTAAATACCTTGTTACAAATTTAATGTTCACTTTTTCTGTACCAATTGAACTGCAGTCTGCACCCACACCAAAGGTTAAAGTTTGACTGACGTTGGTCGTTGCACATGTCGAATTGCTACTTGATAATTTATTGCAAACTTCTGCCCAAGTCGTCGAAAGCACCGTGCTTAGATTCGTCGTAGTTGCTATTTCTGTGATCCCATTGCAAAGCAAGTATTTAACATTTGCCGTTGTCACTGTCGTAGATGCTGGAATCGTAATAATTGTATCTGCGAAAACACCCTTAAGATTACAAGCCACTTGAACGTTTCCAAGGGCCACGTTCCCAATACAAGTATTACAGGTGCCAGATGTCGTGCAGCCAGGATAACCAGAGACAACAACACCCGTTCCACCTTGAATTCCCCCATAAACGGTAATGCTGGCATCGGTCTCGCGAACTAATTTCGATACACCAGTCACATCAGAAACTGTCACCGCAGAAAAACATGTAATGGAATAAAGTAAGAATAGAATAACCTTCACTGTTTAAGCCGATCATAGGCCTGAACGAATGTCAAAAATTCCTTCGGCTATTTGAATCCCGTTCAAGGCAGCACCCTTTTTAAGGTTATCGGCCACCACCCACATCATCCATCCCATAGGTCGGCTGGGATCTTTGTGGATTCGGCCCACAAAAACATCATCGTGGCCTGAAGCGTTTCGAGCCATTGGGTACAAAGATTTTTTGGGCTGATCGATCACTTGAATTCCGGGAAATTTCTGAAGAGCTGCCACGACAGAATCTCGATTGGTTTCTTTTTTCAACGTGAACCAAACGGCCTCTGAGTGGGCATTGAGAACAGGAACACGAACAGTGAACGCTGAAATTTTTAAATCAGGCTGACCCAGAATTTTTTTTGTTTCACCCATGACTTTCACTTCTTCGCTGCTGAATCCCTCATCATTAAATGAACCAATCTGAGGAATGGCGTTGAACAAAATAGGATGGGGAAAAGCTTGAGTTTTAGGTTCTGGATTTTGATAATCAGCTGTTTGACTGAGAAGTTCTTCATAACCTGGGGCACCCGCTCCAGAAACAGCTTGGTAAGAGCTGACTTGCACAGAATCAAGACCAAATAAATCCTGCAAAGGTTTTAATGCCATCACGAGCTGAATGGTTGTGCAATTGGGATTAGCAATAATTTGTGGCTTCTTTTTATCGACAACACTTAAGTTAATTTCAGGAACAACAAGGGCACAATTGGGATTCATACGAAAAGCAGCCGAGTTATCCACAACAAAAGCCCCAGATTGAACCGCTTGCGGGGACCACTCAAGACTGAGCTCATCACCTGTAGCAATAAAAACTAAATCAAGGCCGTCAAAACAACCTGCCTTTAAAACTTCTGTTGACCAATTTTTTCCAGCGCAGCTAACAGATTTTCCCACTGAGCTTTCACTGGCGAACGCTTTGATTTCAGCTATGGGAAAATTTCTTTGATCAATCAAATTCAGAAATGTTTGGCCCACCATTCCGGTGGCACCAACGATCCCAACTTTAAGTTTTTTGTGTGGGCTCATCGTCGATTTCTTCCATTAAATCTTGTTCGTTTGTTGCATGAGGTGCGTAAACGCTACTTCTCATTTTCTTCACGTTTTTACCAAGTCTAAAAATCCCGAAGATGGCGCCAATAGCTGCGTAGGTCATAAATAAGACGAAAAGCATAACTTCGGCTCGCATCGCGACAACCACGATGATTCCTAAACCCAGAATTAAGTAATGAAAAGGAAGTCTTTCTTTTAAATCCAGATCTTTGAAACTTCGGTAGCGAAAAGTGCTGACCATCACAAGGGCGAGCAAAATTGTCATAAACAAAAGAAGTCGGCTACCTGTTGGATCCCAACCTAAATCTGTAAACGCAATCACCGATGAGGCAACAATCCCCGCAGCCATTGGAATTGGTAAACCTTGAAAGTAATTACCCTCGACCACATTCACTTGAACGTTGAATCTGGCCAATCGCAAAGCCCCGCACGCAACAAATAAAAAGCAACCGACCCAACCAATTCTTCCCAAGGGTTCGAGTGCCCAGAGAAACAATAATATGGCAGGTGCAACTCCAAAGCTGACCACATCACAAATAGAGTCATATTCAGCGCCAAATTTAGAAGTGGATCTTGTCAGCCTTGCCAATCTTCCATCCAGTTGATCAAAGATTGCGGCAACAACGATTGCGTAAGAGGCGATTAAAAATTCGCCTCGAAGCGTTTGGATGATCGAAAAAAAACCAGCAAATAAATTACAGGTCGTCATCAAATTCGGTAAGATGTAGATGTACATGGCAATTTTTCGACCTTGATTTTCAGCTGCGTCTTGAGCTTCATAAGAACTGGTAGGCATGGGATCTCCGTTATGGACTGATCGTTGTCAGTTGATCTGTAATATTAAACAAGTAGAAAAGAACTGATAAGCCCAAAGCAGATAGAACAGGCATTGTTAAATTATCATCGAGTTTTGCAATAGGAAGAAGTTCCGCAAAAGCACCGATAAGGCCAGCAATGATTGATACGACTAAATGGCGACTCAGACTTAAACCTGAAGAATTCAAATAAAGAAATGTCAGGATTAAGCAAACAACAAATGCGGCTAGAAAACCTTGAATGGTTTTACCACCTAAAATTTTATCTTTACCAAATCGAATTCCCACATAGCTGGCAATGGGATCCGCAAAGGCCAAAAATAAAATCGACAATGAAACGATAGGCTTTGGAAAAATAAGGACAATCAACAAGACCCCAGTGAGCAAGTAAGTTGTCCCGGCGATTCCCTTGAGTTCTTGATCGCGCATCAGGGGGCCATCAAAGTGACAGAAAACTGATTCAGTTTTTCAAATTTTTGCCGAAGGAAATCAACAGTGATAAAAATCGCAAAACCAAAGGCTAACAATAGAGTTGAAACTTGGTAGCTGGCAGCTTCAAAAATAAAGAACATCATTGAAACTGTTGTGAGATGCCAAATCTTGCGTGCTAAGTGGATGTCACTGCGGTTTTTCAATTCTCGCCATTCCATAAGGGGTTCAAACATTCCCCGAAACTACAGAACGAATGCGTTTTCCGGCAAGTGCCAATTACGTGTTTGTTGCAATGAATTAAATAGAGATAAAACTGTTAGAAATCAGCTAGATATGGCTGCTCTCAACAAGAACGGTTTGCTCTTCTAAAAGACCGTCAGTGGATTGAACGCGAATTCGAATTTTATTAGGTCCATTTTTGAGCTGGATGAGATCAGTTTTGTACTCTTCAGAGTTCAAATTAAATATCGAAGCCGTGAAGCCATTACTTTCGTTTGTGATCTCAACAATCTGACTTTTACTAGGCTTGCAGAATCGTCCCTTAATTTGGGCCCAGGGACTGTTGACCTTCATTTCATTTGCTAATTTTCGACTGCAATTCAGTTCAATCAAAGCCTGTTTTTCGAGATCGTCTGAAACCATTTTCGAGCTTGGAACTGCCGCAGGTTTACGGTTAGGGGTTTTATGTAAAGTGACTTCAGCTAAAGTTTGGCGGTAGAACTCTTTTAAAGAATCTGCGTTGATTACGCCGACCACTGCCATCATAAATACAAACAAACGTACCGCCATCATATTGACGTATCGGATGCCGGAAGTGAAAAGCTAAGGGCTTTTAAAAATTCTCATATTGAGAAACAGACCATTTTATTTCTTGTCGATACTGATCGCAAATTTTTTAATTCCGACGGTCTTAATGAGGTCTAAAACCTGTACAACAGTTCCGTGAGGAACGTCCTTATCTGCCGAAATAATCGCTTGAATATCAGGATTTTCTGAAAGGGCTTTTGAGGCCTCTGCACTGATGGTGTTGGTGTCCGCAGGTTTCCCATTCAGAGACAAATTTCCGTTGGCAGCGATGGTCACATTGATCTGAGTTTGAACAGTTTGCTCGCCACTGGCGGCCTGGGGAAGGTTCACTTTAATTGAAGGTTTCATAATCATAGGGGCTGTCACCATGAAAATAATCAAAACCACTAAAATGATATCGACAAGCGGAACCACATTAATGTCGGCAATGGCTTCATCACCTTGATTGTATTTGCCTGCCATAGTTCTACAGACCTTTCTTTTTTGCGTAAGCCATTCCGAGTTCTTTAACTGCATCTAAGCTTTGAAGGATACCCTTCACTTGTTTGTTAAAGTAGTTGTAAAAAATAACAGCTGGAATTGCGACGAAAAGACCTGCAGCAGTTGCGATCAGAGCCAATGCAATCCCTGCCATCACCGTTTGTTGGCCGGCGTCTGAAGCCTGGGCTAAATCGTTGAAGGCTTTCATAATTCCAAGAACTGTTCCAAAAAGACCAATGTAAGGAGCATTTGATCCGATGGTAGCCAGAAAGTTCAAAAATCTTTCTAAATCGGGTCGTTCAGTCAGCGAGTACGTATTAAAAACCTCTTCCAGTCCCTTACTTCCTGCGTCTTTCATGTGCCTGATCGCGTAGTGGGCAGCTCGACCCTCAAGTGAGTTCAAGTCTTTAGCAATTTGTTCGAAATCATCAACAGAGTTTCCTTGAAGTGCCTGCTTGATCCGAACTCTGACTTTAGCAGACTCTGCTGAAACCTTACGAAGTGAAAAGAATCTTTCTAAAATCATTCCAACGCTGAGGATACTGAGAACGATCAGAATCCATAAAACGACTTGATCTAGGTAGTGAGCAACAGAAATAATTTTTTCGGTGAGCAACATGAGAGCCCCTTTCAAATGACGTATTCTTAAGTTGTGTCTCAAGAATCTATTGGTATTATGCTGAAGTGCTCGCTGCGGGGTCAACTTATGAAGCGTCTCATTTTGTTGCAAATTTTAATCTGGTCTTTTTTCTTAACCCAGTTGTTAGGCTGCACAAAAAATTCCTCTGCAAACTATATCGTTATCGCTGTTGATCAGTTGAGCTTTGCGGATGCTTCTTGTAGTCAAGATCGCTCCGAAAAAAATTCTGGAATCTCAATTTTGTGCAATGAATCAGTTAAATGGACCCATGCTTATACGACCAGCACCCTCAGTGGTCCCGCCATGGCCAGTCTTTTGACTGGTCTGCATCCCATTGATACCAAGTTTCGACATAATGGGCATTTTCTGCCACCCCAGACGCAAACTGTTGGAAGGTTGGCTCATAAACAAAACTATCGCACTTTGTTTTTATCAGGGGGACCTCCCCTATTGAAAAAAAGCGGGTTAGGCGCTGGATTTGAAACTTTTGAGGATTTTCTTAATATCACGCAAAGCCCTTGGCTTCGAAGTTTTAAGAAAAACTCAAATGTTTTCATCGATTGGTTAGATGATCTCAATAACGAATCTTTTCTGAGTGTTTTTTACGTCCCTGATTTACGATTTTTAAATCGACCCTTGGTTAATTCTTTCGGAGATCCCCGAGAAAAAAGCTTTGACAGCCAATTTGAAGAATTCGATTCGACTCTTTATGAAATGATCCAAAAAATTAAGAAAAAGGGGCTTTGGGATTCAACTCATTTTTTGTTGGTCGGACTTCAGGGTCGAAATCTGTATGATCGTAAAGTGATTAATCCCAATATGAATCTTCATAGTGAATCTTCTCAGGTCGCCTTCTTTTGGAAGCCGAATCAGACAAAGCGAGATGCGCCAGTCAGTTGGACCATGGATAAAAATATTTCCATCGCTGATGTGGGAGCTTCACTGATTGAAAGTTTAGGTGGCCAAATTCCAAGAGGGCGATTAGAAACAGCATCTTTATTACTTTCCCTTGGAAAACCAGATTCTACATTTAGTAATTCGCGTGTTCATTTAATCGAATCCTCTTGGGCTCAATGGCAACTGAATACACCTGTTCAATACGCTTTGATTTCTGATGAGGAACTATATTTTCACGACACCAACCCAAAAGTATACAGAACTTTATCAGATCGGCTAGAAACGACGCCTCTTACGGGATCATTAGCTGCAAACTCCATTGCCATGTTTAAGCAAGTGGCACTGGAACTTCAATTGACTCCTTTTGCTGCTCCTGAAATTCCTCTGCTCAGTCGATGGAACTTTAATTATTGGGACTGGCAATCAGAACAGTACGCAAACATCAAATCAGGAACGGCCTCGACGGCGTGGAATAAAATTCCTATTCCCTTAAGGCCGTGGGCTGCAAGATCTTTAATCGAAAGTAGTGATTGGAAAAGTTTAAAATCAGCTTCCGAAGTATGGAAAGTTCCACAACTTCTTTGGTTAGCACACAAACAACTGAATCTTCCAGAAGTAAAAACAGATCCTTGTTTAAGATTGGAAGCCATTGATATCCAGAACAATAAAAATCTAAAACAATGTAAGGATGCCGGATTTATTGAAATCCTGACTTCATTCAATAGCGACAACAGGCTTCGTAGATGGGAAAAAGTATTAGAGGAAAAGTTAATTCTGACCTCTATCCATCGAATGAATCGTGCACTTTCTGGAATCTGGGACATCGAAGAAGAAATGGAAACTGTGGTTTCTCGAGTGGAAATCTACTTCAGGGCTCCAGAACATCGTCCTTTTTTTAGAAAAATTCAAAGACGTGTGCGATCAATCGAGCTTCAGTCGACCCAGCCAGAACGGTTGTGAGCTATTTTCTTGAGTTAACTCATCAGTCCAAATTTCCAAATCTTTTTTTGACTCTAAAGTCCAAATGGATTTTGGCAATTGGTTGGAAGAGAGCAAAATAAGCTCATCATTCTTATCTAAATGAAGATCACCACATCTTGGTGCCACAGTGGGCTCAGCTCCTAAATAATAGGAAGGCAATGGGAAGTTTTGTAAAAAGCTGGAGCTTTCAGGAAAGCAAGAAACAGGTTGTGTCGCCTGATTGGCTTTTTTTAATAGTAAATGTGGACATCCCAGCTGACACCAAGAAATGTGATTTCTATGAAAAGCTAAAAATAAAAATTCGATGACAATTTCATGGGTTCGAGAATTGATATTACGAAACAAAAAATCATTTGCCATCAGTGCCGCTTGTCGAAGTTGATTTGCATGATCCGAAAGACTCAGGATTTTTTGAAAGGCCGAGGTATGTTCTTGATCCTGTCTAACAGTCGTTAAGTGTTGCACCACAAAGTCCATGACCCTTTGGCATTCTTCTGAGGCTCCCCAAGGAGTCATTATGAATAGAAAACCGCCGCTCATGTCAGAGTGTACCAGTGGCTTCGGCCTTAACAAATGGCTGCTGTAAGAGCGCTCAGAAAATTTCATTACTGAGCTCCGTATTTTTTTAATTTGATGTAAGCCTTTTTGTAATACTCACCATCAGGCAGATCTGTGTTTAAAATTTTTTTCCATTTTTCCTTAGCACCTGCTCGATTATCTCCGCCATCTACATTTCCAAAACTTTCCTCTAAAACGCCCTCTTGGTAATAAACCATCATACTTTTTCTGAGATCATTTTTTAAGCTATCAGCCAACTCTTTAAGATCCTCTCGTGTTGGGTCAATCTGAATGGCAGATCGCAAAGTCAATACAGCCTGCCTCAAGTTCTGCTGAGATTTATATTGATCCGCTTCTTTTTCAAATTGCTTAATCTTTGTGGCCATTTCAATTTTTAGTTTTTTCAGTCGAGTTTGGGAGGCCTTCTTCAGATCACCTGGATCAGGCAATTTCGATGAAATCACAGAATTATAAGATTGGATGGTCGCAATGTAATCACCCTCTGCTTCTGTCTTTTTGGCCTTTTCATACAAATTTCTAAGCTGCTGAATTCTTCTATTGATTTCAGCTTGCTGTTCTTTTTTTACCAATCGATCGGCGGTGATGGATTGATATTGAGCTTTCAAATCTAAAATCAACGGATGTGCAGGATTCAATTGCAGGGCTTCAAGTAAGCATTCGTCGAGTTGCTCTTCGGTCTGAAATTTTTGTAAATTTTTACTGCATTCATGAGTTGCCACTTGGATCTTAGCTTCCATAATTTGCTGATCTTTTTCTTCTTTTTCCTGTTTCACCAATTGCTTTTGAGTTTCAATGGCGGCGTAAGCTGTATTTTTGAGTTTTTCTGCCTCTGGATCAGTCACTTTGTAAGTCTTGATAAGATCTTCGACTTCAGATAACGAAAGGCTATAGTTTCCTTCCATAAAATATCTTTTAGAAAGCTCCAGAGATTGTTTGTATTCTGTTTTTTGCTGAGCTGTTAATCCTGACAACGGGTCTGCACCCGCAGGGGCTTGTACACTTGGTATTGTTGAACTTGAGCCATCGCCACCCATCAAGTAGATCACCAGACCTACGACAGCAATGGCACTAATCAACATTCGAATCTTTTTTGTCTTTGCATCGGCCTGGGAGCCCGCAGCTTCTGGTGCAGGGAAAACATTTTGGGAAGGATCATAATATTGATTTTGTGCTGGACTTTCTATCATCAACGGCGAACTCTGCTCATCCATGTAGGACTCTTGATTGTAGCTACCTGAAAGTTCGGGTGGCTCGATGACCATGGGTGCTAGATTCTCGACCTTAGCAAAAAAGTGTGGGTCATGAACCTCAAAAATCATTTGATGCTCGAGCACTCTGATCATGTCCCCACTTTTCAGAGAAATTGTCTGCTGAGATTCGAGTAGCTTTTCATTGATGTAGGTTCCATTCACACTCGCTAAATCAGAAATCTCATAGCGCAGGTCCACTTTTCGAATTTCAAATTGCTTCCGACTGACACGGTGATCAGAAATCAGAATATCTGCTCCAGCATCACGACCCGCTGTCCATCGATCACGACCTTCAAGTTTAAACTGGTGCAAGGCATCACCATCAGCATTTATGATTTTCACCAAAGCCGATAGACTGGCCTTCTGAATAACAGTTTTATCTTCTGCAGCGAATGTTTCAATTTTTGAATTTTGAATCCCAGGAGTCTCTGTCAATTCAGCCATAAAACTGAAATCGAAGGGACCAACTGAAAATTCATCAGTGTGGTTCAGTTCAGCGCTTAAGACAGGGGCACCTCGAACAGTCATATTTGCTAATTGAGATAGACATTCAACTGTCAGAACTGAACCCTCGAGTTTGATCTTCAAGTGCTCTCGAGAAATGGCTTTTTCAGCATCTAAAACAATATCACTGTCGGCCTTACGTCCCGCTAAGTAAGAGCGACCGGCCTGGAGATTCAGCTGGTAATAAGGTTGACCTTGCTTTTTGATGATGAGCACTGCCATTAGTAGCGCCCCTCTAATGCTAAGTTGCACTCATCAAAAAAGTTTTTAATTTCTCGGAATTTAGGATGCTGCTGACTGTTTTGAATCATGACCAACGCCGACTGAAAGCTTGAGCGACAAAGTCTATAGTTTTTCTTGTCTCGATATCGCAAACCTTGAAGCATATGAAATTGTAAAAGTTCATCAAACTTAATTCTCGATAGATGGTAGTATCGTTTTGCGATTGCATTATCGGGATCAAGGTTCAAAACGACCTGAAAATTATCGCGGGCTCTGGCATAATTGCCTTGCTGAAAATCGCGGAATCCTTTGATGAGGTTTTCCTGAGATCTTTGTGCACTTGCCGTCTGCAAGTTATCGAGTCTCTCTTGAAGTCGTTTTTTTTCATCGGTGGATTGCAGGATGTCGTATTCAACCTGCTGAGAAGTTCGAAATGATTTTATTTCTGCTGGCTTCGAGTCTTTTGTCAGAACCCATCCAAAAAATCCAAGCACTGCAATCATGATAACGTAAAACTGCAACCGGCCACCTTTTGCAGGAGGCTTTATCGCTGAATTTCTTGAGGCTTGCGATTGAGGAGCTCCACTCATTTTAGGAATCGAGTATTGATTTTGTGGAGCCATTGGATTTGGATTCAGTTTGTTTAAGGGTGTCAGTTTTTTGGGTGAATTTGGTACTGGAGGCTGAAAATCCACTCGGACAGTGAGTGCCGAGGCATCTGCATTTGCAGGTAATTTTCGATTATCAGCGACAAGAGTTGGACCTTCATTAAAGACTTCAAAAATTGTTTCACCACCTTGAAGTTTTGCTCCAGGTGCTAAAAATCCTTCTTCCATGACTTTGCCATCTAAAGTAACAAAGTTTTTCAAAGAAATATTTTTGAATTTATAATTGTCAGGATTTTTAAATATTTCGATGTGATTTCGACTGATTCGCCCGTCGTTGACAAGCTTAATATCGTTGTCTTCACCTCGACCAATTTTTGTAACGGCTTGATCAAGAGAATAGATCTCGTTCAGGTGAGGCCCTGCCACAACTTTGAGTTTAAATTTTAAACCTGGTGAAATAACAGGAGCTGCGCTCAACCGTCACCTCCTTGAGGTTTCACAGTGACAAAGAAATAATCTGTATGACCGTTTGTGTGCAGACTTAAAATTTGAATCTGGCACATATGCCCTGAAAACTCTAAAGTATCAAAATGTGAAGTGTAAGGATTTTCTTTTGCCTTCATCATTAGACTTTCTAAATTTTGCTGCAGTGGTGTGTCCGGAATATTTTTATAAGAATCTCCTGTGGAGTTCTGACCAATGAGTTTTGTGAAGGCCTCATTCATAGCCCAGATCACTTCATCTGATCCGATGGCAAGACTTGGACCGCTGGAAACAGCGACCAACGATTGTGCTTCTTGCATTTTATTCGTCGAACTCATGACTTTTTCATTCCCACTGGATTCAACTTGCAAGCTTCGAGACAAAAGAGAATTCATATTGCCGATCAGAGCTTGAAGATCTGGGTACAGATATGGGATTGTGATATTTTCAGAGCGATCTCTCATGGCTGTGTCGAGATGAAAATTTAATTCTTTGATTGGTTTTTCTACAAACTTAACTAGTAGGTAATAAAGGATAGAGCCGATCAGCCCCGCAAGAACTAAAATCTGCATAAAAAGACTTAAAGCCCGACTCTCGTCTAAAACCATTCCACTGACATCATAGATGACAATGGCATAGGCCTTCACACTTGGTAATCCTGTGGCTGGATCAAATTGCCCGATGGGAGCACTTGCTCCAATCAACGTGGCGCCAATTTCTGCTGTGATCGGGCGATCCTCTGTTCGAGCTTTGTGAACAAATGATTGATCAGCGATTCGTCCCGCTTTAGAGGCGGGAGCTAGGATTGCACCGTCTGTTTTTTGAACGATGAAAACTTCTTTCACACCCTCTTCTAATTCAGCGGTGTGAGTGCTTAAATTTCCGAGCTGCCCTTCAAGCAATAATTTTTGATTAATTTCTGCTAAATGCCTGGCCACAGATTGGGCTCGTCTCATACTTTCACCCAAGACACTTTCACGTGCACTTCTGTAGGTGGGAATCATAGCAAGCAGAGTGACTGAAAAAACAAAAAGGATAACAAAAAGTGCAATCACCCAACGAAACTCAAACCACTCGCCAAGTTTATAAATACCAGGCAAAGCAACTTTTTCCATGTAATCTTGAGACTGATTGATCAGTGATTCAACTATGTTTTGATTTTGCAAATGCTGAGGTGTTTTTCGGTCCTGTTGCTGTTGTGCCACCATTTCCGGCATGTGATTTGGAAATGGTGTGAGCTGAGGAGCCGCACTTCCCATGGAATTGAGCTGTTGTGGACGACGAACTGCAGGCTTAGGATGCCTTTTCTTAGGCTCTTGCGTAGGCATCAAATCAAAAATGATGTCATGCACTTGAACTTTATCACCTAAGCGAATATTGGCACTTTGAATCTTGATACCATTTAAAAAAGTTCCATTGCTAGACTTAAGATCAACTAAAATCAACTTTTCTGGATAGACATGAATTTCTAAATGTTCTTTAGAAATTCCAGAGCTTGGAATCGAAACTTCGCAATGAGAGGCACGGCCAAGCAAGTTCCTCCCTGCCTTCAGAGGAAAGACCTGACCCTGTACTGAGCCATTCAATGCTCTTAGTGACCACATACCAAGTGATCTCCTTCTTTGATCTGATTCTTGGTGGCAAGTCCAGCGCTCATTTCAATCACTGATCTCGCACCCCAGACAGGCCCCACCCATCTCCAGGGACGAACATTATGAACAACTTTCTTAACTTCACCGTTTTTATCTAAAAAGACACAATCAATTTCAAATTTCATAAAACAGGTTTGAATGGCATTGCAATGATCAAAGAACAAAGCCTGATCTACGGGTAGATTATTTTTGCCCATGAGCCCAATCATGCGATCCCAATAGCCTTCTGCCACTTGAAGATCTGGAAATAAAATTTCTGAATTACGTTTCAATTTCATTTATTTCTTTCCGTAATAAAAACTTAAAATCATGGGACCTAACACCATGATGAAAACTGCAGGAACGATAAATAACATCATGGGAATCAACATGGCTTGAGAAGCCCGAGCTCCCAATTTCTCTGCCCGAGTGAATCGCTCCATGCGCATTTGATTACTTTGATCTTTTAAAACTTGGCCAATCGGAGCACCCGATCTGCCTGCATCAATCAGAACTGCAACAAAACTTGTGATCTCAGACATGTCCAAGCGCTCTGCAAATTCTTTCAAAGCTTGATCTTTTGAAGATCCGATTTGGATATCTTTCAAAACCACCCCGAGCTCTTCAGCTAAAACACTTTCTGTGCCTTCTGCTTTATCGACGATTTTTTGAATAGCCTGGAAAAAATCCAGGTTGGCTTCCACTGAAAGTGCGAGCAGATCAATGTAAAAAGGCATATCAGCTCTGACACTGAGCTCTCGTCTTTTTTTCATGGCATTAGCATGAAAGATCGGCATGAAAAAACCAAAGGGGGCTAGAACGATAAAAATTAAATTTGAGAAACCCATTTCAAGTGCAAAATTCATTATTCCACAAAAAGCAGGAAAGAAAACTGCCCACAAAATTTGCAAACCAATAAATTCATCCACATTTAACTCTCGGGAAAGTCCACCCGTTTTAATTCTGTAGGCCACCTTTTTTCGGTAGTCTTTGCTTTTAACTCGAAGAGCGTGCTGCAAAGTAAATTGATGAACCAAGGGACGAGAAAGATTGATGATTCCACTTTGTGATTTTTTTGGTTGAGAGCTATTGGCCCAACTGAGTTGTTCTGAATCGGCATTGCTTGCAAGTACAGCATTTAAAAACAAATAAACGGCAATGCCTGCGAAGGTAAGTCCTAAAATTAGAATCCATTCTGCGCTTCCCATTTCACCTTCTATGTGTTCAAGTGGTGTTATGTACCAGTTGGTGCTTGCTTCAGCTTCCCCACGTCGACGTCAACTTCTGAAAGAAGCCGGATTTTCGTGTCTGGTTCAACCTTCTCAAGTATCGGAAAAACTTGAGAAAAACATGACTCTTGATCAGCAACTTTTAGAACTCTCTAGACGAAAGGCTCGTGCTGTTTTTGAATCCTACAAACACATTCATCTGGACCCCTTTTTACTTTTGGCAGCCGACACTGAAGTTGTGATGAATGACTCCCCCCTGGGAAAGCCTGAATCGAATTCTCAAGCCTTTGCTTTTCTTAAGATTTTATCAAATGCAACCCATCACGTGAAGACAGCATTCACTTTCATTAACTCAAAAACATTTGAAGAAGTGTCTCATCTAGAGACAACTGAAATTATTTTTCGGGATTTAACGGACCATGAAATTCTCGACTACGTGTCAACAAACGAGGGCCTAGATAAGGCGGGAGGCTACGGCATCCAAGGTCCAGCTGCAAAATTTGTGAAAGAAATAAAAGGTTCCTGGACCAATGTCGTGGGACTTCCCATGGAAGCACTTCTGCAAACACTCAAAGAAAAGAATTGGGAGATCAAAGGATCTTGAAAAGTCTTTTAGAATTCCAAAATCAAATTGTAGAAGTTTGCAAAAAAAATAATCGCGAAATTAAATCTGTTAAACTTGTTGCCGTATCGAAGAAACAACCCATCGAAAAAATCAGGTCTGCACTTGAAGCCGGCCAACTCGATTTTGGCGAAAACTATGTCCAAGAGGCTTTAGAAAAAATAAGTCAGATTTCAAATCCAAACGTAAGATGGCATCTGATAGGGCCTTTGCAGTCCAATAAAATAAATAAAATTATCGGAAAATTCTTTTTGATTCATTCAGTAGATTCACTGAAATTAGCTGAAGAACTGAGTCAAAAAAATGAAAGAGCCAGTTTGAAGCAATCGATTTTATTGCAACTTAATTTGGCAGGTGAAGATTCAAAATCCGGTTTTTCTAAGCAGGACTTTTTAAAAAACTGGGATCATTTGAAAAATTTAAAAGGTCTCAACATTCAAGGTTTGATGACAATGCCTCCACTCAATAGCCCAGAAATTTATTTTAAAGAATTACAGAATTTAGCAAAAGAATTCAAATTGCTGGAACTTTCAATGGGAACAAGTTCTGATTGGGAGTCAGCGATTCAAAATGGCGCCACTTACATCCGAATCGGCACTGCTGTTTTCGGCGAAAGAGAGTAAAAATGGTTTCCTTCCAAAGAAGTCTGAAAATCGGATTTATCGGAGCAGGCAATATGGCCCACGCAATGATCAAGGGGATGGTCCAATCTGGAAAAGTAAATCCTGGAAAAATTTATGTCAGCTCGCGAACCAGTCAAAAACCTCAAAAATTGCGCGAACTTTATAATATTCAAGTTTGTGAACAAAACGAAGAGATTGTTGAAACCTGTGATGTGGTCATTTTAGCGATGAAACCACAGGATTTAAGACCAACGATCGAACCCATGCGAAGTGTTTTTAATGATAAACAAATTATT
>Ga0164292_10002541_pt1 | contig 14904 bp, 14 predicted proteins | sample GEODES117metaG_FD_111486 | JGI IMG/M metagenome (GOLD analysis project Ga0164292, IMG submission 111486) | Eutrophic lake water microbial communities from Lake Mendota, Wisconsin, USA - GEODES117 metaG | ecosystem: Environmental > Aquatic > Freshwater > Lake | place: USA: Lake Mendota... | reverse complement strand
TTACCGCCGTGAAAGGGCGATGTCCTAGGCCCCTAGACGATGGGGACGTTTGAGGCTCGCAAATCGTACCCTTTAACGGGCCACGATCAAAACTCGATTAATTCGCACTTAAATAGCAGCAATAAGCATGATCTGAGCAGCAAAAAACCGAGAAAAGCTCGCAAATTCAGCGAACCTCTCTCGGCTTTTAGTAATTAATTAAAGAAGAGCCCAGCGAACTGTGACGCTAACTGTTACATCTTGCTGACCTAGATCAACAACTGTTGACATGGCATCTTCTGCTTTGCCCAACATTGATTGAACTGGATAAGAAGCAGGTGCGTAGTTCTCAACGATGTAGGTAACTTTGCCTAACTTCACGCCAAGTAACTTGGCATAAGAGACAGCCTTTGATTTTGCATTCTTGACCGCAACTGCGCGAGCAGATTCCGCAGCCTTTGTTGAATCAAGCACAAATGGCGTTACGCCATTGATCTGTAAGTTATCTCCACCTGCTGCAATTACTGAATCAACAATGTCACCAGCATTGGCTGCATTACGAATAACGATTGCAAATGATTGAGACGAGCGATATCCAATTAACTTAGAACCCGACTCTTGGGTGTAGTTATATTCCGGATAAACAGTAATGCTCTGAGTTGCAATGTCTTTTTTATCTATCTTGGCTGCAACAAGGGCGGCACGTACCGCAGCTGACGTTGTTGAAACTTGCGCTTGTGCTTCTTTGCTGCTGCCAGCAATAACCGTGACAGTTGCATTCATGCGTACAGCATCTGGCACAACTTTGACCGAACCATCAGCCGTAATCGTGACATAGCGGCTTGGGCTCGTGGCAGCAGAAGCCGCGGGCATGGAAGCTAGGCCGCCAACCAAAGCAAGGGCTAGAGAGATAACTGCAATATTTCGTTTAGTTGTAAGTTTCATGCCTTAATTATGACCTATTTAATTAGCCAATCGTTAGCCAGCTCTGCGAATTTGGTGTGAATAAGAGATCACTTAGGTAGGATCAAGCCATGAAAAAAATCGCGGTAACGGGTGGAGCTGGCTTCATCGGCTCGAACCTAGTCGAGCGTCTTTTGTCGCATGGCCACGAAGTAACTGTTGTAGATGACCTATCTACTGGCTTAAAGAGCAACCTTGATTTAACTAAAGTCACTTTTCACGAGTTATCGCTAACTGATCGCGACGGACTAGCCAATGCGATTACAGGAGTAGATGCGATCGTGCACCTTGGTGCTCGTGGTTCAGTGCCTAGATCTCTTAAGAACCCAATAGCAACTCATGATGTAAACGCCACGGGCACCTTAAATGTGCTCGAAGCTGCTCGCAGCAATGGTGCTCATGTGATCTTTAGTTCTTCATCTTCTGTCTATGGTCGCAATGGGCAGCTACCGAAAGATGAAAGCATGTGGCTTAGCCCGCTGACACCATATGCGGCAAGCAAGTTAGCTGCTGAAGGCTATGTGCAGGCCTATGGCGCCGCTTATGACGTGCCAGTAACACTACTTCGATTCTTCAATGTATTTGGCCCAAAGCAACGACCAGATCATGAATACGCAGCTGTGCTACCAAAATGGATCTGGAAAGCAATGAACAACGAAGCAATCGATGTTTATGGTGATGGTAGCCAGACTCGTGATTTTACGTATGTGCGCACAGTTCTAGATGTTGTAGATGATGCACTGAATCGTGGAGTTCGCACCGAAGGCGCGGTGAACTTGGCCTATGGAAATCGCATTTCGTTATTGGAAACTATCGAATTGTTAAGGAGTCACTTCCCTGATCTGAAAGTTAACTTTCAAGGTGATCGTCCTGGGGATGTTAAAAATTCACAGAACGACCCAGTACTTTTGAAGAAGCTTTTTCCTAGTGTGGTGCCAACTGAATTTGAAGTGGCTCTTAACGAAACAGTGAATTGGCTCAAGGAATTTGGGCAAAGTGTTGCAAATGGACCAGCGACAGTTGATTAATATAATTTGTACAAATCTAATCGTAAGTAGTAACTAAATGTGTGGCATCGCTGGTGGAATAGGCCCAAGCGCTCCAAATAAATTACTTCTAGATAACCAATTGAATTCAATTCATCATCGAGGCCCAGATGACCAGGGAACCTATGTAAATCAAGGTATTGCGCTAGGCATGTGCAGATTAGCAATTGTTGAGATTGCAGATGGCAAACAACCTGCTTCAGATGCCCGAGAATCTATTCATCTTGTATTTAATGGTGAAATCTACAATTATCGCGAACTGCGCCATGAGCTTGAATTAAGTGGAGTCCACTGCAGAGATTCAAGTGAATCTGAAGTCATTATTAATCTTTATCTAAAGCACGGCTTAGGTTTCATAAATAAGTTAAATGGCATGTTTGCAATCGCCTTGCATGACCAGCGAGATAACTCATTACATCTAATTAGAGACCGCATGGGTAAGAAGCCAATCTGGATTTCTCAGATACCAGACGGCACCTTGTATTTTGCATCTGAAGTTCGCGCGATATTGCCAGCTCGCCCAGATCGCACCTTGCGTACCGATATGGTTGCAGAGGTTATGCAGTACGGCTATGTAAATTCACCCAATTCTGCCTTTAATGAAATTAATCAAGTTCCGCCTGCTTCACTTCTAACTTGGAAAGATGGAAAAACAAAAACTTCTACTTACTGGGAACTTGATTTTGATACCAAAGTTAATGTTTCTTACGAAGACGCACTAGAGACAACCAAAGAACTAATCGAAGCGGCTGTTTCGAGGCGGTTAATTTCTGAAAGACCGCTCGGATCATTCTTAAGTGGTGGCTATGACTCAACAGTTGTCACTGCATATATGGCGAAGTTAATGAGCGAGAAAGTTCAAACATATTCAATTGGTTTTCACTCTGCTCAGTTCAACGAAGCTCACCATGCCAAGCAGGTCGCTAATTTCCTGGGAACTAACCATCACGAAGAGATTCTTAACCCAGACCCAACCCTATTGGTTGAAACCATTTCAAAGGTACTTGATCAGCCATTTGCCGATTCTTCGATAGTTCCAACGTATTTATTGGCTAAATTCGCGCGCGAGAACCTTATTGTGGCTCTTGGCGGTGATGGAGGCGATGAGGTGTTTGGCGGATACGACCGTTATTTAGCAACGCCGGTCATGCAGCAACTAAATCCTTTCTTAAGTTTGGCTAGAACAGGTCTAAACGTTGCGGGTAAACAATCATTTGGCAACAAAAGAAAGATAAATCGGGTCGGTTCGCAGTTATCTTCGAAACCGTCATTAGCTGCTAGATACAGTTCAATTCTTTCGTTAACTCAGCCAAATGAGCTAGTTACTCTGCTCAACAAAGATTTCTATACATCTAATGCTGAGAACGCTTTCGTTTCTCAGTTCGCAAGCGGCAATGCGACCTCTTTCGATCGGATGATTCGGTCCGATCTACATGCCTATCTGCCTGGAGACTTACTTGTAAAAGTTGATATTGCAACTATGGCAAATAGTTTGGAACTGCGATCACCAATGCTTGATGTAAATGTTGTTGAGTGGGGTATTTCCTTACCTCGTAAATACAAGATCAAGGGTTTTGAAACCAAACACATTCTCAAAGATGTTGCTCGCTCATTAGTGCCAGCAGACTTAATTGATCGGCCAAAAATGGGATTCGGTATCCCTCGCGCCGAATGGTTGCGTACTGACATGAAAGAAATTCTTGTTGATACGTTAACTGATCAATCTGCCTCTCAACGTGGTTGGTTCAATCAGGTAGATGTTAAAAAAACTATCGATCTGCATATGTCAGGTAATGACAAGGATCAGATTCTTTGGCCGCTGCTTATGTTGGAACTCTGGGCTCGTAACTGGCTCTAGCGGTTAAGTAAACGTAAATATAAATCTTGATGGTCTTTAACCAGGCGATCAACACCATATCTAGCCAAGGTGTATTCCTTACCAGATGCACCCATTTTGGCTCTTAAAGCGCTATCTGTGGCCACTTTAGCCACTGCATCAGCAAGCGGGCCTACTGATAAATCAGTTAGTAAACCAGTTTCGCCATTTACGACTATTTCATTCGTTGAACCAACACTTGTGGCTACAACAGGAATTCCTACCATGCCTGCCTGAATCAAGCTAAGCGGCGTTCCTTCATTATCGCTTGTAAGCAATACAAAGTCTGCCGCGGCTAACACGACTTCAATATCTTCACGCCAACCCAAGAATGTGACTGGCAATTTTTCAGATTCTGCTCGATCTTGGCAATAATTCAGAAGCTCACCAGCGCCTGCCACAATAAAATGTAAATCAATTCCACGGGATTTAATTTCTGCCACAACATCTAAGAATCTATCTGGCCGTTTGATTTGTGTTATTCGACCAATGAAAGCACAGTAGGTAGCGTCATTACTCAAACCTATAGCCTTACGAGCGGAAAATCTGCTTGGCACCTCTGCAAGTTGTAAACCCGGTGGCATTACACCAAACTTACTTTGATCCCCAATACCAACCGCAAGCAGGTCATCCTTAACTCTTGCACCAACTGCCAGAAGTTGATCCGTGAACAACGCTAAGAACTTTTCAACCAAGATAACTAACTTTGTTTTTCCGGCACCAAAGTAGCCATTCAGTAAGTGACCATGAAAAGTATGAACACGAACAGATTTATGACCGCTCAAGATTGATGCAACTCTGCCAACTACGCCAGCTTTAGCCGTGTGAGTATGAATCACATCTGGTTTAAATCTGCGAATCTCGTTAATAATGGCAAAGAGGGCAGTTAGATCGGCTCTGGGCTTAATTGACCTACCTAAGCCATCAATGCGAATTGCCTTCACATCCGTAGCAACCTTTTCTAGGTAATCAGCTTCATCGGCTGCGCAATATCCAGTCACCAACTCTTGATCAAAAACTTGAGCATCAAACCCACGCATAAGCCCAGAAACCTGAACAGCTGGGCCGCCCACATTCATGCGGGCAATAATGCGCATTACCTTGATAGCGCCTTCAACCTGTCGACTCATTTGCCTATCTTGCCTTACGCAAGTCGAATTGCGCACAATCTAACCCATTAGAATTGCCGATTAAATCAGACGTTGAAATCGAGTTCTTGAGACTAGTTAGGAATACCGATATGGACCAAGCCTTTAGGTTTACAAGTCATCATTTTGTTGATGTCAAGACTCAGGAAAGGAATTCAATTTTGCTAGGCTTATAGGGTCTAAATAAATTTGTTTCTATTATTAGAGCCTTTAATAAAAAGCCAAAGTCAAACGAAACATAGTCATAGATAATTTACTTGTAAATATTCGGCATTGCCATACAAGTCTGGAAACATTCTCTTTTAGGAAACAACATTACAAATCAATCAATTAAGAATCGCGAACCAGAGGTTCCTTAAATAATGTTATGGCACTTTTTTGAGCATTTAAAACCATAGGTGTAAGGCAAAACCTGTAAAATAAGTCAGAAGCAGGCCGAATTACGCATGTACTTGAGTTATAGTTCAGGAGTGAAGACAGCAGCTTTAGTTATCCCCGCAAGAATGGATTCGAAGCGCTTCTTTGGAAAATTGCTTGAGCCATATAAAGGGAAGGAAATACTCAGACATGTATTAGACACGGCACTAGCAACCGAAATTCCAGGCGCCGAAGTTTGGGTTGCTACCGACAGTGAAATTATTGCTGAGAAGGCATTTAAATGGGGGGCAAAAGTCTTCATCTCCCAGCCAGGTTTAAAAAATGGTACGGAACGAATTGCAGAGTTTTCAAAGTCCAATGTTAAGGACTTTTACATAAACATCCAAGGCGATGATCCAACATTAATAAAAAGTGTGATTAGTGGAACTTTTGAAAAGTTGGTTACTGGAGGATTTCAAGTAGTCACGCCTGTTTTTAAAATTGTAGATCAAAGAGTCTTTGAAGATTCAAACAAGGTAAAAGTGGTAAAAAAAGTAGACAATTCCGTTCTCTACTTCTCAAGATCACCAATTCCAAACTTTAACTCACACATCTCGAACGAGGAAAGTATAGATTTCGAGAATGAAGTTAAGGCGTTAGGACATATTGGAGTCTACGGTTATACATTTGACGCACTTAAAATTTATGGTGGCTTACCAGAGTCTCAACTGGAAAAGCTTGAAAAATTGGAACAATTGAGATTCATTGAGAATGGAATTGAAATAGGAACTTTTGAAGTAGATTTCGAGCCATCCGCGATAGATAGTCCCAAGGATCTGGTTAGTTTAAATCAGGAAGCCAAATAACAATGATTGATGAGAATTTGTCACTGGAAATCGAATCTGCGCTAGAATCAGAGATTTTTGGAGTGCGCAACTTAAAGACAAAAATAGAGAAAGATATTTTTGCAGTAACTAAGTTTATTTATGATCTAAATCCAAACACGTATCTGATTTTAGGGAGCGGGAAATCTGGCTACGTTGCAGCTCGCTTTGCGGCTTCTTTACGCAGCATCGGCATAAGCGCGCACTTTCTCCAAAGCGGCGAATTGCTGCATGGAGATGTCGGAGCGTTTTTGGGCAGCACGGTAGTGATCATATTCTCGAATAGTGGAAACACATATGAGCTAGTAAGAAGTTCGGAAATCGCTCGTGAAAGGCAAATTCCGGTCATATCTTTACTTGGCAATCCAAATTCGGATGTTGGGCGTGGTTCTGATTATGTTGTTGACCTGTCCTCTTCGACAAACTTGGAGTATTCAAATTTCCTTCCAACGGTTTCAATTACTTCCGCAACAGTTGCTGCCAACTGTTTGTTAAGCGGCATTGCCTACATTTTCAGCAAAGGTGCGACAGATTTTGCGAGAAATCACCCAGATGGTTCGCTTGGCGGATTTCTGGCTCTGCCTATTGCGGAAGTCATGACCCCAATCCATCAAGTCGCGCAATTTGATATGAAATCGTCAGTAAATTACATTGCTCAAGAAATGACAAAATTTCCCAAAGGCGTGGCTATTATGATGGATAAAAAGAATTCGCTGCTCGGATTGCTTACTGATGGAGATATGCGAAGAATTTTATCATCATATGTTTCTAATGAAATTTCGGTAGAAAAATTTATAACTTATACCCCTGCTGTCATTGATATCACTGAGACTCTTGCGACAGCACTGTCTACTATGACCTCAAATAAGCCGAAACGAATTTCAGTGTTACCGGTGACTAAAGATGGAGTGGTAGTGGGGGTCATAACTATGAATGATATTGAGCAAAGGAGAAACACCAATGTTAGACATTAATAATTTTAATAATTCCTTGTCTCATAGTATTTCGGAAGCTAGAGTCATTTTAATTGCAGGTCCTTGTTCTATGGAATCTGAAGCGTTAGTCGAGGATGTTTGTGGCGAGTTATCTCAGATTTCTAAAGATTTGGATGTTGACTTAGTTTTTAAATCGTCTTTTGATAAGGCTAACAGGAGCAGTAGAAACTCCTATCGATCACTTGGAATTGAACGAGGAATGGAGTTGTTGGCACACCTAAGAAAAACGTACGGCGTTCCGGTTTCTACAGATATTCATGAAACATGGCAAGTTCCCGTTGTTGCCGAAGTAGCTGACATCTTGCAGATTCCCGCATTCCTGTGCCGCCAAAGTGATTTGTTAGTGGCTGCGGGAAAATCTGGAAAAGTTGTTAACATAAAAAAGGGCCAGTTTTTATCTCCTGAAGAAATGCCTCATGCAATCGATAAAGTTAGATTGTCAGAAGATCAGATAGTTATTTCAACTGAAAGAGGTAGCTCTTTTGGGTACAACAATTTAATTGTGGACTTTAGATCACTGCCCATTATGCGCAATTACGGTCCAGTATTTTTCGATGTCACTCACAGCACTCAAAGACCTGGTGCATTAAATGGAAGTTCTGGTGGGGATAGGAGATGGGCTCCATATTTAGCCCGGGCAGCAGCGGCAGTAGGGGTAGATGGCTATTTCATCGAAACTCATCCAGATCCAGATAAGGCATTAAGTGATGGGCCTTTAATGATTAGGCTCAGTAGAATGCGAGAATTAATCCAGCAGATCAAAGATATTCATCAACTACGTACGAGCTTTACGGAAATTCTCTAAGATTTCCTCATCAAGTCTCGCTCTAGGCGCCATTCTTCTGCAAAATCTACGTTTTGCCAGTCCTCAAACCAAGGTCCACCATTTGTGTAGTGAATCGCATTTGGAATTTCCTCGGGTGTTTCGTATTCACCTTCTAGAAAATTCCATGTAAGAGGTAATTCCCCAATGTGGTTGTCATCTTTTACCCATTCGAAACGGTGCAAGTACTTAGGTGTAGAGGAGTTAACAATGTCAGGCGTCAAGGACTTCACATCTGGGTGCGCGCAATTGAATACCATGAATGAAGACCAGTTCTTGCGAGGGTAAATTGATTGTGCAGCACCATCCATTTTTAGTGATTTGCTAGGGGTGTAATCATGCTTAACCACATATACAGCTTTTGAGACATCCAGCCCTTGCAATACGTTCTTTAAATCGATTGTAAATAGAAAATCACAATCAACGAAAACCGCCCAGTTTTCATTAGCGTTCAAATAAGGCGTTAAAAACCTCGATATAGAAAATTCAGTCGCAGCCCCTTCATCAGTCTCTCTTGTATAAAGGCCCAACTCGCGAAGCGTGTTTAATTTCAAAGGGTGTGTTGTTACACCTTGATTAGAATGTCGCAATATAGAGAAACTGCATACGTTCCATGCCTCCTCCTCTTTAGCATCAAACCCAATAAATGCTTTGAGTTGCGAGTCCATTTGGGACTTCCTCTCTAATTTTCTAATAGGCTAACGTTGTAAGCATATATCTTGCAGAGTGAATTCTGTCAGAGGCATTAGGATCAGAATCCATTCGTTTTTAAGTTCGCAGGCATGTTTTGTGTGTGAAAGTGAGCAATATGATTCCTATGAACGAAGCGTACGGAAACGCTGCCTCTGTGCGCGCCTACTGTAACGCAGATAGATCTGCCCCAATTTGGGGTGAAATTCAACATAGCCTATGGCTCAACAATTTCAATAAAGTGAATGAACGTAGATCACGTCTGTTTCCAAAACTTTTTACCTGGAATTCCGTAATCAGTTTTGAAAACTCAATCCCAATCGGAGATCCCATGGGGTACTTTTTAAAGAAGAATCCGCCTAATTTAGTTGAGAATACGCGAGAAGTTATTTTATTACCAAAGTTTAGACGAGTTCTCAGTATCGAAGAACGAGTATCGCACTATAAATATTTCATGAGTGAAGCGATGGGAAGATTTCCAAATGCGCACTTTTTACTTTCAATTCACCCAGAAGAGATTAAGTATCGTGACCAAATTTTAACAGGACAATTCTCTAACATTAGAATTCATGATCCTAAAAATATTGAAAATCCAATGCAAGAATATGTGAGTCTTTTTGAAAATGCTAGATTGCTTTTCACAGATTACCTTGGGGCACATGTTTTTCGAGCTCAGTCATATTTCAATCTGAAAAGCGAATTTACAATTGAGACTTGGGAAAATCAACTTATTGACAAAAAAATGAAAGAACATTTTGAGGAATTTGTCTCTGTGCGAAGTGATCGGGATGCCAAAAAAATCTCGGACTTATTGCTTGGTGTGGATTACTTAAAATCTCCAGAGGAACTTTCGAAAATTTTAGGTTTGAGAAAGATAAAGAGCGCCACAGGAAAAATTATTCGAAAAAAATATATAAATTATTCTCAAAGAACTGTGGAAAAATAGCTATTGATTTTCGAGGTCTAATAGTGCTTCATATCGTAGAAAATTAGGTTAGACAGTAAGTTTATTGCCTAGCAGACAGAAGCTTTGCCTTAAAAACTCACTTAGAGGGATATCAGAAATATAAATAGTTACTAAAGTCTATTCTATTTGGCTATCATCAGTTTTAAATTAAGAAACTAGCTGAACCCTAATCTTTCTGTCTTGTGCGCTGAATTGGATTGCTCACACTTTGATTTGTTCATTTGCAGAGAAACAATAGATAATTGTGAGCATGAGCCAGTTTCTTTCGAATTGTAGTGTTGAAGCCTTGGCAAACGCTGCTCAATCATTAAAAAAAGGGTCACTCGTTGCGTTCCCAACTGAAACCGTCTATGGCTTGGGGGCTGATGCAACAAATGCTAAGGCGGTTGCTCGTGTTTATGAAGTTAAAGGTCGCCCTTCTAATCATCCACTGATCGTCCATATTGGTGCACTCAAATATCTAGAACAGTGGATCTCTAACATTCCAGAATATGGGATAGCGCTGGCTCGCCAATTCTGGCCCGGACCAATGACTTTGATTTTACAACGTAGCGAAATAGCGAAAGATTTTATTACTGGAGGGCAGAACACAGTTGGAATTCGCATTCCAGATGATTCACTCGCACTTGGTCTATTACAGGCTTTTCACAATTTAGGTGGCGCAGGCATTGCCGCACCTAGTGCAAATAGATTTGGTCAAGTTTCTCCAACATCAGCCAAGGCTGTTCAAGAAGAACTAGGAGAATATTTATTGGATCATGACCTAGTTCTTAATGGCGGCGCGTGTGATGTTGGTATTGAATCTACAATTATTGATTGTTCTGGGGATCTGCCAAAGATTTTACGTCCTGGAGCCGTTACCAATTCCATGATCGCGAAATCAATGAATATGGATTCTATAGAAATTGCGACCGTGAGTTCTATTCGCGTTAGCGGTACGCTTGATAATCACTATGCGCCTGAGGCAAAAGTTTTATTGGATCAAGTTCCAAAACCAGGAGATGGTTTTATTGCAATGGCGCGAGTTTCAACACCACACGGAGTCATTCGTTTGGCTTCGCCGGAATCGCATGAAGATTTTGCTCGACTTTTATACGACGCACTTCGGGCTGCCGATGTCAAGGGATTAGATCGCGTAGTCGTAGCACAACCCGTAGGTGACGGGATAGCCATAGCTATTAGAGATAGGTTGAAAAGAGCTTCAAGTTAAAAATTAAATTCAACTCAATAGATTCTGTTGTTCACCTAAGTCTTACTGTTTACTAAATCGAATTAGGCTCTTGGGAATCATTACAGCCAAAGAAGTTTTAGGACGCAAACCAAAAGCCTTCAGTAAATCGGCCTCGGGTGGGTAAACAGTTACAAAGATTTGAGGGTACATTGACTCGATAAGTGAAGCATTTTGAACCCCCTTCTCTATACCTTCAAAATCATCCAGAACTATCACACTATTTAAAAAATTCATTCTCCCAATAAGTGTCAAATCTTGATCTCCTAAACGACCATCAAAATAATAAAGATCTGGCTTGATATCCAAATCAAGCAACGATTGAAACATTTCAACGGAACTTGCCATTGGGTACTGAATGACTGAATCATTAACAAAATGCAACTTGATGTCATTTGAGTAATCACAAGTGTAAATTTCAGTTGAGTAATTGCCAAACTCTAAGTTAGAAGCTCTAAAAATTGCATGTGTCGAACGACCAATAAAGGTGCCAACTTCTGCAACAATCTTAGGTTTGAAATTCATGCAAATGATCGATAACAGAATTGAACTGTCATCAGGGATGGAACCCGTATCGTATTGTGAATTTTTTCTTAATGCTTCAAAATTTGGTGACTCTTTTTTTGAATTTCTCTCCAAAGGCTCTAAAGCATCGCGGAATGTTTCAAGCAAAATACGCCAGAATAGCGAAGAGAAGTCCCGTTGATTTATCTTAAACTCGGGAGAAATTCGGCTATTAGTTTTAATGAAATTATGTTCCAAGGCTTGCGCATACGATTCACGAAAAATGCGGATACCAAATGTTTGCAAAATCCTCTTAATTATCGACTTCATTTTTCTCCAATTTGATAATCAAGGAACTTAGGAAGATTTCTCACTAATAACCTTGATCTTCAACTTAATTTATCTTCGTAGAGTATCAGCAGGAAGTGGAAATTCCTGAATTCACATTATCTCTTCGAAAGTTTTTACCGCTCGGAAACTCAGAGAAAAGTTGTTTGATATCACGCTCAAACCGATAAATTCCATGTACTCAACTTAACCTTGGCTTTACCCACCTGTTATCCTGATACCAGGAAAAGGAGCAATCATGCCTAAGCCAATCTTTGTTTCGTTCTTTACAGATGATGAACCGTACAGAACAACAGTTAAGAGACTCGAGAAAAGTTTAATTTCATTGAAAGCTGATTTCTACATTGAGAAAATTAATTCTGTGGAGTCTTGGATTGAGGTAGCCTCTAAAAAGGCAAGTTTTATTCTGCAGATGATGGAGCAAGAGCGTCGACCCGTTTGCTGGATAGACGCAGATGCAAAACTGCTTAACATTCCACATTATCTGAATTCTTTCGAATATGACTTCGCAGTAATGAGAAGAGAGGGTTGGAACTTTTGGAGTGCTCAAGTAGTTTTTGGAAACACAGAATCAGCAAAGAAAATCTTGCAACGTTGGCTTGACTATTCGCAAAATTTCCCATACATATTTGATCAAGCCACTCTAGGTTATGCATTTTGGGATGTGTCATTAGAGACGGATGTAAATTCTTTTTGGATTCCTGAGGAGAGTGCCGTAAAACGCAAATATTTTTTTGATGAGCGACTATATTCATTAAAATCTAAAGTAAATTCAGGAATTCCAACTTTCTATCAGCATCAATCCTCGAGGGAGGCAAAAAGTAGTTTGTCGAAAAGATCTTCAGTTGAGTTTAATTCCATGGACTTACCCCTTTGGTGGCGGATGGCTATGCAAAAGATGGATTTGTTCCCACTAACAGATCACCAGAAGATCGAGATAGGAATTCAAGGTGAAAAATATCGGAGAAAAACTCCAAATGTGTCTTGACCTACCTAGGAATCATGTGGAAAAGATTTGCAGTGCAAGCATGTTTGATTTAGGCCGAATGTTCAGTCGGTAGAGTAATAGCCTTATGCTTGGTATAACCGCACCAAAAACTATTGAAGAATTGGCCCGAGTCATCTATTCAGCTCTTCGTGAGGGTGACCACCAGAATCTTGACTCGATTTACATTGCTCAGCCGATCGGCGATGGCCTTGCGATCGCCATTAGAGACCGGTTATCGCGTTCAGCACAGGGCAGATAATCCGATACTATTTCGTTCTTGCTTGGCTCCAGTCTAAATCTGGCGCTTAATCGAGAGATGCAAGTGGGGCCTATAGCTCAGTCGGTAGAGCAACGGACTTTTAATCCGTGGGTCGACGGTTCGAGCCCGTCTGGGCCCACATTTCTTGATTGTCTCAATCTTCAATAAATAAAAAAGGGAGAGGTCAAGGCAAAAGGAGAATTTTGCTCAAGATTTTTTAACCTTACCATCGCGCCCTGTGAGCTCGACTGCCTTAACCAAGTCTTTGCTTCAGCTAATTTGCCCTGAGCAATCAGAGATTCCGCTAAGAATCGATATTCACTATTTATCCATACGTTAGTCGGGCGATCTTTGATCTCGCGCTTGAAATACTTTTCAGCGCTGCCGTACTTACGCTCATCAAAATAAGTAACGCCAAAAAAGAATCTAGCCGAATCGTTTATTACCAAAAGTTCTTGATTTACAGGGAGTCTAGAGTAAATCTCTCGCGCTCCATCGAAATCTTCATTCAGGTGCAACTCGCGTGCTCTGTCATAAAGCTTCAAAACATCTAACTGTTCATCAGTCAATCTCGTCGCTAGATTAGCGTCATCAATCTGTTTAACGTTACTCAGTCCACCTGGCGTACCAGAACTCGATTCACGTAAATTTCCAAACTTTGAAAAAACTTTTCTAACTAAATTGTGGAACGACATGAACGGGAATGTTTCAAATATCTCTGAGTGCACGAAATCGTAGCCAGTCAAGCCTTGCTCTGTGTAACCATATTTTTCGAGTGCTAATTGATCATATGCAAGTTCGTATCTTGTGTAACCAGATCCATCTGACCTATGCGGGAAAACGCCAAGCCAAGGATCTATGTATTGCCATTTTTTATCTAGATAAACTTCAGCTGCTGTGTGACGTGAAATGCCATCTCGATCTTGCAGCATAATCATTCTTGCCGGAATACCAAGTCTGGTTGAGAGAACTGAAAATACATAGGCGGCTTGATCGCAGTAACCAGCACCGCGCTTTAGAATGTTGTAGTAGTCATCGCTGATTACTGGCGAAGGCGAAGCATCTTGTGGTCGCACATATTGTGTTACCCAGCTCAGCGCTAAATCGATTTGGCCTTGGGGGTCAGAAGTTTGCGATCTGATTTGGTTGACTTTGCGACGCATTAGTTTCTCACCATGGAGTAGATCGGTTATCTGGTTTGTTTTCTCAACTCGATAAGTTTTATCACCGTAATACTGGTAACCAATGGTTTCAACGCTAATTGGTTTGATATATGTAAATGCAGCTGAAATCATAATAAATGCCATAAAAATCGCAGTAGCGCGCGTCACTTGTTTTATCGCTCGCCTCAGGCGATTTACAAGAATCTCTAAGTTAGGCACCTTGCAAAGGTAGGTCATTGATGCCACTAAAGGTCTTGAAAAACCTTGTGAATAGCTTGCCAATCCTCCCCAAAGCTTGTTTTTAAGGGGATAGCCCAAGAACTTAACGAAAATGTCGAAATTTCTTGAGCCTCAAGCCGGTAAATCCCAAGATTTTACCCATAAACCCTTATCCTTTACTTGAGCCTTTTGAGGCCTCATGCTCGACCCTGCTTTCATTAGCCTGGTTTACGCTTAAAATTAGCGGCCATGGCCTTCGGCGCAAGCCCTTCCCCCAATAACCCTCCCAAACCCCTCTAAGCCTTTTCTCAGAGTCACCTAATAAGGTTGCCCTTGAGCGTGGCTAGCAATATTTAGTAAAAAAAGTTTCTGATTGGGCACAACATTTGGCCCCCTCAGGTGTCTTAACTAGTAGAGGCAAGACGTTGTCTCTAGATAAGCGGGATTTAAAATGGCAATTCTTAAGT
>Ga0164292_10002538_pt1 | contig 14919 bp, 13 predicted proteins | sample GEODES117metaG_FD_111486 | JGI IMG/M metagenome (GOLD analysis project Ga0164292, IMG submission 111486) | Eutrophic lake water microbial communities from Lake Mendota, Wisconsin, USA - GEODES117 metaG | ecosystem: Environmental > Aquatic > Freshwater > Lake | place: USA: Lake Mendota... | reverse complement strand
TTATGGCGCGTCAGGTGCGATTGCGCCAGGTGCCATGGAGTGGGGACGTGGCTCTGAAATGGGTGACTTTTCTATTTCTACTCGAGGAGCTAATGCACAGTATGGTGCTGCTCGTAAGAAGCGTTCAGCCAGCACCAAGCGCGGAGGCCGTAAGACTAAGCGTTCTGCCAGCACCAAACGTGGTGGAAAGAAGGGCAAGCGCTCTGCCAGTGTAAAGCGTGGAGGAAGTGCGTATGGTGCGGTTGCAGCTTCTTACCAAGGCACCGGTTCCCGCGGAATAATGGACGTTGTTCCAGTAACAACCAAGTATCCTCCTTTCGGTCCGGCAGCTGGAGGAGCATTCAATAACGCTGGTGCTCAGCCTGGAAGTGGATTCGGAAGCTTTATTCGCGCACATTAAAATAAGATGAAGCTCGATAGTATTTTAGCAGGATTGCTATTTGCAGGAATCACAATCTACCTTCTTCAGCGTAACCTGGGACATATGCTGGCGTGGGTTATTTTAACATATGTAGTTGCGACTGAACTTGGCGGACTTTCAAGCACCGTTTCTATGATTGCTGGGCTAACTGTTATTTTCTTAATCGCCAAGACGACTATGTCAACTTGGGAGTCATTTGAGAATGAAGAGAAGAAAGAAGATCCTAACCCAGCTCCGCCAAAAACGTCGGATCCACATGTAGATATTGGCACAACAATTTTGCACGCCTATCGCAACCTGAGTCCTGAACAGATTGGAGGAATGCGTCGTGATACTAAGGAACTAATGGCACTCCAGAAAGAACTCATGGGATCTCTTTCTGAAATGAAGCCGGCGATTGAACAGGGCGCTGAATTATTAAGAACATTTAGCACGTTCTTTGGAAAGAATGAATAAAGAATTCCAAATTCTCTGCATTCCATCCGCATAAACAAACACATGAAATGTAGGATCATTTGATGAAATAAAAGGTCCGCCAATGGAACGAACTATATTTTTCCATTCGCGTATTTCGTATGTTAATGTTTTGTATCGAATCCACTGGTTCCAAAGTGTAATTGCTTTATGAAATCCTAGCATGCTAAATACTGTTGGAGTTTGGTTATATATAAAAAATGATATGAATGAAATGATCGGGCTAATGACCATCTCTAACCATAAACTCATTCTAGATAACCACTCATCTTTTAAGAATATTGCCTGCAAAGCAGTATATTCTTCTGCGATTTCAAAATAATTATTCGGTCTTAGGAGAATCTGCTGGACTATCGCTTGCGACAGGCGACTCTTCAGTTGGCTGTTGGACGGTATCATCCTCCTTTATTAGAAATCCCTCCGAAGGAAAATCCTTCTCAGTTAACTCCACAGGATCCAAATACTTCCACACAACTGCATCCGTAATCCTAGTAACATTCTCTAGAAACTGACGATCCACAATATCTCCGTAATCAACGGCGGCATTGACTTCATCCGTTACCGCAAATAGCTGATTATCGAGTGTAGTTGCTCCGATCCAAAGCCAAGGTAGTTTCGAAACTGATACATGTGAAGTTGCTTTGGGAAACTCTGGGGCAAAGAAAAAGTCAAGACTACGGCGTCTGCACCAGAATAGATAGCGATAGGCCCAAATTAGAACGTCCATTTTGTATTAGTAATATGAGCTCGTTGAAAGTGGGAGTGCGTCCGCATCTTTCAGGGTGGTTACAAGCTTGTCGCGATTCTTTAAGTTATCACCAGTAAGACCTCGGAATCCTTCCTTCATGACTTGCGACGCCATGCGATCAATTCCAAGACCTAATGAGATTGATGACGCAAGTGCTACCATAACGAATGGCGTGGCAACAATTGCCCACGATACAACTCCCAGGTCAACGCCGCACAGAGCATCCAAAATTACAACTCCTGCTACAGCCATCACAACTTTGATAGCTGCGGTGGCGACCATTCCCAACGATAAATCGAGTCCAACGTGGATCGCAGAATAGAGCGCATATAAAAGCGCAGGTGGGCACAATGAATTGATGAAACGCATCTTCACAGTGTTTACATTGAAAACAATAAAAAATGAGCCACCCGATTGATAGTATTTGTTTAATTGCAGGCTGCTCTCGGGAAGAGGCTGAAAAATCCTATTCCCGAACTCAAAGTATTGTAGATTCAATCGACGAACTAATGGTATTCCCAGAAACATACGTAAAACTTCCTACTAAACGTAAACGTGATCTTACTCCGGAAGAAGAGAAAGTTTCTCAAATCCGTCTACTCATGGAAAAAGCTGAAGCTGAAATTCAGAAGAACATTAGCGCGTCAAATCAACGCGATTGTGAGCCACCATCCGCGCAGATAGCCCCCCTCGAAGAAATGGCTCAACAAAATAGTTGTTTTCAGGAATGTCAGCTGCCTTCTCTGGAATGAGAGGTTCGAATACAGGAAACTGCTTGTCAGTTACTGTTTGAATACTCTTACGATTTGCAGTCGAGTGACCAAATATAACGCGACTCTGGTCGTCAATTCCTTCGATCGTCCCCATACTCAGATTTGGGGTGGTAGCAAACGGGCGAGCAAATACCTGCTTAGGACCCTTAAATCGAGCAGTTCCAGGGGCACCAAATAAAAGTTCAGACTGAGTTTCGATTCCACAACCACCAGGCGTGTTGCCATAACCGCCCTGAGGAACTAATCCTGGGTGTTCAGCAGCTACATTAAGGCCGCTTACATTTCCACACCCTCCAGAATTCCATCCATGATAGCTAGAAATATTCTTTGACATTTCGTTGTGCCCCTGTAGATCACGGGCAGCCTCTCCTTGGCGTGAATTTGCATAAAAAGCTGGAAGACCAAAGTTAGAAGACATCTTTACACATGATTTAGAAAGTAAATGTATATCTAAAATATATCAATGACATACTGGGGTTACCACCTCATTCTAAACTGCTCGAAGTGCGTGCCACACACTATTCGCTCCCACGCTAATATTGAGACCTTCTCAAATGAACTTGTCAAGCGGATTGACATGGTAGCATATGGCAGGCCTCAAATTGTGCATTTTGGAACTGGAAATAAGGCAGGATATACACTTATTCAGCTGATTGAGACATCAAATATTGCCGGTCATTTTGTAGAAGAGACTGACGATATTTATTTGGATGTTTTTAGTTGCAAGCCATTTGAACAAGATACTGTAACTCAAACTGTTAATCAGTATTTTTCACCAAAGGTTATTAGCTCGGTTTTCCTGAACCGCCAGGCAGGAACTCGCCTGTTCGTAGAAAATGGAAACAATTATAAGACAGTAGAGCTCAAGTAAAGAATGACAATCCTACAACCTTGTGATTGGATCGAAAGCGACTCCAATTTCAAGTATGTTGTCGATGTTTTCGGAAGAACCGAAACTGGAGACATCGCAAAATTACGAATTACTGGGTTTCATCCTTACTTCTACTTAAAAGCCCGCGATGGCGAAACTTCAAATGAGGTTTCATTAGCCATTCAAACTGCATATGGAAAAAACATGAAAGGTCTTGTTGTAACTCAAGAATTCAAGCTAGATGCTATGCGCGGCTTTGCAAGTTTGACTCCTGTAAAGGTTTGGAAAATTTCATGCACTGCCCTTTGGATGTTCAAAAATGTAGCAAAGATATTGAAAGATAGAATGAAAATTAAGAATAGAATTATTGAACTAGAAGATATTTACGAATCAAACCTACCTCCGTTCATTCGCCTCTTTCACGAATGCGATATTTCTCCTGCTTCGCCGATCGTATTTGACGGAGAGACATTAGAAGTTGACGAAGATTGTTACGTTGACGTATCATACCATGCCTCATATAAAGATGTAAAACCCCATACGGGAACTTCAATCCCGCTGTATGTCGCGTCGTATGATTTGGAAGTCTACTCTGATTCAGGCCAGTTCCCTGTTTCTACAAATTCTAAAGATGAGATTACTCAAATTGGAGTAAGCTTTCGTTGGAATGATACTTTGTTAGAATCCGATGCGCGGTATGTATTCGTTTCTGGAACGGTATCTCCATCTGCCGACCCGTCTGTGACATTTATCAGCTGCAAGAACGAGACAGATCTTCTAATGAAGTTTGAAAAGTGTATTCGCGACGAGAATCCAGACATTATGTGTGGGTATAACACGTTTGGGTTCGATGACGGTTATATTGCTCAGCGGGCTGACTACTGTGGCATTCCTCTGCAGTTTGGGCGAATTCCAGTGAATCAATGGGGAGAACGCAGAGATAACGTAAAGACAGAGAAGAAGACATTTGAACTTGCTAGTGGGAAGTTTGCGGTTCGTTACTTGGACGTGCCTGGTCGTTTGAACATTGATTTGTATTTGAGCATGCGTCGTGAACAAAACCTGGATTCTTATAAACTAGATAATATCGCGTCTACATTCTTGCGTGATAAGGTTTCAAAGGTAGTTGAAATTACCGGGGAGAAAACTCAACAATATGAAATTCACACTAAAAGCACTCGTGGATTATTTATAGGAAACTTGGTCAGGTTCGATATTGTAACCAACACTGTGAATCCCTATCGAGAAGGCACAAAGTTTATGGTCAAAGAAGTTCATGCAAAAAAGTTTATCGTAGAACTACCTCATGCAAACTATCTGTTTGACGACTTAGACGAGTCAGACATGAAAAGGCTCGAGTGGTCTTTTGCAAAAGACGACGTAGATCACCATGAACTATTCGCATCTCATCATGGAACACCAGAAGACAGAGCCCGTGTAGCAAAATACTGTATTCAAGATTGTGACTTGGTTCTTACACTTATTGCGAAGCTTGATACGTTAGTGAACGCTCGTGGTATGGCAGACGTGTGCCGTGTTCCAGTTCAATATATCTTTCTAAGAGGCCAAGGGATCAAGATTTTCTCGGCAGTTGTTTACAATGCTTCCAAGCGTAATCAGATTATTATGACCCAACATAGCGGAGACGACGACATGGGATACGAAGGGGCTATTGTATTATCCCCTAAAATTGGAATGTATCTCGATCAGCCGATTCCTGTTTTGGATTTCAACTCACTTTATCCCTCCAACATGATTGCATACAATCTTTCTCCAGATACGCTTGTCTATGTGAAGACATTTGACACGAATGGCAAGAAAGTGAAACACGAAGGACTTGAAAAGGCAGATGGGTTTGTAGTTGATGAAGTGAGCTACGACACACACGATGATGAAGGAAATCCTACTGGAAGAATCACTTGTGGGTTTGCTCAGCCGACAGATGATCCGCGCACTATTGGACTACTTCCACTAACACTGGATATTCTGCTTAAAAAGCGCAAAGAGACACGCAAGAAGATGGAGCTAATTGAAGATGATGCCCAGAAGTCAGTTCTTAACGGTCTCCAGCTAGCATATAAAGTAGTTGCAAATTCCGTGTATGGTCAGTGCGGTTCAAAGACATCTGCTATCCGCAGACTTGAAGTTGCAGCATGCACTACTGCTGTAGGCCGTCAGAAGATTTACGATGCTAAAAAGATTGTCGAGGAACAGTTTGGAGGTCAAGTGATTTATGGAGATACAGATTCAATCTTCATTAAGTTTCCTACGAAAGATTTGAAAGAGTCTATGGAAATGGCTCAGAAAGCTGCGGCGGTTATCACTGCTTCAGGAAGAAAAGCGCATAAAATTGAGTATGAAAAAACCTTTCTGCCATTCATTCTGTTCTGTCGCAAACGGTATATGGGTATGATGTATGAAGATGACGTAACAAAGTGTAAGCGTAAGTCGATGGGCATTGCAATCAAGCGCCGAGATAATGCCCCGATTGTCAAAGATGTATTTGGAGGCGCTCTGGATATCTTGATGGAAGAGAGAGACATTCGGAAAGCCCAAAAGTTTGTTCAAGATATGCTAGTTCAGGTAATGCAGAACAAGATGCCTATGGATAAATACATCATTACAAAACAATTGCGCGACGACTATAAGAATCCCGGACAGATTGCTCACAGAGTTCTGGCAGACAGAATGGAAGAGCGTGATCCTGGAAATAAACCTCAAGTTGGAGACCGACTAGCGTATTTGTATGTTGCCGAACGAAAGAACGAAAAAAAGCAGGGAGATAAAATTGAACACATTGATTATGCTAGGGAAAAAGGACTAAAGCCAGATGTAGAGTTCTATATTACAAACCAGCTTCAAAATCCGATTAGTCAGCTATTTGCACTGGCATTAGAGCAGTTGGATGGCTATCGTCCAAGCTTACAGAATAATTACACTAAGATGTTTCGAGAGTTTACAGATGACGGATTGGATGAAGAAGAAGCGACACTGAAAGTTCTTGCAAAAAAGGAGAAGGAGTTAGAATCTATCATGTTCCTAGGAGCTCAGTATTTGAAGAAACATAAGGTGGGTCCTATGGACAAGTTCATGCAGCGGAAGTAGTTTTCAAAGTATTCACTATAATCTAACAAATGGGCTCAAGTCATTCTACACAGAGCAAACTAAAAAATGATATTGACACACCGTGTGTCGAAACTTTTTTTAGATCACCAAGATTTCGGTTTGCATTCAAGATGAAGGCCACTACAGAGGAGGCTGAGAAACTTAATGATAAATGGACAGATTTTACAAGTGGCGTCACCAAGGAATTTGTATACTTTACTGAAACACCCAACTCTCCTCAATATATCAAAGTTTCACGAAATGGAGATAAGTTACAGTTCAATGTTTCAACTACGATAGATCTGGAAAAAGATGATATTTCAAAGTTAACGGATATGTTTACAGAGGCAACTGGAGCAATTCGTAAATATCATTCTCGACCTACAAAGCTAGGACTTGCTGTTAATGAGAAAACATCATCAGTAAACCTATTAGCGCTAGATAAGTGATTTTCAATTAGGCAATAAGTAAAATACAATGGAAGATGATTTTTCAATTGATGAGGCAGTATTTGGTATCCTGCAGAATATGCTAGAAGTTCGTCAACAGTTCTTTGATATTCGATTTCAGCGTCTTATCGCAAACGATTCTAGATCAAACATGGTTAACCGATATATGCTAACGGATGCTGCTATGCTTGAATTGATTAATAGAACTTACATTTCCAACACTCAGGCTCGAACGGCGGCTGTAAGTCTTCTCGGATATGCCATTCCAAATATGACAACCTTCAATGAAGCAGTCACAGTCGCACCCACGCAAGCACAAATTCAGGCGTCTCTTGAAGATGTTATTCCTGCTTCCCAGGTGAGCTGTGCGATTTGCCAAGAGCCGGTTTCTTCTGGCGCGGCACGGATTCGGCAGTGTGGCCACATTTATCATCGACCTTGTGTTTCGAACTGGTTTTCAATGAGCGTTCGATGCCCAGTTTGTCGCCACGATATTCGTGAAGCGGGTCCGGCAGCTCAAACATCTGCTGCCTCATCACAAACATCAGTTCAGCCTGCAAACCAGTAGGCGGGGCAGTGTATTTTGGAATAATATCTGAAATTCCATACTGAAGTCGGTGCATCATTCTCCGAACATCGTGTTGACATTCTTTCAAAATTGTAGGAACGTCGACATCCGGGAACAGTTGTTCTAAATCTTGGGAACGTGGAGGAAAACATCTTACCAAGTCAATATATTCTGCGTTTCGTTTGAAAATAATTGGAACCTCATTTCCTGTGCAAATAATTGGAACCTTTCGTCCAGTATCTCGAATCCATGCAATAATCTTATTTTGAGCATGTGGATCTGAACCGTCAACTTCATCTAATATCACGCAAGTTTTACGAGTAGTATCTCCTTTCAAAAAAGAATGAATGTTTACAGCTGATCTACATGCATCTTTAATTTTCTCTACATCTTCAAAACTGCGAATCGATTTGGATGCATTAATCTCTAGGGGATCAAATCCAAAAGAACGAGCGGCACATAATGCCATAGTGGTTTTTCCAATTCCCGGAGGCCCGTGTAGCAGAATAGACTTTTCAAACGTCTTTGAAGTTAAATAATTTTTTAACATAGCTTTTTGCTCTATGTGTCCCAATACATCGTCTATACTATCAGGTCTGTATGTTTCAGAATACATTATCCTATAATAATCTTTAGAATGTAAACTCAACCAAAAGTGAAAATTCCCTTAGTTGTTTGAATTCCGCCAACAAGCCACCCGAATCTGTCTCGTTCAATTGCAAACACATCATAACCAGAGTTCCGTAGCTCTTCAATATTATACCAATTTGGCTGGCCATTTTTTGTTATCAGTAAATCGTGAGCTACACTTCTTGCTAACAAGACAAACTCATTATCACCTGGAAGGTATTCAGATTCCTCCTCCACCGTATCTTCAATCATTTTTAGTAGAATAATAAAGCCTTCCATTTGTTGTTACATAAAATGATGGAATCTAATAATCCGTTTCCCATTTAAAGACATCATTCTTAGTTTAATTGTTTGTATAGCTCAGTTGGTTAGAGCATGGGTCTTATATGCCCAGGGTCGGGGGTTCGAACCCCTCTACGAACACATACCGGACCAAGTAGTCCCACACGTGCGGGCAATATTGCAGCGTGCTGATGCCGTCTCTAAAGTTGGAGTATTAGGATTGAACGGAAAGCATGATGTTTTATACCCAGGTTCGCACATTTGAGAGGTCACATTATAATTCCAGCCGTCGGGGCATTGAGACATCTTTTTTACATCAGGAGTAAACACAACTTGAGGGTTCACAACTAGCTTATAAATTATCAGAAATCCAACTGTAAAAAGAATTGTTAACACGGCTGTGGATAAATACTTCATTCCTTTCTTTTTACAAGGGAAAGGAAATGGATATTGCTCGCCATGTGTTTGACACATACTTCCAGGACACTGCAAATCCGCTTGTTCGCCACCATCTGGATTCTTACGCAGACTTTCTTAATACTAAAATCCCCCAGTTTATCCAGGGAACAAATCCTCGCCGTCTTATCTTGGGAGATGATCGATCCATCGATGTGTTTATAGGAGGTAAAGACGGAAAAGAAGTTCGATACCTTCCACCAGTCGATGAACTTGGCAATGCAGATTTGCCACATGCTTGCCGGTTAGAGAATCGCACGTATGCTCTGGAGATCCGAGTTGACATCGATATTGATTACACGTTTGGCAAAGAAATTGAAACTCGTCGATTTGAAAATATTCTACTCGGCAGAATTCCGCTCATGTTAAAAAGTTCATTGTGCTATTTATCGTCTATGACATCTGAGCAACTGTATGATGCAGGAGAATGCAAATTTGAACTTGGCGGGTATTTTATCATCGGAGGCGCTGAAAAGGTTCTTCTTACACAGGAACGGTTGGGCGATAATATGTTTTACGCATCAAAGCGTGTTGCTATTCCTCTAGAAGCTCCTAAAAGCAAGACTCTAGTTGAAAAGGAAACTGTCAGCAAACTAGAAGGTGCGACAAAAGAAGATAAATATGAATTCATTGGAGCGATTAAGTCTGTATCTGAAGATGGAACAAAAGGCCCGTATTCCCATTTTTTAGTGATTCCGTCTGCGAATGCTAAGCCAGATGATGCAAAAGAGATCAGTAATACAACTGACTTTTCAGTCTATTCTACAAATCGTTTAGCAGTTATCACGTTGCCTGGATTCTCACAGCCAGTCCCTTTGATGAGTGTCTTTTATGCCTTAGGCCTGACCAATGATCAGGATATTTACGATACTGTCCTATGTGGGATTCCTCGAGATGAAAGAACGCCGTATGATGAAATTATGGCTGAGCTATTGCTTTCCCACGACGTCTTCACCAAGCAAGAGATGCTCAAAGAAGAAGATCAAACAATAGATCCTAACTTGCTATTTTTGCGTCGCCAGTCTCGAACGCGAAGTGCAGGAGGTGTTTATATCAATTTGTATTCTGAAATGTTTCCACACTGTGAACTTCGAGAAGGGGAGTCTGCGTCATCACTTTACCGCCGCAAGGCATATCTATTAGGGCACATGCTTCGTATGGCAATTGATGTTGCAATTGGAGTTAAGCCAAAGACCGACCGTGACCATTTCCGCTTTAAGCGTCTTATTGCGTCAGGTGATTTGTGCTTTCATGAGTTTCGTCGAATTTACAAAGAAGTTTCCAAGCGTATGTTGACTGAGTTAGATACACGTGTTCATTATGAGCAGCAGGCCTATGCCGGTAAGAAGCTTATTGAACTTGTTCAAGATGAGAACATTTCTTATTACTGGCGTTCATTCAATTTTTTGAATGATATTGAAAAATCATTCAAGGGAAAGTGGGCCGGAAAGTATGATGGAGTCGCTCAAGAACTATCTCGGTATGCGTATGTAGGAACAGTAGCTCATTTGCGCAGAGTAAATGTCGATATGGACAAAGGAACTAAGATTGTAGAATCTCGTCGCATTCACGCCAGTTCTTGGGGAATGATGTGTCCTTCAGACAATCCTGACGGAGGAGGTATCGGATTAACTAAATCTATGACTCTTTTATGCGCCGTCTCTACAGCCTCTCCCTCTAAAACAATTTTGGATATAATTAAGACATTTGCAAAGTTCAAGCCGATATCTGTCATCAATCCATCTGTATGGCTACCACACTGGACAAAGGTATTTATTAACTCTGACTTAGTCGGGGCACTTGAAAGTAACACTGAAGATTTTCATTCAGAGCTGATTTCAAAGCGAAGATCGCAGGATCTAGATAAATACGTCTCTTTATGCTGGAGTCGAATTGACAATGAATACATAATTTCAACTGATGCAGGACGAGCATCCAGACCCATTTATCGGGAAGGTGTGAAGGCGGATATGGTAAAGCGATCCAGCAAGTGGGACCTTATTGTGAAAAAGTATATGGACTATGTCGATGCTCAGGAGACTGAAAGTTTGCGTATCCAAATGGAACCATTTTCTTCGGACAGTCCATCCGAGATACACGGGCTTGCGCTGTTGTCTGCCTCTAGCAGTATTCTACCGCATTCAGATCATAACCCTGCCACCCGAAATGCTTTTAGTTGTCAGCAGATGAAACAAGCATGTTCTTGGTATAACTCTGCATTCAACAAACGATTCGACACAATTTCAACATGGTTAAATTATGCCCAACGCCCTATATCGCAAACCTGGACTGCAAATACGGTATTAGGAAAGGCAGGGTGTTTGCCATATGGCGAAAATCCTATTGTGGCACTCATGATTTATTCGGGATATAACCAGGAAGACTCTATCCTGTTAAACGACGCTTCATTGCGTCGGGGAATGTTCAATACAACATACTTTCACTCATACGATATCCCGGAGTCCACAATTGATGCGATGGCACAGACCCATACTGAGTTTGGCAATCCTGCGACCGATCCAAAGTTCCGTGAAACAGTTGTTCGTAAAGAAGGATATAACTATGACCTGTTAGATGGAGATGGAATCATCCGGGTAGGGTCCGAAGTCAATGATAAAACAATTCTAGTAGGTATCCTTCATCCAGTTGCAAACGCAAGTGGACAAGTTACAAACTATCGAGATGTTTCGAGTGCTCCAAAGCGAGGACAAACCGGAATTATTGACTCAGTATATCGTTATGTGACACGGGACGGATGGCATGCTGTTAAAATCCGGATTGCCGAGCGGCGTGTTCCTGTGCTGGGTGATAAGTTCTCTGCTCGACACGGGCAGAAAGGAACTGTAGGTATGCGCGTAGCAGAAGAAGATATGCCATTCACTTGCACTGGACTAAGACCCGATATGATTGTCAACCCACATGCGTTCCCTTCGCGAATGACAATCGGTCAGTTCCTAGAAACGATGTCAACAAAAATTGGAGTGCATTTAGGTAGTTTGGTTGATGCGACACCCTTCTCAACTCAGAACCGAGTCGAAGAAGTCAAGGATCTTTTGTTAAAAGCAGGATACCATCCATATGCCCATGAGAATATGTATAATGGGCAAACAGGCGAGATGTTTCAAGCAGAAGTATTTATGGGTCCGACATACTACTTGCGTCTCAAACATATGGTTGAAGATAAAATTAACTATCGATCTACTGGTCCTAAGAAATTACTGACACACCAACCAGCAGAAGGTCGAGCAAACGACGGTGGACTACGTATCGGTGAAATGGAACGCGACGGTCTAATTACACACGGAGTTTCCAAATTCTTGAACGAGAGTTTAATGGAACGCTCGGACAAGGCGGATTTATTGTTTCAGCCAGAAACTGGACTGTTAGATGCTAATGAAGATTATGAGTCGAAGATAGTATCTATGCCTTATGCGCTTGGTCTAGTATTACACGAACTAGAGGCAATGCATATTTCAGTTAAGCTTGCGTCGTAAAGTCTTCTTAGACTTTCGGCGAGTTCTGCGTGTCTTGCGGCGCTTACCTCCCTCTAACAGTTTCTCTCCGCTGCGAATAGCCTTATCGCACTCACTAAAGCGAGCATTTGGCTGACCTTCAGCGGTATTCAAAATTCCAATAATCCTGCCTTCTGCGTCTCTCTCAAAGAATTGTTTCTTCGATGGATTTGGTTCCTGTAGGATATTGAAGCCTTCGCCAAGCAGAATCGAGATGCCTTGAATCAAAGTTTTGCGTTTAACATCCTTCATTTCTGCATCAAGCTCGCGGGTATCATTCTCATATGTTTCAAACGCCTTCTTAACCCAATCTTTTACACAAGTATGCCCTGCAAGGGTGTTAAATAAATCAGAGTCCTTATTTCGAATCTTTTGCTGGCGACCAAAAAGAATAGCATCTACAACTGGCTCTACCATTTCTTCGCGATAGGCAATCGGCACACCAGCTTTACGAATAATTCCACGAGCCATGCCTTCTGTCTTTCCGCGAGTCGAAACCTTTTCGGCTGCCGGTAAAGGATCAGCAGGAGGAACTGGTTTCCTATAGTTTGTAGCTACTTTCATTAATGAACTTAGCATTTATTCATTGACAACGGATTTTCCTATAGCCAATGTATAGAATGGTAAACACAATGACTCAACACATGTATGTAATTACGCGCAATGGCACTCGCGAGCCCGTTTCCTTTGACCAAATTCTAAAGCGTATCGGATCTATGTGCAACTCTCTCGACCATGTAAACCCAGATCTAGTTGCCCAAAAAGTATGTAGCCAGCTGCAGGATGGAATGAAGACTTCTCAGCTTGACGAGTTTGCAGCAGAAACTTGCGCGATGATGCAAGCCCGTTACCATCCCAACTATGGAACTCTTGCTGCCCGTATTTTCGTCAGCAATCTTCACAAAAACACCCCAGATAATCTTCTGGATTGCGCAGAGGCCCTTTATCATGGCCCCGTTCAGCTAGTTTCTGATACTCATCATGATTTAGTTTGTAAACTTTACGAAACTTATCAGCAGATGATTGATTATTCTCGCGATAACATGTTTGATTATTTTGGACTAAAAACACTAGAGAAAGGATATCTGCTAAAACAGGACGGTGTTGTGATTGAACGCCCACAGCATATGTGGATGCGTGTAGCAATCCAGCTCCACGGTTCTGATATGAACTCTGTGAAGGAAACATACGATGCTCTTTCGCAGGGGTATTTCATCCACGCAACGCCTACACTATTTAATTCTGGAACTTTGAAACCTCAGCTTTCATCATGCTTCCTTTTGACGATGAACGACGATTCAATCCAGGGTATTTACAAGACGCTGGGTGATTGCGCACAAATTTCAAAGTGGGCTGGTGGAATTGGACTGTCAATTCACAACATTCGTGCGCGTGGCTCTCGTATCAAGGGAACAAACGGAGAGTCTACTGGAATTGTTCCAATGCTTAAAGTATTTAACGATACTGCAAAGTATGTTAATCAGGGTGGCAAGCGAAATGGCTCATTTGCGATTTATCTAGAGCCTTGGCACGCAGATATTGAGGAGTTTCTAAAGCTCAAATTGAATCAGGGTGCAGAGGAGGATCGGGCCCGCGATCTGTTCTATGGCTTGTGGATTCCCGATCTATTCATGAAGCGTCTTGAGAAGAATGAGAACTGGACGCTTATGTGCCCAGCTGAGTGCCCTGGGCTAGCAGATTGCCACAGTGAGGCATTTGATAAACTGTATGAGTCGTATGAAAAGGCAGGTAAAGGTCGCAAGTCAATTCCAGCACAGAAACTTTGGCAGATGATTCTGGATGCCCAAATTCAGACCGGGACACCTTATCTTTGCTACAAGGACGCAGCTAACTCAAAATCAAATCAGCAAAATTTGGGGACAATTAAGAGCTCAAATTTGTGCACTGAAATTATGGAGTTCACTTCGCCCGATGAGACTGCAGTTTGTAATCTTGGATCTCTTGCTCTTCCCAAGTTTGTAGAGACCAGTGCAGAAGGTATTCCTTCCTTCAACTTCGAAAAGCTTCGCGAATATACCTGGATTCTAACACGCAACTTGGATATTGTTATCGACAAGAACTACTATCCTACTCCCGAGTGCCGTAATTCGAATATGCGTCACCGTCCGATTGGTATCGGCATTCAGGGACTTGCAGATGTGTTTGCTCTTATGCGTCTGCCTTGGACATCCGAAGGTGCTGCTAAACTTAATCGTGAAATATTTGAGAACATCTACTACGCCGCAATGTCGACGTCTATTGACAGAACTTGTCAGGGATTTAATCACGGGACGTTTGAAACCATCGGAGAATATTCATCTTATCCAGGATCGCCTCTATCGCAGGGTAAGCTGCAGTTTGATTTGTGGAATGAGAAGCCAAAGCATACCGAGTATTTGGACTGGGATCTAATACGAGACAAACTGAGCAAGTATGGAGCGCGCAATTCCCTGCTAGTTGCCCCAATGCCTACTGCATCCACATCTCAAATTTTGGGCAATAATGAGTGCTTCGAGCCATTCACTTCAAACATGTATACTCGCCGTGTTCTTGCAGGAGATTTTGTAGTCGTGAACAAGTATCTTGTAACAGACCTGATAAAGATCGGGCTATGGACTACCGATGTTCGC
>Ga0164292_10002536_pt1 | contig 14920 bp, 30 predicted proteins | sample GEODES117metaG_FD_111486 | JGI IMG/M metagenome (GOLD analysis project Ga0164292, IMG submission 111486) | Eutrophic lake water microbial communities from Lake Mendota, Wisconsin, USA - GEODES117 metaG | ecosystem: Environmental > Aquatic > Freshwater > Lake | place: USA: Lake Mendota... | reverse complement strand
TGTTCTTCTCAACTGAATATCTATTTCAGAATAGGTTGTAACTTCTTTTACTTGCTTTTTATACCACCAATAAAGGTCCTCAATAGTTCCTTTACCTCGTTTCTTTTCCATTGCTTTATCCCACAAATCTTTACCGAATTCAGATTCCAATTCCTTTCTCAAATCGTGTAGAAGTTTCAATTCGTTTTTGTGGGCTTCATCCATCAGTTTCAATGCCTTAATTCGTTTCATTCTAGCAGAATCTTCTGCTGCCATTCTACGATTCCGTTCATCAGTTCCAATATAGTTTTTATACGCTTTATCGTATACTTCAATTGCTTCCTGTCTAACCGCTTTCACTTCATCAAACATATATGAATAATCAAAATCACCATTACGGATTTTGAGTAAAAGAGGTGCTTTGCTAGACAATGGTTTATTCTTTCTACCTTTTGTCCACCATCTGAACGGATTATATCCCATAGTTTTAAGTTTTAAAGTTTACACAAAGATAGTAAAAAAAATTCGGTTATCCTAGTTTTATTCAACGGATTTCTTGTCATCATTTTCACCGTAATATTTACTAACTAGATTTATTATAAAAGAAATACTTTCCGAATCACCAGTAATAGCATCGTATTTTCGATATCTTTCGGCAAATTTTTTCAATCCTAATTCATCCAATTCTTTATGTATTTGTAATATATTACTTACATAACAACGATTAAATCCCATTATTCTATTATTCTTACTGGTCTAACATTATTTTTATGAAATTTGGTGTAACTATGCTGAACACCTGAATCGAAGTTCTGACTCCAAGCATATTGAGTATTGAATTCTTCACACGTCCAATAAAATGTATTAGATAAATTACCCAATTCCATTTTATAAAACTCTTTGTACACAATTTGTAATTGAATTCTATTGGGCAATACCCAACCATCACCAATTAACTTACACTTTTCAATTGCATCAAACCAATTCAGTTTACCCAAGTCCGAATGATACAATTCTAATTTCATTTATTTAGAAAAATATTTCTCAATTGCTTTTAATCTATCATCTGCATCTACCAACATTTTCAATGCATCTTCTGCATTGGTATAGAAATCACTTGTTGAATGGTCGCCGATACCTACTCCATTGTTTCCTAAAAGGTCCAAAGTTAGAAGTGCCTTTGCTTTATCAGCCTCTGCTGAAGTTCTTAACATTGTAATTAGATTCTTATTCATATTTTTATCTTTTTATTAATCAAACCATTGTGAACGATGTGTTTTTACTTTTATAGTGTCGTCTTTGAACTTGGGACTTCCACCCAATTTTATTTCTGCATTAATGATTTCTTCCATTTTAGCTTCATCACCTGCTTTACCAATTTGTTTAGCCATTATCAGTTCTTCCGTAGTAATCTCACTACCTTTAGTAGCGGCTAGAAACTGTTTGGTATGGTATGTATCCAATGGCTGTGTAAATTGTTTTAAGTATTTAGCCTTTGAATCTAAATATTCAAAAAAAGAATTTTCATCCAAAGAATTCATCTCTGCATCTGTTAATTCATTTTTAGGGTCATACTTCATACTTTTGAATTAGTTATATCATTTGAAATAGTTTCTAATAACTCAACTTCATTTTGAAATACTGCTTGCTCAAATTCATCTCTACTTTTTTCAATAGCATTTTCTACTATTTTAATCACTTTTGATTGATATGATTGCGGAGACATGTGTGTAAATGTGAATTTATGATTTGTGATGGTAATACCATCTTCCCATAATCTTACCCAATATTCCAATCGTTTGTTAACTAAAAAATATCTACCAGAAAGCGGAGCCATCTTAATGTCAGTTTCGGAATGAGAGCACAAATGTGTAACAATATCCAAAATTAATTGCTCTTTTGGGTTTAATTTATAAGGTGGAATTAATTTATTTTTTATCCAGTTCAACATTTTCTTATCTATAAAGTGTTACAATATTTCCAAAATTGGCATCAAAAACATTGATTAGATTTTCGTAATCGCTACTCCGCATATTTCGGAGAATTACGCCAATTTCATCATTATCCAATCCCAATTGTCTACCCAATTTACTCGCGGTTCCTAAAAGGAAGTATGCATTACCTTGAGGACCTGTTAGGTCGATTTCAATTCCTAGACTTTGTTTTTCTTTAGATTTTATCATTGTTTTATATTTTAAAGATTAAGAAAGATAAGTTGGTCCGTACACACCATATTTGGCAGTTCCATCGATGATGTTACCTCTGGAGTGTTTTGCTGGTGATTTCCAACTCGCAGGTTTTAACAAATCACCTTTCTTAATTGGTGCTCCTTTTAAATCACCATCAACTCTACTGATGAATCCCCAACAGGTACTACCAGTCCATAGTTTTAGGAATTTACTACCAACTTCCAAAGTCAGATATTTTGGAGTCAAACTGCTTAAATGTTGAGAGTAGTACTCTGCTATCTCACTATTTACCTTTTCGATAAATTCAGCAACTTTGGGGTTGTTTTGAAGATACTCTTGTGATTTTTGTGTCATCGTTCTCATTTTGAGGGGGGTTATGGGGTTGAACTCTTATTACTCTATAAATGTACGAAAAAAGACCGAATAATCCTAGTCTTTTGTTAAATTTAATTTAAATATGCGTACTGATTTGCTGCTACGATTACTTTTAGATTCTGATAACATTCGTTATCTGCTTTTGAAATTGCTCCGAACAAATCGTTATCTACTACCGATTGAACGAAACTTCCACCTTGCAATCCTTTACCATCTCTAGTCATCATTACTGATGCAATAATTCTGATAATGTGAGGATTGGTTACTTCATATTCCATTGCGAATTCCTCTGCTGCACTTTGATATTGTGTTACTATGTCCATACTTTAGGGGATTAAAGTTTTTGTATTTTTTCCATTACATCAGTTACATCTTCTGGTCTTAAATATCCAATTACATCGCTAGTAACTGGTGTTTCATAGGTGATGTATCCATCACTATCCAACACCGCTATTTCGTATAATCCTATTTTTCCACCGTATGTATGTGGTCCTTTTACCACACTTGCTCCATACCCGTTTTCGAACACAACGCGACTTTGAACTCCGAATCCATCGGGTAATTCGCTAAAAACTAAATCTTCAAATCGTTTCATAATATTTTAAATTTTAAATTCCACTTTCCATTCTTTGAACTCTATTATGGTATTCAGCCTCCGAATACTCCACTATTGATAAGCCAGGAGTGAACTTTGTCATATATTTACCACCACAAAGTGAACCAATCACATCATCAATGAATTCCTTAATCATATAAGTCATATCGGATGAACCAAACCCTTGGTCTTCAGGCCAATCATCTGTCCATTGGGAAGCAACTTCGGTTGCGATATCTAACAAATCCCATTGAGGGATGTGCTCATCTTTAACCAATTGGGTGAAACCATTAACTCTATGAGAGTTGAAAACTAAATCTTGTGGGTGAACTAAATAATTATACATAAAATTGGGGGTTAGTTATTAGAAAACATTTCAAATATATACTCTATTTCATCGGAATTCAAAGAGTTAGAAATCTCTTCTAATTCGTCTGCCATTTCAAGACTGGCTTCTCCAGTCAAATCGATTTGGAAATTAATCATTTCCTGCAGTTTAAGAAACTCTGATACCTTATCAGTCATCATATTGTGGTTTAGGGGTTGAACTCTCATTACCTTACAAACATACGAAATTCTGCTGATATATCCTAGCACTTTCGTAAATATTTTTTAATTTATTTTACCCATTCCATATATCCGTAATCTATTGCATTTAGATAATCTGAAATAATTAAGTTATCCCATCCACCTTTTAATTCAGAATCTACTTCCAAATGTCTATAAGCAAATTCCATTACTTCATACAATACTTCATTTTCGTCTGAATTACTAACTACATAATCAAAAGTTCCATGATACTCCGGAAATTCATCTACCATTTTTTCTTTAAACATCCAAAACCATTTTTGGAGATTAGATTCTGCAACTTCTTTTGTCATTTTTTGATTATTTTAGTTTGTGTCCTAATTTTTCATTTATTGATTTCATGTGTTTGCAAGGTTGATATCTTCTAAACATTCTTGCATCACAACTACAATCTTTGATTACCCAATCTCTCACTACCACTTTGTAATATTTGAGTTTACCCGTCTTCTTATCACGCGAACCCATTTCATTATAAAACCATTCCATAATATTTTATTTTAAAGTGTTAACAAATTTGTTTTGAGTTTCTATCAATTCATCCGATAGATTAAAAGAACTCACATTTGATACGAAGTATTTTTCTTTGGCGATTCTACCATTTTCGGATAATGGGAAGTATAGGAATTTAGACTTCAGTAAGTTCACAATATCTTCTCTGTATAATTTGAATCTTCGTTCACAAATGATATCGTAATTATTCATTTTAGTAGGAGAACTGATTACAAAGAATGGGATTTCAATACCTCTATCTAAACATTCGGAAAATACTTCAGCCGCATTTGAAATAGCTCTACCCAAAAAACACGAATCAATATAGTGACCCTTATCTTCTTCTAATATGATTATCTTATTTCCTTTCTTTACAACGGTATCGCAGTTATAAGAGGAGCCAAACACCTTTTTACCATTACCTATGGTAAACCCATTGTTTTGGTAATATAACCTTCTGAATGATTCGTATTGTTCTCCAACGATATCCTTACCTGCTTTTTCGGAATATACTCTCCATCGTTGGTAAGATTTATCATAGAATTCGGAGTTGAATAGAGTTTTGAAGTCTTGTATTTCCATATATGAAATGTAATAAAAAAAGCTTGGATTTCCAAGCTTTTATGATTTATTTTAAATATTTTATTATTTTCTGTTTAATTCCACTTTGTTTAATTCCTTCCCAATCACGTGGTGTCCAAACAAAGTTCTCCAGTCCCCAATCTCTAGAGTGTGGACCGTAAGTACTTGCTTCAACTTGGATACCCATAAAAAGGTCATCAACCGCTACCCAATGTGTAACTTCTAAATGTGATTCCAGCCAATCTTTAATCTCAAAGTGCCTTTCTTGTTCTCTACTATCGGTTCTCCACCAATTAAAATCAGCAGGTATTCTGCCTTCATCTAACCAAGTTGTGTAATCAAATACTTCGGTGAATCCGATTGGTTTTTTGATGATACCTTGTGATGTGTAGTATTCTCCTAACTCTTCCAATGTGCCATGCAATCTCCAATCGGAACTCACAACGATTTCAGCATCAGTTTCTTTCAGTATTTCATTGAGGACTTTAATCGCCTTTACATCAAAGTTATCAAAACGATATTCAACAGGTAATTGGTTCTTCTGATTGAATACGGGTTCACTACCCAGCTTTTTCTGCTTTTTGATACGTGAACCCCAATTACTACTTAAACAAATAACACCATCGTTATCTAAAAATATAACTTTCATTTTTAGTATTATTTACCAAGATGAACTATAATAAAAATCACTAGGGTAAAATGCCCTACCATTTTTAGCAATCACTTGTTCGGATAACACACCTTCAATTATTTCAATTGTATGGTCTATATCATGAAAGTAATATTGGTCAATAGATACATCACCGAAAAAGAATCCTTCTTGTGGTGGTAATAATTCTTCTGCTTTTTCTGGATTGTTCTTTACTTCCTTACACACATCCAACAGATTCATCAAATCAGGAATATCAACAAAGTATGTACTACAATTATCATTACCATCTTGAACATTATCTACGAACCATTTGTGAATTGCGTTAGCTTTTCGCCAATATCCAACTTGTTCTTCAACATAACTCACTCGTTTAGGTTGAATGTGGTCTACTGAATTACCCCCTTGAGTAACCACTACATTATATGTTTCTTCAGGTGATTGATGGTCCCATTGTTGAACATACGTCTTTTTTGATAAATACATATCTAATCCCATATCTTTATTTTTTTAGTTTTTAACAATAATATAAATAATAATAGTAACCAATCCTATCAATGCCCAAAATGATGCATCTTCTGAATATTTTATTTGGTTATTTCTTTTTCCTTGATTTTCCATATTAATGGATTTTGAATTTAAAAGAAAGAGGGGAAATTTCTTTCCCCCCTCTCAACCCTAAACTATTACTACCAAACAATAGTTTGTTCAGATGATTCTTCATCTTTAACTTCATTGAAGAGTTTTTCATTAGAATCACTCACAATATATTTTTGAATCAACTGCTTCATAAACACTCTTTCGGAATCCAACCCACCATCATTGGAGAAGTATGGTAGGAGTGCGATATCAGCCGCTTCCATAAGAGAGAATCCATCGTAAATCAACCCTGCAGCTTCCACATTGGTACGGGTGGAAATCATAGTTGTAAGTTTACCTGCATCCGTTTTAACCAAATCACGAGTGGTGGATGCAATCTCTGCCAGTGCGTTCATTGAGTAATCATCTGCATCTGGATAGATTAGTTTTAACAAATCGTATTCAGATTGTTTATCTAGCAAATCCATTTCGATGGTCACAAATCTATCCATCATAGCTCTGTCCATGATACGGGTAGATGTATATTCATTACCTACGTTTGCGGTTGCAATGAATGTAACACCATCTGCCACCTTAACTACTGGTGAACCTTCTGCTTCATCCAATCGGAGATATCGTTGTCCTGCATCCAATACCGTCATTAGGATGTTCCAAGCCTCTGGGTGTGCTCTACTCAACTCATCCAATAGGATAATGGAGTTTGGAGTTTTGATTGCTTTAACGAATGCGGATTCTGAAAAGAATGTACCTTTAACCTTATCGAAGTGAGTATTACCAATTAGGGTTGCTCTCGGGTCTTGAGTTGCTCCCAAATTGAAGTAGAAATCAGGTCGGTTAAGTGATTTAACCAATGATTGAGCTGCCAATGTTTTACCACAACCAGTCGGTCCACACATCATAATGTTTTTACCTCTAACTGCGGAACGAAGTAAGTACTTCCACTTCAGTTCATCCATAAATAAACCTTTCGGTTTTAGTTCATATCCCGCACTATGGATAAAGGATTTGAGTGCCTCATGTGTCTCAAATAATTCATTAACAGATTCGGCTTTGATTTCTTCAGTAGAATGAGTCATTTTTTTGAATGCCTCCATATCTACTAATTTGTAGGTCAACTTACCACTTTTACCAACATATCCTTGGATAGCTTTGTTGTCAGCAAATGCGGTTTTCATACGAGCTTTGGTAACTCCTGCAACCTTTGTTACGGTGGTGTCATTCGTAGCCAACATAGCGAATGTACGTCCAACTTGAATTACTTTGTAGATTTCATTGGTAAAACCAATATTCGAATCACTTTTACTTTTGTTTACTTTGGTAGTAGCCATAATGGTATATTTAAGTGTTTAGGGTTTAAATGAGAGAACTATTCCCTCAATGTTTACACAATGTACGAAGAAAAATCGGATTTTCCAAGCGTTTGAGAAAATATTTTTTAATTAAATGTAGTGTGAAGATGGGGAATTTCACCCCAAATTCACAGGCTTTCCGAGCCATTATTTTGCGAGGAACAATTCGTTCATGCTTCTTGCTACCTCGAACATATTTTCCACATTTACAGATTTAGCACCTTTGCCATAACATTGTTCGAAGATTCTCCAAGATGGAGTCTGTTTGATGTCACGAGTGTAATCGGTGATAAAGTAAGATAGAGTATTGATACCTGCATCTTGCATCTTATTGATTTGCTTTCTAGTGTGTTTAGCCGCAGCCATTCCACCGTAGTAAATCTCATCATTAGTTCCTTTGATTGAATAACACGGCTCACCATCAGAGAAGTTTAAGAAATATGAATCCGAATCATTGGTTGCTGGAATCAATTGTTTTTGAATTGCTTCGAAACACAAACCTTCTGGTGTAGTATTATTCGCATCCAAAATACTCATATACTTACAGAAATCTTTGAAATTACCTTTGGTAGAATCATAAACAAGTGCGATGTAAGGTAAGGAGCGGAATCCATTATCTGTAGAACGAATCGATACTTGCACATTAATGTTTCTAGCCATCTCACATGCTTTTACAATTGCTACGGTTGATGTGATTGCCTTTTTTAATTTATGTCCAGCCATTGAGCCAGAATAATCAATTGAAATGTGTAGATTTGCTTTCTTATACTGGTCGATTTCACGAGTGTAAAACACATTACTATTATCATATCCCAATGAAGCAATCATTCTACCATCAATTTTACCTTTTGTTAATCGGCTATAGACGGTTTCACGACTTTCATTACGAACTTGCAATTTCTTACCCAAAACTGTCCCCAATACAATACCTTTTTGAACTTCTTCTTCAGCCCATCTAATTGCCTTTTTGGTATCCCAATGGTCTATTCTACTAAATGGAAAGTCTGTATCATTAACCAATGCTTCAGTTAGATTTTTAACTACAATACAATCCACACCTTTACCAACTGGTTTTCCATACTCGTCCACATAATCATTACCAACTCTAACCAATTCAGTGCCGGATTCAGATAAGGTTTCTAATTTTTCAATTTCACCTTTTTGAAGTTTTTTCTTTTTAATATTATTATTTATGAAATCCTTCTGCTTTTGAAACTTTTTACTTAATTGTTGGGATTTGCGACTTTTGGATGTGGTGTCAGATGGTTGTGAATCTGAATCTGTTTCGGAATCTGATTGCTCACCCTCAATACCTTCCGAATCAGCACCCATACCACCTTGCTCATCATTAGAATCTTTACCACTCTGTCCACCTTCATTCTGCGTTTCATCAGATTCCTTTTCTTGCTCACCATTTTCTTCACCTGAACTCTGTTGTTCTTCGTTAGATTCAGGTTGAACCATTGGTACATACTTTAACATTTCTGCAACCACATCAATGCTCAACATAAATGCACAATTGGTAGATTTCAATCTAGCTATATCTTTTAAATTAACCATGCGGTAGATTGCTCTCAAACCTTTTAACTTACCCAAATCGGTTTTTTCATTGTGTAGGTTAATAATGCGGAATAGATATGATTCGAAATCTTCATCAGTATATTCTTCTGAATCAATACCTTTGGTAATTGCGTTATCATTGAAGTAGTAATCATACATTTGAGTATAATACTCTCTATAACCAGGAGCAGTTGTAAATATATGATAATCAATTCTTCTATCTTCAATCCAATTAGTTAAAGAACCAATTATATTTTTAACTTCTTCAGTTAATTTACCATAAGAACCAATCTTACCAGTCGATAGATACATTTCTTTAAATCCATCTTGGTATTTCAAATCTGATAATCTAGATGTGATATCGGAATCAATATCAACTTTAGTATCGGTATCGTATTTATTAGCGTATATCCAATTCACTCTATCCCAAGCTCTATCCATTTCTTCTAGCAATTTGAAATCGGATAATAAAATGTGTGAACCTTCGTGTAGTGCTAACCCAACTGAAACGTCAAATCTATCATCAACATCTGCTGATAGAATTACTTGCTTACCATCGGTTTGGGAATGAGATTTACTCGCAAATGTAACAGGAATATTTTTTTGTGTTACAATTTGAACGAAGTTTGTGATAGCTCTCCTAGTAGCGGATAGCTTATACAGGTCATTTGATTTCTTAAATGCCTGTAACTTATCAGAATCTAAATCTGAATATTTGTCCAAATAATCGTATGATGTGTTGTAATCATCATACCAAAAGGAACTGGCTGATTTCTTTGAATCGCCCTTAAATTTGTTGTACCAACTCATAGCTCGGAAATTTATTTGTTGTTTAGTCAATCACTCGATTGTTCCACAATATACGATTAATTTCTCAAATAAACAAGCTTTGGTGGATTTATTTTTAAAAAATTAAAATTCAAAATCTTCATCCGATTTCAGGCCTTTGGTAGTTTTCTGTCCTTGTCCGTTGCCTACTACCGTAATTTTTGTTGTTGGTTGTTGATTGAGTTGCTGCTCTTTTATAGCATCTCGAATCTCTTCCAATAGTGTTTTAATCGTAATAAATTGTTCTGCATTCATAATATTTTTCTTAATCCCACCAATGTTGAATGTTGTGTTCTATAAAATCCCAAAGGAGTTTGTGTGCTCTTTTTTGTTTTTGTCTTGATTCTAAAAATAATTTTTTCTGAACTTCTTTAATTTCTTCTGCATTATCCCACTTATCATATTCATATCTCAAAAAAGTTGAACCATCACCTTCACCTGTATCTTCAAACCAAAAGTCTAATACATTTTCACCATAAAGTTCTTTTAATTTATTTTGATATTCACTACTATATTCTTCATCATAAACTTTATCCATTAACTGAATTGCAGTTCTGATTCTTGAAGCATTTTGGGTTGCTTCTAATGTACATGCTCTATCACTTTCCAAAAACTTTGCCTGTCTTTCCAAACTCTTTTTGAAAAATTCTAATGAATAACGATAATCAAAATCAAACCCATTCCATATCATAGGTAAGAAATCAATCACTCGTTCGATTTGCTGGTACTTTCTTTTAAAGAAGTATATAATGTCTTGTATCATGTGTTTTTTGTTTTATAATTGCTGGTAGGGATGGATTCGAACCACCACGATGGGATTAGGTAATGGACAAATACTCTTGAGAAAACTTTAGTGGTCAACCCATTATCCATACTTTATTTCCGATTCACCACCCCCGAGACAGGAGGGCTTGTCTGCCAATTTCAACACCTACCAAAAAGTGTTGGTTGATTTGGGTTCAACCAACAAAACCTTGAGAGAAGCCCTACCAATGATAGACCTTTCACATAAAAAGATTATAACGTCTGTACTGTTTGTTTCCCATCTACTCCTTTATACGAGTTTCAAAAGTTACCATTTCATTCATAGCATCCGTTCCGTTATTCGTTTCCGAATCGTTACAATCTTGCAGAGGAGGAGGGATTCGAACCCCCGTTACCTTTCAGTAAAACGGTTTTCAAGACCGCCGCGTTCGACCGCTCTGCCACTCCTCTAATAAACAAATATACTAAAGTTTTTTCGTAATTCCAAATAGTTTAACTAATTAGTAAATTAATTTCTTTAACTTTATCACTATATATGTAATCTTCTAATTTTACTTTATTGTACTTACTTTTTTCGTACGCTTTATTAAACAACGATTCCATATCAGAATCACTTGCATTCGTTAACCATTCACAAAATCTTTTATAGTTTTCAATAAAATATTCACTATTTTCGTTTTCATACTCACCAAATTCTTCATTTAGAAAATAAAATCCATAATCTTTTAGTGAGTGATACACATCATATTGTAGTAATACATACGCAGGTGTTGGCACCATCAATGCTTTTAGTGTTTTTTCACTAAAAAATTTATTTTCATCTGTTAAATATTTTTCTGATTTAAAAGTTAATAATGATTGGGTTTCAACAACTAAATTAAATTTACACAAATTATAATCAATTGCAAATCGTATGTGATACACATTATAATTTGCAAAGTACCAAAACCAATCTTCATCACTATAACTTTTATTATATATTCTATTAGTTTCAAATGCTCTTAAAATCACTTTTTGTCTAGGATGTTGCGAATCTTTGCTAGGTGATTTAGAGTATAGAAAAACTTTGTTTTGTCTGTTTGCTACTTTTAATTCCTGTTCTCCCTTTTGGAAATAACAATAACCAAATTTTGTATAAAAATAATCAAAAGAGTATTTGTAATCTAATATGAATTTATTTGAATTCTCATATTGCCAATTTCCGTTTACAATTTTGTTGTTTTTTTCTATGTCTAACAGATTTGTGCAAGAAAACAAATACGAAATGTTTTTACAATTTTTTATATTTCTGAAATTATCTGTCTCGTAAAAAGTTTCAGAATTAAAATTTAGTATAGAATACTTAAAATTATCTAACTTAATATTTTCAAAATAATTAATTTCCTCATTAGAAATTCTTGATATTACTAAATGAGTTGATTTATTATTGTTAACAACATTAGGTAATTCATTTATAAATCTATTTTCTATTAGTCTATCTTTATGTAAATAATAGAAAAAATAAACATCAAATTTTTTAGAATAATATATTAACCATAAATCTGTAATACAGGCAAATTGTCTATCATTTGATAAATTATGTACCCAATATAAAGAAGTATCACCATAGTCACACATTATTATATTCTTATCTACTATTTCAGAGTATTTTATAGTAGGAATATATTCATTTTTAAAAAAATTCATCAAATATGAAATTAATTTTTATCAAAATCACTAAACTTTAATCCCCACATAAGGGAAATCATACCCATTTCTCTTTCAGCAATTTTAGTATTATACTTAAATTGTTTTTTTATTTCAGCAATCCCCCACTTTTTCCATTCGTCATTTTGCTCCGTAGTCATTGTCCATTGAGAGTACCAATCATCCTTTCTATCCTTTATATCATCATAAGTGACTTTATGTCCTGCAATCTCAAACATTTTGTTGATTACATCTATACCAAATTGTTCTTGTTTTTGCTTCGTACTTAATCGTTGTGCCATAACTTTATAATTTAAAATGTTTGGTGATTTTGTTTAATATCACTTGATACTTTTATGCCCAACCAAATATCTTTAAAAACTCTTTTTACTTTTTTACGAAAGGTATTATCCTTTTTGTAGTTTTTGATTACTTCATCCTGTATCAACTCCAGCATTCTTGTAGAAGATATTTCTTCCGCAAATACTTGTTGTTCTAACTCTTTAAAAAACCAAGTTTTAAGATACTTTGCCATAATTGTAGTTGTTTATATACCTATAACTATTTCCCATTTTAGATAACCGATAATCAGTTCTAAATCACCATTTAATTGGCGAGTATGTGTGAATTTTATGAAGGGTAAAAGATAAACTTGTCCCCATACTTCGCTGATTGATAATCTCATTTCGTTTCGGTGTTAGATGTTTTTTTATGTGGTGTTACAAATACTTTTAGAGTTTTTCCATCATCCTGATAAGATAATTCAACATCACACCCCCAATGGGAATATACTCTACCAGTTTCATCTATAACTTCAAATCTTGTAACTTTATTTTTCATCGCTTTCAATTGCTTTTATACATTTTTTAATTGCATCAAATTGTCCGAAAGTGAAATGGAATTGTTTATCCCCACCTATATCTGAAATGTAAACATCGTAACCCTCTCCATTAGTCCATTGAGTAACTTCAAGAAAATCACCTGCTTCTTCCCTATCTGGTCCACAAGACATTACACACCATTCTTTTAGTTCTACGAAAGCGGCTTTTCTATTATTCAATGTTATTCTTCGTTTCATAACTTTTATTTTTAGCTTCTACAATTATACGAAAAAAATATTAACTTTCCAAGTTATTTTTCAGTATACACCCATATAGGTGTCATTTCTCCAACATAAGTATTAAATGTGTTATATTCTAACCATTCGATTGCATCTAACTCACTCATATCACCATCTCTCGCAGTAATTTCTATCATCTTTTCTACAGAATATACTAATCTACCATCTGTAGATATACCCATTACCGCTTCATCATATCCATCTGAACTCCCATCAATCCCAATTGGTTTTAATGCTTCAGATTCTTTTGCTAGTTCAAATATAGCTTTCTTCATACCTTATATAGTTTCATCAGGATGCCACCCATCATTTACTTTTGAATTAAAATTTTGTAATCCTTCCAATTGTTTTTCCAATCTTTCTATACTACCTCTAATAATACTTGCAGTTGGTAGGATTTTTTTGATTTCGGTTATCAATTCTTCCTCTCTACCAATATAGTATACTTTACTCTCGATAGCATCAGCAAGTTCTTGTAGGTGTTTTGGTGCACTTATGGAAATACGAAGGTCATAATCACTCCATTTCGTTTTCCAATCCCAAAACTGAATACCTTTAGTAAGTTTTCTATGCAGGTTATTCAATTTATGATTTCTAACCCGTACAATACTTTTATCATTACCGAAAACGTGAAGGAAACGAAGAAACCATCTTGGACACCATTTTGGTTTTGCCTCATAATCCATTGCGAGTACTAATGGATACATATACTTAAAAAATGAACTATCCTCCCAGATAGCAGTTCCCAAATATCCATACTTTTCCTCAAATCCTTTTGGAAAAAATATGAAACGAATATCACTCCACTCTAAATCACGAGTGTGAATCATTCCTTTACCTCTGCCTCTCCAAAATAGAAGTGATTGTAAAAATGATGTTAATTTTTCTTTAAGTGGTCTCTTGTCTTTGAGTGGACCGAATTTGCTTTCCATAACTTTTATTTTTTTCAATTCTTTTACACGTTTCCGATACTATCTTTACCAATTCTCCCATAGGATTATTGGCTAAAAAAAATCGTAATCGCGTATCTGATTCTAACATTCTGACTTTCATTTTGTAATAATTAAATATCCCTCTTCATTTGGTTTAAACTCTTTAATAACCTTACCCATAAACTTCATTCCTTCAGTAAGATACGGTCCTCCACTTGGGTCTACCATATCAATTACATCCATATTGGATTTTACTATCGGACCGTATACTCGTGCAATATCACACGGTCCAATATAGCTATCATTTTCATCGTAAATATGTCTATGAACTTCTTCTTTGAATTCTTTCAAATTCATTTCTCCACCGAATGTAAGATATGCGTTATAGGCTTTAGTGTAATCGTTTGGATACCCATGTCGGCAGTATTTAAATTCACCACTCCATTGGATGTTCCCATCTTCCTTCAGAATAAATATAAACTTTTCTCCGTAACGGTTAGTATAAGTTTCGTTTTTAGTATTATTTTTCACTTCCATCTCCATTTAATTTTGTATCTAATTATTACACCTTATTCTTTAACTTACTAAACTTTTTCATGTCAATATTCTCAATATCAAGGTAAAAGTATTTGGG
>Ga0164292_10002535_pt1 | contig 14923 bp, 9 predicted proteins | sample GEODES117metaG_FD_111486 | JGI IMG/M metagenome (GOLD analysis project Ga0164292, IMG submission 111486) | Eutrophic lake water microbial communities from Lake Mendota, Wisconsin, USA - GEODES117 metaG | ecosystem: Environmental > Aquatic > Freshwater > Lake | place: USA: Lake Mendota, Wisconsin... | reverse complement strand
GGAAGCGAACCGTCTGGAATTGGTTGAGTTGATTCAGGGGCCTTCTTCGTGTTGTTCTTCGTGCTCTTCGCGCTCTTCGTGGTTCACCCCCTGAGGCTTGTAGCAAGTCACCGCCGCGGGGAAAAGTTAGAGAGCGTCGGATCAACCCAAAGAGAAGAGAATAGAAGCAGGCCGTTCAGGGGTCGGGAGCGAAGCCGGTCACTGTGCGAGGAGGATGGCAATCGAGGGGCTGGTTTTTGACCACGAAGGCCACGAAGAGCACGAAGGAGGGAAGGTGGGAAGGAGGGAAGGAGGGAAGGAGGGGAGGTGGGAAGTTTGGGAGTAAATAGTCTGGAATTGGTTGAGTTGATTCAGAGGCCTTCTTCGTGTTCTTCTTCGTGCTCTTCGCGCTCTTCGTGGTTCACCCCGTGCGGCTCGTAGCAAGTCACCGCCGCGGGGAAAAGATAGAGAGCGTCGGATCAGCCCAAAGAGAATCGAAGCAGGCCGAAACGGGGACTGACGCGCAGCCGCACCTGAAAGTGAATCGCGGGAGATAGTCGCAGCTATCCGGGCAGCCGCAAGTCTGCCGGAACCTCCAGCTCCAACTGCAGCATTCCTAATCCGTGCGTCTTGCCTTGGGCGTCGGTCTTCAGGCTTTCGCTCCCGCCACCACCAAGTGAGTCGTGAAGAATGAAATTCAACGCGAGCAGGTTATCGGCCTCGTAACGGTCGACCTCGCCATGGCAGATTTCGTGAAAGTGCTGCTTCACCACCTGCGGAGTCAGGGTTCGCTTCAAGAAGGCATAAATCTCCGGAGAGTACGCGACAACGCCGACATTGCTCCCATCGCCTTTGTCACCGGAACGAGAGTAGGCCAAGCGGGAGAGTTTTACTTTGGGCATGCGGGCACCTGCTGCTCGGGTTCAATGAGTCTGGCCAATTCAATCTGAATTATCCACTTTCAATCGCAACTTCCAAGGCCACCGGCTTGTTTGGCGACTGTCGCCTGCTGGGTTCTTCACGGCTTAATTGGAGGCTGATTGCAATTCACTCTGCTCTCCCGGAAGCTATGGACCTGATGCCTAATCAATCATCGGCAACTCGAGCCCTGAAACGCCGTCCAGTCTGGATTGAGCAACCGCCGGCAGCGAGTGGGAAATTGGCCTTATGGATGAAATTTCAACTTGGCGAGCCGGGCGACGACTCGGGCTCGGTTTGGCGATTGCTTTCAGCCTATTCGGCTTTGCCGCTGCGTTAGCCACGGCTGCCCAGTCGCCAATTGCCTTGGCCGAGCAGGAAACCGGATTGATCTGGCAATCGCTCCAGCCGTTGCCCGACAAGGTCGGCTTGGCGGGGGCCTTCGCCGGAGCAACTCAGTCGGGATTGCTGGTGGCCGGAGGCGCGAATTTCCCGGAGCGGCCTCCTTGGGATGGCGGAGCGAAGGTTTACCACGATCGGATTTGGCTGCTTGCTCAACCAGAGGCTGAGTGGAGCGAAGTCGGAAAACTCGCTCGGCCGCTGGCTTATGGAGTTTCGGCTTCAACGCCAAATGGTCTGATTTGTGTTGGTGGCAGTGATCGCGAGCGACATTACGCGAGTGTTTCGTTCATTGAGTACAGCAATGGACGGCTGCACGAACGATCTCTGGCTGAGTTGCCTGCGTCGTTAGCGAATGCCTGTGGTGGAGTAATTGGGCAAACGCTGTTTATCTGCGGTGGAATTGAAGCTCCTGATTCGCCCCGGCCCTCAGCCAAGCTCTGGTCGCTGAACCTCGCCGATGAGAAAGCGACCTGGAGTGAGTTGCCCGAGTGTCCTGGCGGTCCGCGAATGTTATCGACTGGAGCTGTGACGGCGGAAGCGTTTTATGTATTTGGCGGAGCTGACCTGAAGCCAGGGGCGAACAAGCTCCCCCAGCGAGTCTACCGTCGCGATGCTTGGGTTTTTCGGCCCGGACAAGGCTGGAAGCAATTGGCGGACTTGCCGAGTCCAGTTGTTGCTGCTCCCTCACCTGCGCCGGTGACCCGAGCCGGGATGATTCTTGTACTCGGAGGGGACACGGGTGAATTGGTCGGGTTTCAACCGGTTGCAGAACACCCGGGATTTTCGCGTCAAATATGGTCCTATGACCCGTTAACGAATCAGTGGCGGGATTTTGGGACTGCAGCCGTCGCGCGCGTCACGGTGCCAGTGGCTGCATGGCAAGGTGGTTGGTTGTTATGCAGCGGCGAATCCCGTCCCGGAGTTCGGTCACCGGAGGTTTGGAGCCTGAGGGAGCGTCCCTCGCAATGACTCTCAGCCCGCTCGAGCAATCAGGCGAATTTCTGGCGGGGCCACGAGTCCCATCAGGGCCCAACGGAGCTGCGCTGCGAACAGCTTGGCTCGCAGTGGCGCTCTTGTTTCCAGTCGCATTATTGAATTATCTCGACCGGCAATTGCTCGCGGCGATGAAAACTTCGGTCATGCTCGATCTCCCCGACATTGCTCGTGAAGCAAACTGGGGGAAAATTCCAGCTGTATTCAAATGGGTTTATGCAGTCCTCAGTCCAATCGCCGGATACTTGGCTGATCGCTTCAGTCGCCGCTGGATCATAGGCGGCAGTCTGTTCGTCTGGTCGCTCGTCACATGGCTGACTGGTCAAGTTCAATCTTTTGAACAACTCCTCTGGACGCGAGCACTGATGGGAGTCAGTGAGGCGTTTTACATTCCAGCAGCCCTCGCCCTAATCGCGGCGCATCATTGGGGCAACACACGGTCACGAGCGGTGGGGATCCATCAGTTCGGGATTTACAGCGGCGTGATACTCGGTGGATTCAGTGGTTATGTTGCGGAGGCTCCCAACCTTGGCTGGAGGTGGGCCTTCGCAACCTGCGGATTGGTCGGCTTGCTTTACGCCATTCCGCTGGTTTGTATGTTGCGAGAACCTGAGGTGGATTCGCGGCAACGAGTGACAGTCCCCCTTTCGCCATGGCAGGCGGGGCGGGAATTGTTGGGAAACTTTTCGTTCCTCTTGCTCGTTTTGTACTTCACGCTCCCGGCTCTTGCCGGCTGGGTTGTCCGGGATTGGATGCCGGCGATCCTCAAGGAGGAGTTTAAGATCGGTCAAGGCTTGGCCGGTGTTTCTGCAACTCTTTACTGGCAAATCGCGGCGATTGGCGGTGCAATTCTGGGTGGTTGGTTGGCCGATCGCTGGATGCAAACCAATTCCCGCGGCCGGATCCATGTCAGTGCGATGGGAATGGCGGCGATCGTGCCCGCCCTGTTTGGAGTCGGCTATTCACCGCTGACTGGTCAGTTGTGGGTGGCAATTGCGTTTCTGTTGCTGTTTGGACTGGGGTGGGGTTTTTTTGATTGCAACAACATGCCGATCCTCTGCCAGATCACGCGGCCTGAATTGCGAGCGACGGGATACGGAATCATGAATCTGGTGAGCATCAGTTGCGGCGGTTTGGCGGATTGGGGGTTCGGTCTCCTCCGGGACCGCCATGTGCCGCTGTTTGGTATCTTCAGTGCATTCGCCAGTCTGGCCATACTCGCTATCGTCATGGTGCTTTTGATTCGACCGAACGAACAAACACAAAGAGATTGACTCGCCTTTGTTCGGCAAGGCCAACCTGATTGTCACCCTATCCCGGAATTGGAACATGTCGTTGCAATTGGAAATCGGCTCGCCCCGTTTGCAAGGGTTAGTCGCCGCAACTCATACCCCTTTTGATTCGGCGGGAGCATTGAATCTCGAGGTCATTGCCCGCCAGGCTGAGCATTTGCAAGCCAACTCAATTCAAACTGTTTTCATTGGCGGCAGCACCGGCGAAAGTCAATCGTTGACGGTCGACGAACGGTTAAAGTTGGCGAAGCGTTGGAGTGAGGTGCTGTGTGGTTCGACCATGCGGCTGGTAGTGCATGTCGGAGCGAATTGCCTCAGCGATGCCGCCGCCTTGGCTGCCCAAGCCGAGTCGCTGGGGGCCGTAGCGATTTCGGCGCTGGCGCCCAGCTATTTCAAGCCTCGGACGCTCGACTTGTTGATCGAGTCGATGTCGTCCATTGCGGTCGCAGCACCGGCGACTCCGTTTTACTACTATGACATTCCCCAGCTGACCGGCTTGAGTCACTCTGTTCCCGAATTTCTCGAGCGGGCGACAGGGAAGATTCCGAATTTGGCTGGAGCGAAATTTTCGGGTCCGGACTTGATGGCTTATCAGCAGGCATTGCGGGTGCAGGGCGGCCGGTTTGACGTACCTTTCGGGATGGACGAATGTCTGCTGGCAGCGCTGGCATTGGGCGCCAAGGGTGCGGTGGGAAGTAGTTACAATTTTGCCGCCCCCATTTACCAGCGGCTGTGGCAGGCATTTCAGGCTGGAAATGTTCCGGCAGCCCAGGCCGAACAATGGCGGAGCGTACAACTGATCGAACTGCTCGCGGGATTCGGCTATCTGGGCGCGGCGAAGGCGGTGATGTCGATGCTGGGAGTACCGGTAGGCCAGCCCCGACTGCCCAACGCCAGCCTCGATTCGACGAGGCAGGCCGCGCTGCGGACTCGACTGGAGGAACTCGGTGCTTTTGCCTGGCTCGGTTGTTGAGAGCGGGCTGAGTGAACCTCAACGTGACGGTAAGAATATGCGTTGAATGAGCCGGAAACACAAAGAGTTGGAAGGGAGCATGAGCATGCAGGGTGAGGCAGAGCCGCGTTTACTTTCAGCCGGCGGGCAGCAGCATTTGAGGCAGATTTATCAAGCGGGGCTGCTCGAGGACACGCTGCCGTTCTGGTTTCCTCGGGCGATCGATGGCGAACATGGCGGGTATCTGCATTGCTTCGACCGCGTCGGCCAGCTGTTTGAAACAGACAAGTCGATTTGGGTGCAAGGACGGATGAGCTGGCTGCTGCTGAAGCTTCATAACGAAGTTGAACCGCGGCCGGAATGGTTGGAATGGGGGTTGCACGGGCTTCGTTTTCTGGAGCGGCATGGTTTTGATCGTGATGGGCGAATGTTTTTCCATGTCGCTCAGGATGGTCAGCCGATCCGTAAACGCCGCTATGCCTACAGTGAGGCGTTCGCCGCGATTGCCTTTGCGGCTGCGGCGCGAGCCACCGGACGCGAGGAATACGCCGTTCGGGCGAAAGAGTTGCTTCGGTTCTTTCTCCGCTGGAATTTTGAGCCTGGCTGGATGCCTCCAAAATACACTGCAGTTCGCCCGCTGCTCGGCTTGGGGCCGCGAATGATTGCCCTCGTCACCGCTCAGGAATTGCGCAGCCAGTTAGGGCCGAGCGAGGAGTTCGAGCTGGTTATCGACCGTTGTCTCGAAGAGATTAGCGACCTGTTTGTGCGGCCGGAGTTGGAAGTCGTGTTGGAAGCAGTTGGCCCGGACGGCAGCGTCAGCGACCACATTGATGGCCGCACGCTCAACCCAGGGCATGCGATTGAAGCGGCTTGGTTCATTATGGAGGAGGGGCGTTACCGTCAGGATTGGGAGCTGGTCCAGCTTGGTTGCCGGATGCTCGATTGGATGTGGCGTCGAGGATGGGATGAGGAGTTTGGCGGGTTGTTTTACTTTCGCGATCTGTTTGACAAGCCGCCCCAGGAGTATTGGCACGACATGAAATTCTGGTGGCCCCACAACGAGGCGATTATCGCCACGCTGATGGCTTGGAAATTGACTGGAGAGCGACGCTACGCTGTCTGGCATGAGCAGGTGCACGATTGGAGTTATCGCCACTTTGCCGATCCGGAGTATGGCGAGTGGTTTGGCTACCTGCATCGCGACGGCCGGCTCTCAACTCCCACCAAAGGCAATCTCTGGAAGAGCTGCTTCCACCATCCGCGGATGCAGTTATGGTGCTGGAAGCTGCTGGAGTCGTAATGGGTATCCGGTTGATTGGTGGTTGAGCCAAGCAAATTTGACTTATCGAAATGAACAAACCAGCTGTGAAGAACAGGGTTGTGACCTTTCTCAGGCATTGAATTGGGCTACCCAGCGGGCACCCATTTTTGCAAACCCCAACTGCACTGCCATTGGATTGGTGCTTGCCGCAAAACGGCGGCGGTAAACCGGCCGGATTTTCAGGGCGCTGCAGTTAAACCAGAAGTCTGACTAACACGATTCTTTTTGGAACGAAACGCGAGTCTGGGGGGGCTACTTGAGCATCGGCGGAGCTTCGTCGAGCGGTTGGGTGGAGAGCGTCATCGGCTTGAACAGTCCGCCGGCGCCGTACCAGTCGTAAACCGCAATCGCAATGACGAACTCCTCACCCGGCTGGAGATGGGGCGTCAAGTCGAAGCTGGCTCGCTCCTCGAATGCAGTTCGCTTGGCAGCCATGTCGCCGCAACTTCCCACTTTGATGCCGTTGACGTACAAGTCGCAATAGTCATCCGCACCTGTCAAATTGAGGAAACAGGGACCGCGCCAATCCTCCGGCAAGCGGAGTTTCAGGCGGTACCAGGCCCAGCGATCCAGTTCCTTGTAACCTTGGCCCTCCCAATGGCGGTCGGCGCGGATTTCCTGCCAATCGCCATCCGCAAAGTCAGGTTTGCTCCAGCCACTGGCCAGACCGCTGTTGTCCGGGTCAGGTCGGAACTTCCAATTCCGCTCATGGAGGATCATTCCTTGCCGCGTCAGCTCTCGCGCCAAGCGCGGTTCCAGGTCTGGCAATTGGGACGGCAGACTGCCAGCCGACAAATCTTCAAGCCAGCGATGAAGTAACCAGTGACCGGCCGCATTGGTCGGACCACCGTGGTTGAGAGTCGTTACCAAGGCCCTCCCCGCCCCGACTTTGACGACAAACGCGGCCGCATGCGTGCGTATATCCGCTTGGTCGTGATTATCCCAAAGCAGGACCAGCGGAAGGACCTCGTTGCGGAAGTGGTCGATTGCCGGAATGACTGGTCCGGCCAAATCGAAATGTTGCAGCTCATTCAGGAAGTCGATTTCCTGTCCGGAAGCAGTACGGGCCGTCTGTAGCCACGCTTGACGAGGTTGCTCAAAACCGAGGGGACTGCCGCGGAGAAACCAATGTTGGCTGGTGGGCAGACTGTTGACGGCATTATTAGGCACAATCACCGCGTGGCCGCCGCGATTAAGATGGCTGAGAAGTTCCTGAGAGAAGTCTGCTGCAAGAACTGTGTCGGTAGCCCTGACGTCCGCCCAACTTGCGGCTTCGCGGTGACTGACGTTCCAACCCAAGTCAAGTTGAGCAGTACTGCCGACTTGAACCATGGTCTGGCGATTGGCGTCGACTGCAGGAAACACCCAGATTGGCCACTCGTTGCGAATGGGTGTCTTCCCGGCTGGTTGCCATTCGGTCTGGAGGATCAGGCGAGTCGGTTGCTTCACATCGGGAGTGGTTAATTGAATCCGCAGATTCGCGGGATTGCCGAGTTCGACAACTTCCACATCGGCGGAATGGAGTAGTTGACCGTTGGCGCCAGTCGAATCAGCCAATGCCAAGCGAAATTTCCCCGCCGGAAGTGGAGCAGGTCCTGACCACGCGAGTTGGAATTCCAGGCTAACAGCCTCTCCGGCCTGAAACGACCGACGATCGGCTTGAGAGGACAGGAGAATCATCCCGTCACCCTGAAAGCTCCAGTCTTCCGGAGAGTTTTTGGGCTGGTTGGAAAAGTCGATCAGTCCCATGGCCGCCTTGGGAAAGTCCCGAATGACGCTCACAACATAACCGCCCCGCGGGACCTCCCGGCGATAAGTTTCGACTTGGTACTTACGCATCAGTAGTCCGTAATGCCGCGAGTCGGCGGGAAGTTGCTCCAATCGAGAAGTGAGTTGCAGTCGGCCGGCAATTGTGCGGATTTGTTCCTGCCAGGCGGCGTTTGCCTGTTCCGACCAAGGAGCGTGAGGAGAGATGAGTTGGGGTTCGCGTCCGTCCGGGCGGGGGACGATAGCCCGAGCGGGATCGCGCGGCTGGAAATCATGCCCGCCGGGCAACTGGAATGAGTCGGCGGCAATTGCTTCACCGAGCACCAGCGGTTTGGGATCATGTTCGGAAATGTACTTTTTCAGCCCGTCCAGAGTCCGCACCCAGGTGTGGTTGTTGCCATAGGGATGGTCGTCATAAAAATCCGTCACGCGATTCCAGGAGATCCAGCTACTGTCGTCCTCAACGATTGCACCCGGAATGGCTTGTTTGCATCGCTGGTAGAGATCGCGAATCACGTTGACGTCGGCGCTTGGACCAGTTTCACAGGTCAGGCTGCGAAGCAGAACACTGGGATGGTTGCGGTCATACTCGAAAAACTCCTGGAACTCGCGTTGGAGATCGGGGAGGTGCTGCTGATCAAGTTGGGGGTGCCAAGTCGGGTACTCCACCCAGGCAAGCATTCCATATTCATCACACAATTCGAGATACCTTCTTGGCGGGACCCACAAACAGAACTTCATCAAATTGAAACCTCGGGCTTGCGCCGCTTCGATTTCGCGCCGCATCCATTGTTCGTCGAGCGTCGGGGCGAAACTGGGCGGAGCGTACCCCCAATTGAGCACACCGCGAATGATGACTGGCCGGCCATTGAGCGTAATACTGTCAGTCGTCGCAGCGATTCGCCGATTGCAAATCGGGACCACGGCTTCGTCCTCCAACTCGCCATTGGCTGTCAGGAGTCGCAATTGCAGTTGGTAGCAGGCAGGCTGGTCGGGACTCCAAGTCTCCAGCTGAATCGGAACCTTTATCTCAAAGAAGCGGTCATGTGTTTGGGCAAATGCGACCTCCGGCGTTGGGGCCGCTTGATTGGAGAGATCCGTGGTAAGCAACGGTCGGAACTCAGCGTCGCCCACTCTACGATAGGCTAAGGCCAAGCGACGCCCGTTCAGGGTGCGTGGCGAGTTGACTCCCCAGCGGACCAAAAGCTGGGTCGCATCAGCCAGTTCTGGCTTGGCGGCGTTTGGCGAATCAGAGGAAGCGTCATCGGCGGACGCTTGCACCACATCCGTGGTAGCGAGGATGCGGTCCGCCAAAAGTCGATTATCAGAAGTCCGCACCAGAGAAACGTCTTGCCAGATTCCACCGAAGTGCGGAATCACGATCGGCAAAAATCCCTGGGTGTTGTGCCCCACCAGTTCGTCGACTTCTACCCTCAGCTGCCAGGCGTCCACAGCGGCAAACTGTTTGGCCAAGGCTGTGAGCTCGCATTCAAAGGGAGTCCAACCGCCAAGGTGCTCGCCAACCAGTTGCTCCTGGAAAAAGACCTTGGTTTTTGTGGCGGCAGCATTGAAACGCAAAAAGAGACGCTGGCCGGCCTGCAATCGAACGGGCTCGACCGTGCGGTAAAATTGGGACACTCCGTCAAAGTCCCAGTCCAATTGGTCTTCAACCGGTGACGGGATGTGAAAGGGATGGAGTGTTTTGCCGCCATCGAGGGAGGCTAGCCAAGGCCCGTTGAGGCTGGTGACGACTCGAGGCGAAGAGTCTTGCGGAAAAACCTTGGAAAGGGGGGAGTCTTTGGGTGTGGTTGCGGCTACGTGGACGCCTTGCCCCAGCAGTGGGCTGGAGCAGCAGAGCAGGATCGCCAGCCAAGCAAAACCAAATCGGCAACGAGACACGGGGTACGCGATGAGCGAGGAGCATGGCATATCAAACCCAGTCTGACAGAATCACACGACAGCGCGCGGAGAGACCTTCCCCAACGTCAAGGATTATCGTAGCGAACTGGGCCGGCCTTCGAAACGATGTCGGCAAGCGGGGACGAATGCACGGCGAACCGCCGAACGCCTTTCTGTGGGGCGATCAGGGCATAAAAAAAGCGTCATCATTGCCGATGACGCTGTGTGGTTCGCGAGGTTGGATGCGGTGAGCTTACTTCTTTTTCTTCTTCCGCGGAGCTTCGGTTTTCAATTTTGCCGGCGCTGTGGCCTCTTCCTTGAGCATGGCTTGGGGAACTTCTTCAGCATCCGGAACCAATTGCTCATCCTCGTCAATGCCGGCAGGTGCGGTTGGTTCTTCGACGTAGGGATTGCGAATCACTTCGGGCTGGGCCAGCGGCTGCACCATGTACTCGGTCGGAATGATCCCCGGAGGAGCAGCGTAGGGGCTGATTCCGTACGGGCGGGGAACAATGTGACTGTAGTACACTGGGGGGAACTTGGCGAAGTAAGGAGGTTCCTCGGAAGGGCGGATGTATCCGAAGTTGCCAACAAAAAATGGATTTGCGCCGAGGCCGAAACCATATCCGGCACCATAGGAGCGGCCGTATACGTTTTGTGCCTGCAGGTCGGCACAAGTGAAGAGAATGCCCAAGAGCAGGGCGAGCGGGAGCAAGCGTCGGGGCGATAACATAGACTGGGTCCTCGTTGTGCGATCAGGTGGGGGATCGGCCGCGTGAAACTGGCCATATCGAATCCCCAAGTTCAGACTAAACACCCTGCCCCGGATTGCAAGTTATCGGGTTTGCAGGGACTCCATGAAAGAAGACGAATGAGCGGGCCCGACCTCGCAGAATTGGCAGAGTCGTTACGAGCGGAATCGCGAGCGCTGGGATTTGGCTTGTTTGGTGTCGCTCCGGCCGTTGAGCCGACTGGCTACGGACAACTGCAGCGTTGGCTGGAGGCGGGCTTTGCTGGAGAGATGAATTACTTTGAGCGACGGCGGGAGGCCTACGCGCACCCAAAACACGTACTGGATGGTGTGCGGAGCTTGGTGCTGCTCGGGTTGGATTACAACACAGGTTTCGCAGGGCGTTCCGCATCGGGGTATGGAAGAGTCTCTCGGTACGCTTGGGGTAGCGTCGATTACCACAACTTGATTTGGGAAAAGCTCGACCAGTTGCAGCGATGGCTGGAGGTGAAGGTTCCTGGCGTGGTTGCCAGAGGTGTGGTGGATACGGCTCCTCTGCTGGAGCGAGAGTTTGCCCAACTGGCAGGGTTGGGTTGGCGAGGAAAAAATACGCTGCTGATCAATCCCCAGCGCGGTAGCTATTTTTTTCTGGCAGCCTTGTTAACCGACCTCTCCTTGCCTCTCGATGCTCCGTTTACTCCTGACCATTGCGGGACCTGTCGACGTTGTTTGGATGCTTGCCCTACAGGAGCCTTTCCCGAGCCCTACGTGCTTGATGCGACGCGCTGCATCAGTTACCTGACGATTGAATTGCGTTCGGCGATCCCGGACCAGCTGCGGGCTGGTGTGGGCGATTGGCTGTTTGGTTGTGACGTTTGCCAAGAAGTCTGTCCCTGGAATCGTTTTACCCAATTGGCAGATGAGCCTGATTTCCTGCCCCGACAGGAGGCGGGATTGGAGGAGTTGGTCGAATTGCTCGGTTTAAGCGAGCCGGAATTCCGCGCCCGTTTTCGGCAGACCCCGCTCTGGCGACCCCGGCGGCGGGGCCTCTTGAGGAATGCGGCCATTGTTTTGGGGAACCAACGGTACGAGCCGGCTATCGGTGCGCTTTGCCAGGCCTTGCGAGATGAGGAGGAGCTGGTGCGGGGGGCGGCCGCTTGGGCATTAGGACAAATCGGCGGCGAGCAAGCGCGGGAGGCATTGCGTGGCCAATTGTCGGTTGAAACCGCAACCTACCCGGGAATCGAGCTGAGAAATGCACTTGAGGCAATTGCCAGTTAGCTCAGTTGTTGACTCGTCAGCCTGGGCCTCCGAACGTTAGAACCGATACAAACTGAAATCCTTGCCCTGTCCCTGATGTTTTCCTGCAACATTCAAGTTGCCTGTTCGCCACATGTTTCGCTTCTGCATGCTAGGTTTCCGCAGGGTTGCGGTATTGCGCGACCCGCAAAATTACCTTTGGCAATGGAAGTCAAATCATGTTTTCCCGCTCGGTATCGATGCTCGCTTGCACACTGGTCTGTGCGGCTTGGTGTCTCTCCGGCAGCTGGGCTTGTGGACAAGTCCAGGTTCCGGCGATCGATCCGAGCGGGAATCAGATTTTTCTTCCGCCGAGCAATCCCACGACGCTGCTGACTCCCGGCCCCGTCGCCAGTCCGTATCAGACGCCGGTTTATCCGGGAACAGTGCCCGCCTATCCGCCTCCGGTTTACCCCCAGACAGGCGTGGCGCCGACAGGGGCGATGCCACCACCGGGTTACACAGTGCCACCGGGCTATGTCGTTCCGCAGGGCTATGTAGTTCCGCAGGGAGCGGTGGCCCCCGGTGCGATGGTGACCCCCTATGCGGGCGCCCCACCTCAAATGGCAGCTCCGGGGATGGTTCCGGCACCGACTGCGGCACCCGCTGCGGCTGCCGCTGGATGTTGCCTATGCCCCGGCGGGCAATGCAATCTTTTTTCCCAAGGCGGCTGTTTGAGCTGTTTCGGCGAATTGGGGAAATGCCTCAATGGTTTGAAGTGCAACTGCCTGACAGGTTCCTGCTCGCTGTGCAATAAATCGGCTACGGCCGCGGCTGCTGCGGCCCAAGGAAACGCCGTTCCGACTCCACCTCCACCAAACTTCGGAGTACCTCCTGGCGTGGTCGCAGCACCGGCCAGCGGTCCGCCACAACCTGCTTACACCCATCCGCCAGACGTTCCCACCTGCAATGGGAAGTGCGGCGGCGGTTGCGCAAGTTGCCGCCGCGGGGGCAAAGCTGAGAAAAAACACTTGGTGCCGAGCCCGTCGCTGAAGCCAACGCATGGTCAGATGGGGCAGATCATCATGACACCCGCACGAATCGTTGCCCCGGTCGGGAGTGAAGTGATTGTGCTCGCCGGAATTTGTGGCGGGGACAACCATTTGGTAATCAACCAGCCGCTGGAGTGGATGCTGTCCAACGACAGCGTTGGGCAGATAATCGAAGTCGGCGGCATGGAGCACCAAGCCTTTAATCGACTCGTTCCGCCAAGCTCACGCAAACAGGACGGGCAGTATGCTGAAGGTCGCACGGGGCTGAAGGAGAAGTTGCTGACCCGGGGCACCCCGACGCCGGTCGACGATATTGAAGTAGCCAAGGGGCAGACTTACATCAGCCTTTCCTCCGCCTCGCCCGGCACTAGTTACCTGACTTGCGTCGCTCCCAATGCCCAAGCCTGGGATAAGCGTCGCGCCCAGACCATCATCCACTGGGTCGACGGTATCTGGTCGATTCCCACACCGATTCGCACGGCCAGTGGAACTGTCCAACCGTTGACTACGTCGGTGACCCGGGTGGTTGACGGAACGGGCATTTCTGGATGGAAAGTCCGCTACACGATTATTGGTGGCGTTCCAGCCGAGTTCGCACCAGCCGGCTCGCAAACCGCCGAATTGGAGACCGTATCCGACGGGAAAGCGACCGTGCAATTGCGTCAGACCCCGGGCAAAGTCACTCCGGGAACGACGCAGATTCGGGTTGATGTGATTCGGCCACCAGTGGCTGGAGAGTCGGAGTTGTTACTGGAGAGCGCCTTGACCAGCGTGACCTGGAGCGCCCCGGCTTTGACCATCAAGACGATCGGCCCGAAAGAGGCGGCCCTGAGCGAGCCGTTCAACTATCGAATTGAAGTGACCAATCCTGGCGATCAGGTCAGTCGCAATGTGGTCGTTTCGACCGATGATATCGCAAATGACATTCAATATCTGACCAGCAATCCCAAGCCAGGGGAATTCGGCAGCCGCTTCGAATGGCGTTTGGGTGACATTCCTCCGAACAGTCCGCCGCGCGTGATCGATGTCCAGATGAAGAGCAGCCAACGCGGGGTCAAGCGGCTTTGCTTTGAGGTCAGCAGCGCGGATGATCAGCTGAAGACCGAGGCCTGCGGGGAAACCGAAGTGGCGGCTCCCTGTTTGGGCCTTGAGATCAATGGTCCCCGGGAGGCTCGCATGGGTGAGCAGGCGAACTTCAGCATCAAGGTGGTCAACCAGTGCGATGCACCGCTGCGAAATGTCACGCTCAACGTTCAGTATGATGCAGGCCTGCGGGCCGTTTCGTTGGGAAATCCCATCGTAGCCAACGTTGGTGACTTGGCCTTTGGCGAGAGCAAGACGATTCCCCTGGTTTTCGATATCGCAGCCGGCGGTGTGCAGTGCTTTGTCCTGAATGTCACGGCTGAGCAGGGGCATTCGGCAACGGTCAAGCGTTGCCTCGACATCACTCAATCCGTGCAGGGAGCGGCGGCACTCGAGGTCAGTGGTGAGCCCGTCGTGCGAGCTGGCAATCTGACAATCGTCAACGCTACGGTTCGCAATACGGGCAACGTCGCGCTGGAAACGATTACGATTCTGAATCGATTCTCGCCCTCACTCAGCCCACAAAAGGCCTCGTCCTATCCACCTGCCAGCAATGTAGGTAATGACATTGCTTTTTCCATCAATCGACTCGAGCCCGGGCAAGCCATTCCGTTTCAGGTGCAGTATCTGGCTCTACAGCCCGACGGTAACGCCTTCAGCCAGTTCACTCTGACCACGCCCAGCGGCGCCGCAGCCGAAAAGCGATTTGAGTTGAGAGTCGAGCCTGGTAATGCGGCACTGCCCAACCAGCCGCCAACCAACAACAATCAACCCCCGGTGAATAACAACCAGCCCCCCGTGCAACCAAACCAGGGTGGCGGCGCTATTGGAATTCCGGCTGACCCCCAAGGGGCTTTGCAAGTGCTCGTCGAGCCACTGGAGGCGATTCCCGCTGACGGTCGGACGCCCGGTCGGGTACGCATTTCAATTCGCAATAATCGCCAAGTCTCAGACAAGAACGTTGACCTGGCTGTTCTGATTCCTCCAGGTACGCGAATCGTTAACCTCGAATCCCCGATCCCGGCAAGCTTTACCAATGCCCAAAAGAACGAAGTCAAAATCGACCGGATTCTGGAAATGCGGGCAGGCGAAACGATCACGATGATCGCTTCCTTGGTAGCAGACCAGCCCGGGCAACCGGTTATCGAGGTCTCTGCGGCCAGCGACAATACGCTCGGGACCGTAACCGGTCGGGCAGCCGTGACTGCGTCGCCGGCTCAATAGCGGGCGGCTTGCAGTCTGGACCAACCGGGCCCTGGCAGATCGCAGTCGTCATTTCCGGTAAACCAATTTGAG
>Ga0164292_10002534_pt1 | contig 14924 bp, 17 predicted proteins | sample GEODES117metaG_FD_111486 | JGI IMG/M metagenome (GOLD analysis project Ga0164292, IMG submission 111486) | Eutrophic lake water microbial communities from Lake Mendota, Wisconsin, USA - GEODES117 metaG | ecosystem: Environmental > Aquatic > Freshwater > Lake | place: USA: Lake Mendota... | reverse complement strand
CCCGGATTGATCGCGGCATCGGTCTGAAGAGCGTTGATGAAAGAGGTCTCATCGTCGCCACCGACGGTGACTGCTCGATTCTTCGCACTGATGATCCCGGTCGTAACTGTCCCGCTCAAACCCAGCGGGGAGCCGATCGCGATGACATTGTCACCGACTTGGATCCCATCACTATCGCCAAATTGGAGTGCAGGCGCGGAGTTCACCGCGATCTTCAGAACTGCGAGGTCATAGGAGGCATTGCGTCCGACCACTCGCGCTGTGAATCGTTTGCCATTGTTGAGTTTGACCGATATCCGTCCGTTGCCTGAAGCAGCATCGCTGATCACGTGGTTGTTGGTCAGAATGAAACCGTCACTGCGAATGAAGAAGCCACTGCCAGTACCACTCCCACTTCGACTTGTCGTCGCGATAGAGACGACCGATGGCAAGACTCGTTGCGCGATCCCGGCGATGGAATCCGGAGCACGCTCGATGGTATTTCCGACCGATACCAAGTTGGCATTGGTTGAGATCAACTCTCGGTCGGCAAGGTATGCACCGCCAACTCCACCAAGGAGTCCAACGACGAGTGCGATGATGACAGTGACACCTGTGCTGATCCGGCGTACCTTGCGATCGGTCGGCGTAGTGAAACGCTTGTGATTGTCGCCCTGACCAGCGCTCCACCAGGTCACATGTTCACTCATATTCACATTCTTCCTAAACCTTGGTCGCTTCGCTCATCTTGATGGCGACCATCACGCCCTCATCGATAGGAAGTAGGAGCGGACGCCACTTCTGCCCGGTTCTGATCGATCGGATCGCCTCGCGTCTTGAGAGGCTCAGGTCATCGCGTTGTGTGGGATCGGCAACCTTGCCACCGCCGAGGATGCCATCGAGGAAAACAAGTCCCCCGGGACGTAACGATCGATGGATCTGATCGAGCGCGTCGACGAGATAGTCGGAGTCCTTCGACTCTGAGGTCTGGCGCATGATGAATATGTCATATGACTCATCTGCCAATTTCCCGATCACTTCCTTAGTCGTACCTGTGATCAGTCGATAGCGCGTCGCTGGTATCCCAGCATCCTCGAAGGCGCGTCGCGCCGCTTTCGCTTGCGCCATCTCGGCATCTATCGAGGTGAGATTCACTTCGGCAAGATCGAGAAGGTAGAGACCACCCACACCGGTTCCTGTTCCGACCTCCACGATCGAGGATGCGCCGATCAACTCGACCAGGAAGCGAGTAAGAGCAGCGGTTAGTCGAGGTGGGTTCGTTATCCCAAGTTCCTCACCGCGCGCCCGCGCGGCAATGATCACTTCGGACTCTGGCAGAAGGCTCTCGCTGAAGGCGTTCATATCCCCGCGTTGCGGAATGAAGGGAAGCGATGACATCAGAGCGTCGCAAGCCAGGCTGTGAGCGTTCGAACTCCGAAGCCAGTCCCGCCCTTCACATATTCACCAGCATCGACCTCTGACCGTGCAGGTCCTGCGATATCTAGGTGGACCCAACGTCGCTTTCCGACGAACTTCTCCAAGAAGAGCGCAGCGGTGACTGATCCGGCACCGAACTTCGGCTTGTCGGCGGTGTGATTGAAATCTGCGATCTCGCTCTTCAGCGCTATCTGATAATCATCGATCAATGGCATATGCCAGAGACGATCGCCGGCCTCCTCGCCGATCTGATTGAGGCGGGCAGCAAGTCGCTCATCGCGTGAGTACATCGCTGCATACTGCTTGCCAAGTCCTAGCGATGCAGCGCCGGTCAATGTCGCGACATCGACCAAGTAATCAGGATCCAGATGAAGGTCGGCATAGGCGAGGCCATCGGCCAGAACGAGACGACCCTCAGCATCGGTGTTGATCACTTCGACAGTGGTGCCGCCGTAGTGGGTGATGACATCGGAGGGACGTTGTGCAGTTGCAGAGAGTGTGTTCTCTGCGAGCATCAAGAGCGCCGTCACTTTGACTGGAAGCCGCAACTCCGCAGCAGCAAGAGTCGTAGCTGCCACCACTGCTGCACCGCTCATATCGGTCTTCATCGCCATCATCATGTCGTAGGGGCGCTTGAGCGATACGCCACCGGTATCGAAAGTTATGCCTTTACCAACGAAGACGACATGTGCCTTTGCCTTCGGTGGCGAGTAGGTGACAGTGACGAAACGTGGTGGATGGACTTTCGAAGAACCGCCGACTGCCAAAAGTCCGCCGAACTTTGCGATCTCCTTACCGCCTCGCGATACGACTTTCACTTTGCTCGACTGCTTACCGAGATCCTTGGCGAAGGAAGCAATCTTCGCTGCCACCCATGCCGGGGTCTTCGTGTTGGACGGGGTGTGGATCAAGTCTCGAGCGTTCCAAAGATGCGAGATGACCACCCGGATCGAGTCGAGCTCTTCTTGCTTTCCACTCAAGACTAAGAAGTGGGGGCGATCCGAACTCTGCGAGCTCTTCTCGCTCCATTGATAGTTTGCAAGCAGGAGCGACTCGTAGAAGTAGCGAGTTGGACGATTCCCTCCGAGCGCGATCAATACCTTCTTCTTCTTACCTTTGAAGCGCCGACCGAGGAGTGCGCCGACTTTTCTGACATCAGCGATCTTCTCGCTATCGAGTGCAAAGAAGACGATCTCGCTCGGAGCGCCCTTAGCGCTTCCTCGTGCGAGCGAAAGTGGGACGGATGTCATCTCGCCAGCCTTCGCTTCGACGAGACCATCCTTGTTCTGGAACTCGCGAGTGTGGAGGGTAAGGAGTGTGCTGAGATCGATCCCGAGACGCTTGTTGGTCTCTCGGATGAATTCCTTCTTTACGAGAAGCTCTGGACCTTGCTTGGTCGATCTATATGCAAACGCGATCGCGTCGAGTCCTTGGATTGAGTTCTTCTTCCCGGAAGCGAGTAGCTCGAGGGAGGGTAGTGAACGGTTCATGTTGATCCGCTCGATCGGAAGCCGATTACTTCTTGATCAGATTGACTGCCGCATGGAGACAGTCGGCCAGGCTGCGTGCCTCTTCTTGATTGAGCTCGACGACGAGTCTTCCGCCACCCTCAAGCGGGATTCGCATGACGAGACTGCGTGCCTCTTTCGTGACCTCCATCGGGCCATCACCAGTTCGAGGTTTCATCGCTGCCATGCTGTGACTCCCGTCGCAATCCCCAAGAGAGTGGGGAGGAATTCGTAAAGCAAGAGCGGAATTATCCCCGATATCGCCCCGGGTGTGAAATCGAAGCTAACTGCCCTCTATCCCGAGCGCGGCAAGGAGGCGCTGGCGCCCCACCTGAAGAACGCTCTCCACGGCTCTCATGGGTACGCCAAGAAGAGATGCGATCTCCTCAGCAGTTTGGGACTTGACATAGAAGAGCGTGAGGATGATGCGTTCTTCCTCTGGCAAGGATGAGAGGAGATCGTGCAGATGATTCTCCTTATTCGACATCTCTCACTTCTCTGCGTTCTACCCTTCGCTTGAATCTCTGTAGCGAGATCCAGACTCCGATCAGGATCCCGGGCTTCATCGCGGCGAGGATCCAACTCGGCGCCTCGATCTCTTCGAACCAATCGAATCGAGTCCGCGACGGATCCCTCGAGTCAGGAGTGAGAGTGAAGGTTCCGTAGCCACGGATGATCCTTCCGACATGTTCTACGCGACAGAATCGTGGCGGCTCCCACGCAGAGACGACCATCTCGTCCATAACACCCAGCACTCGATTCCACCGAGCGAAGGGTCCGGTGAATGCACGGAGGGTGTGGCCGACTCCATCTGGGGATCTACGATCGTCATAGACGCGAGTCGACAACATCCACTCCGACTGGCCTTCCCAATCGACCATCTCTGCCCACACCTTTGTTATCGGAGCGTCGATGTCGATGGCAAGTGCGAATTCTTTCAATGGTCTCGCCATCAACTTCTCATCCTCTCGAAACTCTCGAGTCCAAGTAGGCGAGCGTCTCTTCGATCCCCTCACTCCACTGCACCACTTCACGTTGTCCAGGTTTGATGAGATGTTCTCGATCGAGATCATCAAGGAGACTCTTGAGTGATCGATAGGTGTCGAAAGGATCAAGGATCACAACTGGTTTGGAGTGGAATCCAAGGTATCCCCCGACCCAGATCTCGAAGAGCTCCTCCAGGGTTCCGAGGCTTCCCGGGAGTGCGATGAAGGCATCGGCCAACTCCTCGATCTTGCCTTTACGCTCCCTCATATCCTTCACTTCGATCAATTCCGTCGCCTCATCATCGGCGAACTCAAGCTTGAGCAACTTCGTTGGGATGACGCCGAGACAGGCACCGCCACGTGATCTCGCACCACGAGCGACAGCGCCCATCATCGAGACCTTCCCACCACCCCAGACCAACTCCCAACCATGGGATGCGATGGCAGCACCGAGACGGAATGCGAGATCGAGGTACTTCTCATCGATGCTCTGCGACGAGGAGCAATAGACAGCCACACGAGGTTGTGCCACGAGGAGAGGGTAAATCACTGCGAGTGCTTTCCATTGATAGCGTTGGCACGTGGACCTGAGAAAAGCATATGGATTCGGTATCGCCACCGTGCATTCATCTGGAATCCTCGACACATCGTTCATCTCACTCGGTCTTGGTGCGATTTCGAGCGCAAAGCGACCAGAGATCGATCTTGCTCTTCTAGTTCGAAGCGATTCGGATCAGATTCGTGGCATCACTCGTGAAGAGATCGCGATCGAGATCGACCTCGATCAACCGATCAAGGATGCCAAGGACGCATATCTCAGACTTCATCTCCTCTCTCATAGGCTCGTCAAACCACATGGTCAATCGCTCGATGGATTGTTCGCAGCGCTCTCCAATGTGGTCTGGACATCGCAAGGTCCTTGTGCGATCAGTGATTTCGCCCAGGTGAAGGAGCGGTTGCGCGCGCGATTTGGACATCTCACCGTCTTCGGTGTCGACAAGTTCCCACGGATGGTCGACTACGTCATTCCTGAAGGAGTTCGAATCGCTGATGGTGATCGTGTCCGCCTCGGTGCATACCTCTCACAGGGTACGACCGTCATGCATGAAGGTTTCGTCAATTTCAATGCCGGCACGCTTGGCGCTTCGATGGTCGAGGGGCGTATCTCAGCAGGAGTCGTCGTCGATGACGGTAGCGACATCGGAGGAAGCGCATCGATCATGGGAACTCTCTCCGGTGGCGGTAAGGAAGTGATCTCGATCGGGAAGAAGACACTCCTTGGTGCGAATTCCGGCGTCGGCATCTCACTCGGTGATGACTGTGTCGTCGAAGCAGGTCTCTACATCACAGCAGGGACGAAGGTCTCTCTCCCCGACGGAAGTAGCGTCAAGGCGCGAGAGATCTCAGGAGCGAAGGGACTTCTCTTCCGTCGAAACTCCATCTCTGGTCTCGTTGAAGCAGTCCCTACCTCTGGAAGTTGGGGCGGACTCAACTCGATCCTTCATAACAACGACTGATTGAGCGACCCCGACTCACTCCGGTAGCGGCTGACACTCTCCTGAGCTTCCGAAGAGTGATCCAAAGATCTCCAGACAGATCGCTGAGCCTTGCGCGATCACAGGTAGTGGCTCATCGATCTTCGGGAGATTGATCCAGGTCGAAGGTAGGCCCACTCTCGAGCGGAAGACTTCGCCGGTGAGGATCCGCTCAGCACCCAATGAGGAAAATGCGCGGATTTGGCGGATGCTTCCAGTACTCGTGCGAGAGATGATCTGATATCTCTCCACATCATCGAGTTGAAATGCCCTCGCCATCAGAGCCTGTGTGACCGACCTCGTCCAGTTGGCATAACGCGGATTGAGCGCAACGTTGACGCTCCAGGTATCAGGGCGATTGACGAGATATGGGAATTCACTTCCCCATACATCCTTGATGTTCTGTGTCATTCCACCGCTACTACTGAAATAGAAAGCTTGGATCGGTTGACCACCGAAGAGGACCACTAAACCTCTTGTCCGATCGACTGCGCGCTTCCACCTGATGCCATAGATCGGTTCACTCTCCTTACTGAACCCGACGAAGTTCTGATCCTTGGTGGTGCTGTAGATATTGCAATCACAGCTCTTCCGTATCGACTTCATCTTCGTCAACGCGAAAGTCCTTGCAGCAATCGCTTGTGTATCCAATGCCGCGGATGGCCACGAGGAGGGCACCTCTCCAAGTCCATAGAGGTACTCGTCCCCTAACCTCATCGAGGCAGTGATCTCCATCTGGCCATCGGATCCAGTACTTCCCACATGGGCGAGGTTGATCTGTCCATAACGGATCAAATAGGTGCGCTCTTTGGTGCGCACCGAGACGATGGTGGCGCTATCCCAACGAATGGTCCATTGCTTCGCTGGAGCGAGCGCTGCGTACTTGGCGAGCTTGGAGGAACGACTCACTTCGATCGAATCCGACCTTGAAGCAAGATTGAGAGTGATATCCGAGAGATAGGTGCCGATCGTCTCTGTCTCTGTCGCGACTTGACCGAAGGCGAGGCGCCCATTGAAGAGCGTGAGTTGAGGCGGCGTGCTCTGCTTTGGATCAAGCGGCCGTAACGTGATCAACGCATCGCGCTGTCGATGTCCGATATTGATTCGGATGATCTGGCTATCGCTGATTGGAAGCACGGCCGTGCCTGGGTAGAAGTGAGTGAGGATCTCTGTCGCAGTGGCGCTCTCAAGAGCCATTCCACGCGCACCGATCTGACTCATTCCAACACCGTGGCCATAGCCAGAGCCGGTGAAGACGAAGGAGGCCGGGATATTCGCGTAGGCGTTGGTGGGGAGAATAAGAGTCGAGACCATCGCGATGATGATCGCGAAGATCAGATCCCTAAAGATCCTCATCGGTCTCAGGTGTGGTGCCCACATGGAGGAATTCTCTATAGGCCTTGATCACTTCCGTCGGCTCGCCACGCATCATCACCTTGCCATGATCCAACCAAAGCACCTCATCACAGATGGTCTTCAGCGTTTTCATAGCATGCGAGACCACGATCAGCGCTCGGTTCTCACCACGCATCTCCTGGAGTCGTTGCAAAGACTTCACTTTGTATCGTGCATCACCTGTACTGAGCGCCTCGTCGATGATCAAGATATCGGGATCGAGTGAGACTGCGACCGCAAATGCGAGCCGGGAATACATCCCGGAGGAATAGGTCCGCATCGGAGCATCGATCACATCGCCGAGCCCTGCGAACTCCACGATCTCATCGAACTTCTCATCGATCTCATCGCGACTCATACCGGCAGCCAAGCCACCGAGATAGACGTTGTCCCGACCAGTGAGTTTTGCATTGAAACCGACTCCCAATGAGAGCATCGTGGAGACCTTGCCATAGACCTCAACACGACCGGAGGTCGGCGGGATGATCCCGGAGATCATCCGCATCAAGGAGGTCTTTCCTGCGCCATTGGTGCCGATGACTCCAAGGACCTTTCCGTAATGGATATCGAGATTGAGTCCTTGGATGGCATGGACGATTCGTGTCTGACGACGACGTTTTGTGATGCGATGAAGACGATTCTTCAGAGTTGGGCGCTTATCCAAAGTGGTGCGATAGACGAGTCCAAGGTCTTTGACTCGGACAGCGACATCCAGCGCAGGAGCGGACGAAACCTTAGATGCGGACAGCGAACTCACGCTCCCTCGTCAGAAAGAGATAAGTACCGACTGCAAAGAAAGCCAACGACCAACCGAGCGCAAGCAACACTGTGGAGAGATCAGGAGCTTCACCTCGCACCATCACTGCAGACCAAGAATCAAGGATCGGGAAGATGGGATTGATGACTTCCAGGAACCGGAGTCGATCGTCGAGGTCAGCGGAGGTGTAGAGGACCGGAGAGAGATAGAGGACAGTGCGCGTGAAATACGGAAGGAGATTCTGCGCGTCACGGAAGTAGACATTGATCAGAGAAGCCAATATCGCGCCGCTAACAGCGAAGAAGAGTGAGAGTGCGATCAGAAGTGGCGCCCAGAGCATCTGCACCGTGAATGGAAGGCCAAGGATGATATGGATCGCGAGATAGACAAGGAGCGTCGGCAAGAAGCGCATCAATGCGATCAAGACCTCAGCGATCGGCAGGACGAGTCGAGGAAAGGCGGAGTTGAGGATCAACCTGTTACCAGAAGTGATCGACTTCGCACCCGAGGTGATCGAGTTGGTGATGAGATAGAAGAGGAAGAGCGTCCCAGTGAGATGGCCGAAGCGTTCAGGGCCCCCCTTAGCACCGATGATGATGAGAAGTAGGTAGTAGACACCCGCAAGCGCCAGTGGAGTGATGATCAACCAGAGTTGTCCGAGCGCTGTTCCATATTGCCTCTGGTGAAGATCGGCGCGTGCGTACTCCAACATGAAATGCCTGCGTTTCCAGAGCGATGCGGCATAGTCTCGCAAAGAAGGAAGTCCACGCTGAAAAGGTTCGAAGACCTCTTGGACTGGGCGCGTGGGAGTGCTCACTGGCGCAAGGTTACTGGCATCACTTGGCGATGAGGCGTTTCGGCGAGGTGAGGAAGCCAACTCCCCATGACATATGCATCGTTGCGATGACGAATGGAAGGAGTAGGCGTTCGACCAGATCCTTACCTATCACCAATGAACCTACGAGAATGATCGCGAGATAGCCAAGGAGCGGCGCAATGAAGAGCGGGTGTGAGGTGAGGGCAAGGATGATGGAAAGGAAATTGATCGAGACCGCGATGGGAGCGGCAAGGTAACGGAGATTCACGGTGCCGAGGTGTTGCCGTGAGACTGCGCGACGCCAACGCCCATATTCGAAATATTGCTTCGCAAGGAGTCGGAAGTTCTTCCGTGGTCGGTATGTGACATGTAATCGTGGATCAAACCAGACCTTGCCGCCATTGGAACGCAGGCGATAGTTCAACTCCCAATCCTGTGCTCTCGTGAAGCGCTCGTCGAAACCATCGATCGCCTCTAACGCAGACTTCTTGAAGACCCCGAGATAGACGGTGTCGCTCTCGCCTGCTTCCCCACCGGTATGAAACCGCGAACTTCCGACGCCAAGGACGGAGCGCATCGCTCGCGCAACAGCGCGTTGGAAACTTGTGATTCCTTCTGCAGCCATGACACCGCCGACATTGACTGCACCGGTCGCAAGGAGTGTCTCAATGGCATTACTTATGTAGTTGCGATCGATCTCACTATGTCCATCCAATCGGACGATGTACTCATGACGGGACTTCTTGATCGCAAGATTGAGAGCGTTCGCCGTCCGCCCGGAAGGGTTCTCCACCAGGACAACACGTGCGTCCTCGTGCGCGATCCGTTTGGCGATCGCCTCTGTGCCATCGCGCGAAGGGCCTACGGCGAGAATGACTTCGATCTCTCCTCGATACTCCTGCTGCAGCACCGACCGCACAGCAGCGACGAGATGATCTGCCTCGTTCAAGACGGGGATCATCACTGACACTGCTGGCGAGCTACTCATAACGTGCTCAACTTATCGAATCCATGGTCATGCCCGATGAAGGCCGAAGCAATAACCTCTCCTTGTGAAATCCCCCGACTGGGTCTATCGCGTCGCCGCGAACCTTGCACTCCTCGAAGGAGTTATCGTCGCCGCCCTCGCGCTCTTCCTCATCGGAAACTCCTTCTTTAGTGAAGTAGAAGCCCAGAGTGCGTGGCTTGCTGAAATCGCCTTCGCAACACTGGGATCAGCAGGATTGATCGTCGCCAGCATCGGACTCCGTAGGCAGCGTAATTGGGGACGCGCGCCTGTCGTTCTCGCCAATCTCATCGCCGTTCCGGTGGCCTATTACTTGGTCACAAGTGATCGCATCTTCCTAGGAATCATCTTGGGATTGATCGCGATCCCTGCGCTCGTCACGACTTGGTTCGCGATTCCGAAGTCTGCGAACTAGTTCCTAGCCATCACTTGTTCTGCGGGAATCCGAGATTGATTCCTCCGTGGCTTGGATCCAACCATCGTGAAGTGACCACTTTCCCTCGAGTGAAGAAGTGAACGCCCTCAGTTCCATGCGCATGAGTGTCACCGAAGAGTGATGCCTTCCAGCCGCCGAAGGAGTAATAGGCAGTGGGGACTGGGATCGGGACATTGATACCGATCATTCCTACCTGTACCTCGTTCTGGAACCTTCGTGCAGCGCCACCATCATTGGTGAAGATCGCAGTGCCATTTCCATATTGATGTGAGTTGATCAGTGCCAGGCCTTCCTCGTAACTCTTCACCCGCACGATGCTCAAGACCGGTCCGAAGATCTCTTCCTTATAGATCGACATCGAAGGCGTCACTCGATCAAAGAGAGTTGGACCGAGCCAGAATCCCTGCGGTCCGCCCTTGACGGTTGGGTTGCGACCATCAACGACGAGTCGCGCGCCCTCTTTCTCGCCGGCATCGACATATGAGGCGACCTTGTCACGATGCACTCGTGTGACAAGAGGACCCATATCGGAGCCCTCACGTCCATCACCAGTAGTGAGCGTCGACATGCGCGAACTAATCTTCTCGATCAATGAATCAGCGACTGGCTCGACAGCGACGACTACCGAGATCGCCATGCAACGCTCTCCTGCCGAACCGAAACCGGCATTGACCGCTGCATCTGCCGCGAGCTCGAGATCAGCATCAGGAAGGACGAGCATGTGGTTCTTCGCACCACCGAGGGCCTGGACCCGCTTGCCGCTCTTCGTGCCATTCTCGTAGATGTACTTCGCGATTGGAGTCGAACCCACGAAGGAAAGTGACTTCACATCCGGATGCTCGATCAAGCGATCGACTGCGACCTTGTCGCCATGGACGACATTGAATACGCCCTTAGGAAGGCCCGCCTCCTGCCAGAGAGATGCGACGAAGTTGGTAGCAGATGGATCCTTCTCGCTCGGCTTGATGACGACAGCGTTTCCACTTGCGATTGCAAGCGGGAAGAACCACATCGGCACCATCGCTGGGAAGTTGAAGGGAGAGATGATTCCGACGACTCCGAGTGGTTGCCTGATCGAATAGGAATCGATTCCGGTGGAGACGCCTTCGCTATAACCACCTTTGAGAAGGTGTGGGATACCGCAGGCGAATTCGACGACCTCGAGACCGCGCGTCACTTCACCCAGAGCATCTGAGAGGACCTTGCCGTGTTCGGCAGTTATGATCGCAGCGAGATCCTCCTTCCTCGCATTGAGTAATTCGCGGAATGAAAAGAGCGTTTGGACGCGCTTTGCCAACGAAGTGTTGCGCCACTCGTTGAATCCCTTCACCGCCGCAGCAACCGCTGCATCGACTACTTCTACCGATGCGAAATCGACGAAACCACTTACCTCGCCAGTAGCCGGATCGAAGATCTCTCCCTTGCGGGCAGATTGGTCCGGAGAGGTGAAAGCGCCATCGATGTAGTGAGTGACCTGCTTCATGACTTCCCCTCGTAGTACTTGCCGATCGCTGTGAATGCCTCATCCATGATCGCTAGGCCCTCTGCGAATTCATCTGCAGAGACGTTGCAGGGTGGGACGACATGGACGCGATTGAAGTTACTAAATGGCATCAAGCCGTTCTTCTTACATTCGGAGACGAAGAGAGACATCGCCTCGCTCGTACCACCGTATGGTGCCAACGGTTCACGGGTCGCGCGGTCCTTGACGAGATCAAGCGCCCAGAAGACTCCAACGCCACGGACCTCACCGATCACAGGGTGCTTCTCGGCAAGTGCTCGCAACGCAGGTCCGATCACCTTCTCCCCGATCTCACGTGCATTCTCGACCACTCGCTCCTCGCGCATGACATCGATCGTCGCGACAGCGGAAGCACATGCAAGCGGATGTCCAGAGTAGGTGAGCCCACCTGGGAAGACGCGATCGTCGAAGGTCTTTGCGATCGCATCAGAGATCACCACGCCACCGAGTGGCACGTAACCGGAGTTGACGCCCTTTGCGAAGGTGATGAGATCAGGCTCTACCGAGGAGAGTTGATACCCGAACCAATTCCCAGTCCTACCGAATCCACTCATCACCTCATCGGCGATCCAAAGGATCCCGTACTTGTCGCAGAGCGCTCGGACACCTTCCAAATATCCCTTCGGTGGGATCAATACTCCTGCGGTCCCTACGACCGACTCGATGAGGATCGCAGCGACTGTCTTCGCTCCTTCGAAGATGATGACATCCTCGAGATGCTTGAGTGCGCGCTCACACTCTTCCTCTTCACTCTTCGACCAGAAGGCAGTGCGATAGAGATAGGGACCGAAGAAGTGGACGTGCCCATAGGCAAATTCATTCGGCCAACGACGTGGATCCCCGGTCGCAGTGATCGCACTCGTGGTGTTGCCGTGATAGGAACGATAGAAGCTGAGGATCTTGTGACGACCAGTGTGGATACGTGCCATCTTGATCGCGTTCTCGACTGCATCGGCGCCACCATTGGTGAAGAAGACCTTGTTATGTGCCTTCCCTGCTACTGATGTGATCCGCTTTGCCGCTTCACCACGAGCATCATTAGCGACCTGCGGTGCCACAGTGGTCAGTTTCGCTGCTTGATCCTGGATCGCCTTGACGACTTTGGGATGCTGGAACCCGATGTTGGTGAAGACCAACTGACATGAGAAATCCAAGTACTTCTTTCCTTCGAAGTCCCAGAAGTAAGAGCCTGCGCCACCAGCGACAGGAAGTGGGGCTATCTGCGCTTGCGCCGACCAAGAATGAAAGACATGGGTTCGGTCGAGATCGAAGACTTCCTTACCTCGATCAGGATTGGAAGGAATCGGGTTGGGAACTTCGGCCTTTGACGGGTTCGACCCGTGATCTCCGCTCTTCATGCTCCCAATCTAGTAGGAGTCTGGGTACGCACGCAGTGCTGGGCAAGAATCAGGGCGCTCACATCGGGGTGCTTGGCGCCTTCGCCTTACGAAAAGAGAAGAGCAGAGCGATGAGTGCGGCGGCGAAGAGTCCTCGGCCCGCAAGAGTGCGCTCACTGGCATCAAGGGGTAGCCGCGAAGTCGCCATTGTGAATTGAACCTTCGGCACCTCCTCACTCTCCAACTCCAACCTCCATGCGTCCTTGACCGGATTGGCATCGCCTTTGGTCTCCACGATGACTCCGCCTCCACTGCGATCGACTTCGATGACGCGATGTGCGAAATAGATAGAAGGCGCATTCGGATGCGGAAGGACGAGGACATCGCCTTCCTTGACCATCTCTCGTGGCACTTGGATCGTCATCGCAGTATCGCCGGTTCGAAGAGACGGAGCCATGCTCGCCGAAGCGATCGAGATGATCCCTGTTTGAAAATGAAGAGAAAGAATCGCGAGAGCAGTAAGTGAGAAAGTAGTGAGCAGAAGAAGTAGATCCTTGATCGCACGCCAGACCTTCATGAGTTGCTTATCTCCGCGAGCCGGATATGCGCTCGTGTGATCTGGGTTTCGAGCGTGGTTTCGAAAGTGCTCTGAGCATTCGGCCGTGTCCGTGCCCTTACTTCGAGAAAAGATCCGACTCCAATACTGAGATTGGCGAAGGTCAAGAGCCCACTTGTCGCAGTTCCCAATTCTGAGATCGATCCAGAACACGTATGGCTCACCACATTCCAACTCCCACCATTGCAACGCTCGAAGAAGATCTCACGAGGATTGGCATTGCCCGTCAGTCGCACCTGGGTGATGGTGACGCTGAAACCTTGGATCGGGATCGTCCCGATGTTGCGGAATTGAAGGTAGTCATATGCAGTACCTCCTGTCACTGACCAAACCAATACATACGGCGTCTTGGTCACAGGTTGATTGCGACCATTGGCAACGATCGCCCATGCACCGGATGCAATCGACTGGCTTCCCTCGAATCTGCCCGTCACGACCGCGCTCGCGCTCGACCCACTGATCCAGATGAAAGAAAGGAGGAGCACGAGCGTCCTAGAGATCGCGGATTTCCATCGGCCTCTCAACACTTCTTCACCCCTCCTCTCTTTCACCGGGCCGCCTTATTCCTGCAGGCGGCTCATCGACCAACGCGTGCTACTAGCTATTCGTGGTCACGGCTACGCGCTGAGCTAGATCGAAGGTATAGGTGATGTTGACCGATCCCTCCTGGACAGTGTTACTAGGGAAGTTGCCATTGATCGTCGTCTCATCTTGATTCGGGAGTTCGATCTTCACTTGTAGGTAGCGAACATCGGCCGAAGGCATCGAGCCATCGCTAAATGGTGCGGCTGTGGTCAAAGATCCGATGGTCCTCGACGTTACCTGTGTGGTCGTCACACCGGTGCACTGACCGTTGCTGGTATTCCACGCGACATCACACTCAGAGATCGTCAACCTCAAGGCCTTCGTAGTGACCAAGCCCGTCCCATCAGTAATCAATGATTGTGTTCCACTCTGTGCAGTCTTCAATGAGAGCCCGATGCCATCGAGTGTTCCGGAATTGGTCAGTGTCACATAGCGATTGACGACATCACCTGGGGCAAGGTTGTTGATTGCGCTACCAAATCCATTCCCAGCGCTTGCAAGGTCCAAAATCATCGTTCCGGAATTGTTGTTCTGCGGATTGACATTGGAGACGGTCGCATTGAGCGAGGAGAGGACTCCTTGCCCCATCATCGCTCCTAGGGAGAGCACGATCGCGATTCCTGCAAATGAACGCCACCGATGGCGTCCCTTCTTCATATCCATCTTCATATCCATCTTTATCTCCTTCACTCCTATGGCTACTCATCGAATAGAGCAACCGGAGGGCAAAGGTCGACTAGTGATGGGTTACGACACACTCGCAGGACTCATCGAAGTCACACGAGCGCATGGAGAAGTACCTTCATACTCGACATGAGGAACACACTATTGAGTCATCAAAGGCCGAGTGTGGTGCTCAGGCTGAGAATCTCCTCACGATGAGAGTCAATTCACCAAGGAACGATCTCGTTGTCCTCCCAAAGGAGTCCGGTCTGATCCACTCCGGGTGTGAAGGTGCGTGTCGCAAGCCAGAGCGCGCAGGCCGCACCCTCCTCTGCACTTCGTGGT
>Ga0164292_10002533_pt1 | contig 14926 bp, 14 predicted proteins | sample GEODES117metaG_FD_111486 | JGI IMG/M metagenome (GOLD analysis project Ga0164292, IMG submission 111486) | Eutrophic lake water microbial communities from Lake Mendota, Wisconsin, USA - GEODES117 metaG | ecosystem: Environmental > Aquatic > Freshwater > Lake | place: USA: Lake Mendota... | reverse complement strand
TTCTCCTGGTCGTTCGCCCGACGCGGGTGGTCGGAGCGCTCCCGGACGCTGCGCCGCGAAGGTCTGCGCCAGGTCAGCGACGGCGCCTTCGGTGAGTACTACGAGCCGTTCACCGGGGAACCGCTGGGCAGCATGCAACAGTCGTGGACCGCCGCGGCGGTATTGGACTGGCTGGACTAGTCAGTCCTCGGAATCGGTAAGCCGCTCAAGGGGTTTGAGGGCACGGACCAGGTCTGTCCGCTCGTCGTCGGACAGCCGGCTCAGTAACTCCGCCAGGTGGGTCCGGCGCGCCTGCAGTGCCTCCTGGTACTGAATCTGGCCCTGCGGAGTCACCTCCACCAGAACCGCCCGCATGTCGGACGGGTCCCGGGAACGCTTCACCAGGCCGACGTTCTCCAACCGCCGGATCGCCACGGTGGTGGTCGGGGTGCGTACCCGTTCCCGGGTGGCAAGTTCGGTCATCCGGATCGGACCGCTGTCGAGCAATGTCAGCAGGATGGAGATCTGGGCCATGGTCAGATCCGGTTGCGAGGCCCGGTTCGGATCACCGCGGCGCACCACGGTGATCAGCTTTGCCAGAACCCGCTGCAGGTCGCCGGCCAACGCAACAAGCTGCGGCGGCGTTTCGGACATGGTTTGCCAGTCTAATGGCTTCGCCACGGCGCAGATACCGCCTTAGGACATGGCGCTGCGACTGTCGCGCCACCGGACCAGGGCCTGCGCGGGGCCGAGGTCGTAATCGGGGCCGTCGCAGCCCACCGTCAGCAGTGTCACCCCCAGCCGCGCCAGCGCCTCGGCTGCTGCCACCACGGTCTCGGGGTCTTTGCCGTCCACGCCCGACGACCGCTCGACTGCGGCCGGGTCCCGCCCGACCGCCGCACAGTGACCGTCGAGTACGGCAGCCTTGCCCGGGTAGGTGTTGGCGTTGGTGAACCCGTGCCAGATGTCGGCGTGCTGGGCGACCAGGCGCAGGGTCTTGCGTTCGCCCTGGCCCCCGATCAGGATCGGGATCCGCCGGGTGGGGGCGGGGTTGAGCTTGGCCAGCCGTGCCTCGATGCGCGGCAGGGCGACGGCGAGGTCGTCCAGACGGCTTCCGGCGGTGCCGAACTCATAGCCGTATTCGTTGTAGTCCTTCTGCATCCACCCCGACCCGATGCCCAGGATCAGCCGACCCTCGGAGATGTGATCGACGGTGCGCGCCATATCGGCCAGCAGTTCGGGGTTGCGGTAGGAGTTGCAACTGACCAGCGCGCCGATCTCGATGCGGGAGGTCTGCTCGGCCCAGGCGCCCAGCATCGTCCAGCACTCGAAGTGGGCGCCGTCGGGGTCGCCGTAGAGCGGGTAGAAGTGGTCCCAGTTGAACGCCACATCGACGCCGATGTCCTCGCAGCGGCGCACCGCGTCGCGGAGATAGCCGTAGTGGCTGGAGTGCTGTGGTTGCAGTTGGACGCCGATGCGAATGGGGAGGTTTCCGGGGGAGGCCATGGGGTCAGTCAAGCACTGACCGCAGGATCTCCACCAGCGCCCGGGGCTGGTCGCCCTGCACCGAGTGCCCGGCGTCGGGCACCACGACGACGTGCTGGAATCCCGGCGCGCTGCGGGCGAACTCGGCGGCGTCGTCGTCGTTGACGAAGAAGGATTTCGCACCCCGCACCAGGGTGGTCGGGGTGTGCAGCACCGGCGCGTCATCCCACAGCCCCGCGAAGCCGGCGCCGGAGCGGAAGGTGTCGTAGCGCCAGGTCCAGGTGCCGTCGTCGAGTTGTTTGGCGTTGTGAAAAACCCCGCGCTGCAACGACTCCCGCGATCGATGCGGGGAGGCGGCCACCGTCGCATCGACCATGGCCTCGAAGCTGGGGAAGCTGCGTTCGCCCTGCACCAGCGCCACCGCACCCATCTGCGCCTTGGTCATCTGCTCGTGACGTTCCGGCGCCGACGGGGTGACGTCGATCATGACGAGCTTGCGCACCAGGTGCGGCGCGCTGACGGCCAGTCGCATCGCGGTCAGGCCGCCCAGCGACATGCCCACCACAAGATCGGCGCGCGGCGCGAGTTCGGCGATCACCGGTTGGACGGCCGCGGCGTTGAGCGTCGGCCCGTAGTCGCCGTCCTCCCGCCAGTCCGAGCGGCCATGGCCGGGAAGGTCGATCGCCAGCGCGGGCAGGCCCAGCCCGAGGATCACGGTGTCCCAGGTGTGCGCGTTCTGGCCGCCGCCGTGCAGGAACACCACCCTGACCGGTTCAGTGCCCCACCGCAGCGCGCTGATCGGTCCGCGTTGTATCCGCTCGACTGGGGGCAGCGGCCCGCTGACACCGGCTTGGGCGGCGTTATCAGCCAGATAGGCAAACTCGTCCACCCGTCCATCTAAACGAAACTGAACCCTGGGCGGGAATCCAGTGAGAATTCCGCCCAGGGTTCAGTCTCGATGGGGAGTTACCCCTCAAGCGGGGGTTACCCCGCGACAACTCCCGAGTCGCTGCGCTCCTGCCCACCGGCAATGAACTCCTCAAGCTGGTCGCGCGCCACATCGTCGGCCAACTGCACCGGCGGGCTCTTCATCAGGTAGGCCGAGGCCGGGATGATCGGGCCGCCGATACCGCGGTCCTTGGCGATCTTGGCCGCCCGCACCGCGTCGATGATGATGCCGGCCGAGTTCGGCGAGTCCCACACCTCGAGCTTGTACTCCAGGTTCAGCGGCACGTCACCGAAGGCGCGGCCCTCGAGGCGGACGTAGGCCCACTTGCGGTCGTCGAGCCATGCGACGTGATCCGACGGCCCGATGTGGACGTTCTTGTCCTCGATCTTGCCGGCCAGCGAGCCGGTCAGGTTGGAGGTGACGGCCTGGGTCTTGGAGACCTTCTTGGACTCCAGACGCTCCCGTTCGAGCATGTTCTTGAAGTCCATGTTGCCGCCGACGTTGAGTTGGTAGGTGCGGTCCAGGGTGACGCCGCGGTCCTCGAACAGCTTGGCCATCACCCGGTGGGTGATGGTCGCGCCGACCTGGCTCTTGATGTCGTCGCCGATGATCGGGACGCCGGCGTCCTCGAACTTCTTGGCCCACACCGGATCCGAGGCGATGAACACCGGCAGGGCGTTGACGAACCCAACGCCCGCGTCGATGGCGCACTGCGCGTAGAACTTGTCGGCCTCCTCGGAGCCCACCGGAAGGTAGGACACCATGACATCGACCTTGTTGTCCTTGAGGACCTTGACCACGTCGACCGGCTGCTCATCGGACAGGTCGATGGTCTCGGCGTAGTACTTACCGATGCCGTCGAGCGTCGGCCCGCGCTGCACCACCACGTTGGTGGGGGGCACGTCGGCGATCTTGATGGTGTTGTTCTCGGAGGCGAAGATCGCCTCGGAGAGGTCGAAGCCGACCTTCTTGGCGTCCACGTCGAACGCGGCGACGAACTTCACGTCGCGGACGTGGTAGCGGCCGAAGGTGACGTGCATCAGGCCTGGGACGTTCGCGTTCGGGTCGGCGTCCTGGTAATACTGCACGCCCTGAACCAGCGAGGACGCGCAGTTGCCGACGCCGACGATGGCGACACGCACCTCGTTCGTCGCGTTGTGCTCACTCATGGGCGTTACCTTTCTCGTACTTCCGGGTTGTACTTCTGTTGGTGTTCTTCAGGTTTGCTGTTCAGCTTTGCTCGGAGCGGCTCTGTGCCACCCGCTCCGCGGCGATGAGTTCGTTGAGCCAGGTGACTTCCCGCTCACTGGACTCCAGACCCAGCTGGTGAAGCTGCCGGGTGTAGCGGTCCAGCGAACTGCTGGCCCGTGAGATGGCCTGGCGCAGGCCCTCGCGACGCTCCTCCACCTGACGGCGGCGGCCTTCCAGGATCCGCATGCGGGCCTCGGCCGGTGTGCGGTTGAAGAAGGCCAGGTGCACCCCGAAGCCGTCGTCGGTGTAGTTCTGCGGTCCGGTGTCGGCGACCAGTTCGGTGAACCGCTGCTGGCCCTTGTCGGTGAGCTGGTAGACCCGGCGGGCCCGACGCAGTACGGGGGTGCCCTCCGGGGCGGCGTCCTCGGCGATCAGGCCGTCGGCCTGCATCCGGCGCAGCGCGGGGTACAGCGAACCGTAGGAGAAGGCGCGGAACGCGCCGAGCAGCCCGGTCAGGCGCTTGCGCAGTTCATAGCCATGCATCGGGGATGCCAGGAGCAGACCCAGAACGGCAAGTTCCAACACCGGGCCACCTCCTTTGCATTCTCCGTTACGGCGTGACGACACGTACCCAGACTGTATCGGACCGATATATTCCGCGCCAAAACGCCTGATCGACGGGGTCGAAAGTGGACCGCGGGCGGCGCGTCAGGGGCAATTGAATCGCTTGACCGACCCGTCGGGGGCCAGCGCGATGCCGTCTGACCTGACGCCGGGACGATGGTCGTAGGAGTTCTGCGGTCGGTCGCGTATCGGCGCGAAGGCTGCCGACGTACTCTGGTCACCGTGCGACTGCAGCGACAGGTGGTGGACTACGCCTTGCGGCGGCGGTCCCTGCTGGCTGAGGTCTACTCGGGTCGCACCGGCGTCACCGAAGTCTGCGACGCCAACCCCTATTTGCTGCGCGCCGCGAAGTTCCACGGCAAGCAATGTTCGGTGATGTGCCCGATCTGCCGCAAAGAGCAGTTGACCCTGGTGTCGTGGGTGTTCGGCGACCATCTGGGTGCCGTCTCCGGCTCGGCCCGTTCTGCCGAGGAGCTGGTTCTGCTGACGACCCGGTTCACCGAGTTCTCCGTACACGTGGTGGAGGTATGCCGGACTTGCAGTTGGAACCATCTGGTCAAGTCGTATGTGCTCGGTGCGCCCCGCCCCGCCAAGGGCACGCCCGGCACCCGGACAGCGCGCCGCTCGGGCGCGCGCACGGCCAGTGAATAACGGCGAGGGCCAGGACCGGACTGCCGCCGCCAAGTCGACACCGACTGACGGTGCCTCCGGTGCACGGCACCGCGCCGAGTACCGCGAGTCCTTCGCAGCAGACCGCCGGCCCGGCGCACCCGATGACAGGGTCACCGCGATCCTGCCGCCGGTGACCGCCGGACCCAAGGTGTCCGATCTGCGTGATCCGATAGATCAGGTCAAGGCCGCCCTGGACAACGGACCGCGGCCGCGGGGGGCGGCACGGCCTGCAACTCCGCCGCCGCCCCCGCCCAAAGACCCCGGTGATCGAGGCGGCTGGGAGCCCGATCCCGATGGTGAGGACGCACCCAGCGGCCGGCGACGGTTCCGGTTCCTGCCGGCCTGGAGCGCGCGACGCTGGCTGGCCGCCGCGGCGGCGGTCTTCATCGTGCTACCGCTGTTGACCTTCGGCCTGGCCTACCTGATCGTCGATGTCCCCAAGCCCGGCGACATCCGCACCAACCAGGTTTCCACGATCCTGGCCAGCGACGGCTCCGAGTTGGCGAAAATCGTTCCGCCCGACGGCAACCGGGTGGACGTCGACATCAGCCAGGTACCCGTTCAGGCGCGTAACGCGGTGATGGCCGCCGAGGACCGCGACTTCTACAGCAATCCCGGCTTCTCGCTGTCCGGATTCGCGCGGGCGTTTCACAACAACCTGTTCGGCAATGACATTCAGGGCGGCTCGACGATCACTCAGCAGTACGTCAAGAACGCCCTCGTCGGTGACCAGCGCACCGGATTCGGCGGTCTGATCCGCAAGGCCAAGGAACTGGTGATCTCCACCAAGATGTCCCAGTCCTGGTCCAAAGACGAAGTGCTGCAGTCTTATCTGAACATCATTTACTTCGGCCGCAGCGCCTACGGGATCTCAGCGGCGTCGCAGGCCTACTTCAACAAACCGGTCGAGGACCTGACCGTCTCCGAAGGCGCTCTGCTCGCCGCGATCATCCAGCGCCCGTCCACCCTGGATCCGGCAAAGGACCTCGAAGGCGCGACCGACCGGTGGAACTGGGTGCTCGACGGCATGGTGACCATCGGTGCGCTGTCCCCGGAGGAACGCGCCCAGCAGGTCTTCCCGCCGACGGTGTCTCCCGATGAGGCCAAGACCGCGAACCTCACCACTGGTCCCAACGGACTGATCCAGCGGCAGGTGGTCAAGGAACTGCTGGACCTGTTCAACATCGACCAGCAGACGCTGAACACCCAGGGCCTGCAGATCACCACCACCATCGACCCGCTCGCCCAGAACGCCGCGGTGGACGCCGCCAAGACCTACCTCGACGGCCAGATCCCCGAAATGCGCACCGCGGTGGTGTCGATCGACCCACGCACCGGCGGGGTCAAGGCGTATTTCGGCGGGACCGACGCGGCCGGCTTCGACTTCGCCCAGGCCGGCCTGCCGACGGGGTCCTCATTCAAGATCTTCGCCTTGGTCGCCGCCCTCGAGCAAGGCATGGGGTTGGGCTACCAGGTCGACAGCTCGCCGTACCAAGTCGACGAGAAGCTCACCATCACCAACTCCGAGGGCATGGGCTGCGGAAGCTGCAATATCGCCGAGGCACTCAAGCAGTCGCTGAACACCAGCTACTACCGGCTGATGCTGAAGCTCAAGAACGGCCCGGCCGACGTGGCCGACGCCGCCCACCGCGCGGGAATCGCGGAGAGCATCCCCGGCTTCGAGCACACCCTCTCCGAGGACGGCCTCGGCGGCCCCGCGGCCCCCGGCGTGGTGCTCGGCAAGTACGAGTCACGCGTCATCGACATGGCGTCGGCGTACGCCACCCTGGCGAACTCCGGGATCTACCGGCGGCCGCACTTCGTGGAGAAGGTCGTCAACGCCCGCGGCGAGGTGCTTTTCGATGCCTCCGCCGAGGAGAACACCGGTGAGCGGCGCATCGAGGCGGCGGTGGCCGACAACGTCACCGCGGCCATGCAGCCGATCCCGGGATGGTCCAACGGGCACAACCTCTCCGGCGGCCGTCCGTCGGCGGGCAAGACGGGGACCCACCAACTCGGTGATACCGGCGCCAACCGGGACGCCTGGTTCGTCGGCTACACCCCGCAGTTGTCGACGGCGGTGTGGGTGGGCACCGTCAAGGGCGATATTCCGCTGGTGAACAGTTGGGGTGGACCGGTGTACGGCGCGGGCATCCCGGCCGACATCTGGAAGGCCACCATGGACGGGGCGCTGCAGAACAGCGACTTCGAGCCCTTCCCGACCCCGGGTGAGGTCGGCGGCTACGCCGGGGTGCCGGTCGCCGTGGCGCCCCCGCCGGTGGTCAACCAGCAGCAGCCGGTCTACACCCAGGCCCCGAGGCCGCAGAACACCGGCGTGGAAGTGCTGCCAGGCATCACCATTCCGATTCCCCAGCCTCCGCCGCCCCCTCCGCCTCCGCCGCTGCCGGGTCAGCCGTTCCCGCCGCCGCCCCCCGGGCTGCCACCACCGCCCGGCCAGCCGTTCCCGCCGCCGGGTCCGCTGCCGCCGCCTCCGCCGCCCCCGCCGGCGCCGTTCCCGCCGCCGCCTCCGCCGCCCCCGCCTGCCCCCGCGCCGCCCCCGCCGGGAGCGCCGCTGCCGGGACCGCCACCGCCTCCGTGACGCGGCAGGGTGGTTCCCTGACCGCCGAACCGGCGGACTGGGTGCGTTCAACTGTGTCGCCGCAACCGCTCGCCGAGGACCTGCGCAGCGCCGACGACCGCGACCTGCCCAGCCGCACCGATGCGCTGGGCGCAGCGCTCTCCGGTGCCGTGGGGGGACCGGTCGGCCGGCATGCGTTGATCGGTCGTACCCGGGTGATGACTCCGGTGCGGGTGATGTTCGTCATCACGCTGGTCTTCCTGGCGTTGGGCTGGTCCACCAAAGCGCCCTGTCTGCAGAGCGTCGGCAGCGGAGCGCCCGACCAGCGGGTGGCCAACTGGGACCATCAACGCGCTTACTACTCATTGTGCTACTCCGACACTGTGCCGCTCTACGGCGCAGAGTTGTTGAGCCAGGGCAAGTTTCCGTACAAGTCGAGCTGGCTGGAACTGGATTCCCAGGGCAAGCCGCGCCAGCAGTACGACGGCAGCACCGCGGTGCAGTACATGGAGTATCCGGTGCTGACCGGGATCTACCAGTACGTGTCGATGTCGCTTGCCAAGACCTATACCGCGGTCGCCAAGGCGACCAAGCTGCCGGTGCTCAACGGGGTGGCCGAGGTGGTGATGTTCTTCAACATCGCCGCGTTCGGCCTTGCGTTGGCGTGGATGGGCACGGTGTGGGCGACGGCGATGCTGGCCGGCCGGCGGGTGTGGGACGCCGTGCTGGTGGCCGCCTCACCGATCCTGATCTTCCAGATCTTCACCAATTTCGACGCGTTGGCAACGGCTTTGGCGATCGGGGGCCTGCTGGCCTGGTCGCGACGGCGGCCGACGCTGGCTGGTGTGCTGATCGGACTGGGGGTGGCCGCCAAGCTGTATCCGGCACTGTTCCTGCTGCCCCTGCTGGTTCTGGGGGTGCGGACGGGACGGCTGGCCGAGGCGGTGCGGACCGCGGCCGTCGCCGCGATCACCTGGGTGCTGATCAATCTGCCGGTGATGCTGCTCTATCCCCGCGGCTGGTCGGAGTTCTTCCGCCTCAACACCCGCCGGACCCAGGACATGGACTCGATCTTCAACGTCATCACATCGTTCACCGGCTGGCAGGGCCTGGACCCCGGTCTGGGCTTTTGGCAGCCGCCGGTGGTGCTCAACGCCGTCGTCGCGGTTCTGTTCGGATTGTGCTGCGCGGCAATCGGATACATCGCCTGGACGGCACCGCAGCGCCCCAGGGTGGCGCAACTGGCCTTCCTGATGGTGGCGGCGTTCCTGCTGGTCAACAAAGTCTGGAGCCCGCAGTTCTCGCTGTGGCTGGTGCCCCTGGCGGTGCTGGCGCTACCGCACCGGCGGATCCTGCTGGCCTGGATGACCATCGACGCGCTGGTATGGGTGCCGCGGATGTTCTACCTCTACGGCGAGCAGAACAAGGGTCTGCCCGAGCAGTGGTTCACCGCCACGGTGCTGCTCCGTGACCTCGCGGTGGTGGGGTTGGTCATCCTCGTCATCCGTCAGATCTACCGTCCCGCGCAGGATCTGGTGCGCCTGGGCGGCCGGATCGACGATCCCTCCGGCGGGGTCTTCGACCGTGCGGCCGACGCGTTCCCGCCGTGGTGGCCGCGCCGGCTTCAGCCGGCTGTGAGGTCGCACGCCGAGGAGGTGTCGGGTGCAGGTCGCGATCGCGCTGTTCCCGCGTAACACCGCACTGGATTCCATCGGGCCCTACGAAGTGCTGCAACGGGTTCCGTGCATCGACGTCGTCTTCGTCGGGCGGCGTCGCGGCGAGGTGCGCACCGACAACGGCATGCTCGGCCTGATCTGCGACGCCACCTTCGACGAGGTGACCCAGCCCGATGTGCTGCTGGTGCCCGGAGGTGTCGGCACCCGAACGCTGTTGCGCGACGAGGCGATGCTCGACTGGGTGCGCGAGGTGCACCGCCACACCCGGTTCACCACCTCGGTGTGCACCGGCAGCCTGGTGCTGGCCGCCGCGGGTTTGCTTGACGGCCTGACGGCCACCACGCACTGGTCGACCCAGGACATCCTCGGCTCCCTCGGTGCGGTATACACGCCGGAGCGGGTGGTCGAGCACCTGCCGCAGCGCATCATCACCGCCGCCGGGGTGTCCAGCGGCATCGACATGGCGTTGCGCCTGGTGGAGTTGCTGGTCGACCGCCAGGCCGCCGAAGCCAGCCAGCTGCTGATCGAGTACGACCCCCAGCCGCCGTTCAACTCCGGCACGCTGGACAAGGCCACCGAGAGTGTCCGGCTACTGGCAGTGGAGTACGGCCAGCAGCGCCAGTGATTTCGCTGACCAGGTCGTACTGGGGTAGCCTGACCCGGTTGCCGACGCAGGCGACCCTCCTGCCACGGAATCCGCCGTGGCCGCACACGACCATAGGAGGTGATGAGGTCCCATGCGTCCCTACGAAATCATGGTCATCCTCGACCCCACACTCGACGAGCGCACGGTGGCTCCGTCCCTGGACACGTTCCTGAACGTGATCCGCGGCGACGGCGGCACGGTGGACAAGGTCGACGTCTGGGGCCGGCGGCGACTGGCCTACGAGATCGCCAAGCACGCCGAAGGCATCTATGCCGTCGTCGACGTCAAGGCAGAGCCGGCCACCGTGTCCGAGCTCGACCGTCAGCTCAACCTGAACGAGTCGGTGCTGCGGACCAAGGTGATGCGGACCGACAAGCACTGACCACAGTGGATACCGTTGCCGCGCTGTCTGGGTCCTGTCGGGGCCCTTACGTACGCTCGGTGCGCATCCACCAATCCCCAGGAGGACCTTGTGGCCGGTGACACGACCATCACCGTCGTCGGAAACCTGACGGCTGACCCCGAACTGCGGTTCACCCCGTCCGGTGCCGCCGTCGCGAACTTCACCGTCGCTTCGACGCCGCGCATCTTCGACCGCCAGAGTTCGGAGTGGAAGGACGGCGAGGCGCTGTTCCTGCGCTGCAACATCTGGCGGGAGGCGGCTGAGAACGTCGCCGAGAGCCTCACCCGCGGATCGCGGGTGATCGTCACCGGGCGGCTCAAGCAGCGGTCCTACGAAACCCGCGAGGGTGAGAAGCGCACCGTCGTCGAGGTCGAGGTCGAAGAGATCGGCCCGTCGCTGAAGTACGCCACCGCCAAGGTCAACAAGGCCTCCCGCGGTGGTGGCTCCGGCGGATTCGGCGGCGGCGGAGGCGGTGCACCGGCCGGCGGTGTCGGCGGTGGAGGCCCCCGTGGTGGCGGCGAAAGCCAGGACGACCCGTGGGGCAACGCGCCCGCCTCGGGATCGTTCGGCGGCAGCGACGACGAACCGCCCTTCTGACCTTTGAGAACTCCGCGCCGCGCGCGGACCCGATAAGAACGAAAGAGATTGACACATGGCCAAAGCCAAACCGACCAAGCGCCGTCCGGCTCCGGACAAGCCGATCAAGACTCGCAAGTGCGTGTTCTGCTCCAAGAAGGGCAAGAACCAGAACATCGACTACAAGGACACCGGGCTGCTGCGCACCTACATCAGTGAGCGCGGCAAGATCCGCGCCCGCCGGGTGACCGGGAACTGCGTGCAGCATCAGCGCGATATCGCCATTGCCGTGAAGAACGCCCGCGAGGTCGCCTTGCTGCCGTTCACGTCTGCCACTCGCTAGGCAACCCGCTACGAAACGGAACGAGAATATGAAGCTGATTCTTACCGCTGAGGTCGACCACCTCGGTGCGGCCGGCGACACCGTCGAGGTCAAGGACGGGTACGGGCGTAACTTCCTGCTGCCCCGCGGGCTGGCCATTCCGGCCACCCGCGGCGCCCAGAAGCACGTCGACAGCGTTCGCCGCGCGCAGGACGCCAAGACCGTGCGCGATCGCGAGCACGCCGAGGAGATCAAGGCCGCCATCATCGGACTGGGCCCGGTGGCCCTGGCGGTGAAGACCCATGACTCCGGAAAACTGTTCGGATCGGTGGTTGCCAGCGACGTTGTCGTGGCGATCAAGAAGGCCGGCGGCCCCAGCGTCGACAAGCGTTCGGTGCGCCTGCCCAAGGCCCACATCAAGGAGATCGGCAGCCACACCGTGGCGGTGCACCTGCACCCCGAGGTGGACGTCGACGTCGCCGTGGAGATCGTCGCGCAGAGCTAGACCCGCTGAACTACCGAATCCCCGGTGGTGGCCGCCTCGGCCGCCCCGGGGATTTTTACTTGCCAGCGAAATAGTCTCGACCTCTCCAACACAGTTAACGTAAGGCGGCGTTAACTGCCTGGTTGCGCATCCGCAACGCAACACGCCCGGTACGGCAACTTGAACCGACACGCCGTTGCACTTCTCATCCACAACCCCACAGGGCCATTACTCTGCGGTTTACGTGGACAGACGCGACATAAGTTAACAGTGATGCACAGGTTGTCCCCAGCCCGTCAACACGGTTGTGCGCAGGTATCCACAAGCCGCTAACAGGTTGGTGAACAGGACCGGTTTGCGGCGCCCCCAGCAACCCTTAACGTTCATCTCGGCGCGGGCACCTCGCGGCTTCGCAGTCGATCTTGTCGGTGCCGCAACTTACCGTGAAGCCGTGGCCGGTCGAACCTTCGTTCGACTTACCCGCAGTGTGAAGAAGGAGGTGCGGTAGCCCCGATGGCAGTCGTCGATGACCTTGGACAGCAGGGAGGCCCGTCGTCCCCGCCCGCCGAGGACTTCGGCCGCCAGCCCCCGCAGGATCTCGCCGCCGAACAGTCGGTGCTGGGCGGAATGCTGCTGAGCAAGGACGCCATCGCTGACGTGCTGGAGCGGCTGCGCCCCGGTGACTTCTACCGCCCCGCCCATCAGAACGTCTACGACTCGATCCTCGACCTCTACGGCAGAGGCGAGCCTGCCGATGCCGTCACCGTGGCCGCCGAACTGGACCGCCGCGGTCTGCTGCGCCGCATCGGCGGGGCGCCCTATCTGCACACCCTGATCTCCACCGTGCCCACCGCCGCCAACGCCGGCTACTACGCCGGCATCGTTGCGGAGAAGGCCCTGCTGCGCCGCCTGGTCGAGGCCGGCACCCGGGTTGTGCAGTACGGCTACGCCGGGGCCGAGGGTGCTGATGTCAACGAGATCGTCGACCGCGCCCAGGCTGAGATCTACGACGTCACCGAGCGGCGCACCGCCGAGGATTTCGTGCCGTTGGAGGCGCTGCTGCAGCCGACCATGGACGAGATCGACGCGATTGCCTCCCAGGGTGGTATCGCCCGCGGTGTGCCAACGGGATTCACCGAACTCGACGAGGTGACCAACGGGCTGCATCCCGGGCAGATGATCGTGGTGGCGGCTCGGCCGGGTATGGGGAAAGCCCTGGCGTTGGATACCCCGCTGCCCACGCCGGACGGTTGGACGACCATGGGCGAGGTCGCTGTGGGGGACTTCCTGATCGGTGCGGACGGCAAGCCGACGCGGGTCGTTGCTGCAACAGACATCATGGTGGGCAGGCCCTGCTACGAAGTCGAGTTCTCCGACGGGTCGGTGATCGTCGCCGATGAACAGCACCAGTGGCTGACTGACACACGAGCATCTCGAAAGTCGGCGCAGGCTGCGGCGGTGGGCTACAACCGCTCCCGAAATCAACGCACTTTTGCCGCCGTACGTACCACTCTCGAGATCGCGCAAACGCTGCGCTGCCCGACAGCGGACCGCCGACTGAACCACTCGGTGTTCAATGCTAAGCCGCTGTTTGCTCCTTACACGGAACTTCTAGTAGCGCCTTACACGCTCGGGGCCTGGTTAGGTGATGGCACCAGCGCCAGCGCCCAGATCACTTCGGCCGATCCCGAGATCATCATGCGGATCGAGGCCGAGGGCATCGAGGCGCACAAGTCCCATACCGCCACCTACCGATACCAACTCCGCCTGCCCAACACACCCGCGCTGCAGCCTCGGGGATGTGTGGTCTGCGGCAAAGCCTTTGTGCCACAGACGAGCCAGGTGCGCACCTGTGGCCGCTCGTGCGGAGGACGAGCCCGCTTCCTCTCCCGACCGGTGCCGTCGCCGACGTGCCCTCGCTGTGGCGGGCCATCCTGCGGGCTTCAACTCTGCCAGAGCTGCCGCAACACCGTCGGCACACTGCAGGCGAGGCTCCGGACGATCGGCGTACTGGGCGACAAGCACATACCAGCGGAGTACCTGCGCGCCTCCGAGGCGCAGCGGCGGGCGCTGCTGGCCGGACTACTGGATACCGATGGAACTGTCACCAACGGTGGCCAGATCCAGTTCTGTGTGACGGACGGGAGCCTCGCTGACGATGTGTTCGAGCTCATCGTCAGCCTTGGCTACCGCTGCCAACGCACCACCAAGCGGGTTCGCGGCCGGACTGAATCGACCTCTACAGCGCACCTGCTGAACTTCTCCACGGAAGATTCGGTGTTCCATCTGCCGCGGAAAGCCCTCCTTCACAAGGAACTGACGGCTGGCGTTGGCAGTGCCCGCTCGCGGTCCCGCTTCATCACCAATGTCCGCCAAATCGACAGCGTGCCCGTCCGGTGTGTGCAGGTCGACAATGGTGACCACATGTACCTGGCCGGTCGAGCAATGATCCCAACCCACAACTCAACGCTGGGATTAGATTTTTTGCGGTCCTGCTCCATCAAGAATCGACTCTCCAGTGTCGTGTTCTCCCTGGAGATGAGTAAGACCGAAATCGTCATGCGACTGCTGTCGGCGGAGGCCAAGATCAAGCTGGCCGATATGCGGTCCGGCCGGATGAGTGATGACGATTGGACCCGGCTGGCCCGGCGTATGAGTGAGATCAGCGAGGCCCCCCTCTACATCGACGACTCGCCAAACCTGACCATGATGGAGATCCGCGCCAAAGCACGCCGGCTCAAGCAGAAGTCCGATCTGCGGCTAGTGGTCATCGACTACCTGCAGCTGATGACCTCCGGCAAAAAGGTGGAGTCCCGCCAGCAGGAAGTGTCCGAGTTTTCAAGGCAGCTCAAGCTTTTGGCCAAGGAAATCGACGTACCAGTGGTCGCGATGAGCCAGCTGAACCGTGGCCCGGAGCAGCGCACCGACAAGAAGCCGATGCTGTCCGACCTACGCGAGTCGGGTGCCATCGAGCAGGATGCCGACATGGTGATCCTGCTGCACCGGCCCGACGCGTTCGAGCGTGACGACCCGCGCGGCGGCGAGGCGGATCTGATTCTGGCCAAGCACCGCAACGGCCCAACCAAGACGATCACCGTGGCGCATCAGCTGCACCTGTCGAGGTTTACGAATATGGCGCGGCAGTAGCGGCTGCTGTCGAGATGCAACGAAGATTGACAAACCGCACTTCGTTGTTAAACAAGCTCTGACTCGTGAAGTGGGTAGTTCACTCGGTTTTCCCTGCTAGCGAGGTATTTCTGCGCTTTCTGCCTTGTCAATGTATCTGTCAATCTAGGTCACACCTCGACCGCAGCACGTTGTGACGAAATGAAATACCCGTC